>Ga0179593_1652431_pt1 | contig 13201 bp, 13 predicted proteins | sample CZODoug2_1_08_16_FD_185931 | JGI IMG/M metagenome (GOLD analysis project Ga0179593, IMG submission 185931) | Vadose zone soil fungal communities from Angelo Coast Range Reserve, California, USA - CZODoug2_1_08_16fungal (PacBio error correction) | ecosystem: Environmental > Terrestrial > Soil >... | reverse complement strand
TTAAAGGCGTTCCTTCCCTCGACGGTTTTTTTGAACTTCACCGGTTGTCGTTTTTGGAAAGACGTTTGCAAGGTTCCCACTCCCTTTCCCGCGGTGTGGATCTGTTAGCACCTGAGTCAGGTCTCCGAGCCGTCTTTTTTTTCCCCAGATGAACTTGCGTTTATGGTTGCTTTGTCTCCATTCCTTATGACAGAAACATTTGTCGTTCCTGATGCATGTTCACGAAAGCCCTTTTCTTTTCGGGCTCCTCCCCTGCGAGTGCGGGTTAGTATGTAGTTTCTCCGTGGGTGCCGTCTTTTTTTGTATACTCCCTCTGTCCCTGATACAGAGAATGATGTAGGCTAGACCCCTTTTACGGCAAAGAACAAGGAGGGACCCCTTGACGATCGTGGGCTTTTCCCAAGGCCGGCGCAAACCCCGCCAATGTCTTATTCGTTGTTTGTGGCGCCCCTTTTGGGGGGAGCTTTTTTTCGGATGATTGGCGCCGTCCGAAGGTGTAGCAAAACTTTCTTTTGCTTTTCAGGTCTTGGCTCCCCCCCACAATTCCCCCGCAGACTCCGTAACTGGGGTCGAAAAAGTTTCTCTCCCCAACCCAGATAAAAGCAACCTTTTTCCCCCCGAGTTCGGGCCCCTCATGTTGTTTCTGTACCCGTCCTCCAGACTTTTTTAAAGGACCCGCACCTATCCATGGCCGAAACGCTCCCTTTTTGCGTACAGTTCTTCCTCAGATGCGTCCTCCTATTCCCGCCATAGACCCCCCCCCGCATGTCTTTTCCACAAGGACGCGGGGTTTCTTTAGACAGTGGACTCTTTTTTTTCCCCAGTCGTTCTTGCAGTTCCCTCTTTTACAATTGAAACTATTCGCTCCTCGAGTCCCTTGCAGAGACTCCTTGAACGACCGCGCCTCTGCTTCATGAGGTCGATGACCTCTTTTACGAGTCTTTGACCGGGTTTTCCGCGGTTCTCAGTGCTGGCTTTTAGAGTTTTGTAAATGAAAGGGTTTTTTGTCTCCCCAGGTGCTTGGCGGACCCCCCCCGGCGAAGTCTTTCTTTTTCATCACAAAATTTTTTTTATTCTTTTTTGGACCATTTCTTGACTTCGTTTGGCCTTTCGGTAGTATTTCTCAGGACCACAGGGCCTTTTACTTTAGAACGCCAGCGCATCAAGAACAATTCATTTTCCCAGATGTATCTTTTTTCCGGATCTCTCCCCTATCAAGTTTTTTTTAGTCTATCTTTCGCGAAATTCTCCATGGATCCTCCTTTTTAGTGATGCGATGAGTTGAATTTTTCCAAACGGCCTGTGGTCCATTCGAATGTTTTTTCTTTTCCCTACGGCGGCTTTAATCGTTCCGCGATTTACTCTTTGGCTTGAGATTGCTTCCTACGTCCTTCTTTTTCTCTCAGAATGCGACGACTTTTTACTCGAGACCTCCAGCAAATCCGCGGCCGGCCTTCTCATGCAGGCAAGTTCCCGCACTTGAAATTGACCTCCCCCTCCCCTACGGAAGTTCATCGCGCGGAAGTTTCTTTCTTGCGAAATCCTGCGTTTCCTGGAAAACTTCCCCTTCGCTCTTTGCCATAAGATGCCAATTTTCGCCCCCCACGCGTAATTGTTGGCTTACTCAGATGATGAGCGGGGCTATTTTCTTTCTTTTTTTTGGCCGAGCTCTGCTCCATTGACGCCCCGGTCAGGAGCGTTCTTTCCGTTTTTGCTACCAGCCCAAGGCTGGAGGGGTTTTTTCTTACCACATCGATCACTGCCGTTACGCCCCGATCTTTTTTTGCGAAGATTTTTCCTCTGAGGATTTTCTGATTTATAGTTAGTATGCCCTGACTAGATAGGTGGGGGGGACCCTTTCCCCCCCTGCGTATTTTCAGCCCGTCTCCTTTCCCTTTTTTCTAACCTTGCGCCAAGCATTCCCGGGCTCTCCCCCCACACTTAGCGGAGAATGATGCGCTCCCCACCGATAAGAAAATGCGGGTGTGTGCGAAGGCTTTTTGACTCGATAATTTTTTTTTTTTCCATCGCCGGTTCCGCCTCCGGTTTTTATAGACTACCCTTTGATTACTGTCCCCGCTTTTGTCCCCCCTAGGCGGCCACGGTATGGACAGCAAGAAACAATTTCCTTTTTTACGTCCACTTTCTTCCCCAGCGATGCTTGCGTTTTCTGCCGTCCGTCTTCCAAATGCGTTATGTCCCCGGGTCTCCCCGTCCCCCCCAGGGAATTAACATCCAATGTTCCCAGCAAGTTTAATCTTGAATTCTCCTTCCCCTTCAGACCTAATGCACCTCCACTATTCCACACTGAAGAGTTTTCTTGCACTGCCCCCTCCAAGCAAACGCCCCCCCCAGCAGGGGACTAATTCCCCTTTTCATCAGAATTCTTTCGGCCACTTTACAATTTTTCTTCCCTGGATTCCCCCCCACGCCCCTCTTTTTCGTAGAACAAAGTCTCCGGGTATGTCCCCCCCTTTCCCAGGGGGAACTTCCCCAGCCAAATAGGTGGACACATTTTACCGCCCAGCAAGTAAGATCTGTCCCAAACGACGTTTTCCCCTTACGCCCTCCTGAAGTACCCCTTTTCCACAAATCCCGGCCCCCCGTTTTAAGTGGACAGTGAACTTACTCCTTTCCTCGCGAGATTGGCAGGCCCCACCCACAAGACGCCAGAAATGCCTTTCTCCCTTCCTCAGCCGTTGTTTTCTTTTCGGCGTCTTTTGGTTTTTCACCGCAAATCTTTTCGGCGCATGTTCTCCCACCATTGGTTTGCTTTTTTGCGTTGTTGGAAGTTCTGGTCCTGGTCTTGCGTTTCTCGGTCAATAATCCCCTAATCTTCTTCTTGTGGATGAGCCTTTTTTTTCCCCATACTCCTTTTTCTAGGATCCCCCCGTGGTTTAAATGCCGCTGTTCTAACTTCCCCCGCGGCCTTTTTTACCGATGGTCTTTTCGTATGGAATCAGGTCCCTCCAGGAAGTGCCGAATTCGTATTTCTATGAAGCTGCACTGACAAATGTTTTGTAGTTGGTCCCTCCTAGATTGCTTCGTGTCCCACATCCCCAAACTATCCTTTTGGATGATGGTTGTTTGATTGAATTTTTTCCCGCTTAGCCCTGTAGACTTCCTTTCAAGATGAGGGAGGGGTTCCATTTTTTAGGTTATGGTCTTTTTTTATTGGGGACGATTCGGGGTTTGCGGATTCAACATTTTTTATTCATTCCTGCATGTCAACTCCTTATCTTCTCTCTGCTTCAGCGGGTCCCCTAACTTCGCTTTTGTTATTGCTGTTTCTCCCGTTGGCCCTCCGAGGTGTTTATTACTCCATCCCCCCAAGGGGAACTTTTCATGTGTTCGTTTCGACCAACCTTTAAGAACACGGCGCTCCCTCATCGTGGGACCCCCAAAATAGTCGGCCCCCGGCGCAAAAACAAGAAATTTTCTTTCTTTTTTTTCCTTCGCAGCCCCTTTTGGAGAGCCCGCGTCCTGCGTTCAGGCTGCTTGCGCCGCCCCTGGAGCCCTTTAACTTCAATCTTTTTACGAAGGTCATTGAGATCCCCCACCAAAGAGAGCCTCCCCCCTTTCCCCCGATATTGTAGAACCCCGTTATCGACACCAATCTAAATGTACTTTTTCTCTTACGGCCCCCCCCGGGGGCCCCTTTATTTTGGGGTTTCAGTTCCTTGGGATCTTCTTTTTTCTTGTGGGATAGGGATTCCCCCCTTTACTTCAACGCGCCAGTTTTACCCCTAAGAGATTTTCTTGCGCCGTCCCTTATAGCCCCAGTTAAGCCTTCTTCGTAAGCCAAAGGGAAGTCTGTCTTTCTCTTTTTTCATGGCCTCCCCCTTTTTTGGAGAGCTAATCCGCGTCTCCCGCCAACGCTCGAGTTTGCTTCCGCGGACTTCAGTCTCCCTCTTCCACCCGACAGCTCCTGGTGCTTTACTGTGCTGCCATTCCCCTCCTGACCCCCCTGACACAGGTCGGACACGGGTTCACTGAGCGGTTTGTACGGATGGCTCTCTTTTGCTCGCTTTGTAGCAGGGCGACGTTTTGACCACGTTGCGACGTCGAGCGTTTCAACAATTCCCACTTTTGAAGATCGCTTCGCCGCTTTTGCTGTTGCTAGACGGCAGCATCTCCCCTTATACTCTTTGCACCCTAAGGCCCCAGGCTTTGTAGGTTTCTTCGCGCCAGATCCTCGACTCTGCATCCCTGAAAGATGTAATCGTCCCTTGAATTTCATTTCTCCCTTCTTTTACTCCTTTCCGTCGACGAAATTCACTTTTTATTTCATTTTTATGAAGATTCTTTCTCTGCTGGCTTCGCTTCTTCAATGTGGTCCTCGTGTTTCATCGGGGATTACAAGTAACCCTTCTCTCGTCTTCTCGCGATTGCCCACTTTGCTCCGTGGGTTCTTTTATAGACGTTCCCCTCTGTTGAGCACCGAAGCTGCGACGAACTTTCTGCTTCCAAGCACCACCGAACTCGTCCCCGAAAATCCAGGTTCTTCGGCAATGCTGGAAAGAGGGCCTTTCTCAGTATCATCCTTCCTCCGGACTTCCCCTTCGAGGGCACCCCTCTTTTCTTTGCTTTTGGCCTACTTTCATATCGCCCCCTCCTGGGAGGCAATTGTTCTTCCCCCCTGGAACGCTTTTTTCCGACGACATTTTTAGAGTTTCTCTTTTTCAGACCCGCATCGCGGACGAGCTTCGGAAACTGGACGTCCCGGTAGGCTCTTATGTTTGTATCTGTGGTTCCAGTTTGGATTCCTACCCCAGACCCCATTACGTCCTCCAGAAGCTTTAGTATTTGAGACGATGGGTTCTTTTTTTGTTTCCTCTTCCCCCTACCCCCGTATTTATCCTTTTCGGTATGGACGTCCTTTCTTTGGGGGTGATCCATCCCCTGCTTGCCAAAAAGCAACATTTGCTTTTTAAGTTGCTAAAACTTTACGGCTCACCCCCCCTCCCTTCCCCCACTCCTAATTTCTTTCAGGGCGGCCTAGGGCTTTCATTCGTCCCCCGCACCCGATCCACTTCTGAGCCGGCTTTTTTCTTTTGACCTCGATCCAAGATAGGCCTTCTTTTTTTCCTCGCCTTTCGGTTTTCCGCCCACCCATCATGACGCTGGCCGAGGTTTAAATGGCCTTAAGTGAGTAAAACGGTGGAAAACTTCTTCTTAGAATGAACAGCACTCAACAACTCGAACATGATTTAATTGTCCCGAGGAAGACTGCTTCCCCATTTCTTTTTTTGTCTGGCCTCACTTTCTAGAAACTCGCGTATTAAGAGAACCCCTTCCAAGAATAAAACCTCAAACCCCCCTATTGAGCCATTCAAATTGATTTTTCCCCGCCGTTAAGGATTGGGCAATTCAAAGTTTCCCTTTCCCCGTTTAATGAACACAAAGTACCCGCGCGAGTATTTTTTTCCTTTGCACTTCAAGCAGCAACGCCCCTTGTTGTCTTCACGCATCCGACCTGACCGCTTCGGCACGTTAGAGTCCCATAGATTTTTGATTCCTCTCACGGTACCCACTACGATTTTTTTCTAGTACAAATTTGTATGGACACATAAAGTTCGTTTTTTAGGAAATGTTTAAAACACAGGTCGCGTCCCCCCAGCCCCCATGACCAACAGGTCCTACACAAGAAAATGAGGGTTTAACTCCTTTCCTAGTGCTAACGATTTCATGCCCCTCTCTGAACAGACCTCTTCTTCCAACCCCACTCCCCACCCGTTCCACCCAAGCAACCCAACCATTTTCCCTTCCTTTCCTTAAGCGTCTTTTATTTTTTTTGGCAGGTCAGCAACCCAACAAGCCTCCGAAATCTATCTTTTCCCCCCCCGTTGTTGTTGTCTTTTTTGTTGCTGATTCCCATTCCCTGCCTATAGCCTTCTTTCCTTACCTTTTTCCAATTTTGTTGATTGGGGAATGTTTTCGTGGTTGGAAAGGTCTTTTTTTTTTTTCCGGTCTTGCGATCTGCCGGCGGGGACACTTCCTTTTTTTTTCCCAATAGGAAGTTTTGGAGTGCTGTTTTTTCTCCTAGTTTGGTGGGTTCCTCTTGGACGGACAAACTGTTTCCCCTTTTCCAGACACCTTTTGAGTCTACTCCAGAGCAGTTGTTTTGTTTCATCCAGGGCTATTCAATTCTTCCGTTCCCGAAGCAGGTCGTTACTTTCTTCCCAAACTTTGTCCCTTTGTGGCCAGGACGGTTTTTGTATGGCAGCCCCTATCCAGTTTGCGCGTTTTGGGATGCATTGCTATGTTTTTTCCGCACGCGGTGAGTCCCCCTTTTTCCTTTAAAGATTGTCTTCGCTTGTTTGGTACGATTTCTTGTGATTGACCATTTGTCGTTCTGAATGGTCACGGCACTTCCTTTGTCTTGCTGGAAGATTTCTCCCGTGAGCTTTTCCTTGGTCCTAGGTGGGTTAAAAAGTTTTTTCTGTTGAAGCACGATTCTTTCCTTCTACAAAAACACGTTACGGCACATCTAGGAACCACAACACCCGGTTCGTGGGACGAGGCACTTCTTGCCCAAGCAATGTTCCTTTTTCCGCTTCCCTCCCTTTGGGTTAGTTTTTTGCTTTCTTTAAGTTTGTAGCCCTCCCTTCGTCGGCTATTCCCCTTTCTCTTTGCAGCTTTTGATCCCCACAGACCCTTCCAGACCCCCCCATGGTTAAGTATTCCCTCGCGCCCTCTAAAGCCCATCGGAGCACCCCCTTTTTTTAACTGGGCGTTTTTCGTCTGGGTGTTTTCAGCACTTTTATCAAAACGTTTCTCCTTCAGCAACGCGCAGGACCTTGTTCTTTCTTCTTCTAAGCGTTCTTTTCCCCCGCGCCATTAGTTCAATTCTCAGCCTCTCTTCCTCCACAAGTCCGCGGGTTTAATGGACTCTTTAGTCTTCTCCCGAAGGAGATGATTCTCCACTTTGCCCGACTTAGAGATGCTGTTTCGCCCGAGAATCCAGAGCGTAGGTTCTATTACTGATTGTCGACTGCCTCTTCACGGTGCTTCTTTTCTCTTCGTAAATTCCGGCCTTTCTTTTGTACGGATGGCGGTCTGTTCGAGGAAAAAGGACTTCTTCCTGAGTCCTGGAGTCCCCCAGGCCGGTCCCATCGAGCGCTTGGACTCAAACCCTCTTTTTGCCCCTTGAAAATCGCTTCGCCCTTTGCTTCCGCCAGCCGCCTTTCCCTCGATTTTCCCCCTCCCCCATTTCCTTTTTTTCCTTTCCTCCATCGAACGCCCCAATCATCTGCTTCAATCGAAGAATTGACCTTTCCCTTTTCCTCTCCTCAGTGTCGCCGAAATTACAGATCATATGTTTCCGCCATGATTTTACTTTCCACGCCCCTCCTTCTGCGCTGCTTCGAATTGTCCTCCCTGTGGTCCTAGTGTGAAAATAGGGGGCTTTCTCTTCGTCTATAACGATTTCACGCCTGACATGCTTTTGGCGTTGTTAAGCTTCCCCGGAGCTATTGACAGCCATCGCCAACGTTCATTTCGAGCAACAAAGAACCTCTACCCTTTCCCCCCCCGCTCGGAACTCCTTCCTTCCCTTCCTCCCAAGAGTTTCGACTTCACTCATTTTAACTTTTTCTTCAGTTCGGAGCAACTCGAGCGCGAAGTTTGTGGAAATAATAGGACTTTCCCTTTTCTTCATTTACGAAGTTTCTTTTTTCGAAATACTCCCCTAAAGTGCTTTCCATCAAAATTGAGACCGGTGGGGTTGGGGGGTTTTTGTGGTTTTGTTTTTGTTTTTTTTTTTTTTTTTTTTGTATTGGTGGGGGTTTTTTTTTTTTTTGGTATGGGGATATGGACGGCTTCCTCTTTTCTCTATCGCGTATTTTTTTACCTGAACTCCCCCGTTACAGGTCCTTTGGCCCATTACCCCTTTTTTGCGACCATTCTGGAGGACGTGACCCTACCCCAGGGACGAGCCACCCCTTTCTTGAAGCCTTGCCGATTGTTAGATTTGCTGAGGAATCTTATTTATTTTTTCGTTTTCTTCTGTGGGGGTGATCCAATTCCCCCTTTCCTGCCAAACCGTTTTTTTTCTTTTTTTCACTTTCTGCCGCCCTTCCCCGGAAACTAACTCCCGCTACACGGTCTTCTTTTTTCAGATAAAGCAACAGATACCTTATGCGGGTGTGTGCGCAGGATTGGCCCCTCCTTTCTAAAACTCTTTTTGTTGTTCCTCGTTGTTTCGCTTTTGGCACGACCATCATTCTACTGGATAGTGTTTTTCTTTCTCACAACCGCGCGGCCACGCTCCACTGACAGCAAGAACCAAGCGACACGGCTTTTCTCCTTGCAGAGACCACCCTGTGCAGCAGTTTCCCCCATTTCCAACTGGATTCTCCCAGTTCAAGGGAATGTTCCCCGCAACCATGCGAATACACATCCCTTGAAACAGAAATTTCCTTCTCTGACCTTCTTCCCGCCTCCAGCACTCAATCCACCCTTTCACCGCGCAAATCTTCCCTTGCACTCCCTCCCAGGCAACGCCCACTCGGGTTACTCAGCCCCTTTCTTATAAGCATCTTTCCCGTCTCACCCTGCCCTCTGATTCAATATCTCTTCGGTCCCCTTTTGTAGACCACCTAGGGGTATGAACATAAATTTTTGTTAAAAAACCCTCCCACCAGCCAAAATGCTTGCCTTTTTCCATCCAGCCAGCTTTTTAGAGTACTCTTCATATTTTTCGAAAAAAGATTTTTCCAAGCATATATCCTCCCTTCCCCCGTACAACCCACCGGAACCAAGCAACCCCCTTTGTCTGTTAGTTTCCTCCCGAGGATACTAGGGTCTCCCCCAAGTTTTCCCTTTTAATACGTTGTTGGTGTTGAGATTGCGCTCTTGTGGGTTTTTTCTCCCCCCCCCCCTCTTCCGACGATAGCCACTGGAAAATGTTGTGATTGTTCCTTTTTTTTTCTGGTGTTGGGGAATGTCTTTTTGGTACTTTTCTTTGTTAAACGTCTTTCCATAAAAATATGCCTGAGTCCCTCACTTTGCTTGGCGGGATTCGTCTTCCTCGTTTGTTTTGCAGGCCCATTTGTTCCCTTCCCGCTTTATGCCGCTCTCTGTGGTCTACGGACTTTCGGCATCACGATGTGATGGTTTCTTCCCTTTTTCTTCCTCTATTAAATTTTCCCGTGCCGAAGCGTAAGTTGCTTCTATTCACTTTCTGAGTCCAAGTCCGTGGCTCCTTTCCCTTTCCCAACTACAATCTTTTTCTTGCGCGGTGGATGGGGTGTGTTCCACTTTCTTCCCCGCTTCGATGCTTTTTCAATCTGAAGTGATTTATTTTCCCCTCATTTTGTTTGGATGACACCCCCCTTTGTCGTGTAAAAAAAAAACACAAAAAAAATTTTTTTTGGGGACATAGCTTGTTTGCTTTTTCCTTCTTTTCTTCTTTGGCTTGCGTCACTTTTACCTTGAAGAAGAGGTGGTATCTTTTTCCTTGGTATCCAAGTGCGGACTCTCAGAGAATTTAGCCCAGACCACTTTGGCTTTTTACACACCACCGGACGCCTTTCTCGAGGTCCCCCCCCCCCGAGAACCACCCGCAATTCTTATCGGGGCTGGAGCGCATCAGTCTTTTTTTGGGGGGAGAGGCTCTGCTTTTCGCCGCCTTAGTTTCCAACTTCTGCCAATTCTTGGACTCCGGTATCACCCCTATTCATCGCAATACTAATCCATACGTAAATGGGGTCGCGCCCCTCGACATTTTTCTCAATACTCCAACTGAGGGGCTTCCTTATCCCTGGGTAGGACTGTCATACAGCTTGGGTCGTAGGCGAAAAAGTTCTTTAAAAGAGACTTTTCGTCCAGTAGACGAGTCTTCCTCGCTGCGCGCAGGCGTCTGCGCATTCCCCAGTCATGTTATTCGTAAAGCCTACGCGGTGAGTATTTCTCCTTTTCCCCCTGCCATGGTCATCCACTCTAGCGACCGCAATATTTCCACCCTGTAAAAGCTTAGTTGCTTCCTCCTTTCCCCTCCCCCGCGATGAACGCCGCGCCGAGGTGCTTTTTTGCAACTTCCCCTTCCGGTGCGGCCTTGCTTTTCCTTAAAGTCCGGCAAGGGATTTTTTGGTAGAGGTTGCTTTTGCTCGAGTTTTTTTTGTCGTAGCAGCGGATGTGTTCAAAAGCCGGCGACGTAGATGCGCAAGCAGTTTTTTTCAATGTGTCCCATTCGCAGCTTGCTGTGAATTCGCCGCCGCCGGTTAATGCTTCCGAAGGAAAAGTCGACCCTCCCTCTAACCCCCTCCCAATTATTTCATCTGAATAAGGTCTCTTATCTTGAATTTTTTTTTTCCTCAAAATCAGTTGTTGTTGTTGTCGTTTCTTTTCCGTCGCCGAAATGACAAGGTTCCCCCCCTCCTTCTTCCCCCTCCCCTCTTCAGATTACGACTCTCCCTTTTTTAGGAAGCGCTTCCTTTTTTCCTGTTCCTTTTTTTTCCCCTTGGCTTGCTACTCCACAGCCATTCCTTCCCTTCGATTTTAAAAGAAATGACTTGCTTTTGCGTGGTGAGGCCGTCACTTTTTCCGTCTGAAGTTCCGCTGCTTCCTGACCCCTGGTATTTTCTCCCACAAGAACACTCCGGCAAATACGGTTCTCTCCTTTCCGGCAAGGACCGCAACGTGACATCTTTCGACCTCCGTACATCACCGATTCCTTTCGCGCGAGTGATTTGCTTTTCGACAGTTTGGGACTTCCTTCGTCCCTCTCTCCTCCATGGGGGCCACTGTTTCTCTAACGCGTCCTTGGGCTTCCAGACATGCTGAGATTTTTCGTTGCTGATCGTTCTTCCGCTTTCTTTTGAACTGCTCTTTCTGCGCGTTTCTTTTGTGCGCCGACCGCCCCTTGAGGACGTGATCCCCGACGTCGCCAAATCTTCTTTCGCAGCCGTTTCTTGGCTTTAGCTTGCGATCGCTGTACCCCCATTACGTATTCTAGAATCGCTCTGTGGGTTTTTTACAAATGGACCTTTCCTCCGATTGCCCCCTCTTCTTACCCCAACTGCTTTTCAGCTGCGGAGGGCCCCCCCAAAAGGGATCCCCTACTGAGAGCTCTTTCCCATGACCTTTTTTTGCGTCCTGCGGAAGATTCTCGACTCGTCCGGTGTTGTTCGCGCCGTGTTCTTTGCCGGTCCGGTTTGCTAGCATACAGCTTCTTCGTGCTTCTTGGCGCCTTTTGCCACTGCTTCCTTCGTACACATTCAACCCTCGGCGTTTCCGGTCACTGTTCGCTGCTTGTTTTCTTGTACACGACAAATGGTTCTTTCTATCACCACGGAAAGGATAAAGACCCCAATGTACCCCTCAGGTACTTTTCTTCAACGAGGCCGGCCCTCTGACCGCCCCCTTAGCAATGCAATCCCACCCCCACAGCGCAAAATGTCATTTCTTTGGGACCGTGCACTGCAAGCCCCTCCCTACAAACTTTCCTTCAACTTCGATCCTCCATCCCGTACGACCTCCCTTCGGCACCCCCTGAAATAGCCCTTTTCTTCACAAGACCATCGGGTCATTTCCTGCCGACTGTCGGAGGAACCCCGAGAGCGTGTCGGAGGGAAAGGGGACCCCAAACAGTTTTCTCCCTGTCCCCAGCACCTTTCCAACCCTTCCCCCCCCCTCAAAAGTGAATTCTTACTTTTTTGAGGTCCCCGCCGTTCCCTCTATCACGCCCTTTCCCTATTAAAGTACCAAAAGATCCCAAGCAAACACCCCTTTGGAAAATGAAGACGAAGGCTACGCTTATTAGGTCAGCAACACAAAAGCCTCCTCCCCTCAGTTGGTGTTTTTTTTTTCTTGTGTTTTTCTCGAAACTTCTGACTACCCATTTAAAAGGGTTGGTTCTTTTTTCTTTGGAGTTGTTGGTTTCCTTTCTAGTTCGATATTTGAGTTTTTCATAACGTAGCTTCAATATGCCTCTTTCCCTGCTTCACTTTGCTGGCTTCATGAGCTGTGGGTACTTGTGCTGCGTTACGGTTTTTTAACCCTTTTCACCCCTTATGTTCCCCTCTTCTAGTTGCGTTCAGTGCAATACTTCTTCTGGAATCCTTCCGCCTGCGAAGCCGTCGTCTTTTTCTGATTTCCTTTTCCCCCTTTTCTTTTTGGAAAGACGGGATGCAAGTCCGGTCCCACAAATATTTCGCCCCCGGTGACTTCATTGCTATTTTTCGTTTCACTTTCGAAGGGACTTCATTGCTTTTTCTTGGTTCCTGAATTTGCGTTACGAATTACTTTTGTCTGACATTTACTTTCCTGCGCATTACCCAGCAGCTGTTCGCTCGTCGTTACATCTCTTGGTTTTCCCTGTCCTAAGCCGTTGGACGCTGCGGTGGTAGTACTAAATTTTCTTTCCCTTTTTATTCTAGAACCCCGGTCGGTTCCCCACATTGAACCCGGCGATTCCCCACAATCTTATCCCCTTTCTTCTTGGAAAGGACGGAGCACAACCCATTTTCTTATCGGTGATGGTACTGTTTGCATGAAAGTTCTTTTTTTTGCGTAGGGCCTTTTTTTATTTTTGTTTTTTATGTCAGATTTGTTTTTTTCACCCGAATTGGCAATGTCTTTGGCAGCTGTCACCTCCCAACCCCCCACGGCAACCTACTATACCTCCTAATTTTTCCAAAGTACTCTCAAGCCCCCCCCCCCGTTCCAAGAGATGCTTCACCCCCGGACTAATGTGTTCTCTTCTTTTTATTGATCCTCCCATCTTGGGTTCCTTATCCATTCAAGCGCCTTACGGGGTCCTTCTCGAAGATTCCTCCCCTTTATGCGCTACGCGATCCTCCGCTCAGAACAGCTTCCTTACCAAACGGACGCTCCGCAATGGAATACAAGTTTTTAGAGAGAGCGCAGGTTCGAGATTTCCACATTACTTCCCCTTCTTCTTTCTCCAAGTCATCTCTTGCTTGCACTCCCGCTCCCGTCTCTGCCCTTTCACTTTTTCAGAAGGAAATAGTAAAGTCCCCTTTGATTTTCCGAGCGGTTCTCTTTCTTTTTGCACCTGACCGGGTCGACGAGGGTTTTTCCCTAAGGACGGCTTCGTTTCAGCGCAGTGGGGCTCATCACAGCGCAAATCCGGAGATTGTGAAAATCTGACTTCGAAGTCTATAGCGCCGCTTCCCTTCCACTAAGTACCAGCTTTGAAGGCATTTCTTCTTCATCCGCCAATAATTCTCCCTCTGTA
>Ga0179593_1630589_pt1 | contig 13201 bp, 9 predicted proteins | sample CZODoug2_1_08_16_FD_185931 | JGI IMG/M metagenome (GOLD analysis project Ga0179593, IMG submission 185931) | Vadose zone soil fungal communities from Angelo Coast Range Reserve, California, USA - CZODoug2_1_08_16fungal (PacBio error correction) | ecosystem: Environmental > Terrestrial > Soil >... | reverse complement strand
TTTCCCTTTGATGAATTAAATAGTTCTTTTTGTCTGAGTTCGCTCCTGGTTCATCTCCTCGAAACTTTTCTGATCCCCCACGCGATGGAAAGCAAGTCTTTTTTTCAAGTGCCCCTTCCCCTCCTGGTTCCTGCCAGTAGCCCTCCACTTCGTATCCAGCAACCACTCACATCTTTTGTTTGTTCTATACTAGACCCCAGGTGAATTCCCAGGGCCCAAGTATTGAAGCCCCCTTTTTCGTGGAGGATTTGCGGGATTTGGTGACAGCTATTAGCCGTGCGGTAGGTCAAACACTTACCTTTCTTGTGCGGGGAGTTTCTGACGTGGCTCGAACTAGCGGGGAATGCTATCTGAATTTCGATGACTCGACTAGTAATATCTCCATACACCTTTGAAGGATGTTTCCAATGTTTTCGATTAGCTTAGGTACCGAAGTACCTCCCCTGTTTACCCAGTCGTTTTTCAACTTGACCCGGTTGCTGTTGCCACCTGATGCTAGACTTTTTTTTTCTCATTCCCCATGATCTTTATCTCAGGACAGTTGGACCCGTCCATACCTTTTTTGAAGCCTCTTCATTACACCTCCCCCCAGACACTTTTCCCCGTTTCTTTCCTCAGCATCCCCCTTACCTTGACCACCACGTTCCAGTTCCCCGAGGTCCCCAGTAAGACTCATTTTTTTTTTCCAGTCCCTTTTTGATTGAAGGTCCATCACTTTCAAGCGCTACTCCCCTGTCTCAGTTATCTTTCCTCCACATCGAAAGTGTTCCCATGAATTTCTAGAGAGAGCTTTCCTTTTGGATCTCCTTCTTTTCGTTTTACTAGCCCCAAGAGGGCTCCTCTGGCAATCGTTTTGGTTCGGCCACCCCTACTCCTAACTCGAGCTAGCGTACAGGAAAACTCCTTTGCGTGGGCCAGGAAGTTCAATACCCGTCTTAGAGGTTTCCCTCCTCTAGTAATATAGGTCGAGGGAGGAATTGGTTCTTCAAAATCAATCGGTTGGACGTCGCCAACCCTCCCCCTGAAGGGCCTTCACTGCCCTGGCGTTCCCTTCCCTGTTGCTTATTTGGTAAGACTCTGCGTATTCACTTCGTTTCTCTCGGCTCCGGGAGCTCCCGGATATTGACTTTTCCACCTTCCCTGTTTGGGTTTTCCCTGCTTGACTCTCGCCCCCCCCCCCCCCCCCCCCCCCCCCCTTACGTCTGACCCTTCCATTCCCCCCCACATACCCGTTCCAACACGCAGAATGACCCGTAGTGCCTTATCCCTCCGTCGTGAACATGCGTCTTCCGCGAACCCCCCCCTCGCCCGGCCACTCCCTTTTTGAGCTAGAGAAGCTCCCGTTAATCCATTTATCCCAGCCCTGACATGGGGCGCTTTCTTTCAATTTACTGCACGGATGAAATCGGGACACTACGAGCCTGCATTCCGAGTGAAATTCAGTGGAAGGATTTTTTCGTGGATTTGACCGTTGCTGAGCGCTCCCCATGTCCCTACGTGCTCAAGACGAACTCCCGAATCGTGGTACTTCTGTTCGCCCCCGAGCTATTAACAAGCTCCGTGGCCGCTTCGCTCAGCTGGCGGTGCTCGCTCATCACGTGGGCGTCTTTGTCTTTGCAGTGTCTTATTCTCTTCTTTGTTTTTTTAGAGATAAGCAACCCTGCCCAACAATTTTCCCCCTCACTTTCTTCTCTTCCACCATCCGATGAGAGTACTCGTCATCGCTTTGGACGTCATGCTCCACATGTACTTTCTCTGCTGTTCTATGTGGCTGAAAAAACGGTCTGGTTGTTCTCAGTGGTTGACCCCCACACTCATAAATTCAACGAACCACATCCTTTCCACGGTTTTTTCCCGTCTTCTCGGAATCAGGCACTTATTTTGTTGGGCGCTCCTAGTGAATGGCCCCCCCATTCCCCGTTTTGTTCTTAATGGATTTCTCCAGGCCGCTATCTTAGTTTTTTCAAACCGTGATGTTGACTGGCGGGGTTTTCTGAGCCTCCTTACCCTTCCTAAAGTACGGGCCCGAGTGATTTCCCCCCCGTCTATGTCCCCGCTTTTTTCGTGGTATGTTTTGTTTCTTATTCCTCTTAACCCACCAATTAGCGAAGATTTTTGCATTAAGCGGATGCACCACCAAAAGCTCCTTGTTTGAGGAAGTTTTCCCCGGCCTTGTTTGAGCTCCTGGTTCCCGTCCAGCTTCCGAACATCGCCTCTTGTGAAGTTTTCCTATCTACCTCTGCCAGAAGATCGAACGCTTTCCTTGGAGGCCCCCTCGCCTGTTTAATTTTTGGCGCACGACCCGCCGAGATTCTTCCGACCCACAAACCAATAATTCTGACTCTCAAGCATGGCCGCACCCCGTGTGTCTCCTGTGCCCACATGGCAACCCCATTCTTGGTCACTGTCATCTCCGTTTGTGTAAGTAGCTCTTATTTTTCCTACCCCCCCCACCCACTGTGACAGGCAGCTCACCTATTTCGGTTATTGACTCTGCAAGCGCGGAGACAGCCCCCCACGCCGCTCTCTCATACCCTCTGATTTGAGCTCCTACCACTGGTCTTGGCGATTGGGTCCCGATCCAATTTCCGCTGCTTTCTTCCGCATTCCCTCTTTTCCACCCTACCTCTTCCAGTAATGTCCTCCCAAAAAAAGTATTGGGTCGACGCCTGTCCCTTCAGTCTGGTGTCCCTTCTTGTCGTCCCATGGTAGCGGAGAGGCCAGGTTCGTTTTCCTTCCTGGCCTGTTCCCCCCGATCCCATCCCGGACGCCCCTTCCCCCAACATTCTTCCTTGCGTTAATTTTTTTTCCTTCCGATAACCTCCTTGTTGACCTGTCCTTTCCCCACAAGACCCCTCCTTCCCCGGTCAAAGCTTGGCTTGGTTCCTCTCCAACGGTTCCCTGCTGACCTGTAATTCCTTTCCGGTAAAGACTCTACCATCTTTCCCATTTACACCTACAACCCTTCTTTCATCGTAAAGAAAAAGGACCCTTCAGCTAAAGGCCCCGTCTCGTCAACCCGTTCTCAGAGGCGAGAAAACCCTTCCCCACCATGCACCCTCCTACCCTTTTGACCGACCCCACGGCGACAATACTGTGCGCCCCAATCGTCCCGCCGCATCAACATTTTTTTCCGCCCAATCTTTTGTGCCCTTCCCCCCCGTTCTTTTGTCTTCTATTAGAGAACCAGCCCCTCCAGGCCCCTTTGAGCTGTGAGTTATTCTTTCACTCATGTTCCGTCGCCTGTCTCGTTGCAAATAACATTTTTCTTGGGTGCGAGACCCACAAGACTGCTCTTTGAGCTCAAGATTGTGCTTTCAATACAGGCGTTCAGAGCCCCTGAGAAGGAAAGTAACCCTTTAACACGCTCCCTGACCTCTCCCCCCCCCCAGCAGTTAACTTCGTTTAATATCAATATTACCGCGACCCCCCCGGATATTCACTCCTTTTCAGTAAGCAGACTCCTCTTCAATTTGATCATAGTTCCGACTCCCCAACAGAAACATCGCTACTCACCATCTTCTAGTTTTTTCCTCCCCCGCCAATCGCTTAGATTACCTGCTTTGTAGTTATGTCCCGAACATCAGCTTTCCCGGGTAAGACTCTTGAAGATCCTGGGCCCCATTCAGATTTCTTTCAATGGTGGTTTGTTTATAGCTTCCCCTCCCGGTCAAGTAATGTCGCAGCCTTCGAACTTCATTATATCACTTTTCTCCCTGCGGTGAGGGGTTTTGAATTATGAAATCGGCATGATCCCTTAAATGGTTTTTTTAGTGCCCAGCCTCCCCAGTATTGTTTAGTGGCTTAACGGCTCCTATGGCTCCCTCTGTGACCTCGCATCGTTTACCCCGAGAGTGTCGAGAGTTTTTTCCAGAGAACAACCCTTCGTTTGTTTGAGTTAATATTTAACGGCTCACTCCCCAGGAGTCGGGTGGATGCTCTTCCCCCCCCCCTTTACCTGCAAAGGTCTGCGAGACGTCACCCAACCTGTTCCTTCGTCCTCTCCGGGATTAGGTAGGAGAAGACCCTGACTCTTTGTGGGTCCCCCCCCGCCCAATGGCTTCTTCAATTCGACGTCCTTGCTGTGAATTTGCCCCAATTGCCTTTTTTTAGACACCAGCTTTCCCTTCTCCCTGTTTTTTTTTCCTTTCGTTAGGGAGTTTGAAGACGTAACGCCTGCCTCGGTTCAACACCGGAGGCCCACTGAAGGTAACTCTTGCGGGAGAAAGAGTGACTTTCTCTCCCCCCTTCCTGTTAGGCTTGTTTTCCACACCCCCCTTTTCGGAGCCACTACCCTAATGAATGCGCTGGTAGCAAAGGAGGCCTTGAACACTCTCAAGTTTCTGCACTCCTAACCTATATGCTTGATTTCATTGCCGGCCGAACTGTTTTTGTTGGCAGGGGGTGTTGATCAACTCCGTAAAATCGTGTGGATTTATGAGACAACTCACAGCCCACCCCCATCAGTTTTTACCAGATCAGGACACACCTCCCCGGCCCCGTTTCTCATATATTTTAATAATCCTCCTGTTTTTGGTGATAGATGAAGCTGTCCTTTGACTGTTGATGTTTTCCCCTTATTATTTTGGTAACACTTGGATTTTTGTGGTAATAGTTTTCACAATTACGCATCCAGTCGTGGCGGTTAGTTTGTCAACTCCCCATACATTCAAAAACCAGTCGGTTCCTTTTGGCCCAGGTTTTAAGCTTCCAATTTCGAGCCTTGGAGAATCTCTCATTCAACTTTTTCTTCCGGCATGAGGTCAGTTGCTACATCCCGATAAGGGCGTTCTCCTTTTTCTTGGGCCGGGGGGCGGTCGTGAAGATTTCGTTGCATCTTCGACTCAGCACGTCGTTTTCCTCTTGTCTCCTTTTCCCCCGAATTTGCATTCTTCTTTTTTCTTTTACCGCTTTTAAGTCCGAAGTACAGAGATGACACTTGAACTTGGCTTCGACACCCGACCATTCTTCCTTGCCTCGTCGTTCGTATATTGACTTCAGGCAGTTATGACCCCCTCTGATGGCGTAATCAGTGGACCCCCCCCCCACATACCGTATGTAAGAAAACTTGGTGTCCGATAGGGCGACCTTGGCCCTTCTGTCCCAGGCCAGAGCCTCTTCTTCCTCGAAGCAGGCCTACTACTATGCAGCGTGCCACCCCCCTCGGGTTTTTTCCCCCCCCCCCCCTGTTGGTCAGAGGCAAAAGTTTTCTAAACTGACGATTGCCGCAGCTTCTTGATGTCGCTGTCCCCGAACCCCCCACCTTACGTCGCGGGTTGATCCCAGGTTCCTATCTTGTTCGAAATCTCCCCCATCGGCCCCTCTATCCATGGCAGATTACAGTATGTCTCCGTTATGGCTTTCCCCCCGCCTTAGCCACCAAACCCCCCCCCAGGGCCGCTATTTTTCCCAGTTTTTTTCTTTTTTTTTTTTCATTCTATTAGGCATTGGCGTTAGTCCCCTTTTCCCGTCAAGCCCCCTCTCTGCCGGCCTAATTCCCTTCTATCCCACTTTTTTTCGATTTCTTTTTTCTCTTTAAGCATAAATGTTTCAATTGGACGCTGGGCTGCTGGTGTCGGCACTTCTCCTGTTTAACTTTCTGAAGGAAAACTCAGTTTGGCGTCGTCCCCCGTCTTTCCCCAGCTTTTTAGTCGCGCATTGATGCTTTCCAAATCTTCCCTCTTTCGGAATTTCCTTTTTTGGTCGGACAAGAAACAACCCCTCCCTGATCGGTTTTGCCCTAGCTGTTAGCTTTACCCCTTAGTCCTGACAATAAACCTGTCCCGTACTTTCTTGTTGTTCGCCCGTCGAACCAGGCCGTCATTTTCCCCCTATGTAATAACGTTTGCGTGGCGTGCGGCGGGATTGATGTTTTCGTCCCCAACAGTATGCTCCACGTTTTCTCTTTTCCCCGTACCCATTCGCATGGTTGTCTTTCTTCTCGGTCTTGCAAGCGCTTCAGATGGTTCTCCTTCGAGGGTTCCTTGGTCAGATTACTCATACCATCGGAATGACCAAGGGCGATACACTATTTACTTCCCGAATGTCACCCAATTTCAACCTTGAACCTGTTGAACTCCCCTTCACCCGTTTTTCTTTGTCCCCCCTTATTGATTCCTACTTTTGGAGATAATTACCACTTGATATGTTCTCTTGCTTTCAGTTTGCAGTAAATAAATGGGCTAAAGGCATGCTTCTGATTAGCAGGGCCCTCGAAGCCTCTTTCCTTTGCCTTCTCCGACACCCCTCCCAATTCTAAATCTTGACACTCTTTGAAACGAGCGTCGACGCCATGTTTCCTGTTGTTGCCGGCTTTTGGAAGTTTTCCTCATCTACACTCGTTCCCTTCCCCTTAGAGCACTTTACATCCCCACCCCCCTCGACAGTCCCAGTGTTGCCCTTTTAGTCTTTTCTCGATCTTTCTTCGATAGCGGTTGGGTGTAGGATAACTCCCGGCTTCAGCGTCCAGAGTCGTCCTACCTACGAGTCCCGCCTCCTTTTGTTTTGTCTTCCAATAAACTCTACTTCAACGAGCGAGATTCGTGACCCCGAGGGAGTGCTGGCGCCTCCAGGGAATCCCGCCTGCCTGTCGGCTGGCCCTGCATGATTTCAATAGTAGTCGCTTTTTTTTTTGGGGGGGTTTGTTGTTTGTTGTTGGGTGGTTGTGGGGGGTGTTTTTTTTGGTTTTTGTTTTTTTTTTTTGGTTTGGGGTTGTAGGAAGTTCGCCACCTCATTCGGTTTTATGCTCCCCCCTTTCCCCCCATGCTCCGTGGCCCCACAAGAGAGGTAGAGCCTGCTCTTGTTTGGTTCAGAGGTAAGACGTCCCCTAGGACTTTCCCGGTTTTTCCTTTCTTCTTTGCTTGCTCCCGCGAGCTGATTTGTAAACTCGCTTTCGCTTGTGTTTTTTCATTCCTTTTCTTATGTTCTTCCTGATAATTTCAACGTCTTAAACTTTCCCACCACAAAAACCTACACTGACCCACCCCCGAAGATGCCTTAGTAGCCTGGCCGCTGTGCTACAAGTCCTTTTCCCGTGAAACACCGTCAAGTCACAGCCGGTTTTGAGCGTCTACGAGCTCCCTTTTCCCCGTGACCCCCATGTAAATCATGACCTGGTCTCCAACCTGAAAATAATTAGTCTCGCCCTTGTCAACTCTTAATGAAATGAAATGACTTGGCATGACCTTGGCCGGATTTTTTTATTATATAGGGTGGCTTCTTTGCTGACTTCCCCCAAAGACTTTTTTTTTAGCCTCTCCCCTAGACCAGAATCGTGTTTTTTACATTTCCACTCCGGATCCATGACGTACCGATTTTAATGCAAGAGTCCGACTCAGCTGTCTTTTGATATCTCCAAGTTCCTGAGAAGCCTTCAATTTCTTATCTCTCTTTCGTGACCTCCGCGTTGTCGTTGCGCTTCTCGTGTTCTTAAGTAACCACCTGTGCAGCTAAAAATTGATTAAATAATCTTAGGCTCTAGCACCTCCAGTGATTCCGTTACTCGTGCCTTAGCTCTTTTACTAATTCCCCTCTAACCCATGGAAATGTTAAAGATCATGGTTCGATTGGAGGCCCCCACCCCCCCAGCGTTTGGAACTTTGTTTTGGGGGAAGTGCACCCATATTCACCCTCACACTTAACCATTTCCACCCTTGATTTAAGGATAAGGCTACAGTTGCTGAGGTCGATTCTCCACTTCGCAGGTTTCAATGAAATGAGATTCCCCATTAGGTCGTTCTGGTATATTTTGGGGTCTATTCCCGACAGAGATTATCTGATCCAACAGGCTGTGGACTCCTTTGTTCGCCGTCATACTGTTAATGTGCCCAACCTCCTAGAGTATATTCTATCTCCCCTTCGGTAGTGTATGGGGTGTCTGCACCATACGTAACTTAGCCTCCTTCCGTTTTCGGTTCCCCAAATCGGTGACACCAAAAAAAAGCCGTGAGATATTTTCCCAGTTCTCTCGCCGGGGCATACCTGTTGGAGAATCCCCTAGGTGAAGTCATCGACTCTTACCTTCTTTCCCCTCGGAGCAGATCGCCCCGGACTTGGAGGCCCTCGCAGGGTCCGGGGGGGGCGCACTATCACCCATTTTCCCAGCATTTGCGACACCACACTAGCGACCTAATATGAGTAGAAGTCCAGGGGAACGAAGACATTGGGCTTCGGCGTCTCCTTTTGGGTATTTTCTCACAGGGCAACCTCTTTTTTCCCCCTGCTACGTTGTTGAAGTAGAGCCCCTTTTTGTCGACCCCCCCCCCAAAACGACCTATCCCCATATTAGGTATAGGTCCCCTCTGTCTTTGCTTAAGCTGGATAGCCTAAACCCTCAGCGCGAATAGACTTTCTTAGTTTTCCTGCAACCCTGTTTTCATACTTGCGTGAGACTCTCCATGGCATCGCCGGTCGCCTGGTCTAGATTTGAGAAGAAGTTTTTTTCTTCTTCCACCTTTCCACCCATTCTTACTTAAAAACCCTTTCTGGCGAGGTGACTGCTCGTGTACTCCGTAAGGGTCCCTTTCTCTTTTGAATTGTAGTATGGAGTCCCAGGAGTCGGATTCGCCACTGCTAAATCGATTATGGCCCCCCCCCTTCAGTGGAGCCTTCAAAACGTATTTACTGCGGCCCCGGGCCGTCCGAACATTCAGTTTGGAACTTGAATCTCACCCCGAACGGAAGATCCCTTTTGTTCCCAAGCCCTGGTTCCGCTGTGAGTTTCCGTTTTCTTTTGCAATTTTCAATGAGGATTCTTACTGCCGGTCCGGCACATTGATCTTTCAACCAAAACTTGTATTTGACCCCCCCCAATGACCAAATTTGACCTCCTCTAAGGCAACGATGTCATTACCAAGCCTTCGTCGAGCCGACCTTCCACCTCAAAACAGGCACCTGAATTTACAAGGTTTTGTCCCCGACCAACGGCTCTATTTCGCCCCACCCCCATCCCCCCACTTCTCCGCGGACTGACACACCTGTGAACCACCCTCTTTGGCCCTTTCCGGGCTGTCGCTTCGAGTTTTTTCCCCGCCCATATCTTGGCGGTATGAGTTGCTGGCTCCCAGCATGTTTCTAGAAATGTCTGCCCCCCCCAACCTTCTTAACGACGGTTGTGGCTGGGTCCGGGAGCCCCCCAAGGTCTTTTTTTCCTCGTTTAATATTGGTTTGTCAAAAAAGGTCTTCAGATCATTTTTCCGGCCCCAGTGACCCCAACGCCCTCTGATAGTTAAAAGAAGATTTTTTCCCCCCAGTTCCTCAAGCTACCGCGACTTTTCCCTTGCTACCCTCCCCTCCCCCCCTTGTTTTATTGGATGGTTCGCCAGAAAAGAAAAATCTTTTCCATAGCGGATAGTTTCCTCTCAGCCCCTTGATTGATATTCCACAACCGTCCACTCCAAGGGACTTCTTTTGCACGGTCCGAATAAATGGCAGGACCTGAAGAAGGTTCAGCGGTGCCCTTTGGTTTTTTTTTTTTTTATTCCCCTTTCACTTTCCCTAACCTTGAAGCCTTCTTTAAACTACGATCTAACTGCTAGAGGGCCGGGGACCTTTACTTGCCCGAGAGAGGAAGTTTTTTAGCGGAACCGCGATTCCCTTTTTTTTTTGACTCAAGCTCCAGATCTGCGTCAAGCGCACGTTTCCCCGCGACGTTGGTCCTTTTTGCCGAGTTCAACCCAACGGCTTTTTTTTGCATCTTCTCCCCCGGCTCACGTGCGTGCGTCTGCATTCTCTGTCTTTGGCCCCCCTTCCCACTGGCCACGGTCTGCTTTTGCGGCACCCACCTGTTCCCTGCATGTATCTTTCTCTTTGCGGCTCCGCAATCTTTTGGGTTTCAACAGAAATGGCCCTCAGTGCTAATCATCCCGCTCCCCGGCAGCTATGGCGGTTTTCAAAACCTTTTTTTCCGGCGTAACTTCTGACTTTTTTTTAGTTGCGGGCGCTTTCCGACGTACCACTTTCTTAATAGTTCAAACCGTGAACCACTACCGTGGCCTGTAGAAGATGCGGTCAACCTTTCCAGTTCCCCCCGACATGAGGCTGAAAACAACTCCCCTTCGTTCGGTGACCTACCTCATGCCGATCTGGCTTTCCCAGGAGGTTAACCCAGGGAATTTCCCAAGTGCTGACACGAGAACCCCTATATGTCTGCCGGCGGCAACGATGCCCCCTCCCTCAAAGGTCTGGGTGGAGGCTTCAAACTCGCCCCACGAGGGCGGCTTCGGGCTGACGTCTTCCCCGTCGCCCAATCAAGTTTGTTACCCCCAGCAACCACGTAAATGAGCTTCAACCCTGGCACAGTGAAGTAATCACTTATATCTTTCCTCCTCACGTGTTTTTTATCTTCTCTTTTTGATCTTTAGGCAGGGGTGCTGGCCTCCTTCCCCTTTTTGGTAACAATTTTGTTTGGCCCTCTCAACTCCCGAACAGGCTCCTGGCGGATTGATAAAACTCACCAGCAAACGTTCGAGGTTCGTTAGTTTCGTTGGCCGCGTCCCGCCCTTTCCTCATCTCTTTCTTTCCTCATTGACGGAGCATATGAGTTCCCCGAATCATTTTTCTACCATTCTGTCCCTGAGCTAAGGGCCTAAATCCGACGGGCGTTCACCGACTAAAGTTCGTTCGGGGGGGCGGAAGCTTCTTTTTTTTTCTTAGACTACGGCCCTTTCAATTATTTTATCTTTTTTAACCTAACCTAGAAGTTTTTCCCGTAAAGATGCAACCACCCCTCCCCCGGTCAGAGGACCTATTTCGGAACGGGCTTTGTACCCTTCAAACCTCTGTCAAGTCATGACTAAATTCCTTTCTGATTAGCCTTTGCATCCTCCATGCCTTTTTATGTCCCCATGAATTGGTTTCGAAAACATCAGCAGTTCCTTTTCCGAGTTGCCAGGTGGGTGTTCCAGGCAGACCTCTGTTGCTGTTGCCCTTTATCGAACGGCTTCCTCGACTCCTTGTTTAGTCCTTCCGAGAGGACTCTTCAAACAAGAAGCGGTTTCTCGTCTCTTTTCCCACAGTTCCTTGTCTTCTAACCTCTCTCTCTTTGGATTTCCTTTCCGTCGTTTCTGAAACCAACCATCAGCTCGTTCATTCCACCCCGGTATCGGTCTCGCGCTTCCCAAATCATTTTACCTCTCTAATGGATTGATCAGTGTTGAAGGTGCCCCCCCTTTTTGTTCCCTTGAAGGTCGCAGTCAGACCCCAACAAAAAAAACTAAACGCTTACGTCTTCCGGTCCCAAGGGGACGTTTAACCTTGCTCATCCCTGATGTTTTTTAACCGGCCGCCCCGCTATTCGCGCAGTGTACTATAATAACCTATACTTATTGAAGGATTGCGTGACTCCTCCCCTGCATAACCGCGCCCCATTGTACGGCGGCGTCGTCTTCTGAAGGAAGGGTTTTCTCGTCATCCTTGTGACCCCCCCCCTTTTTTTTTTTGGTTTTTTTTTTTTTTTTTTTTTTTTTTTTGAGTTGAACCCCCCAGTTTTTCTTTATGTCGACCGGAGTTATTTTTCAACAGAGCTCGAGATTTTGCTCCACTCGTAACCCCCCCGTCTAAGGACCTTCCCGGTGGTTTCTTCCCGGACCCAGCCCCACCCTCTGGATCCCCCCAGTCCTAGCGCGTTGACAACCTTTCCCAAATAACTCACAGATCTATCATTTGCTTTTCGTTTTCGGAACCATTTTTAGTTGCCCCCACCCCGATTTCGACAATTTTTGGTTCGTCGTGCTTTTTATGGGGCGCAACTTACGTTCCGTTGTGGTGTTCCAACACTGTAAAGTTGCCTGGTTTATATCGGCATGGGGAATACGCATAGGCCCCCTTTCGCTGCGGTCTCTTCAGTAAGTCCCGACTACCATCGGGTTTGAATTTTTGTCCCTTTTCAAATGGTTAGCTTCGTTCCGCAGGAAACCCCTTTCCAAATTTGAACTTCTAGACACAACCTTCCCCCTGAGCCCCCCAGGGGAGTGGCCCAAATATGCTTCTTTCAGTTTTTGCTATTAACCGCAACCCATTGAGATGTCGGCGGCCCTTGTCAAACCATACCTGTGCAATTCTCACAACATTTTTTGTTTTTTTTTTTGGGGGGGGGGGGCCCCCCTTGTTTTTTTTTTTGACTCTTCTTGAAGATCATCGACGCGTCCTGGTCCATATTCCGCGACATCCTGACAATTTTTGAAGTCCTCATTGGCCCCCACTTAGTTCTGACTTGCCCCGAGGCAGTTAAGAAATAGTGTTTTTTTTTTTCAAGTAGGCTGCAGGGCCTGGGGAAATCAAGCCTTTCCATAGATCCTAACGCGCGATTACATTCTCCCCCCCCCCCAATCGCCGGGTTCATCTCTATATCGTTATGGTTTCTTTCCCTTGCATAAATTTCCTAAGCTTTACAGCTTTTCCTTCATAATCGGTGAGCTGGTCATCTTTTTTTAGTGCAAACCTTGATACTCCCCCAGTCGGATGAACAGTACAATTCCGGGAGTTTCCTGTGTGCGACTTTCAGTTCTCCCAAGGACCCCAGCGGAGGACACCCCTGATGTCCCTATATTAGTCGGCTGAGGCGTTTGGGAACTTCACCCCCCCTTTGTATAGGAGCCCCCCCCCCTGGAGCCTACAAGGTTTTTTCGGCGAGCTCCTCTTCCCAGGTGCCTCCGTAAGATCCTTCGCCCTTCAACATGTTTTTTTTCGACTTACCTGAGAGATGCCCCCTTTGGCCACTCTCTCCCTTAGCTTTTTTTTATGTTTTTTCCTTGCCTGGCTTCGTCGCTCATTACCTGTCTACCCCCAAAAACTACCACGTTCCAATAGAATTTTTTTTTACCTTGAATTAAACCACGCCGCTTTTGCTTCACCTCATTCGCCAATGACGCTTTTTGACACACACGCGCAATTCCACAGTGTTTGAGAGTTCATAATTTTGCTTCTTCTGACTCGAATTTTCCACATGGGCTCAATCTGTAATAGTCTCCTCCCTCGGGACACTAGACTGACCGTCGCCATTCGGCCTGACGTGGCTTTTTCGTGCTGATGATAGGGTTCGGCGCTCCCTTCCCATCAACCCAGGACGTTGACTCGCGTTTAACTAGCAATCGTTCAAAACCCCCATTTCATGGGTCCGTTATATTTCCGCCCACCCCTGCTACGCTCCTTTTTTTCCGGGAGAGGCACTTTGAAGTATGGAGATTTGCCATTTTTTTCTTTT
>Ga0179593_1582658_pt1 | contig 13201 bp, 17 predicted proteins | sample CZODoug2_1_08_16_FD_185931 | JGI IMG/M metagenome (GOLD analysis project Ga0179593, IMG submission 185931) | Vadose zone soil fungal communities from Angelo Coast Range Reserve, California, USA - CZODoug2_1_08_16fungal (PacBio error correction) | ecosystem: Environmental > Terrestrial > Soil >... | reverse complement strand
ATTGAGAGCCAGCCCTTTTGACGCACTCTTTACGAATCTTTTTCTTGTTTAGCCGATTCTCCCGGACTTCCTCCGCCTATAACGGGACCGTCGCTTCTTATATGGTGGCAGCTCCCACATGCCCGATCCGCATCTTTAAGCTCCATATGGCTGAACCCCTCAGAAGTTACCGTTGCGTTTTGATGACTTGGTGCAATTTCCCCCTTTTAAAGCCGGAGCTATGGCTGCCTCTTGAGATCTTCCGCGCGAATGGGCTTTACCCCCCCCGGCCCCACCCTGCGCGTAATCGTATGAATCAAGCCCTGTGCTTTCACGCTGTCGGAAAGCTTTGAAATTTGATCCTCGCGGCGCCGCACCCTTCTTCGATATCACGTTTCCCCACCCCCTTGGACGGTGGAAATTGACAGCCCACGGCCGATACAGGCAAGATATATTCGTGGCCGCATCGTGTTCATGCGTGTCTTCTGCGCCCCCCGGCCTTGCTTCCCCCGCTCACGTCGGCGACGAATGCCAGTAGGTCGATTGTGGACTTTTCTTCTTTCATCCGCCAGTTGATCCTTCCCCTGCTGATTGCCTGGCTCCTGCTTGCCCTTCACTCATACGTCACCCTTCCCCACTTCAACTCCACCCTGTGCCCTCGCTTTGAACCATGGTTCCTAACACGCATCCCCTCTTGAAGATGATTCGTTTAGCCGCTCCTCTCAACGTCGGAAGATTTTTCTCTCTCGCCCCGAGCTGCTGAGCAGGTCGCCAGTAGTTCTTCTGCGCGGTCCACCGCGCGCTTTCTTGATCGGTCGATGTGGCGTGCGGTCGTCACTCGTGGGTCCCTTCCCTCCCCCTGGGCTGTCATGACTCGGATTCCGAGAATGTACCTCCATGAGAACAACACCATCTCCATCCAATTCTCAACACGTTCATCGTTTGCCCGCCCAGGTCTACCTTTTTTGCTCGACTTTTTTCCCAGAATTCATATCTCGGGCCCCCCGCAGTGGCCGCTAATAGTACGTCGAGGGCGTTCCACCTTGTTTGGCATTCCCTCCCGACGGCACCCGTCTTTTTCCGGCCTCCCGTACTACTTCCTGTCGCCGCTATTACCCGTTCCGGGCCCGGAGCCCAACGTACGAAATTTTTCCCCGCCCCTTTTCTCCGCCCTTTCCGGGAGGCCTGCTAGCTTTCGTGCCGCCGACCCGATTTTTTGGTTAACTCGAGTTTTACCCACCCAACTCCGGGCTTGGATTGAAATTTCACCCGGAGATGTCATTCCCTTCCCCCCCCCTCATTTTGCTAGCGGTCGAGAGTTCCAATTGCTTTTGGGAGGCGACTTACCCTCCGTTCAGCAGTTGACTTTCCCCCTCCCCGCGACCGGTCTCTCGTATGTGCCCTGGAGACTTCCATAGCTCCTCCGGATTTTTTGAAGTAAATCTTTTTGCGCTTTTTTGCCGTGGGCCCCTTCTCTTGCTCCTTTCCGCTTTTCGCTTGCGGCCACTTTACCTCGCTTGACTTCCGATCGGCTGTGGGGCCAGTTTCCCCCCCGCCGTCCTCGCGAAGGACGCAAATGGTGGTATGCTTTTTCTTCTATTTCTTTCCCTTTTGTTGTGACGAGCCCTGCCTCACCCCATTTCCTCAGCCTGAGGAAGCGGTGGTTTAAACTGGGGTTCCACGCGCGCACCGATTTCGAGTAGGCGCTGCGTCAGGTTTTTCCCCCCGAAAGCGTATCCGAGAGACTCTCTCCAAAACAGTGCTGTGCCAATCTTTCCCCCGCGCCTTTGATCAGCTCCCCCTGCAAACTCGCGCGAGATTCTCTTCCTGCCCTTCCGGATCGGCCTTTATGTTTTTTCGGTCATGAGGTCCTTGCGTCGAGTGACCTTTTGTCCAGCCTAGGTCGCCCCCCCTCTCGGCCCAAGTCCGTGTTCTCAGCCGTCTATCAACCCCCCCCCCCCCCCCCCCCCACCACCCCCCCTGGGGTGTTTGTACGGAAACCTACATTCGTGTGATGTCCGTTCCGTCCCGCCATTTGTCGGCTTGTCCACTTCTACCTTCGTCACCCGCCCTGCTGTCCGAACCCCGGGAGCTTCTCCATGGCCAATGCAGAGCAAGGCTCTTTTTTCAAAAAATGGTGGTTTGGCGCGTCCGTTGTCCCATCCTTGCGGAAAGATCGGAAGGGATTGCCACATACTGCTATCCTCCTGTGGCCGTCGGGGATGAAAAGTCATGCGGCGTGGCGCCCGACGCCCTATGTCCCTTTGCTCCCCCCGGCGTTGGTGATCGGTGGCTTTGTACCCTAGATGGCCGTGGGTAATGGATGAGAGGGTCGAAGTCGCTGGTAGAACTGTTCTTGGGCATCCTTTGTTTTAGTTCCCCGCCATGCGTGGGCAGTGGGCGCCTGGTATTCTTCGGGATGACTCCGATCCGGCACGGGTGCAGAGACACAGCTTTTTCGAAGGCCTGCAAACATATTCGTATTTTTCCTTCCCTAGCCACTTCCGATCAGCAGTTCCGATCCTCGTGCCCCTTTTCCCTCACGCGGGCCTAACTTTTCCTTTCGCCAGCTCGCGTGCTTTAGAGGACAGAGCTTGCAGCGTTTCCGTTTCCAGAGGAGCGCCATTCGCCCTCCCCGAAAGCGACGATGGATTGTTTTCATCCGCCCCGGTTCGGACATGTTCAGAGCCCTCCGGCACCAGGTGGCGTTGGTCCTGTTCCTTTTTCCCTCTTATGTCGGACGCGGCTCCACCATACCCGATCAAGCTGATGAGTCATACAGTAATGAGGAAAATCATCCTCTACGGCGTTCCTTCCTCCCTCCTCCCTCCCGCGCGTCTCCTTGGTTAGTCCCCCTTTTCCTCCAGCAGCAATTACACGCCTGCGTTCCAGAACGACTCTTTCTTGAGACTCGCAAGCTGCGCGAAGGTCCCCCCCACTGTCTCCGGTTTGTGGTTATTATAAGGTTGCGCGTCCTTTCGCCCCTTAACTGCAGCGGAAGCGTTCCTCCCTCTTGAGGCGGGCGAAGTTTATCTCAGGAGTTTTTGCCTTATCAGCTCGCGCGGCCGTCGCAGCCCTGCTTTCCAGACTGGTGATCGCTCGCATCACCCGAGCCCCCGTGTGACGTCTGATTTTTCATCCCAGGCTGCCGATCTTGGGATCTCCGGTCCGTGTGCCTTTTCGATCTGGACGCGCGGTTCCCTGGGTGTCTTCTGGTGTCAGTTACGACGAGACCGCGAAACGCTTTCTCCCTCTTATTTTTGCGGTCCTGTTTGACCTCCCAGCCCTTTCGCCTCATCAGTTTTCTCTCGCACTTCTTCTTTTCCGGGTGACCGCAAACATCCCCCTCCTTCTGCTCGGCGTCGCTCTCCTTCCGGGGGTTAGTGTGGTTGGGTGGGGTGTTCCCTACTTCAGCCCGAAGAATTCCCATAACCGGCGGAACGAACCGGGCTCGGCCTTGCATGGCCGCGTTCGGGCGAAGATTACTCGAGTTACCCCCCAGAGTAAATTGATCGTAGTTTGTCCGAGACTGCCCGCCACCTTCCCAGAAAGCTCTAGATCTGGCTGCCTATTTCCATTTCTCTTGAGATCGCACCGCGTCTTCAAAGCCCTCAGCCTGGAGGATGCTGTTAAGAACAGGAGTTCGGAGGCCTCGCTGTGGCCCCTCTCTGCCTTCTTCTCCCGAACACCCCAACGAGCTTTTTACCTCACAGCTTTCGTCGCTCCAAGCACGCTCTTGGTAAGTTCACAGGCGTGGTTCATTGGTGACTTTTCTTTGCTTCGCCCCAACCCGTGTGATACTGGCCATCTTTCGCGAATTAGCCCCGCAGTAGAATTGGAAAGGCTTTTTAGTTCTCGTCCCAGCCGTTGATCGAAAATTTATTCTTTCAGTCCTGGTGGGCCCTCTCCCCTATCCCCCCCTCAACTCCCCCTGGTGCAGTAGACAAATGGTAAGAACACCCCGTAATCGATTATTTTTGCCTCGTTCGAATTAGGGTTTCTTTCCGTCCTGTCATCTTTCTATCTCCGCTGCCCTTATCCGCCGCAAGACCACTTTTCTTGCAGCCAGGGGGAGTCGTTGTCGCTGGGCCAACACCTATCGGTCCTCTGCCTTACGTGAGAGAGGGGCGATGCTTTTTCGTCATATAGGCCTCCCTTCGTTGATGTGGAGACAGTGCACGATCGGATTAAACCCCTCCTGCACTCCCATTTAAATGAGAAACCCTGCCCCCAGTCCGCACCAACCCCAAAGGGAACACGCATAAAAGGGATAAACCTTTTTGGTGCTATTCTCACCGCTTGGTTCAATCAGGCTTTTTTCGCTCTCCCCCTCCACGATTGCGCGTGAGCTTAACGTTCGTAGAGGGGTCGCAACCAGCTTTCTGGGGGCCGACTCCTTCATTGGTAAGTCTTGCGATTTCCGACTATGGCAATTTTCATCCCGGCGATTTGAGTTCGGCCGCGCCACCCGGCGAAATGTGAAACGCGGCATGGACTTCCCCCCGTACCTATTCAGGGTCGCATCCGCTGGTGGCTCCCCCTTTCTATGACCTGGCGACTTTGGGCTCCCCCGATCGTCGGAGTAGTGTGAAAAAAATCCGACATTTTTTGGACGTGCAACGGTCAAACTTGAGATGTAGTCAGTTCCCCCACAACCAGTTCTTTTGTGCTCCACGCGGTCCTGAGTGAAATTCGACCTGAAGACCACACCCGGCACCGCTCTTAGTCTACCTTAAGACCCCGCGCCAGGGCGATCCCCGTTATTCCCAAATCCTTTCTTTGCCTCCTTTCCCCCCTCCTTCGAGGAGGTGCCGTTCACGATTTTTGACGATGGCCACCCCTAGCTGCCTTGCTTTAGGGGATGGAATATCAATTTTTTCGATCCCGCCGCGAAATCGGTGCGCCTTTTTGGGCGAGGCCGGCCAGGTCCCCCCGTCATCTGAGTAATGTTTGCGTTTTATTCGATCTCTCTTTCTAGGTGGTGTTGTTCTAGGCTCTCCCCCATACCAGTTAATACTTAGCCGTCCGTCTTTGAACCTGGCCGGGCCTGCGCGCCCATGCGCCCATTTCGCGTGCTGGTAGGCCCTCACGCCGTAACGACGTCCTCTAGCCGTTCATCCGGCAAACTCGTCTGATCAGGATTTCCCATTCCACCTCGTGTTGAGGAGCTTATCGGCCATTTGAATAACATTCGTCTGTTCGTGATACCGAGTCAAGCACTGCCCTCTCCTTCCTTCAGTCTTCATCTCCCTTCCCCTAAGTTCCCGTTTTGTACGTTTGCCCTGTGACTAAACCCCTGTGTGACTCACGTAAAAGACCAATCTTTTTTGGTCACTACTCCCCCTCTCTTCCCCCCCCCTGTCGCGTTGGTCCGCCCTCGGCCCCGTTCCCCGATATTCCTCTCCTACTGTCCATGAAACTTCGCCTTTTTGCGCTAAGGGACTCTCTGTAATTGACTCGGCGGCGACCATCCCTCGTGCCCATAGACGTTTAAATAACTACGCGTCGGGAGAACGGCAGCGCGGGGGGAGCCCTTTATCGATTCCCTCTCGTCCCTTCCCTCGCGTGGTCTGCTGTTCCGTTTTCCCCTGACCCGTGGTTTCCGACAGTCGAAAAACAGATGGTTTTCACTGGCGCGGGTCTCCTGTGTTGTAGGTCTCCTTTTCGGAGATGTTCAGTTTTGTTCTGTTGCCTTCGGATGGCTCAGAGCGTTTCCGTGAGCAGCGCCAGTGGTTTGTCAGCCGCCGGTCACCCGAGGAGGACGTTTTACCCCGCCATCCAACATCCGCTCACGATCCTTTCCTTTCCGAGTCCGCGTGGTTCCCTCTTCATCCCGCGGCCTCCCCCTTCCTCTTTTTGTCGTCGCGCGAGAGGAGAGCGGTAAGCGTTCAGAATGAGGCTCCATTCCGGAACGACTTCTACGAAGCGAACCTGCCCAGCCCCCCGCTCCCCGTGTTCGGACCATTGTCACGTTGCTGGATCTTGAGGCAAGGGTTTAAAAGCTATGAGGATGCGCCGGTCCCCTCCATTCTACCCCAGGACCAGTCCGCTAAACGCTTTTGGTGATCCTCAACGTCCTCGTCCCGGCCTTCGCCCGGAGTTGTGGGCTCCAGGTTCCCCACGTTTCTCCAGTCATCCTCTGCCCGTTCATCCACTTCCTTCCCCGGCAACGAGCATTAGATCGCCCATTTTTGAAGAGAAGGCCCCAACCCACGGCTCGAGTTTTTTTTTTTTGGTTTTCGGCTCCGGCGTACCGCAGGCTCTCCCTGCATTCCCCCGTCTTGGCGGGAGAAGTTCTCGAAGGGTACTTTTTTTCCCCTCCTCTCAGCCCCCGCTCCCTCTCCGCCCCCAGCGCGCTTCTCTCTTCGGGGGAAGGTGACCGCGCGGCTCCGCCGACTCCACGTGTATTCTTATTTGTCACGGGACTTCGACGGTAGACGTGGAGACCAGACAATAGAATATCTTTTTCGCGCGGTCCGCCGGGGTCTTTCGGCTCCTTCCCGGCCCGAGAATCGGCCCCTCCAACGCGCGCCTATGTGGCTTACCCCTCCATGCTTCTTCTCTCTCCCAGTTGTGTTGGTGAGCTTAGATGAGTGAGGAAAGACATTTTTACGCAAACCTTTACCTTCTGCTCGTCGTTTTTCGTTTTATCTTCACCACCTCCGTTGAACGGAGTCACTCTCGTGTTTTTAAGATAGGATATTCTTTTTGCCTGCGCACTTCCTGTTCCTTTGGGGCTTTGCGCATCGCTGCCCACTCAGACCTTCCCGTGTCTGCTTTTGCTGCGCGCTCTTTTAATGGTCGCGTCCCATTCCCTCACTTAGGTCTGCGTTTCAAGCCGGAAATCTTTTTACTGGGCTGCCCGCTCCACCCCTACTGCCCCCTCAAGCCTGAGTGAAGATGGCTCCTTCCGTCCCTTTTCCTTTGCGAGTTTCCGTCTTTTGTCCCCTTCTTCCGCAGTATCCCCCCTTTAAACCCACCCTTACCCGCGACAGTCTTGTCGGCGCTCTCAAGCGCGTCCTCCCCTCCGTGGTCGTCTTGATGAGAAAATTAAGGACTTGATACAAGCGACCAATTCCGCTCGGAGTCTGCCTCCCTACTTAGCTTTTACTGAGCAGTTCTTCGCAGCTTTTGTCCTGAAGAGGGTCCCATGTTAGTCCTGGGAGGGGAAGAAGGAATACCATAGCGTTTCCCCTTACCCTTCTGCATCAACCTGGTTCGATAATGCCCCCATGGTTACCCGGGAGTTTTCCAGGAGAGTTTCAGGAGGGAAGTCTTAATCTCTCTCTTCTGAACGATGTCCGCTTTTTTTACTTTAGAGCCGTGTTTCCCCCACCCCCGGTCTAGGTTGGTGGCGGTGACCCAAACCCGGACTCGGAAGCTTGGTGGAGCGAGCTTTTTCTGAGAAGAAGCCCATTTAACGAAAAAATCTGGGATGTCTCTTTTGCCGCTAGGACACTCCTTTCCACTTCAAATGAGCACCCCCCAATGCCCCCCCAATGAAACCCCCACCAGCAAGCCTCCACAAGAGGTTCTCGCCAGGAGTTCAATCATTTCCTTCACCTCAGAGGGACTACCCCTTAATACTCACCAGCTCGTTTTTCCGTTTGAGTGGAGAACCCACCGCCTTGCCTGGCCTCCAGCACCGCCCCCCCCCACAGGCTTTAAGTCTGGACTAGTCGACCTTTTTCTGGTCTTCGCTATCCGATGTTCCTGAGCACCCTCCTTTCAACTCGCCATGGCCTTGCAGTATGGAGTTGCTTTACCCCTTGAGCCGGTTTACGATGCGGTACGGCCGCCCCTGCTGACGTTGCTATAGGCAGAGTCGTTGGCCCCCCACACCCTACGATTCTTGCCCCCGTCCCTTACACGGATGCATGTATTTTCCACCCCACCCGCTTAAGGCCTCTTCGCCAGGGCTGCCGCGCGCGTGAAGGAGCCAATTCTAGGCTTACATTCCCTTTTCTTCAGCAGTATGACTTTTCCCCTCTAGCGTTTCACAAGGACTGCTCGATAAGCTCCTCGCGATGTTCCTTCCCCTCTGCTCTCGAGGTTTTGACGGCTTGCCCTATTAGCGGCTCTCTTTCCCCCCCCTTTACGGCTTGATGGACCGTACGTTTCGAGCGCCCTCAGCCTTTCCCCCTTCTGAGGCGTATGAGGTTAAGCCGTTTTACCGCCAGGTTACCCTCCCCTTCCATCCTTCTCAGGATGCGCTTTTCGCTCTCTCCTCCTTCCCTCCGTGGGAGTGAGGCTCGCAACAGGATCACTCCTGCCTTAGCGGGTTGAACCCTGGCGTTTGCCCCAACGCATTCGCGGTTTTCTCAACGGTAGAGAAGACGTCCCCCCTCTTCCTTCTTTTTTTTCCCTACTTCAACCCGCGCTATCAGTGTCTTCCTGGAGGAGCTTATCCTGCAATAGCTCCTACTGGGACTCGGCGATCTTTCTGGCGCTCGACGTCCAGTGGATTTGCTTTCTTGTTTATGACCACACCGGCGGCCAAGGCCGTGGCGTAGAGAAGTCTGCAATCGGTTGTTGTGTATGCTAACAGACATCTCTTTGTCCCTTCCCTTTCCCCACCATCCCCTTCCTTTTCTGGATTTGTCCACATCCTAAGCCTTCCTTCGGCAACCGTGACCCAGCGGTCCGCAATGGCCAATACTGAAATGGCAACTTTCCCCCTTGCGACGTTGTCATGGGCAATCCCCCCCTCCCCCGCTGAACGAAGCCCGGCAATGAGTGAAAATAGTCCGACTCGCGTTCCCCCGCATACCATAAGGTCTATTTTCGTCTTACCCTGTCTTCGCCGACTCAAGAAGGATATTCTCTCGGAGTGGGAGCCTTTGGACTGTCCTCCCCTGGCTGGAGCTCAGGCTGGAATTTCTTTGCGGCGGTAGTAGAACTCATGGTTCTACCCTGGCTTTGACCCCTCTTTTCACGTGTTAGGTCGCCATTGTATGGGCAGGTTTTTGCTGAAGGGTAATGAGGCCTTTGATTTGCTTTCTCGTGGACTTTCGCAGCGCCCCTGATGCTTTTAGTTACCCCGCACAAATTGATGGGGTCCGCCACGCCCCCTCCTTCCGTCAGCAGATCTTCTTACGAGTGTGGTCCCCGCAGCAGCCACGTCCCTTGCTCCAGGGCCCCCATGCCCCCCCCGTCCGGGCGCGAGAGAACATCGCGGGCCGTTCCCTCAAGATTTGGCGTCGCCAGGACGAAAGACCTCCTCCGTGGCTAACTGCGATCTATCCGCCTTTTCTCCTCGCGGCTTCCCAGTTGGGTGACTTTAAGGGTGAACAGCCATTCGATTTTTGACTTCCTTGCCCCCGCAACCAAGACCCCTTTAGATCCAAGATTTCGTTTTGAGATAAGTAATGCGCCAATGCCTTTAGTTCCGGATTTTAGAGCCGGCGGAGTTTCTTGTGCTCATCAGGCCGCCCCAGTTTTTTGCGAGGCCCTTACCTCCTCCCCCTTTGCATCGACGACTTATGTAGATTCTCCGGCCCAGATGGTCCCGAGAAGTCCACCACACTTTCAGTTGGTTTTTTGTCTTTCTCTCGGCAGTCTCTTTAGTCCCTTAGGCTCCCTCCCTGCGCCAAGCGTCATCCCCGCTGAGGCGGCATTGATTTTCAGGTATTGGTGTGCCGCGACCGCACCCTCGTGCGCGGCCATAATTTCCTTTCCCCCGTTGCGAAGGTGACAGAGCGGTCCCCCGAGAGCAGTTGACTTCTGATTGTCCTCCCTATTTCGCCTTACCGATGGCGAACCGATTATTTCTCACAGGCCCTAGAGCTCGGAAAGCGGGTCCCTGGGGCGGTCTTTTGTTTCTTTTTCCTAGCCTCGCCCCTTGATCCTGGGAAAGAGGTGCGGTCCCACCTGGATGCCATAACTTTTTTTAATATATATTTCCTCCCCTTCCCCCCCGTTTTTGAGAGATTGACTTCTTGTAGGCCCGGTTTAACCCATTAATGACGTGTTTTTAGCTCTTCTCACGGAAGCACCCTAAGAGAATTCCGCCTTTTTTCCGAGTCTCTCCTTCTATGCAGTTTTCAAGCGAAGATGCGATCCCGCATCTGGGGCCACATCTTGCTGTTCCGAACCCAGTGATAGTGCGGGTGTCAGCGCGGCTTCGTAAAATTCCCCCCCGCCCTCCCCGAGCTTATGGTGACGCTTCTATCTGCCCCGCGGGGGTGATTCGTCGGAACACCCCCCCCCTTCGCGTCCCCCGGTGAGACTGGTCGGCAAGGGCTGTGAAGATTTCCTGTCGACCTCGTCGAAACTTTTTTTTTCTCCCAACACACCCTCGATCCGTGGTGTTCACCTCGAATCGCCTCTCTTCAAGCCCGAGTTTTCCGTCTTATTGAGTGCCCTGCCTGCCTTCCGCCGGAAGAGACCGCCCTTAATTAGGCCTCTCCGTTTCGTATGCCTTCCAAATGTATGTAAAATGTGATAGAAAAGTCTTTTTTTCCAGGTTTGCCTCCCTCATCAGAGATGTACCTAAGTGTTTTATTTTAACACCCCAAGGACACTGTGTCACTAACATCGAAAATTATCCCCGTTGCATATGGAACGCCCCGTTAGAAAGTTAGTAGATGATTTCGATTCCAGCACTCTTATGACCCGCTTACCTTGCCTCTTCCCCCGTTTTGTACGACGCATGAGCCAGGCAACGGAAGAATTGTGTTCTGCGTTTCAGCGGTCCCTCTTATTATCTCCGTACTTTGGAGCCTGGGGTGTTCCTTCTTGTTTTGCCGGCTCTTGCCCTCCCGCTTTCGTGCCGCTCATCCCGGGCATGACACGTCACCACCCTGTTCCAATTCGCAAACCCTTTTTCCCCCCCTTTCTCCCCAGCCCTCTAATTTTTTTTTTTTCTCACCCTCCTTTCGGCGTAATCCGCGCTATCCCCCTTTCCTCAGCCAAAAACCTCCTCTGGTTGCCGAGTCTCGTTTTTGCCTGGTGCATCCGACGGTCCACGATGTAAAGCCCGCCATTTGATATTCCACTTGCCCTGCTTTCAGACTTCCTCCTTCTTCCGCTCAAGTGCGCCTTCGCACTCACCGAGCCATGGAATAGGCAGTTGGCCAGGCCGGAATCTCTCTTGGGAGAATTTCCCCTTTCCGGCCCTAAAGTTTCGGGATTTTTTCCTCCTTCTGATTCCCCCCTCCACAGGGGCTTAATTGAAAGTCCCCCCTGATTTGTAGCCCTAACCAAACTGTGATATCTGATCGCTCTTACGACTTCCTTTTTTCCAATTTGCCGACATGCAAGACCCAAACAATGCAGCAGTTGCAGCCAGCCTACCTCTAAAAGGATTCTCATCTTTCTTCAATTTCCTTATCTTCTTTCCCTTTGCCCCCGCCGATTTGCCGTCAGCTGATTTTCTCTGTTTTGCATATGGAAATACTAGAGGCCCTTCTCCTGCTGCCTATACCTTTCATCTCTCCTCCCGAATTATGCGTCTTTTGGGTCGCCGGCCACGGTTCCACGCCTTTGCGAAGGATTGCTTTGTGGTATCGATCATCTCTTCCCTTCCTTGTTTAATGCATACCAAAAGTAGAAAGATTAGCCGTTTCTCGGTGATGCAGGGCCTTTGTGCGCTTTCCCCCAACGTTTCTCGACTTCCCCGATGCGCAACGTGTATTCGGAAAGCAGCTTTTTTCACCTCTCGCGTCCTTCCTTCCTGAAATTCCCCCTCGTCTTCCCCAGATTCACCACCTTCCCGCGAGTCTTCTCTTCGACTTCAAAAGTCATCATACCGGATAAACTCGCTTTAGCGTTTCCCTTTCCTTTTCTTCGTCCAATGAATAGAGTGCATGTAAGCCTTCAGGTAGCACTAACCCTTTTCCCAGTGTACTCCGGTTCTAGCCAACCTTCGTTTTGTTTCCTTCACACCCCCCCCCCCCCCATCTTTTTTTTCCCCTTCCCTCATCATTGATGTTCGACATCTTGAAACCCCAACGTCCCCTCTTTGTCCTTCAAATCGGAAGGTCCTATCCCTTCCCCCTGGCACCTTGCCTTTCTCCTTCGTAGACTTGTTTGTCAGGCCCACTCTTCATCGCGGAAGAAGATGAATTTTTCTATCAGCCACAAATAGACTTCCCCTCTCTGAGTTAATACCTTGTGCCCTTTCTGCTCTTTCCCGGAAGGTCGGCCCCTCGTCCGTGAAGATAGCCCCGGAGTGGTCGCGGGCTGCCGTTAGCCTCGATATGACCTTTACAGGGCACCTTAGGAAAAAGCTTTTTAGAAAGGCTCTTGGAAAATTTTTGGCCTGTGCCCCTTCAGTTCGATTTAGGTTTGGTGTTGCATGGTTACATTCATCGCGAGGTACCCTTCAATAGTGTTCTGGTAAGGCCAGCCCTGCACCCCCTCGACTTGAAGAAGCCCCATACGACACTCCCCTTCCCTCCTCTCTTCCCGCCCCCCCCCCTTCTGCCACGCGGTCGAAATGTTTTAAGGTCGCCAGATAGGGGCAGTCGCTACATGGAGCCAAAGTTCCTCCTGAGTCCTCTCGTTCAGGACCCTAACCTGCCTGCGAAAAGATGAAGATTAGATAACGCCCAACACCCCCCCCCCCCCCCCACCCCCCCCTTGTCCTTTCCGCCTCGACCACCCCGTTTAGGAGGACAGTGGACTTTTTTTAAATCTTATTTATTCTCTCCACCTCCCCGGAGGACCTCAAAGAATGTTGAGGTGCTTCCAAAAAGCAATTAGAACCCAGACGTATTCCCCCCCCCTCTCGTTAGGGACGTAGGGGTGCGCCCAATCAGGCGTTGTTCGCCTGGCAATCCCCGACGAATAAAGTATTCCCCTGCATCTTTTTCTCCTTTATGGATAGCCCCACTGGAGAGAGGTCCACAACCCACGTTTTTCCCCTCTTTTTCTGGTTTTTATTACTCGGAAAGGTGTCTCCTCCCTCGTTTCGCCCCATTTCACGACCGGGAAGGAAAGTCCTCCGGCTGGAGGCGTCCTCCGCGTATGTGTGCCCGCCTCCCCTTTTTTCTCGGCCGCTTTCAGCGGCGACCAGATCTTATCTTGCGTTTGAGGATTGACAGCCGTGTAACCTCCTCTCCAAGGTGCTCTCATGTTCATTTCTCCTTTATCTTTCAGACTCTTTTTACTCCGGCTGCAACTTCCTTCTCTCGGCACGCGCGTGATTTCGTTTGGCGTGCCTTATTTCAGAATCGGCGCCGCCGAGATTTTCCCTCCTTTTTCCCTCACCTTTTCAAGC
>Ga0179593_1544651_pt1 | contig 13201 bp, 17 predicted proteins | sample CZODoug2_1_08_16_FD_185931 | JGI IMG/M metagenome (GOLD analysis project Ga0179593, IMG submission 185931) | Vadose zone soil fungal communities from Angelo Coast Range Reserve, California, USA - CZODoug2_1_08_16fungal (PacBio error correction) | ecosystem: Environmental > Terrestrial > Soil >... | reverse complement strand
AACCTTTTTTCCCATGATAAATTAAGGTTCGACCTTTAAGAGCTCTTCCTAAATTTCCCCCCCCCTGGTCCAATCCTAGGTCCCCCCCGGTCCGACGTCCGCGGAATCTTCACCTTCCTTTTAAGTGGGAGGCAGAGCCTTTTTACGCTACAAACCTTTCTGAATGGGTTTTAACTTTTAAAAGAATAGTTTTTTCTTTTCGATGCCCTCCAGGAGGGGCCCCGGGAAAGATTCTTTCCCATTTATCCCTTTTCCCGGCTTTCCTATAGGGAGAGACTTTTCTCCCCACCCTTTTGCAAGTAAACTCGAAGAATTTCTTCATCCCACCAACCACTCCCGACCGCGAAATACCCCAGTAGCCCTTTTTGCATTCAGGCCTACAAAACTTCTCCCCTCCATCGACTTATAGAATTGTCCTTTTTCATAATCAGAAGGATTCTTTCCTTATACTCTTCTACCTTTCTTTCAGGATCCCAGTCCGAAAATAATATCTTTCCCCCAATTTCTCTTTCCCCTTCTGAAGAGAAGAAGATGGCCCCCATCAAGTCTTAAAACAATCCCCCAATCAAGGTTAGAATACCTATCTATCCTTTTCTTTCTCCCCCCCCTAAAAGTTGTTCTTTAGAGGGCCCGGTTTTTCCTTTAACCGTTTATCCTTTCGATGTCTTTTTTCTCGTGAATTCTCCCTTTCGTCTTTCTCTCCCCTCGACCCAGCGTTTTGAGAGAGGCATGCCCCCTTCTGTTTTTTTCCTCCCTTAATGACCCCCTTTTCCTCCTTTCTCGTACTCTTTCCTGCTGGCGTATGCTCTTCCATCGGCCCATCTTTCTCTGTTCATCGTAGACAATACTCTTCTGGACCCCTTTCACGCGAGGAAAACTTCTTTTTCTGTGGTGACTCGAGGAGCCCTTTTCAGTCGTGGGATGTTCCGCCTTTCCGAGGATATTTTTCCTTTCCTTTTCGGTTCCTTTAGGATCCCCCATGGGCTCCCGTTCTCTACGAGTCTCATGAGATAGCTAAAATCGCTCCCCTCTTTTTGGGAGAACCTTGACAAAATGCCCTTTAGCCGTCGAGAGCCCCCAAAGGGGAGGCAAGAGTGATCTCCACTTTTGGGCAAAGTTTATTTCCCCGGGAAACCCTTTAGGCTCTTTTCTTGTTGTATTTAGACTAAAAATTTAAGCCTTTTAGGAGATGAATCTGATAGGTCACTTATCTCTTCCCTCCCAGGCTCTTCAGTGGGATGGAGACCCCTCCCTCGATCTCTGACTTTTCCGGGAAACTTCTCCCACAACTTCCTCGAAGTGCTTTTTGCCGCCAATCCCCCCCCTTTGTCGGTCCTTGGGCTTTCTGGGCTAAAGATGCTCTTCCCCTATTGGTCTTCTTAGCTGAAAGGAGGCTCCTAACCGCTCCTAACCCCCGATCTACCGTTTCCCTACGTAAATTTTAGATTGGAGGAATCTCTAGATTTCCCTTCCTTTCTCGCCTTCTGATCTTCCGTTCTGTAGTCTGCCCTTAGGAAGAAGAGAGGCGAGAGGCGTTTTCCCCTGGAGTTCTATTGGTGAGCTTGGTGTACTGCCCGCTTCCACGAACGCAAAGCTTCCCCCCGACGGCTCCCTTTTTAGTGCTCTTTAGCCTTTTCCTGTTTGCTCCTTGTTACGTTCGCTCCTTGGCTTTTCCCCCGGGAAAGAAGTTTCGGAGTCCGAACGCCCCACCTCTGGTTTCCCCGTAACCCTATTCCAGAAAAGAACTCGAGGAGGGTTAAGGCTCCCCCAAGACTCTTACCAGTTCCTGAAGAAGGGGAGAGACCTCTGGATAGATCCCTCCCTCCAAGGGGGCCTTTGTGAGGTTCACTTTCTCTTTACTTTAGCCACCCCACTCTCTTGGCGTTGAGAAAGGTTGAGGATTCCAGACCTCGAAAGTAACTCTTGATTACTCGTACACCAATTTCCCTTTAAAGGTTTGTAGGCCCTCTGACAAGGCCAGTGCAATTCCCTATGATGAGAAATTTAGTATTCCCCTTTTTTTTTCCCCTTGATAGGGTTAGGTGATTTTTTGGTTTAATCAGATTCTGATTTCTTTGTGGTAGGGGGTGGTCCAATGAATCTCCCTAGTGGACTCCCCGGTGATCCCCAGTAGAGCCTCTTTCCCAAACCTTCCTTTTTTTATTAAGAGAAGGAGCTTCTGTCCCCCTGAGCGCTTTCCCTTTATAGTTGAGTATCCTTTTCCGGCGATGAAGAGGAGCTTAAATTCGTGGCTGATCAAATCTCGCACTACTTTTCCCCCGCTCCCGAGCTTGAGCCCCGTTTCTTTTGTCCCCTCCTTCCCTCTCGAGTCCTAGCCTCCCCTCATGCGGAGCTTTCCCCCCAGCTTTTGGCTTCCTCAGTAAATGAAGGACTCGGAGTGCTTTGTCAACCTTAACCCTTACATCTTCACCAAGAATTGGCTCCCCCTCTTTTTCCCTTAAGTGGTCTTTTGCCTTTTGCCCATTTTCCCCCACCTTTATGGAATTTTATTTGACCCCTCATTTCACCCTCAAGAATAAAGTAGACGTTTCCCCTCCTCATCGCGCACATTCTCGTTAGCTCTTTCCTCTGCTTTTTTCCGTTAATTCTTTTCGATTTCTCAGACGTAGAACTGCTGGCGCTCTCGCTTGTACGGCTCCCCCTTGCGGAATATCTTCGACTCCGGTCCCTCCAACTCTCCATTAGTTCCTTGGACCCGTCCCTAGACGGCTCGGAATCGGACGTCTTCTTCCTTTCATCTCCCTGTCCCCCTCTCGCAAAAGTCCTCTTAATGGTGTCCCCGCCCACCCGACCCCATCCCTAGAACGGCTAGGCCCCCCCAAAAACGGGCGTCCCCGGAAACCATATAAAATTCCCTCCCATGTCGTTCCCCTCCCTCCCTCATACTCTTTTGAGCGAATTTGCAAAATGGTTTTTTGCCCAGAAATTCTTCCCGACGACCCTCCCCTTAAAGACTGGTCCCGATCCCCCACATTGATTCTTGTAGCACTCCCCCCCCTCTTTTCTATTTAAATAAAGAGGCCCTCCTCGATATTTCTCCTCTCCCCTGCGCTGTATTCCTCCACGCTTCCTTCTAGTCCCCTTCTCCAACAATGTTTTTTTGCCCTTCTCCCGGGGCCCCCCTTCCCTCCACGCTTCGATCTCCCCCTTTTTCCCCCCCATAAGGACTCCTCCCCCCCCCTCCCCAACGATTTAAAACCCGTTTTTCTTTCCCTGCAAACTCCCTGACCTTCTTCGGGACACCCCTTTAAGTCCCCCTGTCCCCCTCCATCCCCTACGCCCGATCGACTCCGTAAATCTTTACTCCCCTCCCGTATTCCCCTTCGTTCCTATATGAAGGAAAGACACTCCTGAAAAGGGCCGTGTCCTTTGATCCGGGCAAAATCAATTCTCCCCCTTTTTCCCACCCGGCCCGACCCCCTCCTTCCCCCTCCGCCAGAAATAGGTCGAATCTTTCTCCACTCCCCTTCAACAAAAAGGCATTTTTTTCCCCCAAATTGCCATTTTCTCAGACTCTTTTCTCGCTGACGAACACCGCAACGCTCTCCGTTCCCCCCCTTGCGAGAAGATTCGCCGCCTCTTCTCTACTGACCCTTCCTTTTTCTGGGGAGGCGCTTACCATATGAGAGCCTTTCCCCGCACTTTTTATGCGTGAACTCTCCCTGTCCCTCCCCTTCTCTCGCCCTTTTCTTTCATGTTTTCCCCTCCCCCAGCTCTACCGCACTTCCTTTCCGTACTCTCCCTTCCCATTCTCTGGCCTCTACCCACTTTTCCCCTTTCGTCACAGAAAAGACCTCTCTTATTTCCTCTCCACCACGCCTCCCCAGACCGCAGACCCACCCCTCCGAAATGGTAAGCTTCTCCACTTTCCACCCCTTGTACTCTTCCCCCCCCCCAAATCGACTCAACTTCTTCCCTCCGGCCGAGGAGAGCTCCGAGTTCTCTCTAACCAAAGTTTGGGTCATGAAGTACCCCCAAACCTTCTCATATAGGAATGCCTTTCCCCCCCTTTACGCGTGCTACCGTATTGACCTCTTGCTTAATTCCCGATCCCCCCTAGAGACCCCCCGATAAAACCCTTCATACAGCTCTCTCTTCTCTCTCTTCCTAATAAGTGTTTTTTTTTCGATCTTTAGAGAGCCTTTTCCTTTCTTCATTTTTTTTCGGGATTTTGACGTATCTGTGAACTCTCTTGACCCCCCCTTCTTAGTTAGAGGAGCTCCCAAGACGCGTCCCCTTAAACTTCTTCAGATGATTTCCCCCGGTTTCTGACGGAATTCTTACATTAGTGATTTTAAACTGCTATGCTTTCCTATGTCTAGAAATAGGAACTTTTTTTCCCTTTTTCCCTTAATTTTGTATTTTACCCTTCCCCTTCTTTTTGGAGGGAGGAAGCTTCTTGGACCATCGATTGTGGCTGCGGAGCACTTGAGTGGGGGAAGATAGGGGGAGGGGCCTTTCTGTAGAGATGAGGATTCCTTCAGGGGTCGGTGACCTGGAGGAAAGACCTTCTTCCTCAAGGAGATGCTCTTAGGGGGAAATTATCATTCCCGAGAGAGAGGAAGAATTTTCAGGGTTGCGGGTTCTTAGAAGCTAAAGGAGACTGCAGATCCAGGAGGAGATTCTTTCTGACATCTTATAAAAGACCCCCAAGAAGACCCCGACCAGATGGATCTTTTAGGGCTCTCCCTGGGTACTCCCAAGTCATACCCTGGTTTCGCTTAGTGGTCCAGGTCTTCCCCCGATAAGTCAGTTCCCTGCGAGTGGTTATGAGAAACGTGTACGTCTTTTTTCGATGGGCCTCCCCTTCCCCTTCCTTTTTTTGGTTGAAAATTTGCCCCATTCAAATGATTTCTCTTTTGGTCCCCTCTTTCAGGAGGGGAGAAATTGGCCTCAGAAGGCCCTTTTGCACGTTCCCCCCCGCTTTCCTTCTTCCCGGCACGATCCCGCCCTTCCCTTTTTCTTTAAACGCTTTTTCCCTGAGTGCAAGAAGCTCCGGGATCATTGCGGCGTTCTGGTTCCCCCCCCTTGTCGAGTCGTTCGAGGGAGGAGGATAATCGTATTTTGTTGTCCCGGTGACCTTCCCGTGGTTGAAAGCTCCATTCCCCGTCGTTTGCCTACACGGCGTTTTCCGTTTTAAATAGTTAGGGACGGATTCTAGGTTGACCTTTCGGTGGGGATTTCCTCATCGGCCCATTTCGGGACGTACCCATTTCACGATCTTTTTCAAAAGTATCCTAACTCCCTTTTCTGGCAGTACCTCTCTTAAAACTTCGGTTATCTAAGACTTCTTCTCGCCTTTTGTGGTAAATCCCTCCCCCCTCGCGTGCGCCTAGTGGCGCCATGGAGGTCCTCGCAGTCTCTTTCCTCTTCCGGCCCTTTCCCCCCCCTTAGGGTGGAAAGGTTTTTCCCCCCCCCTTTCGATGAACTCCTTTTTTTCAAGAATCTTTGCGACATTTAGTATTCTCCTTTTCATTGGTATCTCGGTGAGCCTGTGTTGGTTGCCTCCCCCACGTTTATAATTCCTTATGCGGGGTTCGTTTGTCCCAGTAAGAGCAGGAGTGAGATTCTTTCAGTTGGGAATGCATTCCCCCGCGTCCAGATAGAGAGGCCTGTGATCTTTCCCCCTTTTTTTAGAGAGTTTCTTTGTTGGATTATTCTCTTTTTCGGGCCTTTCCCTGCCGCAGGCGGTGCTCCTTGCGAGAATCCTCTCCCCCTTCGCAATAACAGCGTTTTCCTTTCTTAGCCCACCTTTTCGATAACTCACCCTTTTTAAGTCGGAGCGTATGCGTACCTCCCGCTTGTATGGTAACCTTTCGAACGTCCTTTGCGTTACCGCGTCGCCTTTTAACTTCCCGTCTCAAGAAAATTCAATCTTTTTCAAGCTTTGGCGCCCCTTTCTGGTTGTTTTCCTCGATCGCAAAAGCTTCCCCCCCCTATTTTCCTTTTGATCCATCCACTGCCGCCTCTCTCTTCCGGGACTCTCTCTCCCCCCTCCAAGAAGCTTCCGCTTCGGACCTCCCCCCTGTGAAGTTAAAGTCGCTTCTCCTCCCAAGCTTTTTATGTTTCGACGCGGATTCCCTCTTCTCCCAAGGAGCAATGCTCGCCGTCTCCGCGAATCCCCAAACGCCTCGCCCCCCACTCGTATCAGTTCTAAGGCTTCTTCCTTTTTTCCTATTGGTGGATGAAGTTCCCTCCCGCCCCCTTTTTAGTCACGCCCCTTTCCATGGTGAAAAGCCCCCGCCCTCTTTTCTCTTTTCAAGGATAGAGTAAACCCTCCCCATAACCCCACCCTGACTCGACCCCATTTTTTTTCCCTCCGTGAAATAAATTTTTTTCCCGCGAATGGCCCCTTTTCCCAAACCGGGCACCCCCCGGGGGGCCTACACCCCTCCTCGTGTAAAGGAGCTCCGAAAGGTCGCCAAGATTTCTCTCCGCCTCGAGAGAGACCCAACAAGGAGACGCTCTGACTAAGCGGTCCCTCCTTGGTCCTGAGAGGCACACCATGCTTTTGGAGGCCCTTGTTTTCCCCTGGTTCGTTCGTTTGCCCCTGCTTTTGTCCCCCTTGGCCGAGTCATGTTCGCCCCAGGAGCAAACCAGAAGGACGTCAATAACGATTTTTCATCCCCAGTTCGCCGTCTTGCACCCCAAGTCCCCCTTAGACTGGAGTTCTCCTTAACCTCAGGTAAACTCCCCTAGACCCCGACCTTTAACCAGATCTTCTTTCGGCTTTTTGCGTGAAAAGAACTATTATCTCAACCTTCTCTTTAAATATATGAGGAACCTCCACAAAGATCAAATTCTCCCCGGATCGGACGGGCACATTAGAAGAGGTAAGTGCCCCGATAATTTTCCTCACGGAAAGTCCTCCCACTCTTCCTCCTTTCCCCAGACCACTCCCCCCATCATGCCCCTTGCCCTTCCACCCAGCCGTTGTTACAAGCGCCCGGTTCTCAGCCCCTTTTTAGAGCCAGCCCGCGTTCCGCTTGAATTCAGCTCCTGAGGTTCTTCCGGGAGGCGATCAACCGTTTTCCCCCCGCCCCCCCAAATTTCCCCGTCTTGACGTCGGCTGGGCACTCTGACACACTTTGCAGACCATTTTCAGAGCGGGTTCCCCCCCCCGGAAAAGAATTCTGGAGATGTCCCCTTCTGAGAACGCACTAGGCGTTCCGATCCTCTCCATTCTCGGTTTTCCCCCCCCTCCGAGCCACCCTTCCGCCCTTTCCTTGATACGCCCTCTTTCTCTAACCACCACCCTGCCCCCCCCTCCTTTTTTCCCGCGAAAGAAACTTTACCATTGGTCCTTGACCAATTCCCCCCACCCGGTTATTTCAACCTCGTGCAACTTTTTCATTGGACGCTTTCTGGCCCTCCCTCCTGAGTCGGTTCCTGATAAGGCCCTTGGGACATTCCTTCAGTAAAAAACCTCCTATAGGAATTCTCTCCCCGTACGCGCTGTTTATATAGAAAGAGACCCAGATCGAATTTCTTCGCGATAGAACCCGACCAAAAAAAACACCACAGGTTGCCTCCTTAATACCTCTCTTTTCCTCCCTTGTTTCGAGAGCTCCTATAGAGGCGCCTTTTTCATCTTTTGTGTGGTTGTCGTTCTCCTTTCTGTGGACATCGTAGTAGCATTTCCCCCCGCGGGAACCCTCGCATGCCTCTTTTTTGGACTTTTTTTTTGACCCCCCTCCCACCCATAGTATCACCCCTCCATGGGGTCCACGGCCAACTGACTTCGGAAATCTCTATACCTTTTTTTTTATTGGATTGAAGGCGAGGCCCCCTGATTTCTAGTTTTCCGTCGTGGTATGTTAGTCTATTTATGATCTCTCGTAGAAGGTATTTTAGTTTCGGACCCCCATCCGGGCGAGAAAAGTAGACGAGCCCGCTCCAGGAGATCTCAAATCGCTCCTTTTTTTTTAGTCGTCTCCTGATGGTTCACATAGCCCCTACATTAGATTAAGGTCCGGTAGCTTCCCTTCTGTGTGACCTCTTGGTAAAGATTTGTTACACCTCCCTTTTTGTTAAAGAACTGGCTTTTTTGCGGCGCTTCACGTTGTCGATCTCCCCCCTTGTTACTTCTGAATACTTCGGACCCCTTCTCCGAAGGTCCCAGGTTGGCTTCCCTTGGAGTCCCATCCCTTAGCGATTGACACACGGCCCGATTTGGTCATGCCAATTTGCCTCGATGGGTTGTTTCTTGGCTTGGGAATACCCCTTTCGGACATCTCTATCTGTAAATGCTCATGGGGACTTCTTTAAGGATTTTTCTTCCCCCTTCCCTTTTTTTTTCTTCCTTGTGAGAAACATGCATCGAGGGAAAGTTTTCCGATCCGGCGATTTTTTCCTTCCCCCTTTTCTGGATAAATCTCCTCCGAGAGCGATTCGAGTGTGAGTTCTTTTTTCTGTTCGCTCCGCGGTTTTTCTTCCTTTCCCCCCCGCCCTGTCGAGCGGGAGCTTTTTCCCTGCGCCCGGTGAAATCTTTTAGCGTCGTTTTTGCTCTTGTTTCCTTTCGCGCCCCGTGGGATTGTGTCCGATCTGGCCCCCGCGAAATTTTCCAACGCTGGTTTCCAAACCCCCGATGGCCTTCAATATCGTTGCGGACTCTCCCAGCGAGGACCGTTCCGTACTGTCCCCTTGGATAGACGTTCCTAGATCTCGAAGGGTCTTCCAGCGTCCTCCAGGAGGGACCGAATTTTTCTCCGAGCGCTGGGGTGGTAGTTTTAGAAAGGGGGATTTTCTTGTGTTTGTTATGTTTTTTCCCCGTCTCTTTTGTTTTTGTTGGGTATTGTGCTTCGGCCTCTAAAAGGAATTTCGTCTTTTTTTTTAGGCTCCATTCGCTGAAAAGCTCAATTTCCTTTCCCATCCAGTTGAGCCATTTTTTTTAACCCACAAGTGGGGTAATGTGGTTTCTCCCTTGAAAAGTTTTTTTGTGCTGGAGACAGGGTCGTCACTCGCCTATCCACAGAAACGCGGGGGGTAGGGGTGGAGGGCTCAAGGGCTTGTCCTTGTGCGGGCACGAGGGAATGCAGAAAACAATCCCCCCTATTAAGAGGCCGAGACGGGTCGTCCCAAAATGGCTGAGTTGGTTCCCGAGGTGGACAGTATCTCCTTCAACAGCTTCTTTTTAGAAGCTCAAAGGGCGAGAAACTTCGAAGCTGTACTTTCCAGCGTTAGACTCGCTCTTTTTTTCCAGTAGGGTGAGAGTGACAGGAAATGAGCAGTCTTCCGAGCCGAAACGCATGCGCATGTACGCGCTGCGTCTAAGACTTCTCTTTATTCTCGTGTTTTTTAACTGACGATTCCCCAACATTAAAGATAGATTCTCTCATATCTTCATTCATTCTTTTGGAATGAGCCTTCCGCTTGAAAACCTTCTTTTCCCTTGATAGTTAAGGGACCCCTCCCCTAAACGTCGCCTTTTTCTTTTGCGCCTTTTTCCTTTTGCTCCGCATGAGTTCGCTTGCTAGTGAACTTAATGAGTTTATCCCTCTCCTTTGCGAATCGGCGTCTTTCGCAACCGCCTTCTTCCTTTAAGGAAGTCCCCCCACAGATACCCAACGTCGCCCCACTAGTTCTCCATGTTTACCCCCCATCATAGGCCTTCTGGAATAGGAAGTCAGTCCTCTTTTTGACGCACTAGAACCTTCCCTTTCTCTTAATGGTGCAACTCCCCCCAGCCCCCCGTTTCTAAGACCCCTTAACAAAAACCCTCTCTCCCTATCAATGACCCCTTCGACCTACGCTTGCGCGATTCCTTGACCCCCTCCGGTTGCAGAGAATGGCCCCCCCGAAATTCCTTTTTCCGCGCCACCCCCGCCTGTCCCCCACACTTCGGAAAGCCTCCCAAGAACGATGGCGTCCTCCTGGTCGAGAGTTTCAAAGAGGAAAAACCTTGTCGACACCGCTGCTTTTCGTGTATAACAAGAAAGCGAATTTCGTCCATATGTCCCTTGCCAACAAGAGGTGTATCGTTCCCTTCAGGGGCGCCGCATTCGATTCCCCCCCCAAGGAGCCAAAACCTTCGCCGCAGCCCATAAAGTGTAAAACTTCGGGCGTGCCCCCCCCCTTGCTCTGCGCGTCGGAGTCCCCCCCTTGTCACCGCCATCCTAAAATAGAACTAGGCCCAATTTTCTCGACTCCCTGCTCTTTTCTTCAAATTCTTGAACAGAATTCCTTTACCCGTATCCGCCCCCAGTTGATTCTGTCCCTCCAGCCCCTTTCTCTTTTCCCCCCCTCCCACGTGATACGTGCAGGGTTTCGCCTCCTTTCCGGGAAAAATTCTTTCCGCGCTTATTCTTCTTAGCAAAGCGGATCTTAGCCCAAGAAACTCATCAAATTGACGTTTAATTGAAATTATAAATTACGTCTTTGTTCCATCGTTCACGGTTCTCAAGCCCCCTTACTGAAGGACATTATTCCCCCCCGAACTTCAGACTTAATCAGCCTGCCCCTACGGACGGGAGGTCATTCCTGTCCCCCCCGTTCCAGGTCCAACTTTCTTCCTCATCCCCCCCCTCCCCCTTCATCTCCATCCCCAATGATTACTCCCCTTCCCCACTCTCCCCCTCACTGGTCCTCGCCCCCATCCCTCCCAACCCTCCCACCATATCACTTATTCCCTCCGCGTCTCACACCCCTCCCCATCTTCTCTACCTATGACCCCCCCTACCCCCCTGCTGTACCATCCATCTCCCCCTCATATCCGTCTTCCCACAAAGCCCCCCACATTCTTTCATTCTCCTTCTACCCGCCCTCCCTCCATTTCACCTTCCCAACCCCCTATCGCCCCCAATCTCCTCTCCCTCCTCCCTCTTCCCTCCCACACCCCGCGCCCCCCCCCATATCCCTCCTCCCCACTCCCCTTTCTCTACCTTCCCCACCTTCTGCTCCCCTTGATCGCGAAGAAACTCCATTTCCTCTTCTTTGGGTCCTTGCCCACCCTCTGGAAGATCCGGCTCGCCAACTGGCGGGAGTGTGACTTCGATCCGCCCTGCGAGAAGATGTTGCTCTATCATTCGGGCTCATCATACTTTGAGACCCCGACCGTCACCCTAGACAGCCTATCATTCTTCCCCCCCCCACTGACTCTTCCCTTTTTTTTTTTTTTTTTTTATGAAGCTTAAACAAGTACATGGTCCGCTCCCCTATCACAATCCCCCAACCCCCTCATGTAGAAGAGGGCCTCTTATCCCAGGATCCTTGAACGAGTCTAGAGAAAGAAGTTCTTTAAGGGAGATTAGTACCAAGTTGCGGGAAGGATTTTCCCAAAAAATTAAAAAATCATAGGCTTGACTAGCCCGGGACCGTTGTCGGTCTATAGAAGCTGGACGGTCTTTTTCCCCGGTTAGACCGTCCCCCAAAATAAAAATCCCGGTTATCCCTCTTACGATCTATATGATTTATCCGTTTTTTTCTATCTTTATAGCTGAACAGTTGTTGGATTTTTTTTTCCGTTTTCTCGCCGTCTTCGAGCTTTCCATCGTCCCGTCTGATAGAACTCCCCACACCGGCGTTGGTGCCTTTTGTCAGGGGCATGCCGACCAACCGTTTTTCCCATTTCCTGCATGACTTTATTCGTTGCTACCGTAATTGGCGGATTCCTAAAGAGGCCTCGAAGTTGACTTTGGGTGCGTCCTTCTTCCGGCGACCCCCAAGGGGGGGGAGTGGCCTTAAAGGATTCCCGGAGGACCCTTTCCCGGTGCCTGGGACCTTTCCGGGACCCCGAGGAGGGCAGCTCCCTAGGGGGGAGCGTCTGATGCGCGAAGTTCGGAGTGGAATGGGTAAGAAACACCCCCTGGAAGAAAAGGAGATTCTCCGAGACCCTGTAGGAGAGAGCTTCAAGAAAAGAGCCTTCTCCGGGGTCCCTAGAGAATCCCCGTAGCACATGATATCCAGAGATTCGGAGACCTCTCGAAAGATTTTCCCTGGAAGAAGTTCCCCAGAAGACGAGAAGAATCAAGATGGATTAGGTTTTTTTTTTGTGGCGGTACCCTCGATAAAGTTTCCATCCCCCCTAACAGCAGGTCTGAAATCCTGCTTCCCGTAATGAACGGTCTTTCTTCCCAGAATCTAGAGAGTCTTGGATTGAGAAAAGGTTAAGAAGGATACAAAAGGCCTGACCCTTCCAGTCCCCCGGCAATTTTCCGCCCAATTAACCCGGTGTTTTTGGATAAAGATCCATATTGCTGGCCCTTTATATGCGTAATTCCCCTTAAACGCCTTTCATGATTTGCCCGCCCTTCAGTTATTCATTAATCTTTCTATCTGATTCTCTATGGAAATCAACTGTTGAGACTTCATTTAGTTCTGGTAAACTCCGTCCAAGGACTACCAGGAAGTAGAGAGGCGGATTCTGGTCGGGTTCTAGTGCTTCTAGGTTGAATTCCCTTGGGTAGACCGCAAGTAGTTGGACTCCCGCCCTCTTGCGAATTGTACTTGGACGAGTAGTCCTTCTGTCTCTTGTCCGGGGGTCCGTCCGCGAATTGATTGAAGAGGCCCCCTTTTCGGGCCTCTTCCAGTGGAGCCACTCCCAAGTATTTCTGTTTCCCCCATGGACTCACCCCCCCTCTTGAAAGGGTACGGGCAGCTGTGCTCCTTTGGTCTCTCCTCCTAGCGCTTCGCGGTTTGGCCGTGATGGAAATAGCGTCAATCGGTGTCGAGTAGTTTTCCCCAACGACACCCGCAATGAGGCGAACCGACAGTCGCCGGTGTCGGATTCCAAGGAATTCTTTGTTTTTAGTGCCCTTCGCCCAAGCCGGAATTTAGTTCCTCGACATTCGTCTCGGTCAAAGAGGGTTAGGGTCGGCCCGTTTGCGAATCCGTCGCCTAAGAAAAGGATGGTCGTGTTCTTGTGTTGATGGTAAAAATCAGTGGGACCTGCTTTTCTTTGCACAGTCGAGCCATCAACCACTTGGCCGATTCCTTATGAGTCTTTTTTTTTCGGTCCCACCTTTCGCAGTTGGGCTTGGATTATTCTCTTTCTCGAGCCGGGAGACGCATGTCTTGTCGTACATGTGCAGAACTTCCGACCGAGGTAGTAGACGCGCTTGAGCTCGGCGTCTCTTCATCGTAAGTCGAGCCTCATGCCGGAGCTTATGTTACTGAGGAGAACGTCCCTGCCCTCGACGTTATGAGGCCTATTGGTTTCCCCCCGACCCCCCAGATCTTGGCG
>Ga0179593_1470493_pt1 | contig 13201 bp, 11 predicted proteins | sample CZODoug2_1_08_16_FD_185931 | JGI IMG/M metagenome (GOLD analysis project Ga0179593, IMG submission 185931) | Vadose zone soil fungal communities from Angelo Coast Range Reserve, California, USA - CZODoug2_1_08_16fungal (PacBio error correction) | ecosystem: Environmental > Terrestrial > Soil >... | reverse complement strand
TGCTAGACCTTTTCGCCTCAAGTTTTGGCAAAGTGATGGTGCTCGTTTGGTCTGCGCGTACGGCTTTCTTCCCCCTACCTTTCCTGACAGTTAGCGGCCGCTTTGCGACCCCTTCCTTCCCTCCCTTGCGCGCACGCTTTTTATTTTTCCCCTCTTTCCGACAGTTTTCTAGCGTCACCGACCTTATCGTCGAGGGTCACTTTGTTGTTTTACGTCTGACTCCCTCTTCCACCCCTTGGTTGGAAACAATGCGGTTTGTTGGGTGGTTGGGTGGGTTTGGGGGTGGGGGGTGGTGGTTGGTTTGGGTGTTTTTTGTGTGACTTCCCTTCCTGGAGTTGCTTTGTTCCTGGCGTGTTTGTTGGTGGTTCTGTGCCCCTTGCCCCCCCTCTGGCAGAATTTTAAGGATTTTCTCTCCCCTCTTTTCCCCTTTGACATGTGCCTTGGCTCGGCCCACCACTAGGCCTGTTTTCTAAACCTTTTGGTTCCTACGGCTAAGAGTCCTTTGTTCCCATTCCCATTTTTCTTTCGTCGGGCGGGAGCGCCTTCTCAAGTCCATACTTACGGATCCCCCCAGTCCTCGTGGCGTTACTGCCTGGGTGTACGTTCACCGTCTCCTCACTTGGTCAGTTTTTCTACTAGTTGCTTCGGGTACCACTGCATGAACTGTTGCGCCCGTTTGGGTCCTGGTTCGTTTTTCTCGGTAGAAGGTTGATGTTCCTCGTATCTTTTTTTCAGGTCCCGCTCGGGAACGGATGAGTACCTCTTACCCATTGGTCTGTTCTATGCCATTTTCTCTTCCTAGTTGCGACCACAAGCTCCCGTTCTTTACTTCGTGCTTTCTGTAATGCTATCATGCCCGTCCCCTTGCCAGAGCTTCTGTTTGTGATTGCCCCGGCTTCCCTCTATGGTTTCGGCTGGTGGGTTGGACGGTCGGGGGCGTTTTCTTGAAACCCTCTCCTTTTCGAGTTCCCCCCGTCCTTCTTTTTTTGATGCTCGTTTCCCGACTTACGTTAGCTAGTACGGGATCGCACCCATGCCGCGCTACCAACGCGAGTGCGGCTCCTGGACGCGATTCTGCACCCTTTTTTGCACAGTTAAGTTCCACCCAACCTCATTCTTTCGCAGTGGAAAGCGAGAAGTCTTGCTTCATTCCCCTCCGTCCCTCAGTTTGGCTCCTCAGACCCCCTCAAAAGCCGGTGTCCATCTCCTCCTCCCTTTCGCATTCGAATGGGCCCCCTGACCGGTTTGTCGGGATGGACGCTCCATCTCCCCGCCCTATGTCTTACAGATATTATCTTAGGGTACTTTCCTTCTGCGCTGCATTTCACCAGCTGGAGGCCTTTCTCTCTCGACGCTTTCGCCTTTCGATTAACAGGCCTTTCGGTTGCCCTTCTTTCGTGTCGTCTTCGAAGCGGCGTTTAGCTTGGTTCCCCTTCTCCCGCCCGTACGCTCCCCGTTGCGTTTTTTAAAGGTCCCTTTTTCGCGTCCCTTCCCTGTTTGCTTATGCCTTGACCTCCCGTTTGATCTTCGCGTTTTCAACTTTGACCTGTCTCCTTTTGACGTTTCGTATCTTGTTTTCATTAACGTTCTCCCGCGCGCTGTTTTCATGAACGTCGTCTGGCCCCGGCCTGAAGTAGGACCGTTAATTGGTAAGTCTCCCCCCCTCCTTGTAAGCCCTCTGAACTCTCTGATTTCCCCAGAGCTCTCTGACTTTTCGTAGACTGTTTTACATGTCCAGAGCCTTGCTGAGCCGTCGGGGGTACGCTCGAGTTACATTCTCCGACGAGTTTAACGGCACACCCCCGACCCCCAGGAGTTCAATGACCCTCTTTTCTTTCCCTGGCTTTTTACTGTGATTGACCTTGTTACTTCTTGCAACGGTCGGACGGCCCTAGTGCTACCGTCTTCGATCTGCTCCCTTCTCGTTTTGCGAGGTTTTTGTTATTCCCCGCCCCAAACGACCCGAAGGTCCGCCGCGAAATCTTAGACTTCACCTCGGTGCTTCCAGTACCAGTCCCCGAATTTTCCTTCTTTGTGCCCTTTCCCCCTTTTTTTTTCTGAGAAATACCTGTTGGTTTCCTCTTCCTCAGTCTCCTCAGGGGCGTCCCTCCCGGCCTGTGCGGTTCTGGCGATTTGACAGGCGCGTGGCGACATTTAGGCGACAGCTTCCGCCTCCCGCCAACATGGAGACTGGGTTCATTTCTTTCCTTTCGCGGTTTATTACTTTTCCCTCGTTGTTTTTTTGTCGAGAGATCCGTCGCAGTTTGTCAGTCTCATGTCCTCCCTGTTTAGTAAAGGTTTGGCTTTGGAGTAGGCCGATCTTCCGTCTCGATGTCAGCCTTAGATTCAACTTTCTCCCTCTTCCAGTTTCAGGGCCGGTTGCTGATTTAATGGATTAGTGTTAGTCCTTTGACCCCCTTCCCCCCCCAGGTATTCTCGAGTACCGCATCCTTTCCTTTAAACAGGTTTTTTTTACAGTCTTTTTTCCCCTCCCCAGCACCCGGGTCGTTCAATTCGAAAGCTGTCGACTTTTTACGACTTTGTTTTTTGTTGAAAGAGATCTAATCTGCGTTCCCCCCCCCCCTTCTTCTTTGAGATATAGAGACCTTTGTACCTCTTCCGGTCCGCGCCTTGCATCCTTCATCCTATTTGGGTTCGCACTATGGAACGGTCGTCCACCTTTTCCGCCCCTCTTAGGGCTTTTGAGCTCCGCCTTTCCTTATATTTTAGGTTTTTCTTCCCCCTTTTCGCTTCTCCTCCCCCCGCCGTGTTTTTTCGTTATTCCTGGCGCAGGCCCGGTCTTATACGCCTCCTGAGATCCTTTTTATTTCCCCTTTGGTATTTCTAGGTTAGCGCAGGCCTTATTTTTTTTTTTTTTTCATATTCTTGGTTTTCCTGACGCTTTGGCCTGCAGTACCTTCCCCCCTGCCCTTCCAGCTTTCGCGTTGCGACCCCTCCTTCTTTTTTGCGGTTGATGATCGGCGCCTTTCGTTTGGACATTTCTTCCTTTTTTTTCCCTTATAGACGTCTTGAGGCCTGAATCGTTCACCAGGGTGTATGGTCTGCCTCTTTTTCTCTTTGGGGGATAGGAAGGGTTGTTGCCCTTGAACTTTTTCCGCTTTGAGAAGTTTCTCTCCCTGGTTGGTTACTTCCTTTCCTTGGGTTTTTGGCTATGGCGGCGGCTGTTCGCGCGGTTCTAGAAGGAGTTTTTCAGCCCCTTGTTTCTCCTCTTTTCTGGTTTCACATTGACTCTCCTGCTGACGAATTAGTGGGGGGTTCGGTGTTCCTTTATGTCTTCCCCTCTCCTTACTTGGCCCTGGTTTTGTCCCTCTAATGCTGCGTATCGTCTTCTGCTGAACCTTGGCTTTGATTTTTTACTTCTGCGATCTTGCGCTTTCGGTGGGTCTTTTGCCATCACGCCCTCCTGCGACACCTAATGCTCTTGTTTTCCCCCCGTTAACCCCCCCCCTGTTCATCGCTTCTTTTCGTTTTTTAAGCTTCGTTCTTTCGCGCGGCTGTAGTGCTCTTACTTCGTGACAACCTGTCCGGTTCTGGTCAGCGGAGCCGCGAATCGATGTTCTTAAAGAGTAGCAGTCCTAAAAATTTCTCCCCCACCCCTTCTTTTGTTTCAATATCTTTCTTTTTCCATAGCCCGACGCGTTTGAGGAATTCGGGGGCCATTCCCATGCTTCCTCCCGCTCAAGAACCGGCCTCTCCCTTGCCTGGCTCTTGTCACATTATCCTCCCTCCCCTGTGTGTAGATTTTCCTTTACCCTGTCCGCCTCTTCCCGTCGGCTCCCTTCTCCTTCCTCTCGAACTTGAACAAAAGAGGGCCAGGTCCTTTTTGTCCCACGAAGTTTTGTAGCACCGTGGACCGCCTCCTTGCGGGCTATCTTTTTTAGAAGGACATGCGCGTATCCAAGTGGCAGTCCTTTTTTTTGATCCGTAGAGGTAGTTGCTCTACGAGGTTCTCTTTTTCCGACAGACGACCTTTGACGCGCCTTTGCTTCTACGGTAGTAGGAGACTGCTTAGTCGACGGCCTGTTTTCTTTTTTTGTGTTCCATAGGCCGTTCCGAAAGGTACTCCCTCTCTCGCGATTTCTATGGTGGCCGTTCGGCTACGGCGACGCTCTTCCCCCCTAGTCCCCACATTTTGAGAGTTCGCGTTCCTTTTCCGTTTTTGAGATTCGATTTTTTCGAAGGTTCCTCCGACTCGGGTCTTTGACTGTGTCCTTCAGGTTCCGCTTTCGGATCACCTCCTTAGTCGCGCGCTCATTGATTTCCCTTCCTCCCTTGCCTTGGAAGGAACTTTTAGCCGAGATCGCCCTTTCGCAGGATTTTTCCCGGAGCCATACTGTTCGGGGCGTTCTTACCTCCGATAATTTTTTTTCTCCCCCTTACGTTTTTTTCTTCGAGATGTGAGTACCTTTTTCTTTTTTCCTCCCTTCCCATTTCTGGTGTTCGGGTGCAGAATTCTGTTCGGGCTGGTCCCCCCCCGATCGCGTCCCCTCCTTCCTTTGTTCCCGCGGGAGACGAACTTTTAATGGCACTTCTCGCTCCCTTTTTTTGTGAGCGGATCTTTCAGACCGCTGAACTTCGGACGGGCGTTCCCCTAGTTTTTCCGTGACTTCAGACGTTATCGATTCTCAGCCATGTGGCTCCTTCTCTTCCTTTCTTTTCTTGGCACGGCAGGAGTTGAGGGAGTCCTGTTCCTTCCCGATTTTGTTTTTGGTTCCTGCCGCTTCTTTTCTCCGGCCTTTTTAGTCTCTGACCACCACTTCCACATCGTTCCCGTCTGCTGTCCAACTGGCCTCGTGCCTCTTTCTCCTCTCGTCCTTTTTTTTTTATTTTCATCTGGTGTGTAGTCTTTTCTCTTCCTACCGAGGCCTTGAGTCCAAAATTCCCTCTTATGTCTCAACGATTTTTTTTTTTGTATAAGTTCCGGTTTTTGCGCAAACCTGATCTGAATTTCCCCAGTCGTCCCCTTGTGCTGCGGTCAAGACGTTGAGTTGTCAACGACTTCCCTTTTTCGCGAGGGGATGTTCCTCGATTAGCCTGTATCATGTTTCGCCTTTCTTACTTCGGGTCCTCCGTGGTCAAGTGATATCCACCCCTTTTTTCTTTTCCTCTTGTAATGGGATTTCTTTTTCCCGTTTTTTTTTTTTTTGTTTTTTTTTTTTTGGGGCTCCGATCTTTTATTTTGCCGCTGTTAATGGCCAACGAAGCGCACTCGGTATTTTCCTGTCTTCCCCCTTAATGACCTGCCTGAGGGTTCGGTCCTCTTGTGTTTGGATTTCTTTTGGGGCTGTGCACCCATTTTCCGCTCATAGATTCGCGTGAGGCGTTCCGAACGCTTTTGTATTTTCAGTTTCCTCTCCGTCAAGCATGTTTTCCAAGCGTTCTCTGCCCTGTCTAGGACTCCCCTATTGTATTTTGGGCAGGTAAGTTTCACCAAAGCTTTATTATTTTCCTGTCCCGTGATTTTCGTTGTTTTCTCTTACACCTCCTCCCTAAGACGTCAATACTAGTCATCCCTACATCTCCCCCTGGAATCGTGGTGCCGGCCGAGCGTTTTATACTCTGAGGGTTTTTGTTTTTGGTTGTGGGGTTTTGTGGTGGTGTGTTGTATCTCCCGGGTAAAACCGAACGGGCTTTTTCGGGATGGCGCTCCTACCCCCTTCTTCTTTCGCGATCTTTTTTTTGTCCCCGATACCTATCGTTCTTTCATTCACCTGCAGTTCCTGCTATTCTTCCTTCGTCATTCCCCCCAATCGACTAACCAGCGTCACCCCCTTCCCTCTCTGTGCTTGCCTGATGATAGGGGCTTTCCCGGTCTTTTTTGTGTCGCCATCTGACTTGGTCGGTCCACGAGCTTCTTGGGATCTTTGCCATTCCCTTTTTTGTCGAGAAATTGATTCAAGTCTCTTAGATCATTCCAGCAGCCCCTCCCATGTAGCTCTAGTCGATCATCAGTCGACCGCAGAGGTCGCCAGCGGTCCTCTTTTACTAAGTATGACACCTTCGACGTAACAGTTGCGCAGTCTGAAGGTCTTCATCTCGCATCCTCTTTCCGCTGTGCTCGCGTCAGTCCCCCTGCGTGCAGAGGCCTTCGGACTCTTTATCCTGGACTGATCAAGATTTCCGCCCCTATTTCACGTGTTCTTTGCTTGTCTCTGCTGACAGCTCATTATGAGTTCCGGCACCCTTTTTTAAATACTTTCAGTGGTCCATCAGCATCGGTAATGTTAGTGACCGGCTCGTTGCCTCCCCTCGATGCTCCGTTCCAACCGGTATGAGTAATTCCGGTTTCTCTTTCCCCAGGACTCCTCTCGGAGCCTCTTCGGAAACGCGTACCCCTAAGGCCCGCACTTTAGGTTTTTCTTCCTTTCCCTCCTTCTTTTCAAGAAAAGGGTGCTTTCCGGTAGTCTTCCCTTCGTTTACCTTTTGTGAATTCCAGTCTGTTCAAAGGACCTTCTTTTTTCCTTTTTCGAGGTCCTTTTTCCGGAGTTCGTGCCACGTGGCTGGTTCTCGGCGACGTGAAATGTGCTTAGTCTCTTCTCTGCAAGCATAGGACTACTCCGATCCCCCCCCCTTTTTTTTTCGTGGTCCTCCCTCTCTGACGATAGGCGATCTCTCTCTTTCCTACTCCGGTTGTTTCTTCTATCTCCTTCTGTTTCTTCTCCGTACCTAGCATGGATAGTTTGAAGCCCGGGTTTCCCAGGTGGGCGTGTGTTCGCTTTTCTTGTCGAGTGATTTTCCTGCTCACGTCGTCGATGACCTTTCTGTTTGGTTTTTCCTGATTGTTCATGTCAATAGGCCCTCGACCCTGTAACCACCAATCTTTTCGAAGTACCGTCCTTGACTGGAATTTCCCACCCCTGGTCCGAGAGGGGCGATAAGACCTCCTCTCCGAGGTCGTTCTTTTCCATTTCTGTAATGCGGCCTTTTTGTTTAGTGTTTTTTAGCTTTCGCCTTCTCCTCCGTACACCGCCGGGGAGTTTCTCTCCTTCACGATGTTCCTTTTGACACCCGTGCCGCCTTCCTGCTTTGTTCGCACGCTTTTTTTTTGTCGCGACAAGTCTCACTTTTGGCCTGTAGCTTTTATTGCGTGTGCCTGTTAAATTTCAATTTTAATATGTCCAAAGACCTCTTCGTCTCAGAGGCTTGTTTTAGAGGTCCCCTTTCCCTCAGAAGTCGTTGTTGCTACTTCTTTTCCAAGCAAGTGTTTTCTCTTACCTGATGGTCTTCCATTGCTAGATTGGTTTCTCCTTTTCCGATTCTATGGTTCTACTGAGACCCTGTTCCAGTTCGACGTTATGACCGCGCAAGACATTTTTTTTTCCCCCTACTTTAAGGGGAGAAGGTGATGACTTTCTTTTCTCCAAGGGGTTGTCGCGGTATATTTAGATTCCTGAGCGTCAATTGCGCCCTCTAGCACCCAGTCAGTGATGGCCTTTGACACTCTATTGTCCTCGCCTTGTGGCTGGATGTTTACGGGTTTTTGCGCGCCCCTCAGGAATTCTCAGAATTGTTATTCGTATAGAACGAGTGCGCCTTTGTTGACGTTTCCGAAGTTCTTTTTCGTTAGACTGCGTTTATGCGTTGAATCTTTTCGAGCAGGCCCGTCAACTGTTTGTTTCCTGCTATCGGGGCCATTTTTTGACACCTCTTGCCCCCTTTCTCGACTGGCCTCGGGCTTTTCGGGATGTGAGCGTCCTCGTCACCCCTCTTTGCTTAAAGGATCAGGCCCTCGTTATCGATTGGCGGGGGCTGGCTTTGCGCTTCTTGCCGCCGATCTTTTTTGCGGTGGTCTTGATCCATTCCTTTTTTTCCCCACGATTTTTTATGGTTTTGGACCTTACGTCACAAACTGGTGACAATTTTGATGTCTCCCGGTCATCCGTTTGTCGCGCGGCTTGTCTTGGATCCCCTTCCGAATTAATCGTAGTATGCCTCTCTCACGAACCTATCGATGGCTTTACCTCTTAGCTAAAGCCCCCCTTGTCCAAAACCCGCCTAAGTCCCACTCCTATTTGGTGAATTTCGGGAACCTCCCCCTCCTCTCTTGCGCGTGCACTTTTGCCTCCTCCCTTTTTCCTACGCCGAGTTTTGGAATCGCGGATGGTCATGATCCATCTCCAGAACCAAAGTTTTGATCTTTTTCCTCCTTCTTTCCCCAGGGTTTCCGCTCCTTAATCAGTCCTCGGCTTTTGCATTCCTAGACGCGACCAGTCTTAACTCTGTCCCATTATGGTCGTGTCCCCCCCTAGTAAAGGTGATTAAGTCCTTGTGTCCCGAGTATCTTTCGCAGGACCTTGCGATATCATCAACTGGCTCTCGTTTTTTTGAGCCGATGATGTGATTTGCCCTTTTGCGGTTAGACTGCTTCCGACCTCCCCTCCACCTGAAAACTTTTTACGTCCTTTCTTTTTTTTAGTCGGAAGCAGGGAAGGCGCTGCGTGTTTTTATGGGTCTTCCTCATTGACAGTTCTTTCCTCAATTCCTGCGTTTTGATGACTTTTTCATGATTTGGGCCATCTTGCTTTCCAACAGGTCAACCGTCGCCATACCTCCCGCCTTCCCCAGACTCACCCTTTTCCTTGAGCCGGGACCTTCCGTGAGATAGTCTGTTCGCAGTTCACGTCTCCGAATTGGTGTTTCTTCTTCCGTCTTTCTTTTTTTTCTGCGCTGGCCCCCAATGCCTTGCGTTTTTGCGCTCGCCAGGACTTTTTTACCGCGTTCCTCCTCTCTCTTGATAGAAGGCCAACGGACGTCTTATCCATGTCCTTTGAAGGTTTATTTACAGAACAATTTTTCTCTCTCTTTTTCCCTAGCCTCCGTTTTTTTGTTGCTTTTAGTGCTCGTTTTTTCCGTGTCTGCGCACACTTCAAACGTGCGGTTTAGGGGCTTTTTACCTTTTCTTGGTTGCTCTTTCTTTAGACACGGCCGCGTTACAGGCATTCCCCTTTTTTCTTAGACGCCTTTTGTTTTTCTAATTTGATAGTCCCGACCTGTCCCCTGAGGCACGGGGTCACCGCGTCTGGCGTGACCTTTTTCGACTCGACTATCACGGTCCTGCCCTGAGCCTTCTTTTCTTTTTGTTCTTTTTAATTAGGATTCTGGTGGTGATAATTTCCCCTTCCCTCTGGACGTTTTCTTGTGTGGTGCCTGCGAGCTCGTTTCTATGGCCCTTTTTCGCTTATCGGCACCCCAATACACTCGTCTTGTTTCACCCTGGCTGACTTTTGACTCTTCCCCATTGGCCTGCGGTGTCTCTTTTTTTCTTTTCCCTGTCGCCGTTTTCGGAATTTTCCTACCTCTACGTTCCCGAAGTAGACGTTGCTTCTACGCGCTTCTTGCAAACCGCTTATCACAACTTTTGTCACCTTTCTCCTTTAAGCGGGTTTTTTCGTGCACTTCCCTGGTGCTTGTTCTTTTGAGGGGAATTTCTTTTCCTCAGAAGGTTCGCCGTTACGGTCCCTTTTTTTCCGTCGTTTTCCAAGGTTGCGCTTTCCCCCCCCCTTTGTTTATGGCGAATGGAGTTGGTTCCTATACTCCGGGCGATTCAAGAGGCCGGTCTATTCAGAGGCTAAGATGTCTTCCCTCGAATTTTCCCCCCTTCAAAGCGGGTCGTTGGGCTTTGCCTGTCTGCACGCGAGTTTTAGACCCTTGTTTGGAAGTGTTGGTTTCACCCTCTATCTGTCCCCGCCAGTCATAGTATTTTGCGGTCTGCCCCGAGGTTTTTTTTGTATTCTAGAGGAATTCCCCCCTCCTTCTCGACAGTTCCGCCTGCCCCTGTACCGTCTCTTTGTGCACTTTTTTGTTGCCACTGGAATCCCAACAACGAAGCATGATGTCGACGTGGATCAGGTCTCTTGTAATGTGCCCTCGTTCTCTGATCAAGAATGTGTGAACCAAGCCCTCGTGGCTTCGACCTTTCCCAAACGATACTTTGGTTGGAAAAGTCCCGGGATTAGTTTCTGTTAGCCCCTTTTCCTCCCCCGCCGAGGAGTAGTATCGGCTCTGTTCTCGTGAGAGAGTTTTCGACCCTCCATTCCTTCTCGCTCGACCGCGTCTTAGCTCAGGCGACTTTTAACAGTACTTCGTCGGCACTTTCGCACCTATTGCTTCGTTGCTTTTCTAGCCTGGAGGTTTCGTCTTTCGTTTCATCCCCCCCCTTCGTTCAGGGCGTTGGACACGTTCTGGTTGGCCGCATGCCATCCTTTTTTTTGGAGTCAGAGTCCATTGACTTTCAACTGAGCTGCGGAGAAAAGGGCCGACGTCTCCCCCCCGTCCTGACCTTGGTCTTATTTAATCCTGGCCTTCCTGCCTCTTTTCGCCACGCTTTTGCCGATTTCATGAAACTAGCCCCTGGCAAAGGCGCCGTCGCCAGCGAATAGGTTTTTCCGTTATTCACACCCTGCTCTTTCCCTTTCTCCCCTGCATGTGCGTTTTAGCATTCCCTTCTTTCCCCTCTCCTCGGAATTTTGTACTCACTGGACCTTCCCCCCGCTGCCGGCCTCTTTGAGTTGTACCTTACTCGCTGACAGTCTTAATCCCGTTCCACGGCCCCCCCTCCCATCCGAAAAGCGGGATTCCCCGTAATCTTTGGACTTGTACCGCCCTGTTGCGCTTCTTGATCCTGCTGCCAAACACGTTTGTGGCTCTTTTTTCGTCTTCTCCAGAAGGTGGTCCTTCTATTTAGCGCGGTCGACACAGCCCATGACCCATAGGCCTCCCCTTCTAAGTTTGGAAACTCTTCTCTCCCCCTACCGGTTGATGAAGGTAGTAGAACCTTTTTTTCAACCCTTTTTTTAATTCCATCTGTATTGACCCCCCCTTGTTTTCAGGTTTCCGAGGCCTACAAGTATCCCCCCAAGGCGGCGTTTGGCCAAAGTGCTATGTCCCTGCGCAAGGTCAGCTCCGTCTCCTGGCTCGAACGTCATAGGCTCCGCGCCCTAAAAACGGGTGACGGATCCTTCTCGTTTGACGATCGCGACTTCTTTCGGGTCTTATCTTTTGTTTCTTTCTATCGATCTTTCTTTCCCGATTCATTCCTCTTTTCGCAGGTTTTGGCGGTTGATCTAGGCGGGCCGAGCGTATGTCGCCGCGCTAAGTCCTCTTTTCGGCCGTGGGCCGCGCCTCAGGGATGAGTTTTATCTTTCCCCTTCCTCCCCCCTCCACTTTTTTCTTTTTCTCGAAGTACGCAGACTGGAATTTTCCACCTTGTCCTTTTAATCTTTTCGGTTTCAGCCCGGGTAGTTCAGTCGAAGATTGTTGTCTGATTTGGTCTTTTTTTCCCGTGGACGTTAGACCGCTCCACCGCCTCCCACGCCTTCGGGGCTTTTTTCATATAGTGAGAAACGGATCGTCGACGTATCCATTGTTTCCCTCCTTTCCTCATTTTGGCGTCCCGAGGGTCGCACGTATTCACGAAGATTTCGGGATGCGGGCCTCTTTTCCCCGCCATGAGGGTTTTGTGGCTGCCTTTCCCCGCAGGTCTAATGTTTTTTTAAGATATCCCCCACTCAAGGCTTCTTCTCGGGGCTATTTTTTAATTCAGGTCCTCTCCAGTCAGTGCAGGCTTTTTTTGAAAGGGTGTCATGATCTCCTTTGTTTTCCTGCCCTTTCGGAGCGGTGATTTACATGTTCTTCTCTTTGCCCCCCCTGTTTCTCTAGTTCTCCTTCGAGCTAGTTATTTGGCTCCAGAGGAAGCGACGGTGATTCTAGGGCCTCTTCCTCGTTTCCGGAGCGTTCAACTTTTCGAAGTTGTTTTTGATGACCAATTACTCGCGCCAAGGCGCTTTGCTTTAGGCAACAACTTCGTGTCCGCTCGTTTTTGTGGGATCGTAGGGTGGTGCGTCCCCTTGAACTTCCTGCCTACGCGAGTCTTTTCGATTCCCCTCCTCCGGTGCTCGTAGCCTAAGTCTGTTGAGTTCGGTGCCTTTGACTGCTTTGGTCGAGCAGTGACCTCCTTGTTGTTTCCTTTGTCCTATTTTTTTTTTTCTTGGCATGACCCCTTTTTCCTTCTCGTCTTTTTTTTGGTCTGTCGTGTATCGTCAATCAGTTCTGACCATGCGGGCTGTTCTCCCTTATAATTTGCGGTTATGCTCTCTTCGGTCACGGCTGGCCTTTTTTTCCCTTTTTTTGTCCTCTTGCGGTGAGGAGGTGTTTTCCCCCCCCCCCCGTCTCCTTTTTCTTTGAATTTTACTTGTTTGGTTAACCTGTTCACCCAACACCCCTTTGGTGTCCTAGTCGCGTAGCCGGTTACATTCTCTCCTTCGTCCGGCTTTTTTGTTTGATATCCTTTCCTTTTTGAAACTTTCTAGAGATCGCGCGATGATTCGCCCCAAACCTGTCTTAGCTTTCTTACAGCCCCCTTAATCCACCGGCGTTAACACATAGTTAAGTGGGGTTTTTCACTAAACGTTTGCTTTCGTTTTTTTTCTTTGGGTTTCCCCAATCTTCTTCCCTGCTTAAAGACGGTTTTTTATCGCCCCGTCTTATCTCCATGATTCTCTGAAAACCTTTGTTGTAGATTTCTCCTTTCCCCGGCCGGCCAGTCGAGTCTTTACCCCGACAGCGCTACTAAGGCTTACCTACCTCCCCCTGTCATCCATCGCTTCAACAGTTCCTTCGTTTTCCCAGCTGCCCGCCTTGACCGTCCTCGTATGACCGCCCTGAGTCTCCTGCGGTTTCTCCCAGGCCTTCGTTTCTCTCCTTGGCGGCTTTATCGGGTAGTTGGCTGCCCGGTCCCCGCGTCGCCCTTCTGAAACCTAAGACAGCAACCTGCAAAGAAGTCGCGATTTCCTCCCCCCATGTAGGCTTTTCAGGTGGAAGAATTCTCCCTGGCTGCGTTTGTTACATTTTTGTTTTTACATCTGCCTTTCCACCTTAGTGAACTCCCGCGCTGATTGATCCTGCCTGCTCGGCCATTTTTCCGTTTTAACCATACTAAGGCCCAAGACCGACCTCTTCCCCCCATCTCACTCGAAGAGAAGGCTAGGTACTTTCTTGTATCCGTATCTGCGCTTTCGATTGCCGACGCGTTGACCCGTGACTAAGGGTCCTCTTCCAGGTCGAGTAAGATCCCTCCCTCTTCTTGCGCCGCCTTCATTTTTGAAAGTGCTAATTCGCCCCTCCCCTCTTCCAACTGCCGTCGCCCAGCCACAGCACTTTGCCGGAGGGTCCTTCCTCCCCC
>Ga0179593_1458926_pt1 | contig 13201 bp, 8 predicted proteins | sample CZODoug2_1_08_16_FD_185931 | JGI IMG/M metagenome (GOLD analysis project Ga0179593, IMG submission 185931) | Vadose zone soil fungal communities from Angelo Coast Range Reserve, California, USA - CZODoug2_1_08_16fungal (PacBio error correction) | ecosystem: Environmental > Terrestrial > Soil >... | reverse complement strand
CCAAGCTGCATCGTCCACACTTCCCGTGACTTCTTTTGCATGGACTTCTCGAAACTTTGCTGGTAAGCACCTCGATGGGCCCCGCACACCCCCCATCTTTACCCAGCGACCATAGAAGTTCCGTTCTCCCATAAGTTTTTGCACCCCATACGTCCCCCCCTCACTTATCTTACTCTGATCGTTCATCCCAGTGGACCATGTGCCTCTGTGCGAGAGATGTCTTTCCCCTTCCCCCCCTCAAAGTGACTGGGATTTCCCCACCTCTACTTATTCTGGAATAGTCCATTTCTAGAATGTGACCTTGATTTACTTCTCAGTAAACTGTTTTATTCCTTCCCCTTCGAAAGTTACCCCCAGTCGTCACTTTTTTAGTATTGCCTCCAATTAACAAGATCTCTCTCGTTAACTTTTCCCTTTTACCCTTCCCATCTGCAGGGTCTTTTTATTATCCAAGTGCATTCCTCCAGACCAATTTCATGACAAAGAATTCTCACTTTAGAGCTACGTCAGGTAAGCGAGCGCCCTTAATGAAGTACCCCCCATCTCATATGACATTCTCTCGGGGAGTGGTTTCTTGTGAAAGATTTCTGGCGGAGAGCCCGCCCAGAGCTCAGCGAACGTGTCGATTCCCTGCTTCTGGAGAGTATAAGTTGAACTGACGAATTGCTCTAAACCTCCCGAGATTTTGAGTATCTGGTTGGTCGCACTAGGAGGTTCGGCCCTACGAGTCGCGTTTAGAAAAACCAAGAGCCGCACACGTTTCGTTTGTAGAACTTCTATTTTAACGTCCTGGCTGCTTGAATCAATCCCTTCTTCGTACGCGCCGAAGATGTCGTCGCGGTCTGTGAAGGAGTATCACGTCTAGTACAGCCTTCATCCCGTCCAGTTTACTTTATTCCCGCACCTGCTCCTTCCCTTCAGAGGTCACTAGGTACCACCTCGCGAGGTTTCCTCCGGAAACGCCTGCCCACTCATCGACTTAAAATCTTTCTGTTTTTACTGAGCATCTTGTCCCCTCGAATAACATCTCCCCTCCCTAACGGATCTCCATTCTATGAGCCGTAAACTTTAAATTTCGTACCTATCATATTCTTGAACTCTCCCCTTCATCCCTGAGAAATTCACAGCCACTCTGAAATTTTTCCTTGTGTCTGTCTTCCTATTTGGTAGACGTCCCTCCTCTTCTTTCGAAACCCCTTCTCTTTCCAGTCAACGCCTTGAGTACTCCAACGGTCCTTTCTACCTGCTCAACGTTTCTCCCATCCGACGGTCCCCTCGGCTATAATTTACCTTTCTGTGGGGATTATATTTGATGAGCCTACAGGTCTTTCTACTGCTTCAATCGACGGTTCGTACCCTATTCGCAACATTGTCCTTGCCTTAAATGCATTCCTTTGTGTTCACCACTTAGTTAGAATCCTTTTGATGACTTTTTCCTAACCCTGGTGTTTTTCCCCCGTCAGCAGTCATCGTCCAAAATGAACCCTTTTTTACTTCAATCGTTCAAGTGATCATACTTCTCGTTTTCCTCCGCAGGTATACTTTGCTCAGGCTCTTTCCGGTGTTTTTCCACTTTGAGGACCCATCAGTCCACGATCTCTTGCGGTACGTGTCTACGGTGAAGATCCCTTCTCTCCCAGAATCTCATCTCTCCTTCCCGGATACCTTTCAAGAATGAAAACAGTTTTTCCTCTGAGGAATGAAGTGATCAATTTTCTCGATTCCAGCCGATGGCGTGCCCTTTTCCTTACTTCATTATTTTGATAAACACAACCTCCAACCTCCCTCTCTTAAACTGTTTTTCTAAGCGGAGTGAGGACCCTTTCCTTCAGTTCTCACACCCAAAAATTGCCAGTCCTTAGTTTTGTATTGAATGTTTGACGAAATCATTTTTTTATTTCTACAGTGACCACTTCCCTACTTTAAACCGGGTCCCCATTTTCCTCCTCTAAGATCTTCTTCTCTCCGATATCTCTCTTCTAATAATAAGTTGTTTTTCGCTCTATCCCTTTTCATAGATTCCCTTCTCCCTTGACAAGTTTTCCAGGTTGGAGTTCTCTGTCATCCCGGTTCAGGTTACAACCTTTTTCACCTATCTTAAACCTTCCCCCCCTCCAAGATTCCCATTTTTTCAAAGTAGTCATCCCTGAGTACTTTTTTAATCCCCTTAGTAAAGTTCGTTGCACCTCTATTCTTTCGGTGTCAAACGTTCCTTTTTGGATCCTAGATTGCTCACCGTCCGAATCGGCTTCACTGCACCTTTTATTTCCTCATTTTTTTCTTTCTGGCTCTTCGAGGACCATTATCTATCTTTCCTTTTTCAAGTAGTTCGGACTTGTATGGATTATGAGATCCCTGTAGTCTTGAGATCTTCACCTTCTAACCACTCTGAGCATCCTTTCCTCCCATCGGTGCTAGGTTCCTTTAGGCTGGCACCTTTTTGTAACACGGAAAACGAAGCATCGCATCATCATCTCATGAGCTCGCCAATTATCGACTCTCTGAGCCCGGTCAATGTTGAGTCATTTGACGCACTTTCTCCTTTAATCCCGTTGTTATGTTTCCCATTTCCTCGCACGGACTGAGCCTTCCTCCTCTTATGGTTCTCAAAACCACACCACTCGTTGTGTCAATTTTCCCCCCCTCTCCATGCCGCGTTCCTTGTTATTCTTCTGAAGCTTAATTAATCCATGATGTATCCTTCGCAGCCCTCGTGACAGCTTGTGCCTCCTAAATCCCCTTCTAGAGCCAATCGTACTTACATCGCGTCATTTAGGAAACTTTAGTTCCTTGCCGTGTCATTTACTCCCCTTCGGAGGACTCCATTTGATAGATTGATTGAGTCTTCGGTCCGTCCACTCTGCGACACCCCTTACTGTTGTCATATTGTCTTCCTTTTCGTGTCTTATTTTGTCGAAGTCCCTCTTCTTCGGGTCCGTGAATAGTTAAATGCAAGCTAATACTTCTTCCCTCCCTGGAGTAGAATGGTTCATTCCGTGCCTATTTTTCAATATTCTTCCCAGTTACTCCCTCCCTGAACCAATTACCATTCTCGTCAATAGGCTTTCCCTACGATTGACCTATCCTTGGTATCTCTACTTTTTTCTTTTTTTATTAACGCGCAGTTGCTCTTTAGAGCGCTTGACCTTCTTCATCATGTTCGTAATAGTTCCTTTTCGTCCTCCCTTCACTCCCACTCAACTACGTCCCATATTTCCCCGGCGAGGAACGAGTTGTCTCCTTCCTCTCCTAAGTCGTTTTCAACCTCAGCGAAAACCCCTTTCTTCTTAGTGGTGGGATACCACTCTTCTAAAATGAGGGCAGGCCCATATTCCACATTCACCCCTTTCCTTTGGGTGAGACGATTCCCTTCTTACCTAAGAGTCATACAGACCCGCAGTAGAGCTTTTATCTCGTGCCTTGAGTTTTCGCCAGCACCACCCTCTATCATCATACCCCAGCGAGACTTTTCATCTTCTCTGGTTTTTCAGCCGTGCCATTGGAAGATTACCCTGACTGAGAGAAGCCTGCATTTTTTGCGTTCCCTTTCGGAAATTCGGCTTTTTCCTCTGCGATCAGAACCTCCCAACTGACATTACCCCAAGTGACTAGATTCTCCTATAATTTTTCTTTTTCCGTAGGGATAATCCGCGGGCGCATATGTAGTATCGGGGGACTTACGTCAGTCGTTGTCGAAATCCCTAAAGTTTCTCAATCATTTAAGCCTTCTCATCGCCGATTCTATTTCGGACCCTTTCTTCTTTGGCCATACGATCGCTACGCAGACGACCTGCCCATGCTGCCTGTAGTGCACTGTATTCAGCCGAAGATATATTAAAGTTGATGTTTCTATTAGTTTCTTGTAAACTGATCTACTTTCCGTTCTATGTATTGCATTTTTTCCTCTATATTAAGATGGTTTTAGAACATTGATTCTCAAATCTTGTAATTTCTTTCCCGCGCATGTTCCTTCACGCGATTTCCTTTTCCAGCTGCTCATTATTTTTCCTTTTTTTGAATAACCATTCCGTATTTCATTACACGTAGTCTTCCGGAAATGCTCTTCCGGCGGACTTCTCTTGGTGATTCTTCTCCCTGATGGGGGGCCAGAATTCCCTTCCTCTCCTTCCCAAGTTCCAAAATAGACGCTTGACTATCCGTACATTTAGCCCCCTCATTTTTTTTAACCAAGAATTGCAGCCCCGGGCACCTGACTTCTGCCCTACCTGTCCGAACTGATTCTCTGCTCAGATACATTTCCTTCACTTGGGTTTACCCCCCGACTCCGAGATATTTCCTTTTCCCCCACCATGCTGTGGTTACCTTCTTGTCGCTGTGTCTCAGACCTTCACTCTCCTCCCCCAGATGTCTTCTCCCCCCTTCGCCTTGACTCAGGTACAACCAACTCCCTCGCTTCGGTGTCCAGCTCTCTTTTTTTCAATTATCGTCACCTTGATGTGCGGCTCCCTGCAGGTGGTTCGACCTCAGCCCCCATAGCCCTCCCCAAAATGAAGCACTTTTTTTTTTTTCCTGACTCTAGCGTCCCCCTACGCACTTACCAGTGAAGAAACCTAGCATCTCCCTATTGCTCTATTTGTCTGTGCACGACATGGTCGGGCGAATCCCTGCCTAGCCGGTGTGATGGGAGTTTTCTATTTCCTTTTGAAAAGAAGGAACTTCTCATCGTTAATCCACAATCTATTGGCGCCCTTTTGGGGCCTTTCCCCCTTCTGTCTGACTTCCTTGATCACCAGCACGAAATGTGGTGTCGCCATAGTTATTGACGTCTGTGCTGTTTTATGATAGACAAACTCTAGTCCCCCCCCTCGACGGTCTGGCCCCGCGGCTCTCTAAGCTGGGTCACCCTCCAAGGATCAGTTTAAATGACTCCGTAAGGAGCCTCGAGGGAGCTAATGCGCAACTCGAGTATCCTGACACAGCCTCCCCTTCTTCTTTCGGTTTTTACCATGGAGGCACGATCGTTTCAGGGCCATACCCAGCCACCAATACCTAAACTTTCTTGTTTTTTTTGAGGGTATGGCGATCTTTCCCCCCTAGACCGGGAATTGATGTCCATCCGACAAGCTTTCGGGGTCTCCCTTTCATGCACTTCTTAAATCAGCCCTTCCTTCCCTTAATTCAACCGCGACTTTATGGACCTTCCCTGTGAAAAATTTTTAAAACCATCAGTCTTTGAGCTGTCCTGCCGGGTATTCCCCTTCGAGCTGCTCTCCTCCTTTCGAAATCGCTTTAGTGGCTGTCTCGCCGCCGGTGGTCGGCAGTCCCCTTGAAAATCCAATTCGCAGATGTTCTGCCTGTTTTTTAGAGTAGGCTATCAATGGAGTGAGGTTCTTTCAGTCTTTTCCCCAACCCCCTACGCAGGTCTGTCAGGGCTTTCTACGATGAAGTTCCCCCTTTCAGAAAAGAAACAAGCCGAACGTCATTACTAGTCCAGGTGCATCCAGTGGTTGTCTAACCCTAACTCTTTTTGTAGCCCGCGACTGGACAGTAAACACCTTCAATCGTGACCCTCTCCCAAAAATGAATAAATTAAATCGCCCAGATCCGTTTATTTTCCTTGAGTAGAGGCCTCTCCTTCTCGGCGGAGATTTTCGTTACCAGCGGCCACCACCCCGGGACAAGCTATGCATTTGGGGTACGAATCTGGTTCGACGGGTTTTTTTTGACTCTTTCGTCCCGGCATATTTTGGTGCACATTGCTAGATATACTTAGTGCTTACAATCCCTTACTTACTGGTTCTACGCCTCGAATGCGCTTCCGTTTTTTTCATGTGCCCTTAGATACTAAGATGGTCCCCGTGCCGTTTTTTAGTACATCTTTTTTTCCCACAGTTGAATTTTGACACGCGAAGCATCGATTTTGCGACACCCCTGGAGGAAGCGGAGTTTGACAATTTTTGCTTTTCCCCCCCCACCCCCCCACTTGAAAGAAGTTAATTTTTCCGGTATTTTCCCCCCAATTACTAACCATTTTTTTTACATCCCCCTGCGACAGTCCTAGCCGTAAACGGGGCAACCTTTTTCCCCGTCGCTCATCTCGGATCTCTAGGTTCTTATCTCCTTCTCGTTTTGTTTGTTTCATACCTCCATCTTCCTTAGCGAGCTGGCCACTGGGTGAACAAGGTGCTCTGCCTGTCCCGCACTGGTCACGTGAGTGCCCCTGATCTTGTCACCCCCCCATCCCCTCCCGCAAGTCTTCCAACTTTTGTGAAACTTTAGTTTCCAATCCAGCTGTCACACCATTGTTTCTAAATACTTCTGCTTTCTCGTTGCGGCTTTGTGGTTGGACCTGATGGCCTTTTCGCCAATGAGTTTCCTCGGTGCATCGTAAGCACTTCTTCCAGAAGACAGTCGGAAGGGCGAATGGCGGATTTGAGTGAACCAAACCCCCAAACCCACCCACCCCGCAAAACACCCCCCCAAAAACCACCCCAAAAACCCAACCTACACACACCCAACCGCCCCCTCCCCCAACCCACCCCCCACCCCCACCCCCCCCAACCAACCCCACCACCCCCCCCAAAAAACCCCCCCCCCCCCCAAACAACACCCCCCCCCCCCCCCCCCCCCCCCCCCCCCCCCCCACCCCCCCCCCCCCCCCCCCCCCCAAGTAGGGAGAGTCTATTGACCTTTTTTCGTAGATATAGACTTCCGGCCTGTAATGATCCTGTCTTTCCAGATTAACGAAACTGAGCCGGGCCTTTCCACCTGACAGATTTATCTGTCCTTCCGCTACTTGACGCCAGACTTTGCCCCCCTTTTTTTGCCCAAAAGCTCCCTGCGGCCGCTCGTTCGCCCTTCTACAAGAATATTGCGTCACCCGGCTTACGGTGTAGTCATAGCTTTGCCCACGGGCTGTTACTTTGAATCAGGTGGTTTCTGTCATTCGCGCCTGAATGCGGAATCTTTTTTTTCCCCCCTTTTTTGAAACCCCCAACTCGGGGTCACCGGCAACTTCCTGAATGACACCTTTTTTTTTCAGGGCGGGTCTGTAACATGACTTCCGTAGAAATTCCCTGACTGCCTCAGGTAGTCCGAGATGAACCCCAACTTTAAGGTGAGAGACTGACCTTAAAGTCGTTAAACTCTGCAGAGTAACATTTTCTACAGGTTCCCATATCCTTTGTTCCCCTTGTCTAAAGGAGGTGGATCCTACCCCTAGTTGATTAGCGGTTGTACCGTTATTCTCCCTCTGTGTAGTTTTGTCGCGTGCCTCGCTGCGTTCATGACTGCTGTGTTCATAGGTTGCTCCGATCCGGGCGCACTTGTTGCTGCCGTTCCAAGACTGCTGAGACGCCTTGTAATGCTTGACTGATTTCCTGAATCTCATACCTGTCCCTCCCGGGGTTTTTATGTTCTTTTCTTTCCCTTCTTGACTCCCAGTTCTCCCAGTCAACACCCAGAAGATGTCCACTCTTATTCACGAGTTTTGCCGACGATTGACCTTGATCGTGGTTTTCATTGGACCTCGTCCCAGCTTTTTTTTTGGTTGTTGGGTGGTTTTTTTTTTTTTTCGAGCTAAGCGCGTTTCGCTTCTTCCATTCGCTGACTTACCGGTAGCTCTCACCGCTTTTTTCCTGAAATGTCGAACGCCGCAATTTCTTTTTGTAGAGAGTGTTGTTCACGATTTCTTCCAGGATCCCACACATCTCTTGCGTCCCACCAGTGCGGCTCTGGCTCCCCGTTGTTTCTTTAATGAGTAGGCAGGCCCATGAACAGATATTGCCAATCTCCTTTAGTGGCCTGCCGATGCCGGTCTTTTTCGTCTTTTCCACTTTTCTCAGTCCGCAGCCGTCAGCCTCCCACGGATGCGCATGAGCGTTGTTTTTCCCTGCGACAGCACACCAATTCCGATTCTTCTCAGCTTTTTGTCAATCTTCTTGTTTGTTACGGTTTCAGTGCGATTTGCGCCACTCTAATTTTGACAGATTTGTTTCGTTTGAGTCCTTTCTTTCCCCGTTCTCCACCTTACGTGAGACCTCCACACTCCTTTTCTTGGTGCCACAGTGAACCCAGACTGCGCCTTCCGATCTTTTTATTGGTCGTTTTCCCTTATTAGGAAGTGACCGAGTGGTATCCGTTTCCTATTGGGTTCGGTTTGGATTTTCTTCCCATTCAATACCCCTGTACCTATACATTTTCCTTCCTATGGTCTAGCTGAGGGGCCAGGCACCATTTTTGGGGCCCCCTTCCTCGATAGCCGCGGCCCCGTTTCAGTCAACTTGGACAATTTTTTATGCAGCGATCTTAGTTGCTTTGGTTCGTTTCTTGTGCAACACACTTCTGGTACCCGGTACGGACTCCTTCCGGTTCTTTTCCCGGATTTAGTCTCTGCGGTTTTTTTTTTTTACATGCGTGACAGGCCAGCAGTTTTCGCAGTCCCCTCCGTCGCTTGTCCCCTTTAATTTTCACTTAGTTATGGATCCCTATGACCTTTTTGATACCTTTTTTTTCATCATCCTACGTTGTTGTGATCTATCTTTCCACCTTTAGTCCCTCGAATCTTTCACTCCCTTCGTGGACTTGACAGGCAGAATTGGCCAGTATGTCCTGGCGCGCCCACAATGCTTAGCTCCTGAGACCCCGCGCTGGCCGCACCCGCCTAGCCCTCCGGACACGACTGCCCCCTAAGACCTTCTTAGCCGTCCCCTTAGCCCTAATTTTTTTGCCCCAAATCCCAATACGAGCCCCGCACACTTTTTTTAAGTATAATCTATCCTTTTATTACAGTTGCACGCTGCTCCTTCTCTTCGTATGTTCTCGAGCGTAGTTCCTTCGCCCCGTCGGGGACCCCGATCCCCCTTTTCTGAGGAATTTCACCTGAGTACGTGTTATTTGTTCGGCGCGTAAGTGTTCCTGACCGAACCCTCGCCCGAGTATGATCGCCCCCTGCTTATTTTCTTTCAGTCTTTTCAACACAATTTTTATGGCAGGCGGTACTGGTAAGATATCGGGGTCCCATTCTTTACATCCCGATGTCGGTGGAGGACTCGCCCCTCGAACTCTGGCCCATCCCCCAAACCGCACAACCCCCCTAGGCGCACTTTTGCGGTTGTTTTTTGATTAGCAATGACCGTGAACCCAATCGCCTGAGTGACAGATGCTCGGGTTTGCTCCTCCTAGGATGATTGGGGTGCTGCTGTGCGCAGTTTCGCGCGCCCTCTTTGTTGTCCCAGGGTATTGATTTTGTTTTTTACCCGTTTGCAGAAGCGGATTAAGGATAATCGTTCTCCCACTTCTTGCTGTGGAGAATGTTGGGGGTATCTTTTATGCCCTCCTCCTTCCGCGCCTTGGCCAACACCCCTCGAAGCCATTTTTTGTCCTATTTTAAACCCGCATGTTTGCTCTGACCATCCCTCGCAATCGCTCGTCCCCTTGACGATTTCAGCGCTTTCCAGTTCTTCCGGAGACATCAAAAGGATCGTTTTCTCGATATACGGTAAGGCCGTTTCCTTTTTTTGACGAAGACAACTTTGCTTCAAAGCCGTTCCTCGAGGGCCCCCATTGAGACAACCCGCTTGTGAATCTTCCCAATCCCCCTCGTATATTCCCCCCCCCTCCCCTTACCACATCTTCTTTTGTTTTAGAGGGAGTCCTGTTCCAGTTTTGTATCGCCAGGAAAGTTTAGGCCATCGACCCCCATAGCCTCCGTGAGGTGATACCAGTATTTCTCATAGCACTGCAGTCAATTCCCTTCTCAGCAGTTCCGTAGGTCCCGTCGCAAAACGTCACCGTTTTGAGACATTACCAGTTAACCTTTAACTTTTAACCCCCGTCCTGGGAGAATTTTTTTCGTCTGCGGATTGCGCTCGACTCCCACTGTCCCTCTGCGCGGACAAGCTGGCTCGATGTGACATCCTTCATCACGCAGGTTTCATGCGAAGGACCTCCTTGGATCCCCTGTTACCCACCACTTAGATCTGTTCGTTTCCACAGGTGCGTCGCGTCTCTCCTTTACTTCTTTTTGGTTCATCTAGTAAAAGAATCGCCCCGTTCCGGGATTTTCCTGGACTCCTTGAGATTCATCCCCCCCCCCCCTTTTCCTAGAACGCCTGAACCCGTTCCATTGCTGGGATTGACCGTTTTCCCTCCATCTTGGTTGTGAAACTCCTCTGTACTCTCATTCATTGCTCGACGAAAGCACCCCCCCTTTCTTCCCTGTTTAACCCTTGCAGAGCCACCCCCTCCCCTACCCCAGGGTGAAATAAGGTCCGACTGCTCCCGGATATAAGTTCTAGTAAGTCGCGATTCCTTCGCCTTCTATTTAGTCACCCGTTTCCGGATCACTGGAGGCCAGACAAGATACAACCGTGTATACTCTTTCTTCACAGTGTCCCTCTGTTAAGCCCAGTCCCTTCCCTCTCCTCTATCTCTTCATTGTATAAGTGACCCAGTAAATCCCCTCTCCTCCCCCTAGGGTCTGCCTCCGCCATGGCGCCCTTTCCGAATTCTTTTACACAGTTTTCTATTGATATTATGTGGCGGAAAGTTTTTCCGCATCGCCCAGTGGACCAGAACGCAGGCACGTTTCCCCTGAAGTCGTGTTTACCCTTTTGTGTTCCAATCGGAGTGCCGTCTATCCTTCCCCCTTTTTTCTCCCCACCCCCAAACTGACAGAATTGACTTTCACTTCTTTGTTGATGAACTGGTTGAATGAATGTACTAGTCCATTTGGCTCACTTGGGAAAGTGATGAAAGTCCTCTCCCCTTTTTTTCAAAGTTTTTCCCTTTTGCCTGTTTCTCGCACTCGGTCTCTCTTTCTCTCTCTCCATTATTCATACGTTTTGTTTTTCGAACTGTACCTCGAGATCCCCTGAGTTTCCATTTTTTGAACTTGGTGTCCCCCGTTTGAAGTGTTCGTTGAAGCCCCATGCGTCAGATTGAGCAAATTTTAACAGAGTAGCACACCCCAGCAAATCACCCACCACCGACCCATGTTGAAGGAAATGGTTCACCGGCTTTGGGTTCCAACAGCCCCCACACCGTGCACGTATTAGGCATCATAATCCTCGTGTTCTAAACCTAGTGTTTAACTCGAGATTCAGGTTGTGTCCAACTTCCGGCCGGTTAGTTGGTTGGGACACTCACATGTACGCACATGCCGGGCTAAACGGATAACCGTTCCTTCTACATCTCCCTTTTCTGACGCCCCAAAGCACCAGGCGTCCGCGCGTGTAGGAGGCGTGAGAAGAAATCCTCATTCCTGCATGACTTAACGGTATCGATCTCTCCCGGTTACGTCAGGAGCCTTAGCCTTTCTGGCTACCCTCGTAAATTTTGTACCTACGTCTGCCGACGCGGGGTTCTTCTTGACGGCCGTCTTGTTCCTCAGCGTTGTCCCACGGAAACCAGCGACCGTCCTCCATAACGCACTGCCCGATCATGAGTCCCCAGTCACAAGAGAGATCGTACCTCCGGGAGGAAGGACTTTTCCTACTCGTTCGTTACTATTTTTTGTGACGCGGCCCACCAGGGAGGACTTGCAATCCCCCGTTGTGGAATTTCGAGGCCTTACGACGTGTATTTTCCCATCCCCCAAAAAGCGTTCCCGGTTCAATGAATCTGAGAGGACGTTTTTCTTATCTTTTTTTCCCCTTGCTCTTAAGTAGACCCCTTGCCTTTCTCGCGTTGACTCATCTTCAACCCTAACGGACAGTTTCTCTCGAGCACTTACGGTAGAGAACCACTTCATTTTAACAGTGGGGTAGATGTAGAAGTGCGGAGTCTCGTGTACTAAATGGATTCTAATTCCACTATAGCGGCGGTTGTTTCCGTATATGCGATATTTAGAGACGCGCTATCTGACACCCGCTCCACTCCTCCCCCTGACCGATGTGTTTCCGATGAGGTCTTTTGCAGTTAGGATCGTGTCGGCACGTTCCAAACTCTCAATTGGATGAAGAATTTAACTTATTGTCTTTTTGCTTTCCCCAAATTCCCGCCTTTTTCGTACCCGGTCTCTTCCTCTCGTCGCTGTTTTTTAAATGAAAAAGCGGACTACCCTCCTCACAAAAAGAATATTTTGACCCGTCGATTTTTATTTCCTTTTCAATTTGCGTGAGAATTCGAACCCTTTATTTTTTTTGCAGGTGAAACATGTTAGGCAGATTCTTTTCTGTGGGAGAATCTCCCCTCTTTGTCTTCGCAGTATCAACGGCTGCCCCCAGTCTCGGATCACCTGGGACTCTACACTTCGAGGCATGTTTTCATCCCTTAACCCCACGCGTTGCCATAGTCGGTTTGCCGGTTGCGAGTACCAGCCTCACTTCCCGTTTACGTCAAACTCCGTGGAACTTGGAGTGCCCCCTTTGTTAGCCACGGCTGCTCTTAACATAGTAGGGCAGGTCCCCCCCATCCTCCCAAACATATATGCAGCCCCCCCTTTCCTTTTGGCGCTGCCGATCGCTTAATTAAGATGTGCCTTAAGGTCCTTCCTTTGACAGATCCATTATGAGTTAGCTCGGCAGGTCCAGGCTTGCCCTACCATCTCCTTTTGCCTCATGCTAGAGATCCGTGTCCTCCTTCGATTGTTGTCTGACAAGGTTTCCCCCCCCCCCCCCCCCCCCCCCATAGAGCGTGCGGACCTTTCGAAGGTTTATTTGACTCTTTTTTGTCTCTGCTTCTTCCTTCTGGCCCCCATTGAAGCCCTCCCACACCCCTCCCGTATGCTACTTGATTAAAAGTCTTCAACCCATATATTGCCCTGAACCCCCCATCCCCCCCCTTTGTGATAAGTAGGGTTCTATTGCAACTCCCTGCGTTCCCCTACCCGATTTTTGAGTACCTTTTTTTTTCGTTTTGCCCGTTTCCGTCTCTTTTCTCCCTCACGAACCGTCAAATCTACCTGGGACGTATGCCTCTCTTTCTTTCTTCCCTAAGATGCGGGGTTGTTCCCCCGGCCCCTTTCATTTACGTTTTCGATCATCGCATTCGCGGCCATGTCAGCTTGGGCGTGCCAACCCTTAGTTCATTCTCTTACGTTCAATTTGGTTGTAGGGCTTGTGCCAAAAACCGGCCACGTTATTCGCTGAATGTTCAGCGTTCCGGTCGTACGATGAGGATGTTTGCGGCCATTCTCTTGTTTGATCCCCAGCCCTTTGCTTGCCTTTCCCCCCGAACTGGTCCCGCTCTTTGGTCCCTGCAAGAATAATCGCGTGTACCTTATGCATTTCCGATTGAG
>Ga0179593_1674703_pt1 | contig 13202 bp, 15 predicted proteins | sample CZODoug2_1_08_16_FD_185931 | JGI IMG/M metagenome (GOLD analysis project Ga0179593, IMG submission 185931) | Vadose zone soil fungal communities from Angelo Coast Range Reserve, California, USA - CZODoug2_1_08_16fungal (PacBio error correction) | ecosystem: Environmental > Terrestrial > Soil >... | reverse complement strand
GGGCGTTTCGCTTTTTAATCGCCCTGGCCCTGTCCTCTCTCCCGCGTCGAGCCGCTGGGGGTTGCGCTGGAAGTGTTGTGAGGGACGCGGGCAGTGCCGGAGGTCAATTTCTCCAATAGAGCTCTTTCTCCCTCGTCGTAAGCGAACAAGTAGAGAGTGTCAGCTCAATATGTTCCATCTTCTCGCCGCTTTGCACGTCGGCCTCCACCCGACTTTGAGTTTTTGGGACTCATTCCCGTTTGGCCCCTCTCCTTCGCCGCCGGGTGATAAACCAGGTGGCCGTTGTGGGTACCTGCGTTCTCCCGTGCAGCCCTCTCCACTCCGGGACAGCGTTTCGGCCGATTTATGCTCCACGTGCTTTGCTGACCTGAGGCTGGCCGGCGGGTTTGAAAGGACGGGGGAAACCTCCGCTCAAAGGCAGGATGCCCTGTTTATTTACAAGCCCCGATGCCGGCAGGGCCCGTTTTTTTTTCGCCTGCGGCCTACTGGGCCCTTCCCTTTTCCTTTAATTTATGATGTTGGCAGTACTAGGAACCACCAGTTTAGTCTTTTTCTTTCGCCTACGATTCGAAGAGAGAGGTTATTGGGCACAGACGAAATCGCAGCGGCTCCGGGTCATCAACGTCTCTTCCACTGCGGGTCCCCAAGGCGGAATGCCTGTCGCGCGGCGTTTCACTGCAGCTCAAGTCGCAAGGGTCCACAGTGACCCTCTCTTCTTTTGCACAAGGGGGATTGACCCTGATAGGTCGCCTCATAGCTACCGCTACATCGGTCGATTAGTTCCTCTCCCTTGCGGGACGAGTCCCTTCAGGAAGCTTGAGGCCAGGGATAGAGGAGTGTCTGTGACCATTGAGCGCTTAACAGAAGGAGGCGATCTTTCCTGTCCAAACTTCTTTCCAACGGACCGGTTTGTACATGGGCTGCGCGCTGGAATTCTTCCTCAACTCGTTACGAGGAGTGGGCCCCATATTTTGCATCGCCAGCCTCATTGCCTTCCTGGTCCTCAGGTTACCTCTCATCCCTTGGAGAGGCCCATCTCCGCCCCCGGTCTGCGCCCTACCTCGGTGCCCTGCGCCCCGATGCAGGGGCAAGGCCGATGACACCTCGTCGGCTTTTCGGCGATTAGCAGGACCGTCCTTTTGCGTCACCGTCCTTTCCATGAAGCAGTCTCCGATTTCTCATTGTACAGTTTAACTCGATTCGAAGGAATAGAGTGTTTGAGCACATGTGCCGTCGGACCGTTCTGGCTTCCACCGTCAGTTAGACCCGCTGTTTTCTGTTCAAGGAACGGGATGCCCACCGACTTCTCCCCCATCAGACGGAGTGTGTCCGTCCGTTTTCTTCATACCGATCCATTACTCTTTTGAAGCGCCGGTCGCTGTCACTCTCGGTTCTGTGATTTTAGCTACCAGGACGTGCGGCCCTCGACCTCCCACAGAGCGGTCTAGCGTAGATAATACTTGAAAAATTCGGCCGACGGCTGGCCCCCACTCTGCGTTCTTTCACAATATTGCCAGCCGTTCCCCCCTACGCTCTTGCCTGTTAACTCAGCGGTGCAAAACGTCCAACCTTTATGCCACTCGCTCATCCTTTCCAGCGTCTTGTTAGGATGTGGTGTACTCTTTAGACTGAATCTTGAGCAATCCATTTTCTTTCATCTCCCCCCCAGCCCATACCCGGGCCGCTTTTGTGTTAGTGTTGGAATGCTAGAAGGTCAACCATGACGCCGAGTCGGTTATCCCTGGTTTTCCGGCTTTCTGACTACTTTCAGTCCCCTCCTCCACACCGTTTACCCCTCCTTTCCGACAACCCCTCTAGCTCTACGCAGAAGCTTCGGCCCGTCCAACGTCTTTCGGCCGCGATGCGTGTGCTTTCCCTGTTATAACCCGCGAGACGACCATCCCTCGCTAGTGGTACTTTCCAAACCCCTTTTTGCTTACCCACAGGCGGCCGTGTGATGCACCGTCTCTGCGCGCTGGATCTTTGCTGCGCGCCATTCCAGGAGATGGTCCAAAGAGGTCCCTCTAGGAACTAGTGGAATTTAAATATTTAGCTGCTGTCGTTCTGGCGGCCCAATCAAGGTCACAGTCGGAACGATCGATTTTATTTCATCGTTGAGGTTTAAACGGCCCTTTTTTTCGTCGGCATAACTGCGTGAAAGTTCTTTCGCTGCTTCTGGCTTGTAAGAGCCTCCCCGTTTCAGCCTTTTCCCCTCATCTCTCTTTTCCCCACTCTGTTGGAGAGATTCGTGGCTTGAAAGCTTGTAATTCCACTTACCCGTTCCATTCCGGCAAGTGATCTCCGCGGTTTTGCCCTCCCGCCTCCGTGCCGGTGACCCCCCGGTCGTGCCCACATCCCTGAGTTTTCGGGAGACCAACTGTGCGGATCACCTTTTTTTCCGCGGAAAGAAGTGATCATTTGCCTTCCAGGTTCCCCGCCGTTGTTATGTCCCCTCTTTGACCAGCTGCCCTTCTGAGAGTACGAAGGCACAATCGGCATCCGCCGGCGGCCACCATTTTTTTTTTTCGGCCGGCGTTTTTTGGCCATGGTCCAAAGCGAGTACGCCTTTGATTTCATTTGGTGTCGATACCTTTTGAGCAGCATTTTACCGACGACCCCCTCTGGCCCGGGGGGCTTAGGCCGTAGAGCCTTTGATATGTCTCCGGTGATGCACGCGGATTGTTGAAGGTGTCGGCTGCACTTTTTATAGGTTGTCTTGAAAGCCGCCGGACCCGTTTGTTCTTCACGTTCTTTTGATGCTTCGAGCAGGTCCCCACGAAACTTCCCAGACCCGCATTCCGGAAGCCGATCATTTCGCTCCTTGGTCCCTTTGCGTAGTCGATTTGCCACCAATCCTGCCCCCTCGAACGCGATTGACGAGGTGCACTCCTCTGCCCTGGTGGCGCTTGTTCAACTGAACGCGATTTTTTTTGAGTTTAGGTGAAGCTTGGTCGGAGATGGAGGCGATAGCCCCTCAGGGGGCATAGTCTGCGGCCGAAGTGCTCATTTAGTCAACGAGAGTTTTCCTTTCGAACCGCCCCTTCCCCCAAGTTGTTCACCGTCTTTGTAGGAGGTCCAACCCAGACAACGCTCTTGTGCTTTTCGAACGGTCCCCGCGCTGCGCAGGTTCTTCATTGATTTTTTAGATCGCGGCCCGTATCATTAACCTTTGGCATTCCCGTGCAGGTGCGACCCATGCTCTTTTTTCCATGCACAATCTTTCCCCGAGAGGGCCGGTCCTCCCTCGTTGAAGGTAGTACGGCTTCATGTCAGCCCATCCTATTGCTGCAGAGTGTGAGAACTTTTTTCTCTTGGAGGTCTCCGGGATCGCCACGCACGGTGCCCCCACCTTCCTTGTCACTTCCCTTACTCGCCGACCCCCCTTGCCGGTTTCTTGGTCTCCGCTGCCGTGTCTCTGTCACATTCCAGTTTTTCCGACCGCGCCGGGTTGATTTTCCAGTCGCCCTTCTCCCTTGTACACGGCCAGGCCTGTATGCGGGAGGAGATTCCCGAGAAGACCCTCAAGGTATGACAATTGCGAGAATACCGAGAACGATTTCCTGGCCATCGTTTTCGGACCCGATGGCTGGGGGAGATGGATTTAGTTCCCAAGCATAAGGTAGCGTCGCCCGGCCACCCGTCTTCGTCCGGCCGCGGAAGCAGCGACTGAGATAGCCGCTGGCGGGACCCCTTGGCTTTGTGTCTCCCATCCGCTGTAGTTCCAAACTTTTTTGAAGAGCTCCCCCGTTTCTTTCGCAGCGCCTAAAGACGGGACCGACGTGCCTTCTTCAAGAGGACCACACGGCCTCCTCGGCGACTTGGGAGCAGTTCTAAAACTCTGCTCGGCCTGACCAACCTTTCTTACGCCTTTCATCCATCCATGGTGGGGTCCACGAGCTTCCCTTCTGAAGAATTCACCGTTCTCAGATTCGTTCCCGGGTCCCTGCAGTTTCCCCGTCGCGTTGTCCCCGTTGCCCTCCCATCCCTGTCTTACACGGTGCCGCGGACAGATTGCCGGCTTACGCCGCGTTTGGTTCCAGCCCGAGGCCAATGGTCCTTGTCAGCCCAGTGTCCAGTGATTTTACTTGTGCAACGAGGCGGAGGTGGACGATGAAGGAATTTAGCGTTCAGTCCCGTTCCCCCCCCGTCCGGCCACCTTTGTAGAAATGACGTCCACACCGGTTTTCGGGTTCCCGACGTGATTCTTGCGAGAGCAGTTTTAGTAGGAAAAGGCCTGGTCGAAGTTCGTCAGGGCCGGCCGTGCGCTGCTAGCAGAGTGGCAAAGGGGCTTTTTCTTTGGTCTCGAGTTTTGATTTTTCCGAGAAATGATCGGTCCCTTCCCTTAGCCGGGATTGGATTTGGTCCTAAGTAGACCCTTCCCCAACAGCCGCACGACTTTTGAGGCTCCCTGCTCAGACCCGTTTTAGGCCCAGGGACCGTGATGCCAACGTCCAGCCTTTTTTTCCTGACACATTGAAGTGATCGGTGCCGTCGAGAGGGAGGCCATTGGTTTTCACGTTCTTTCTTCGTCGCGCGCGGTCGCGTGCCCGGTGTTCTGTCCTCGGGACCTACGGACCTTGACCCCGCTGTTGAGCCGCCAGGACGGGCCCATTGTTTGATTGCCGAAGCCAAACTCACAGTAGCCCTGCCCTGGAAGTGCTTGAGATAGGAGTTCTTTTAGTACGACGCGCACCACCGGCCCCATCCACCCGCGTCTTTTGTGCCGCGCTTTTTAGCGCGAGGCCCGCATCAACTGTCGGCTTCTCTCTCCCAAGTGAGGCCCGTTTGTTACGACGCTTCTCCCCCCGTGGTCTAGGAGAGCTTTTTGGCGGCTAGTCTGCCAGGATTCGTTCACGGGACAGCACAGGGGCTGGAGCTTTCTTCGTGAAGTTCTTCCATCACCCAGGTACACCGGTAGAAAAGGAACAAAGAACATTCCAAACGGTGGTAGGGCTTGTATCCTCTCTTTCATCATACTTTTTGAGTCTCTGATAAACTGCCAACACTCCTGTCCGTTTTACCTTTGCCGGCGTTTAGAGGTTTTGCTTTGATTAGAAGAGCTTGAGCATTTTCCCCTTCATGAACTTCCTAGGCAATCTCCTTGAAAGCCGGAGATTTAATTCTGAATGAAGACGAGCCTCTTTTGTCCGACAAGAGGAATCCTTGTTCAAAATTTTTCCCTGGTTTTTTCTCTTAGATTGCCATGGAAAAGGATGAGGGTCTAGCTCGGACTCTTAACGTCCCTTCAGGATTAAGTTAAAGCCGCTTGCGTAGCCTAGGCACGGACCCTGCATAGCGCAAAGGAGGCAATTACCCCCATCTTCTAAGAGTGGCTGGCCTCATGGCGGCCTTGAGTGAGCTTTTTGCTTCTCGGTCTTCACTGTCTTTTCTTTCCCCACGTCAGGCTGGGCCTACCGGCTTCTTCCTCCCAGCTCCCGGCGCCACGGGCACAGATACTCTCGTGGCTGTCCGGTTTTCTGCGTTCGGTGTCGCCTGGCCCTGTCCTTCTCCCTCTCTCCGCGTGATATAGGTGCGTGCTTTGTGTCCTTTGCTCGAAGAGGGGCCTTGACCGTCCTTGCCCTCTGTGCGCCGGCAGGATTCGCCCGCAGTGGGCTGTGAGGCGTGCGAGGCGTTAATTGCTCCCCTGTCTCGGTGGCGCTGCTGTACCCTCATTTGGCTGATCCCATTGCGACGCCCTGCTCGCCCCACTCCGAACGGATGGCGTTTGCCGCGCCGCTGGGGGGATCCAAGCTCACAGGTGGCGTTGTTTTGCCGCTTCTCTTTCAGTTCCGGCGCTCCCTACATGGCCTCAGTTGTGCGCCCGGTCCCGGTGTTTTGCCTTACCTTCTGGCGGCGGGTGGCATTCTCCAAGCGCTGAGGTACAGCTTCCCTGATGCACCTTTTTCTTCTGCTGGCTGGGCGGTCTGGTGGCGCAATTTTTTGCGGCGTTCTGCCGTGACGAAATGACGTTTTCCTCTGTATGGGCCTCTTCGACGTCCCGCCACCGTCCAACCTGGTCGTTGCTGAGGGCGGCTCGACTTTTTCGCCGAGTTCTGTTTGGCGCGGGTCGACCTCAATCGCCGCGTCCCGCCCTCCGTTGAGAGCCCTTACGATTGGGTACAAGGCCCCCAGCTGCGTCGACGCGCTGTCCCGCAACCCCCCCACCGTTGCTTCTGCTGAGCGACCGTTCGTCCACCGACACTTCCGTCAAGACCAAATTGGTGGAAATCCCCGGCCTTCCCGCCGGGACCCTTTTCTAAATCTCTTCAGGCGCTGGCCTCGGCCTTCGGACTTTTTTCGGGAACGCGATTGTACGCTGCCCCTTCCCAGATGAGTGAGGATGGATGGCCGGCCATTGCGCGGCAGGTTGCGTTCGTCCCTGTCCACGCAGCTGGACCCCTGTTTCCTTCTTCTGTCCCTTTTTTGCGTGTGGGAGTAGCACGCTTTGATCACGCGTTAGTGGTGCGCTGCTTCCTTCCTTTCCGGCCCATACGGACGCGCCTTTGGTCTCCCCCTTCCATCTCAGTCCCTTCGCTCATGAGCTGAGGTATTTTCAGATCCACCAGGGGTGCATCTCATCGCCCCCAGGCTTTTTCGGGAGGAAGACTTTTGGGGGAAAGCCTTGTGACGGAACGTTTGCCCCTGGCGATTGATGATTGAGCGCATTTTTTCTCCACCTGACATCGAGGAGGCACATGGCCGCACCCGAGTTACTAGCTTTTCCGCCAGGCGTTTGAATTTGTCAGCGACGATGTCGTCATTCCGGTCCACGGACGGCCCTGTTCCCCCCTTTTCGTTGTCCGCTCCTGAAACTATGAAGGACGAGCTCGGCGGCGTTTGCTGCCGATACAGGACGTCGAGGTGCCACGACCCGAGCGCGTTCTTCCTACGGTTCGATCATCTGTGCAATTCCCCCCTGCGAGCTGGCCCTCCCTTTGATAGCGCCTTTTCGTCTACCCGCCTCCTCAGGAGCGAAAGTGCTGGGTCACCACGACGAGTTTCCCCCACAGAAGGCGCCGTTCCCACAAGGTCCTTCTGACCAATCTCTACGCTCGTTCGATTTTGGGCTTTGGTGGCCCCCGTTTCCTGCTACTCCGCCCCTGAGGTAACCGGAAGCCGGCTCAACAGGAATCCTTGCGCTTTGTTTTTCTTGGATTATTCCTCTAAGGCACCGTTTCCGCACGCGCGTCGACCGGTCGGCCTTTCTTTTCAATGCTAGTCTCCCCACCTCAAACAACCCGGGTGACGACCTCACCGGATAAATGCTTTCGCTTTTTTCTTGAAGTAGGAACATGGTCGGCTCATGGTCTTCGGACACCCCTGTTTAGCTGCATCTGCGACTCGCTTTTGGCCCCGGCCAACCCTGCCGACCGCCGGCTTTTGTATTCCGTGTGCTGCCGACCGCTAGTTCTGAGACCCCTCCGATCAAATGGCGGCCAGAGGAGACTGGCACGGCTGAAATCCTTACGACTTGATCCTGCTGTCGAGTGCATTGATCCGGCAATTTAGAGTCCCAAGAGTCGGTCCAGCTTTTCTTTCAACCCCGTGTTAGTGGCATCAAAAGATCTGGGGAGAGACACTTGGTCCAGCTTTTTTTTTTTTTACACCTGAGTGTGTTTTGGTTGTGAGCCTCCCCCTTTTTCCCCTGCTTTCTCCCCTTCCCTTTTTGTTGTTATTGTCAATCTAACGGATGCGCTCCTGCCAGACCCCATTCGCTTTTTCTCAGTCTCAGCCTGTTCGAAAACTGGATGCCCTCGAAATCTCGTGGTTGTCTTCACAGGTCGTATGTACCACCGCGGCCCTCCCCCCCGGTAACCCCCTGTTTCTTCTTTCCCTTGGCCGCGGGACTCCTGCAATTCAGCTCCCTTACATTTCCCAGCTTTTCCAGCTCCCTTGGACCAGCCGCGCGGTGACCGTTCTTTTACGCTTAACTCCCCGTCCTGTTGGGTCGGGTCAGAACCGACGGGGTTGCCCCCTAGAGGTTGTCGTTGCCGGTTTTTTTTTTGGTTTTTTCAAGGGCACTTTCCTTTCCAGGTTTTTTTTGTATCTACGACGAGGAGCAGCAGCCATCGCGCCCAGTGTTCCCGCGGCGAGTCTTTTCCTTTCTCGCATGGCGTCTGTCAGGTAGTTTCGTTGAAATCTTTTGTTGCGTGGTGACCCCTTTTCCGAGCCGGTAGCTCAAAGCGGCCGACGTTCGTTTTCCGGCCGGACCTTTTCTGTCGATGCTCCTCCCCTCCAGTTACAGCCGTGAGGCCTTGTGTCATGTTCCCCCTCTCTGTTACGCGACATGTTATGTGATTCTCGTCTGAGGGAGGCGTCCCCCCTCCATCGAACTTGCAGCTCATGTTTTTTCCCCTCCCTTGTGGCTATCCCAGTTTCTTTTAAACGATCTTTTCTCTCGTAGTGACCTTCCTTTCTGGAATCGTTGATTCTCTCCTCATGGGGTCCAAGATCGCGAGGTCTGCCTGAAGTTGTATTGTCCCTTAAAGCTCGGGACCAGAGCAGTGTCGGCCATCCTCCGAACCCTGTTTTCCGAACGTGCCGCGAAGCATGTCCTCCTGGAAAGGGTCTGTCCTCCTTACCCCTCAGGTAATTTTGCACCGGTGGAAATTCCTCTCCCGGTGCGTCCCCCTCCCTCTTCGGTTTTTCTCTATAACACACATCGAGGTCCCTGGCGGACAATTTTAACGGTATTACCCTCGGTCCATTTCCCTAATATGATTTACTATCCTGCTCGGTACAATCTTCGGAAGGCTCTAACAGTCTCCCGTGTCGTCCAAGGACTGGTAAATCCTCACTTACCCTCGAAGAAAATCATGGGCGAGTTGGCGTAGAAGAAACAGTGCCCCTGCCGCGACGGGTTTTTGTTCTGCCAATTACAAAGATTACACCTCAGTGATTGGTGGCGGCGTTGTCTTTATCGGGCCATTCCTGACTAGTATCCCCGTCCACTTTCTTTCTCCGACCTCGTGGAAGGTACCCTTTTCTCCTTTGCTATGGGAAAGCTCTCAAAGACTTTTGACAAGACGTTGACGCCATCCCTTACTCGAGGTGACATCTCTCCATGTAACGTCCCCCGCTAGAACAATGCTGCACGCGCATGCCACACTGTCCGAGGGTCCGTTCCTTTCCTACGATGTAAGAGGCGTAGGGGTTTTCAGCCCCGGAAGTGCCACAGACAAGATCGGTGTCTTAGGTGTTGTCGGTTTCCCGGCCGGTCCGGCCTGACTAAGTCAACGAGTGCGCTCGAGTCACCGACTTGATATTGAGCGTACAAAGCAGTTCGGACCGCCGTCTATTCCCCGCGTTGCCCTACCTAACCTCTCCGGCTCCAACAGACCCTAAGACTTTCCTGCTCCCTGGCCTTTTGCATGTGCATCTAATAAGGCCCCCTCCAGTAGAATAAAGAACGTACAGTAAAGTGTCACTTTCTTTTGCTCGGCTGCTAGAACCAAATCACCTAATACAACGGCATGCCTCCCTCCCTTTGAAGCGGCCTGTAACTCCGCTCTGGTTCCGTTACTTTGCCGCCGCGTCCGTACCTCCCTTCTGCCCAGTGCTTCACGAACATTTTGGGGTTCCCACCGCTGAGATTGGAGGCTAGCCGGCATGCAGCGAGACTTATGCCACATGCGCGGTCAAATGGTGACTCCACCCGGCGGCCAGGCGTTGATTTTCAGCGGAGTCTCGAGATAAGGTCTCTGCAACTAGCAGCTGCCAGTTTCCGCCGTGCGCGCGACTAAGCGGTCGACCCTCGGGATGCCAACGAGCTTTGTGCCGTTACTGATGGATTGAGCTCATCCCACTCTTTTTCTTAATACTTCACCGCGGTTGGTCAGGCCAAGCCGGAAAATTCACATCACGCACCCCTTCCGGACTCCGATTGAACGCTTTTGCCATAGTCCCTTTCTGGTCCTACCCAAACGTTAAGTTCTCTGACACCACGAGGGATCCAGGTGCAGTCGAGCAGGCTGTCTGAGCGTGGTATGAATTGCCTGATATTAAAGGAGATTTCGTACCGCTGACCGATCGGAGACGCCCCACAGGAGGTTGATTGAGGGAACCCAATACCAGTAGCCCGCAACAGTGTTCTTTGAACCCTTTTTGGATTTCGTCCTTTTCTTCTACACCCTCAACCAGTTTACCTTTACGCGCGTGTTTTTGAAGAGCAGCGCGAGGCCCGACATTTCATCAAGGTCCTCTATGACCCCAAGTTGGGTTCCCTTTTTTTCCTTTTTGTCTATGGCTCAACCCTGTCGGAGGAAAAGCAGCGGTGGGCAGGAGAAGCCGTGTGCTTGGGTTCTGCGGATCGGTAGGTAATGCCGGACGCTGTTCTTGCAGGCCCGTGGATGCGCTTCATTTTTTATCACCCGGTCAACTCAGTCTACGGTACAACCCCCCCCGGTACGGTAAGGAACGTTGGTCGGGCTGTATATTTTATCTTTTAACCTCAGTTGTTGTGTTTTTGAGAGGAGAACAGAAAGCAAAAAGTTCCTGTCCTTTGTAAGTTTACCTGGGACCTTTACTTCGATGAAGGAGCCACCAGCCCCCGCCGGTTTTTTTCCAGCCCGTGGAAGGATTTCCCGCTCACGCCTGCACGCGACGGGGGGACCTGCGCGCCCCCCCTCATTATGCGAACCCCCTCTCTGAGGGGGGTAAACTGGGAAGTCACAGTCAACGGGCCTTTAACATTTGTGTGCAGCTAGAGACAATTTTCTGCTCGCTCGTCTGCCTCTTACCTTAGGCGAATTGCACGCCAGTGGTGCTTCCTTAAGACTCCGCGCACAGTGCTGCCCACTAACGTTTTCTTTAATTTTTCTTCAATGGTTTGGGATGGCCCTTCCGGTTCCTGAATGTCGCGCCCCGTGTTTCCAGTACGTTTTCTCCCCGGGCACGCATATGACGCTCGACGACCTGCTCCCATGTCCCTTCTTCTCTCAGTACAGCAATCTCGGCTTTTGGTGTCGCTCTTCTTATCCTCGCCCTGCTTTTTTTTTCCCCCCCCTGAACTGCTCGACTTCCTGATGCAGCTGCCCCTTTTTGCTTGGTGCTGCTTTGTTTGTCCCCGTTTGATTGGGTCAGCGCCGGCGCGTTCTTCACTGATCCGAGCCAGTGGCTTATGAGAAAGATCGTAATCCATAGCGTTTGGTGAAGATCCCGAGTTTGTCCCCGCTGCTAGCGTCCCCGGAGCCTGTTTGCCTATTCTGTCCGTGGCTAGATTCAACTACCGGCTTCCAGCATCTCCTCCCCTGGGATCTGCAAAAAAGGTTTCAGCGACATTTTCACTTCGAGTCTTTGAAGGACGGCACTCGCCACCGCCGTCTGCGCTCCCAGATCTTCTTTTTCACTTTCACGGTGGGGACGGCCCACGCGACCTGATGCGATGCCAAGCTTAAACTGGAGGCGGTACTGAACGGTGTATCGCCGGTCTGGGCGGGAACGGTTGGTATGCGAGATTTCCCGCGCTTTTTCTCTTCCTCATCTGTGCTTATTCCGTATGGGTCAACTAAACCAGGAGAGGTGCTTTTTCATAGTTTTAGACAGATTTTGTTATGATTTCAGCGGGGCCTCCATTCCTCGAATTCACAAAGGCTCCTGTGAGAAATTAGGGCTTAGGAAAATGTTGGTTAGAGATTCAGGGAGGCCCTTTTTTTTGATGGCCGGACCTGATTCACATACCGGGTGTATGGTATATCCCCTTCTTCTTTTAAATCGGAAGGTTCAACTCAGCCCTTTTGATCTCCCTAACTTCGAGACTGGCGGACAAGGTCTGGAGAGTTTCTTGTTCTTAGATGCTCTCCAAGGGCGAGGCGTTGACTTTTATGGAGGACCTTTCGGAAAATCCTCGCGAGCTGACCCTTACCATTTCCACGACTGCTTTGAAACTTCTGCTTCTTCTGTCCATGGCAGCGATCTGTTTCCCCCGATCCATGCACGAGTTCTGTGAGCTGGAAGAAGCTTAGAGCCGCATAATGCGGCCCCGTCCCACCTTTCCCCCCGGCCCTAAAGCCTGTCTGCGACCGCTGAAGGTGCAGTACCCCGGTCTCCCGGGGCACGGCGCCCCCCTCCCCCTGTAGTACCATCCCCACTCTTCGTTTCAGATTTCTTCCAACTTACTTTTTTAAGGTCAACTTGGCTTAGGAGCCGTTATTTGCGCCTTTTTTTCTAGAACCCTTGACCCTTCCCGAGCTTCGCGTTTTCTTTCCCTGGCGTCCCTGTTCACCGAGTTTTAACCAGGCACGAGGGCGAGGTGGGTCTCGGCTCAAGCGAGGGTCCCCCCGTTTTTCCTTTCCCGTTGTCCCTTCTCCCATCGCTCCGAGTGGTCCCGAAGGCATGATCCAGGACTTGCAGCGCTGCCCGGTTCTCCCCCGTGCGGTTCGGCTTTTTGTGGCGCCCGCGCTCCAGCGGTAGCGGTTTCTCTTTCCTTCCCCCCTCTCTTCTCCTCGCGGCGATTCTCCTTTAGGCCGCGCGCGAGTTTCCCCATCGGTGGCGCGCCGCCCATTCTACGACCTCCGTTCACCCACGCGCGCACTTTTTTTCTCCGGCCTCCCGCCCACGCATCGCCACCAGGGCTTTGCCCTGCCTCTCGACTTCGATGGGTCATTGTTTCCTACCCCGCGACGCTGTGCCATCCCCATTTTCATCGGACATGTTCCTTTCCCCAAGGCGCCGGCGGTTCCTGTGTTGGATCATGCCTAAGGCATCAACCTTCTCCCAGTTTGAATATGCCTCCACTTTTTTCCGTTACCTATTTTTCCTTTCCAGACCACACTCCACAAACCCTCTTTTATCCCCTCACTGGCTAACCTGTCACACGAAGTATTCTTCCCCCAAGAAGCTAGACCAGACTTTTTAGTCTCCTAGGGCGTTTTTCTCCCCCCCCCCCCCCAACTTGAAGGCTAGGAGACCCTCTGTGTAATGTTCCCCAACACGGACCAGGCCGCTGGTTTCCCGTCGCTGATTTCCCCGGACGCTCTTTTTGCTCTCGGCGGTCACCATGGCCGGATGTTTTCAAAGGCGCCTGCTGGCAGTTTTCCATGACCCCCCTGCTTTGCTTGCCACCGTGATCCGGCCATTCGACCCGCGCCTTTTCTTGTGGTCCCCGTCCCGGGCTCCCCGTCACGCTTTAGTCGTCTTTCTCCCCCTCTGTCCCCCCCCATCCCGACTGGGTCGATTGCTGTTCACCATTTCAGCCATGGTCA
>Ga0179593_1319516_pt1 | contig 13202 bp, 8 predicted proteins | sample CZODoug2_1_08_16_FD_185931 | JGI IMG/M metagenome (GOLD analysis project Ga0179593, IMG submission 185931) | Vadose zone soil fungal communities from Angelo Coast Range Reserve, California, USA - CZODoug2_1_08_16fungal (PacBio error correction) | ecosystem: Environmental > Terrestrial > Soil >... | reverse complement strand
CTCTTGCTCCCACTTTCTTTCGGGTGCCCCAACCATTAGTCTTTCCGCATCATAGAGAGGGGCGCAGGCTCTTTCATTAGTGCTATGAAGGTTAGGTCTTCCGCTTTCGCTCCCTTGTCTTCCCTCCATTTCCCTAACCTTTTCCTTTCCCCCCCGACTCTTTCACTAATATCCTGTTGTTGTTGTTGTTCTTGACGATTTGCCTTCTTATTGCATGTCTATTTCGAATCCCTCACCAATCCTGAAATTTTGACCTCTCTCTCTGTGTTCTTTTTCGTGTTTTTCCCGCATCCTACTGCGATGAGCGTTCCCCTTATCGTTTTTTCGGGTCCCCTTTTATCGTTTCAGCGGAGCTTACGCCCTGACCACCCTTCCCATACCTCCCATCGTCTGAAATAAACCTAATACCGCAGCTACACTAGTACGTGAAAGTGGTGAGCTGGACCTCCGCAGAAAACTCCTTTCATCTGGAACGTCCAGCATTCTCCTCCGATCCTCTTGCGAATAATAGCCTTTGGTCAGTCTCCCGAGCTAGCTCGTCCTTGCTCGGTATTTTCCTTCTTTTTCGGTAAAAACAGCCTCGATACTCTCTTTTCTCAAATCTTTTGACCTTGCGAAGAAGCTTCATCCCCCCTTTTTCTATCTGATTTGCGTATCTCTCCGCTTTTTCTCGCGTTTTTCATTTTCCGGTATAATTGGACGCGATTTGAGACTAGGGTCCTTATTTCCTTTTTTTTTTGCAAAGTTTCCCACCGAGTAGTTTCTCTTGAACTCTGCCACTGGCTTTGAAAGATTGAATATCGTCCCCCTCCGTCCCGTCTATCTACTCCTCTACCCCCCCCCTCTCGGTGATGTCAGGAAAGGAAGTGGAGATTGTTTTTTTTTTTTTTTTTTTTTCCTCACCTCCCCTCCGCATCCAGTCGGGGTCGATTCTTCGATCTTTTGATATGCGAATAACATTTCTTTTTCACGCCGCTCCACTCCTTACGCTGAAAAGACGGATCTTCTTGTTGCAGGCTCCGTACTTCCATCCGACGTAGTAGTATTTCGCGTAAAGAAGTAGATCTGAGCCCACTTTTATCTTCCCCTTTTCTGTCCCGATGGCTCTCAGACCTTGGTAGTTTTTTGTGGTTCCCTCTTCTACACCCGATTCTTGTCTAAAACCGAAGAATATAAGTATGGGAGAATCACAGGTTTGATTAAGGATCTTTCTCGTCCCCGCCATTGTCAGTTCGTTGAGCCCGCGGTTGCCCACTCAGTGATTACAGGAATTTGAACCTGGAGGATAGTGAGAGACCCCATTTAACGGATCCATCCGTCGCTATCCTCCGTCTCGTACCCCCATGAGTCCTATATCGGTCCTCCTGACTATTTGGATCGACACTGTCGCCAACCTTTTTTTTTTTTGCGCGACCGCGACCCGGGCCTATTCAGGGCCTCTTCTGGTTCCCTTCTCGTCTTAGGAGCTTTTTCTTCTTGTGAAGGTGCCTCCCCCGTGATCGACCCTTCGGCTCGGAGCGACCTGTTTAGTCTTCCGCTAGCCGATAATCTTACCCTTCTCGATTGTCCCCGGATTCGTGAGTCTATTCTTTACGATACTAACCCGTATCGAAGTAGATTCCGCTGCCCCTTCCCTCTTCTCGAGTTCAATGAACTCAAACCTGATTGCAAGACAGATCTCCTGCGCTCACCCTTTCTTTCGGTCTAACAGAAATTGCCTTCTAGTGTCCCCTCTCGCCACTCCTGGTCCTTAAATTCTCTTTGTAAAAATAGTACGGCCATTTAGTACTTTTTTTTGGCTCCCGCATCTCCCAGCCAGATTCTCTGATCGCTCCTCTTGTTTCCTCCTTTCACACATTCTTCCTCCTTCGTTGAACTCCCGTTATTTTTCCCCCATCCCCTGAGGTGACCTGAGGTATCTCCCCCCTAAGGCACGCGCTCTCTTGTGACCTCCCCCGTTTCCCGCTTTCATCACGTTCAAGCTCCGCCAATCGAAGCTCCCCCCTCCGCACGGCGGCGATCTCTTGGCCCTCTCTGCCATTTACTTTCGTGAGCTGTTCCCTGGTGTCCCTAATGCAAATGGCCCTCCCAGATCCAGTTCGAGTCCGATTTCCATTTTAGTGTTGAATATCGGTTCATTTCTAGCTTAGAAGTGCCCGTGGGGATGCCCTCTCCAATCTCCTTCCTGAAGCAGATCGAAACCCCCCCCACACTTGCTCGGCCTAACACCTCTTCCGTAAGGGATTAGAGCTGACCTTTCCCCTGGTGATTTTCTTGGATGTGACAGTTTCTCGAATGAGTGTGTTTTCGTAATCTTATAAAAGTGTCCGCCCTGCGAAACCGCCTCTCTAAAGTAGAGTGATCGATCGGGTTTATCCCAAGGGCCCTCTTTTTAGAAGCTGCACCCGTCGTTTCCCGAACCTCCTTTGCCCCCATTTGAGAGATAAACCTAGTTATGTATTTTTCCCCGAGGGCAGCGGGCCTTTGGAGCCCTTCAAGAGCTTGCGAGAATTTCCCAAAGTTCGAACTTTTTTCCAGTTTCCTCATGGCCCCGGCTCTCTCTCCTCGTCATCCCCCTGATCAGTCTTCTCTTCATCGGGACTACTCAGTCTATCCTTTTCACTTCTTTGAAGATTACTAGCTTTAAAAGATGGACATATGCTGACCAGTTCCCTTCTTTCGCTTCTCTCGCCCTCTTAGCCTTTTTCTGAACTGTGTTTCACTGCACGGGCGTTTTTTTTGCCCACCCAGGAACAGTTGACGCGGCCTTGCCCCGACTTCTTTAACCTCCCTTCGGGGCTAATGTAAGAGGGAATATATCCATGTACACGTCTCACTTGTCTCCTAACTTGTTTTTGAGTTTCATGCTCGCTTTTTTGTTTTTTTGTGGGCGCTCTCATTCAACCAACCTTTTCCGGCCCTTTTTGTTTTTCAACTTCCACTCCGCTCAGTGAGAGAAGAGCCGGGGGAGTTTTTGTCCGGTGGGCAAAATTCTTTCCATTCCGATTTCCCCCTCTGGGCGAGAAATTCCCCAGCCCCCTTCCGTTTTTTCCAGATTGGCCGCTAAGACGTTATCTTTCAGCAGCACTCCCTCGTTGGCCCCTGTCGTCTTCAGGATGTCGGCGTCGCGTTCTATTCATCCCCTCTCAGATTCCCCTCAAATCAAAGAGCTTAGTAGTTTGGGCGATTTTTTTCCCAAGCCCGACCTTCAGAACGTTGACTCTGGAAGTTATGGTCCCTAGATGAGTTGAAGTCCCCCCACCTTCTGATGTTCTCTAGGACCCTAGAACCTTATGTAATAAGCCCAGTGTTGGAGATCTCTCGGTGATAGAAATCAGAGGACGGTTCTTTTTCTGATGCCCCGATCGACAAGTCCCCTTTCCCTATGTGTGTTCGGATTTCTTTAGGTCGTATTGGGAACCGCTCCTCTGACCACACCTCTCTGAACTGCTGCCGGTTGAAGGTTACAGATGTTATGCTAGAAAGAGTACGACAAGGATTCCTTGCTTCGACCCCTTTCCCATGGATTTTTCTGCCCTGATCCCCTGGAGGACATTCCAAAAGCTTCGGTTTTTTTTCAATTTCTACCTAAATGATTTTTGATCCTAGATCTCGTTCCCCCATGAATCAGCAACTTGCGTATTCGACAGGAGTGAGTCTGTAACATGCTCTTTTGCGGGCATGATATGCCCGAAAACGCTCCCCCTGCGCTTCTCGACCTCTTTCGTTCCAAGGTAATTCTCCTCTTTTTTCTCTCTAGATGACTCGTCTCGGGGCACTCCCACTCTTGCTTTTTTGTAAAGCAGGCTCCATGGCACGTTTTTCGGCAACTCCGTTCATGCAGGTGGTGTTTTCGTCGTTCGCACCCCTTCTCGCAGGGACTGGCATCTCCTCTCCCTTCCCCCTGACTGTTCTTGTCTTCTGTCTCTTTTTCCATGAGGGATGCAACGAACGTCTCAGGTTCTACGTCTTCTAGACATGAGACTCCGTTTTAGTCCTTTGTTGAATGACTACAATTTTTCGCCGGTCCTTTTGTGACCCTTTTACCCGGAGTTACTTTAGAGGACCTCAAGAAAGAGAAGGAAGGGGTCCAGAAAATGCCCAGCGTCAAGAAACCCTTTCGTCAATTCTCCCGCCTTTTCTTTTTAGAGTTTTGGGTTTATTGTGTCTGGTCACCCGATTTTCTCCTCAAGGTGTTGCACCTCCTACGCTGGTTCTTGAAAAAGGTCCGGCCTTAGTCAGGTTCCAGATGACGTCGTTTTCCTCCGGGGGCGTCGGTAGTTTCCTCTTATTGCCACCGCATTCGAGAGACAGGTCCCACATCCCAACCACTCCCCCCCGTCCCCCATTTTTCCCCATTTTCCCTACCCCCCACACCTCAGAATCTGACTGCATTTTATGTGTTCGATGATCCCCTAAGCTGTAATTAGCCTTTTTCCCCCTCTGTAATCCAAATGGGCTACTAACCTCGGAGAACCTTCTTAACACTGCCTCACATTTTCTGATTCGCCTGAGTTTTTTTGCAATGGAATCGTGGTCCTAAGCCAACCCCTCAAAGTCCTTTTTTTTTTAATAGTTCAGCCTACCTCGTCGGTCCGTAGGATGGTGGATATTCTTGGCTCTCTCGTTTCGTAGAGATGGACGGACTGGTTATAATCGATCGGATGCGTCTTTTTTTATCCCTCCTCTGTAGGAGATCTCTCTTCTAGGATATGTAACCTCGTTTTTTTTCCGGCCGCAAGTTTCCCGCCCCCCCCCCCCCGAGCCTGGTTTTTTTTTTCAGTTTTTTTTTTTTTTGTGTTTGGGGTGTGGTGGTGGTTTGGTTTTTTTTTTTTTTTTTTGTTTCTTTCTTCTCTTTTTTTGGGTGGTGTGATGAAGGCTCTGGGTCGGTTTCTCGCAAGCTAGTCGTCCGGCCCGAGGACTCTTTTTTGAGCTGCGGCGCGCCCTGGTTTGGACGATTTTCGAGGACGATGGGTTGTCCTTCTCTGTGTCCTCGGGGCCCCCCCCGATGTCGGGGGCTGATTCTGGGAGAAGCGAGATCGGGGACTTGCCATCTTTGTTTAGGGATCCGGCTTCCCATCGTGTGGGTTCGCCGCTAGTAGATTAGGTGAATTGGTCCAACTTGGGAAGACCCCTAGTTCCTCGTCGCCTCCTGAGACCCCCTCCTACGTTTAAGACGATCTGACGTCCTTTTTTTTAGCGTTTTTACCTACCTCCCCCCCGAATAGGCCTCAGAGATTTGGAGTACGGTCGTCCAGATTTATGCGCCCCTTAGTTTTTTCTCATCTTCCTCGCCGACGGTTCAAGATCCCCCCCCCTTGTTTTTTCTTACACCGTTGGAGGATACTGAAACCTCCTTGAAGCGACTCGCCCATCTTCGATAAACAGTTCCCGTTTTACGTCTCTTCCTTCTATGATCCAAGATTCGGTGGATGGAAATTAGTCAGCCAAAGATCCGGGCGAGTTGGACACCAGCTTTTTCTCCTGGGTGGCTTCAGCTTGCAGATCTAAACCCCCTGGAAGACTTTCGATTCCCCCTCTAGACTTTTCTAAAGTGAACCTCTCACCTAGCTCCTTGATTCCCCGGTCTTTTCGAGCGCTTTTCTCACCCATTCTGGCCTCTCCACTAATCTTAGTCGCGATGCTGCTTGAAGCGACAGCGTCGCTCATTGCCCACCCCGTTCCGATTCCCCCTTATGTTTTCTGTCTCTGGTCTAAGATCGCGTAGAAACCCGTTCGTCCCCCGCTCCAGATCGTTGGTAAAAGGTCACTCTACGCGTTTCTCCGCCCCCCCGATCTCCGTTTTTTTCCTTTCGGCCGACGCCCCGGTTTATAGTAGGAGCCGGTTCGCCGCCCTTCTTTTTCTCGTTCTCGAAGGGTGCCGGGCTTCGGCGAAGAGGGATCGTTCTTTCTTCTCCCCCGAGACCCTCTGGCGAAGTTCTGGCGCCTTCCCAATAGGACCTTCCTGGCCTTTCCATCCCCACGCCATCTCTGATTCATAGAAGACAAGGGCCATGTGGATGCTCTCCTATCTTCCATGCGGGCAAGCGTTGACCCCCCGTCATTTTTTGCTCGGGTCATAGGATTTTCTGTTCCCTGGATCCCTTGGCTTGACTCAGGCGCCTCTTCGATTTCGTAGATTTAACGACTTAAAAAGATCGCCTCCTTCAGCCTTCCCGATTGCGAGTTGTACTTTCTTCTCACAAGGGTTCCTTTCTGAATGATCTTCGTTAAGACGCGCTTAACGTGATCTTTGCACCCTCTCCTCAACTTTTTCCCCAGCGAGAAGTTCCCTCTCAATAGTCAGAGATCCGGTCGGCTCTGCCACAAGTGCTTTTTCGATTTTTCCTTGATTCTTTTTTTTGTTTCCCAAGATACTTTGGACGTTCAGATTCCCTTCTTTTTCGGAGTTTCCAGTCCTTCTCCTTATTGGTGTTTTTGGTGTGCTTGATGTAGCTATATTCGAGCTTTTCTTTTCCTAGTTGGCGGATGTTTTTCCATGGCTGTTCTTCAGAGTTTTCGCACTTTCGCTCACCTGTTCGTCCGGGTTTTGATAGCATTTGTCTCTGCATTAATCTCGAGTTCTGCGCAGGAGCTCTTCCCGCAAATTTTTTTTGTATGTCAAGCTGTCCTTCGACTAAGTTTTTTAAGGTTTTACCTCCATTTTCCCCTCCATCGATTCACAAACATACCCTACTTGTTGTGTTGAGAGAGTCAGATGTGCCATCGATGTATTGCATGGCGCTTTACTCCCCCCCATTGACTTCGACCTCCCTCCCTTCTTTCCCCTTGCCTTCTTCGTGCGTTTCCTTAGATTTCCCCTCTCTCTTAGATGATGCTCTGTCCTTGAGTAGGAAGAAGATCGCCCGCTTTTTTTTTCCGCCTCTGCTCGTACGCCAGTCCCCCCCCCCCTTCCTTTGTCTGGCCCCTCTCGAAGGACCAATCGTCCACATTCAAGTTGTCGTCCTGAGTCCTCACCTAAAAAGAATAGAAGCAGTTCGAGCCCTTGGCCCAGTTTTATGAGAAGAGTCTAGCCACCCTCTTTCGAAGACTCGGTTCTGAGGTCTGTCGGGCTATGATTTGTTCTCATGTCCTTTCTGGAATCATCATTGTTCTGATACTGGTGACGGAGTGTCTCCTTGGACGATTCGAGACATCCCTCGCACTTCTCTCATCTCTTTTTTCTCCCCCCCCCCCCCCCCTTTTTTGAATTATGTACTCCTTGACGTCTTCTTTCCTCGTGCCGATGAAATTTTTTGCGATTCGAACCGTAGGGGCGTGTGCCGATGCCACACTTTTCTTTTTCCTGTCCTTTCCTGATATTCGCTCTCACCGGACAACCCCCCCTTTTCGGAGTCTACTCCGCCCTGCCTTTGCGCCGGCCAGTGGAAGTGTCGTGCGAGCACCCGCGCCCGAATCGCCAGTGTGTCTCTTGTTGCGCGTTTCCTCTCGGCGATTTCTGTACGAAGTTTCGACCTGCCCTTTCTCTCCCCGGCGTTTCTCCGTCTTTCCTCGCGGCTGCCCTTCAATATAGTAGTTGATAGCTAAAAGTAGACCCCCTTCCCTTCGATGGCTCTGTGCCCCCCCCTGGGAGTCGCTTCTCTCTCAGCGAAATCGCTTGCTCTTTTTTTTCCCCTCTCTACCCATCTTAGGGCAGCCCTTCCATCGTAAGCGCGGTTGTGCGACGGCGACGCCCTCTCTTCGCTTGACTCATTATCCCCTTTTTTTGGATGCAGAGGTACGCTTTTTCCGCACCGGCCCTGTCGTTTGCCATTCACTAACCGGATAACAGTTTTTTTTCGTAGACCCAGTTAGTCATCGTCACCTGGTCATCGCTGCACCGATCTATTGCCCCCTTTCGAAGAGATATTTTGGACGACGCCTTCGCGCCCCCCTAGACTTGGAGTTTAAAGAGAAGGCACTATTCCTTTTCGGCAGGTTCCCCTTTTTTTTCAGAGTGTTCTTTTTTTTGCCTAGGTGAAGGTGAGCATCCTTTGTGCAGACCCTTTTTGAGATTTACCGGGTTCGATTTTTCCGGTTTTGGTACCGACTTCTCATCATCTCCTAGTTCACCCCTCGACTCTTAGAGGAAATATAGTTCGTTTCCCCCGCTCCCCCTTTCGACTGTCCTTTCTGTTCTTACGGACTGGATAGAGGACGCTTCCTTTCCCCCACTAACACTTCGCGTGAGGACTCTCCCTATTTTTTCGATAGTCTGACACAATGATGGTTTACTGGACTCCACCAATCCTGGCTTCCCGCGCCTCTAGAGTCCCTCAGCCAAGAATGCCCAGGTCCCCAGTCCTCCCTTCTCTCCCTTTAAGACCTCTCGTCATGTAAGACCCTTTTCTTCCGCGTTCCCTCCCCCCTATTTCTCTTATGTTTTAGCTGGCGTGCCCCCCCGACCCGTCTGCTGTCAACAGTGACTACTTTCGTCGTGAACCATCCAGATTTGACCGAGTTGACTTGTTTAATAGAGGACCCTCCTCGCTCCGCTGCTCGGTCACTCCCACCTCCGCAGCTCTCCCCGCTTTCGTCCACGTCCTTATCACACATCACTCTACTGAGCTCCCCCACCATCCGCCCCTTCGGCTCGTGACTTTTAGAGATAGTCCTTTCCCTTTTTTTTCTCCTTTCACGGTGACCTCCGCTTGCCAGGTTAGCCCCTTTCCCCGGTCCCTAAGCAGCCCTTCCCGTTTTGTTTCAGGAGGCGCGGTTCTTCTCCTTTCCTTGTCTTACATACTGACTTCGCCTGCGGCATCGTTCTAGGTTGACCTTCCTACCTCCACTCGCCCGTGCTTGACCTGTTTGCGGGTGTTCGTTTGTCTTGGTTTCACATGTTCAGCTGTTTGGTGCTTTTGCTTGCCTTGCGGTTCGGTTGTATAATACCTCCATTACGACACAGTCGCCCCCACGATCGATTACAGCTCTGAGTTGCTACGTTGCTGTTCCCCACGGTCTCTTTTCGCAGCCCTTTCATTAGTTAATAACACCCTTTCCAAGCCTTTGAGATCCTTGTCCGTTATTTTTTTTCTCTCCTTTAAGTCCCGTGGGCGTTTAGGGCGCCCCCCTAAATCTGAGCTTATTGACGCACCCAAAGCCTTAGTTTTCCGCCCCTGGCGTCCCTCGCTTCGTCCCCGCGGCGAGATGAAGTAGTCTTAGTTAAGGCGTGAATTTTTTTTCTAATTAGACACAATATCTTTGACAGGATTAATCGCCTGTAAACCTCTTTCCGTTATGATAGGACCATTTTTATTCCTGAGGAGATGCACGGTTAAGGGAGAAATTTTTTTCCTCATCACGTGTCTTTAAAGAGTTTCCTAGCCGACTTTTCATTTAGTCACTCCAAAAATAACCAGTGTACCAATTTTCCCTCTGGAGTATTCCTTCATCCTTACACTGGACCATACAGGATTCCCATCCATGGCAAGGAGAGTTTACTATCCGAGAGTCTTTGTTTGAGTTTTTCCTCCTCCGACCAAATAGGTCCTGGGGTTCATCCCCCCTCATCCCCCTTTTTTCCCCCCATTAGGCGTCGAAGAGCAGGTTTCTTCTTATGTTAACCTAGCTCTTCCGGGATGTCCCAACAATCTATTTTAGAGTCCCTACAGAGAAAGCCATTTTTCTTGTACTGATCGAAGATTTGCAGAGATTTTCACTCGAGGGAGTTTTCCTCCCTACGGATCATGCTTGCGGCGCTGTCCACCCCAATCTAGACTAACAGTAAACCTTCCTTCAGATCGACTTTGGAGACGTGCGTCCCCAGTCCCTGACCCCTTTACTCCCCGCTTCTATGGTCACCGGTGATTGCCTCTTCTTTGATTGAAGTTTAAAAGTATTGATGTCATTCGGACCCCCTCATTTTTTCATAGAATACCTTTCAATCATCCATTCTTTTTTTTTGTGAGATTCCTCTTCGGGTAAGTGATTCCAGCTGCCGGGTAGTCCTCTTTGGGAAATCCCTATCAGCCACGCCTTCCATTTAGTCCGTTGGAAAGTCGTTTTGATTGTTTACCCCCGCGCAGCTCCCAAAAGCTAGCAAATACGCTTCATTCGGTGAGATTTTGGGATCATTCTTTTTTTTTTTACTGATCCATCAACGTTTCTAATTTGCTGAAAACAGTCACCTCTTTCTTCCACGCGCTGAAGACTTTTTCGCACCCAATTTAGTTCGCTGCATATGCAACAGCGTTCTCTTGAATTTTCTTAGCCATAGATGTTGACCCCTAAGCCTATCTCTTGTTCCCACATTTCCTAAATGTCTATTTAGAAAGGTCTTCTTGTTGCGTTCCTTGGAACCCTATTTGGATTTTTCCCCATTATGCATTTCACGCGACTCTCTGAGGAAATCCCGGTCGGTTAGGCTGAGGTTTAGGTACCATGCTGCGATGGAGATAGAGGCCCCCCCGCTATTTTGGCAATCAAACTCCGTTTTTTTTACAAGCCAGGTCTACATGTTTTTTTAGATTCCCCCCTCCAGGCCCTCGGTCGAGATCTCCTCTCGGGGACGGGGCATCTCTCCCTCAATCGAATGGTTTCTTTCCTTGACATCGTGGTTTGAGTGCATTTCGTGTCTGCACTATTTAATTTACGCCTTCGTCGCTATTTCCCTAATCCGATGACCCCCTGCCGTTGGTTTTCTTCCTCATCTCGCTGACGCCGGCAGCGTGCCCGTTGCCCTTGTTTGATGGCCTCAGTTTCACTCCCCCCTTTCGACTGATTCTGGGGCGCCAAGGGAAATGAAACAAGTCCTCACGCTAAAACCTTTCCCTTAGCATTCCTGTGGTAGATAACCTTTTTTACCCCTTTTACTGCAGAAGGAAAGTGGAGACTATCCGCTGGACGGCCATCCCGGAGCAGGACTCCTCTCTAGTTCTAGCTTCCTAGTATTTTTTTTTTCTTTTTTTCCAGGTATTGTCTAACGATTTTTTTGACCAACAAAGACCACGCTTGAGAGAACGTCACCATCAACCGCCTTCCCCCCCCTATACTCCCCCTGAACTCCCATCTACATTCTGCCCCCCTGCAGGGTTTTTTGATTTCAACCCCATCTCCGCTGACTTTTTCAGTTTGCTTTTCCCCAGCACTTGGCTTAACCTCGATGAGTTCCCCCTCCTTCAACTTACGTTTGCCCATGGCGCGCTGCGCGCATTTAGTTCTCAGGTCATCGATTTTTCCCGTTCAGCCACTAAAGTCAAGTCGCTGATCTCGTCCGAGCGTCGATCTAGGACTTTCAGTTGGCTTTTTTTGGTTTCTTGATATTTCCCCCCCCCCTATGATTTTTTTCTAGGTACGGTTTTCCTTGGGGTTTCCCTCCCATCTCTTTTAGTTTTGTTGTCGTCTAGGACTTGAGCGATCCGAGCGACTCGCTTTTTCCGTTCACCTTGATGTTTCCCCGTTCCCCGTCTGTATTTAACTTTTATGTTCTATCTTTTTTTTTTTCAACGCAATTGTCAGTCCCTATAATTTTTCCTTTAACCTCCTCGTTTGCCTTACGAGATTCGGACCCCCTCAGGTTGAGGATTTTATGGGAAGTCAGGCGCCTGAGTTTCCTTAAGGAGGTCCTCCTCGTTTATCTCTTCTCTTTACCATTCTTTTTGGGATCTATAAGGACATGGTGTTCTTAGCCTGATTTTTCCGCCTAGCCCCCTTCCCTGGAAGAGTTTAAACTAGGGTCCTGATATTTTTGCGCGACGCAGCGCTAGCCTTTAGACGTCTGACGAGAAGCGCCTTTGCCCATTCCAAATGGTTTCCCCGGTTGAATCGACTCTTGATAATTGGCATGTTCCCTGCCGTAGCGTCGTTTTGATATGATAATTCTGTACAGGTTAGTTCTAGCGGTTTACATATAAACTTTATCACATGGAGGAAGGATAATGCCCATCCTTCCATCTGCCTCGGAATGAACCTTGCCTACCCGCACTTAGACAACGTTTCCTCGGCCCTAATCGCCCACCCCTGTCGCAGGTTAGAGCCCCCTATACGGTCTTCAGAACCTTCGTTGAGCAAACTAGATAGAGAACAGAATCTCTCTGGCTAAGCTTGAACAGGTCTATCGGAAGAGGGGATATCTCTCAGAGGTATAAGGTAGTCTTCAGTAACAACAGATGATTATTGAAGGGAAGTATCATTCTTTTTTTTTGAGAACCCGGTCTTCTTTCAGCATCCCTACTACACTGCTCGATCAGGCTCGCGGACGCGATTAGTTACGCCCCCAGTTCGCAAACCTTCACTTTTACGATGGGCTTTTAAGATTTTTCCTCCTCTGTTATTTTTTTTCTCCCCGATCCCCGCTTCGAAAGCCGATCGGGACCAAGAGCCGATCTTTCTGTTATCTTCCTGCTATCTTTGAGGGGACTCAGTCCTCCGCGAGCCGCCTTTTTTCCCTTGATCTTCAAAGTCAACAAGAAGGGCGGGGCGGAACATAGGGATGGAGTCTCTTACTGGATAGCAAGCTCACGCTCGACTACTTTCGAACCCTCCTGGGAGACTTTTTTTTGCGCTTGCGCGACAGCCCAATTTTTTTCGGCCACCATATCCTGCTGCCTAGCCTAGACCTATCTTGTTCGCCCTGGGTCCTCTTGATGATAGAGCTTTTTGCACGAGTACCCCTTTTGGGCAGTTAAGAAAAAAGTCAGGACCCCCCTTTCCCACTTGAATCACTTTCTTTTCCGATCGTACTTAATCGTAGCCTCCTCTAAAGAGTGAATTTTTCCACCCCTCCAAGCCCGAGGCTTACCTCTTGCGGAATGCATCGATCGACATCTTTTTTTTTCCCCGTACCCCTGGCTTTCTCATAGACGAGGAATAGTTCGCGTTTGCAGAGTGACGGCGCCTACCAGAATCGTCCCCTCCGCCCTCCTCCCAGATAGGTAGGTCTTGACAGGATTTCGACTCTGCGAAGACCGTCGATGGATGTGCACAACTCTCCCTTGCCTTTTCTTCCTTCTCGGAGTAAGCTCTGACCACTTTCCCTGTGACATATTTTGCGTCTTCCTCGTTCCTGTTCCCTTCCCTGGCCGATGGGCAGGGTGTGGTCTACGATCCGAGGTCATCACGGCCGGAGTTTTAAGTTCTTTCATCGGGACCCCCGTCGCCTGCTAATCATCTTCTATTGCGCGTTTCTCGGTTATGCAAGGTTCTATGAGAGGTCGTTTTTGTAAGGGCGGTATCATCGAGACCACCATTCTGATTCCATTCTC
>Ga0179593_1287407_pt1 | contig 13202 bp, 6 predicted proteins | sample CZODoug2_1_08_16_FD_185931 | JGI IMG/M metagenome (GOLD analysis project Ga0179593, IMG submission 185931) | Vadose zone soil fungal communities from Angelo Coast Range Reserve, California, USA - CZODoug2_1_08_16fungal (PacBio error correction) | ecosystem: Environmental > Terrestrial > Soil >... | reverse complement strand
TTCCCCCTCCACCAAGAGTGGAAATCGTTCTCTTTGCGGAATGAGCGTGTGCATTCTATATCTTGGTTGCGTCTTGGCCTCCCAAAGACCTTTGCCCATTACTCCTTCCACTACATTCGTCGGTCATTGGCATCGTCGTCATCCGTTTTTATTGTGTGTTTACTTGCGCGACTTTTTCCCATAATTCTCCTCCTCTGAGTTGGCAGAAGTGGGAATGCGAGGGCGGGCGCGAATGTCGTTATTTCCCCTCCTTTTGGTGATGACGAAAAAGAGCATTTGTCATTGCCGTCCCCTGTGATTTATACAGAGTAATACGTTTCCGGCAACCTGAGGTGTTTTTTTTCTTTGTTTTTTCCCGTTGGCTTCTTCTCTACTCCACGCGAATCATCCGGTAGGTGTTTCCGTATCCCCGACGAGTACATCTCTTTGGATACACCTGGTATTTTTTCCTTTGTCCTCCCCCTGTGGGAGGATGTACTACAAGAAGGAGGTTCTTTCAGTGCATTGCCCCCTCTGTCGATCAGGCTGGTTCAGACATTCTTAGACCCATGACTGTTGTCCTCCACTGCCTGATGCCGCTGTGTCTTCACCCTTTTATGAACATTAGTTGACTGCCTGGTGGTAAAACCCACTGCGGCCAACATGCTGGGAGCCTTTGCAGTGATCAATCGATTCGTTGCGTGTGTATGTCTTAGTCCCGTCTTTAATTATTTCCCACTATGCCTTAAAGGAGTACGGTGGAACCTGCGAGTCGGTGTCCAATGTCAGTCGACAAACGTTCCCCGTGCTTATTCTTATATTCCTTGGTACCACACGGGTTTTTCGTACCATATTCGACAAACCCCCACACGTTGCCGCACACCCTACAGACTGCTGCGTCGTATAGCCCGGGTGCCACAACCGAAAGATTCTTGGTCCCAAATCGTTGCACTGCTTGTGCCCGACGCTCCGTCGGAACTCGCGTGCTCCTCGACGTCGTGATCTTTGCGTGTTCCCTTCTCTGTCAGGCGTCCCCTGTGTGGAGCGCCGCGTACTAGCTGTTAGTTCTGTGAGTTTCGGTCTTGAACAACTTAGGCATCCATTTAAGTTCGTGTCCTGGTCTGCCGTCCTCTTTCTGGAGGGCAGGATGGCCCCACGCTCTTTTGGCGGAGGGCCGTGAAAGTCGCCCGAGAACACCATGTCAGTTTACACTTTTTTAGAAGACTTCCACTGCCTTGTGCCCAGGGATAGGGGCGCCGGTCATTTCAAGTGGCTTAAACTCCTTGTGACTTTGATTTTTATTCACCATTGCCGTCCGTATCAGTCTCACCAATTGCTCCCGCGTTTCCAGCTAATCGTGCGCCTCATTCTGCTATTTGGATCCGTGCGAGCGTCCGCCATTGACCCGCATGTAGCCCACTGTTGGCTCCTGTTATGCTCTCATCTTGAGGTTTCCCTCCTTTGCGGTCTGGACCCTTTCCTTCGGCATTGGTCACAGCGGTTCGACGGGTCTACCAGTCCGTTTGTTCCCCACTGTCTCACATTCCATTGTTTGGCTGTGTTTGCGAGAAGTTTACCCACTCGCTCCGGCTACCTTACTCAAGGGGGTGCACTGCGTTCTTTTGACGCTTACAATCCCCAAGGCGCGAGACAACAAGTCGCTCGTTTTGCACTTATTTCTTGCCACGCCCAGATAGTCTTTATCAGAAGCATTCCTCTTGTCTGTTAACCTCACAATTTAATTTTATGGTATTCGGTCAGTTTGTCGTTGATCTCAGTAATCTGTGCACGACACTCCCCCTTGTCGCCGTCCCCCCCCCCCGCCCCCTGCACCTGTTGAGTCGATCAACTCTTTTTCCAGACGCCCTGAGTAAGTGTGCGCCTGCCTATAAGGATCATACGTTCCCAATGAATAGTCTCTATTTCTCTAAAGTACGCTCGCTGTAAATATGGCTTAACCCTTGAACGTCACGTAGGCGGACTTTTCAATTTCCTCTGGAGAATGGAATCGTTTCCTGCGTGGGGGGTGGTTCTCCTTGTCTGACTTCTAACTCTCTATAGGCCACATTTCTCCCCTGTATGGCTACCGCCCGTATGCAGTAGCATGGAATTTTTTGGACCCTCCTTACCCCGGTTCGCTATGTTTTTTTCTCGGTAGAGATCCACCTATTCTGACCGCTTGCATGGTCGTGCGCACCCGAGACGTCCTTACTCCACTCCGTTTTTGATTTTCGCGGACTGGACCTTTAACCGATACGACTTTCTTCCTTTTTCCTCCGTCATTCTCTGTTTTCGTCGGAAAACGTGCCTTGTTAGGGTAGGTTACGCCTGCGAATGTTACACTAGGCCCATAACTTATGATTTTGATTGCCTCCGATTTCGCAGTGTGGCAAGACACCTTCGTTAACCCCTTATCACTAACGGTTAACTGTCTACAACCGTTGTCCTTTCTTGTTTGCGTCGCACTGTCCTTTGAGCTCAGACCCTTCCTTTGATTGCCCTGACTCCAGCGCCGTCCTACCACTCGGCGTAGCTACTACTGCTCTCCTCCTTTCTGCCGGACTTCGAATTGATTCCGCTTTGCCTGTCGTGGGCATTGGTGTGCTCTGCTGCCCTGTCCCTGTAGCTCATCTTTCAGACCCCAAAGCGGAGCTATTCCCTCGGCTGCAGTGTCTTTTAAAGTTTCTCCGTGCCAGCCTCTCAGACACTGGCAAGCGTCTTCCCCACTACTGCCCCGCCAGACAGTCCATATTCCAACTCCCATCCCCGCGCTACCCGTGCTTTTCCGCGAGATCCTCACGTATTCATTGACGTCCCGTTTACGACATACGACGACCTGTCTCGAGTCCTCGCTCCGACTTGCAATTGAACAAGTTTTGATGCGGTTGCGCCGCGCCTTATTCGCAAAGACCACCGTCCTTTTCCCCTTTTTTATTTTTACAACATAGATCTCTTTGTGGCTTACCCCACCCTTGTTTTTTCGACACTGTTAACTCCAGTAAGTCCCATGACCCCAACATCTTGTTCCATGTAGTCTTTACCCCCCCCCCAGGCCAAGCCCTAATTTCCCGACCTGAAGCCGGTCTTTTCCGCCCCAGCATGAGCAGCTAGTTCACCCCCCGGTGTACTCCGGGGTGTGGATCCCATCTCCCCCTTTCCGCACACGTTGGGCTTAAGTTAAGCCCCTTTTTAAGTATGCCACCATCGATGGTACTGTGATTTCCGTTTTTCCTTGCTTCTTGTGTGGTCCCCTTCTCTGCTCCTGTTTTAACCCTTTGCACCTTCTTTCTCCAAAAGCGTGTAGCTCTGTCTCCCCTCGTGCCGCAAAGGCTCTAAGTCGTACCTGCGCCCTATCGACCAAATTTTTCCCACCTGACGTGTCCCTTTTTCCCTCAAGCGCACCCGCTATATGATGACTCGTTCGCGTTAGACCCGTATATTCCGGCACTCCGCCTTGGCCATGGTACAATTATTCGGAACATTTCGCCTTTTCCTGGAGATACGCGGTTTGTGATTGGCATTAGGCTAGATAGCCTAGTGTTCCACACTCTTTTGTCCCGTCCCTTTTTTACCGGGAGGCCCGTGGGTGACTCCTCCGACCTGCCTGTCATTCCCAGCCGACCTTCCTTCTGGCATCGTTGACGGTTTCAATCATGCGCCAGAATCTGTTGTTTTCCCTACCTGTTCACTTCCATCAATAAGGCTTTTACTTAACTCTGTTCCAGTTTTTTATGCTTTTACGCATCGCGGTCCCGTCTTCCTCTGTGTTTGGAGCCTGTGAGGCACTCTACACAGGTATTTGAATACCTCCCCTCCTTGTCCACCCCACCGGCTCGTTTGACGGGCCCTGCCCCTAGCACATTCTGAGTTACCCGATTTTGTCGGTACGCATTAGCCACCACGTGTTCCCTCGGCGCGACAGTATGTATGTGTTTGCTTTCCGGAGGTCTGTCCGCTCATCTCCCCTTTTTCACCTGTTCTCTCGCGTTTGGGAGAGCCCTGTACTACCTTTACCGTTTCCGTCTGTCTTGCACTGCGCCACCCCATCCTCTCCTTAACCACTTTTACGATGGTGTCGGATTTCTGTGATAGAGTCTATCTTGGAGACGATCCCGGTAAGCGTACGGTTTTCCCTGCCCCCTCCAACCGGTATTTCTGATTACTTTACAGGCCACCCGCTTATGTTCGAAGATTTCGTCTTTTTAAGTCGTCGCCTTTATTACCCGATCCCCACTGAGTCCCCCCCCGCCGGCTTAGCTAGCTTCCTTCCCCCCCTCTCTTCCGCTACTTGACGACCATTTATCCCGTGTATCGTTTCAGTTTGGCTTCGTTTTGTTCGACACCAAGGTACCCCTAGACCACGACACGCAAGATTCGGTTGGACCCTAGCCCGTTACCCACCCCCTCCTGTGCGAAGCTTTGTTTTTTGCCACTTCTTTTCCCCTTGTCAAGCCCGACGGCGTCTTTCTTCGTCTGGAGTCACGACGCGTGGCGTACTTTCCCACCCCTCCTGCATACGTTTAATATATCCCTGGCTGATTGTACCGTACACGCCCCCTCCCTGACACTTTTTCCTTTCGTCGAAGGTGCTTTTGCACTTTGTTTGTTAGTCAGAAAGACTCTTTGCTGTCGAGATATGGTTGGAGCCTTGCCGTCACTACGCGACTCCTCTTGCGCGGTAGGACAGTGGACCTTGGCAATTGGTTACACCACCTCCTGGACTGGTGTGCCGACGAGTTGGTGCTTGCTCACGCCTCCTTCTTCTGATCCGGAGACACCTGAGTCGTCCAATGCTCACTACTCACCCTGCGCTTTATTACAAATGGGCGCCGCTCCATTGTCGACGACCAGCTTACCCGCGGCTTCAATGCCAGGCCCCTTTTTAAGTCGTTTTCGAGGTAGATGTGGACTGCCCACTCCCCCCCCTTTCCTATCTCGACGACGATCTGCTCATGTCCCTGTACCCGTGGTTCCAATACCCCCCGAATTGTTTGAGCACACAGGAGACCTCCGTCGTGTTTTCCAGCCTTATCCATTCCGCTTCGTTTTTCCAACAGACCTACCGCCCTTTCCTTCCCGCGATGTTTTCGCTTCTTGTATGCCTTGTTCCACTGGTTGGCACTACCAAATCGTCCTTTTTAGCGCTTTCCCCCCTCCCAGGGATGCGATTTTTTGATTAGAGACAGCAACGTGATTATCTTTTTCTTGGGTCCCGGGCCCCTGGCCATTTGCTTCCGGCCAATATCCCCGGTTTGGTTACCTTAGTCAAGCAGAAGTTTCCCTTCATTTGGTAGCCAACCCGGAACCAATGGACGCCTATTAGTTAACCTCCTTGCGCAAACTGGCAGACGAGTCCTGCTGTTACTTTTGTATCCACCTTTTCCTCTCTTTTCGCCCGTTCTGCGGCATCCTCCGGGACTGCGAGACCCACGGAAACTAGTGCCGCCCCCCCCCCTGCTACCTTATAGAGGAGTTGCTTTGCAGGACCCTTCTACCTCCCGAGTGCTGTGTCAGCTGAGTTCATTATATTTTTACCATATCCCGAACGCTGGGACTTGTTTGTCGCCCGTCTTCCTTTGTCTCTTAACACTAGTCCACCAACGGGTATCTCTTCTCATCTTTGCCACTTCCTGCCCGACTTCTCACAACCTATTCCTCAGCACCACCTTTACATTACGCCTAGTCTAGTGTTGCTGACTGAGGAACATGGTCGTTTTCCTGCCCTCTCGACCCCGTTTCCTGGCCATCACCCAAAATCACGGTCCAATTCCCCTAATTCCCTCGCCCCTCCACCCTTTGGGTTCACTCCTGGTTATGCCTTGTCATTGTCGTTCAACACAGGCAAACACGGTTCTCCATCCTACTCTCGTCCGGCGCACCTTCCTCCTCTTTTTCTCCCCCGATTGGATTTTACCGTGTGACTCCACTTTCCAGCGAGCCTCACGCCCCCCCCGTTCTCTCTTTATGGTAGTTAAACACGCTGGAGTACGGTGTCCACTCTGTGCACGAGTTTAATTGATGCTATCCTGTTAAGGCGCGACCCGCCCATGCCCAAGTGATTTCCTCACGGTTCCGACAGCGGCACAGACAATGACGGTCAATGGTCGGGTCCCAGAACACCTTTTCCTTCCTTTCTCTTCCCCCTTCCACCGCAACTGATTTGAACCCATTTTTTTATGTCCGGTTTGCTGCCTATTGAGGCCTGTATGAGATCCCGGGCCAGCACTCGAATGGCCCCCGACTGTTTTCCCTCCGTTTGTGACCCCACCCCCCCACAGCACGAGTCTTGATTCTATGGACGATATCGGCGTTACTAGGTCTACGGGATCCTCCGATATCCCTGTCTTGCCCTTTCTCCGACGACTACCCAATCCCGGCTTTGTCCCCCTTGGTGCAGGAATCTTTCTTTTCCCTTCCCTTGTGTGGGGATCGGCTAATATTTTAGCTATCGGTGTGAGTACCTTTTGGGGATGCGCTCTCGCTCAAGTTCCTTTGTCGAACTTACCGTTGCTCCTTCGTGCTACCGTATTACAACACCAACCACATAGGTCTTCAGCGCGCATCCTTTTTTTTTTTTGTCCGAGCACGGATGCCTTGTGTCCACTTTCTTCTGCCCTGGGTTTGACCCTACCTCTCGCGCAGACCTACTCAGGCCGCAGACGGAGTACCTGAGCAACGGTTTCTGTCTTGGCCTTTTTTCTGAGTATTGTGGATTCCTGGACCCGCCGTGTAATTTGTTCATGATTAACAAATTGGCGGTTCTCGACCTGTCCTTTTTGTTTTTCTCCCCACGCCAGGTGATGCCAAAGAGCATGTTTTGACCTTGCGCTAACGCCCCTGCGTTGTTACGTCCCCTCCCCCCGTCGCTTTGCATTTCCTGGCCTGTCACACCTTTATGTTTTTCCCCTCCGTGAAAGTTTCGTGCCGGCAGCACAGCCGCAGTAGTCCCCCTAGCGCCCTCCTTCGTTGCCAGTTAGAGGTGGAGTCAGTCTAAATGGAACGCCATCCGGTAGGACCTCCTCCCGATACGTATACACGTTCGCCGTACCTGTGTTTCCTTTTTGCCTCTTGTTGCACAGCCTATCCTTCGGTCTTGCAACGAGTCAGGTTGATATAGCCGATCACGATCCACCTTTTATGTTTCCCATCCGTCAAGCGAGACAAATCCAAGGGGAGTATTGCTTCGAGACCTCGGCTTCATGAGCGTCGACTTTTTTCCGTCTTTCCTGCCTGGCAGTTTCTTCTTTTGAACCTCCAAGAATGTTTGCCAAATGGGAGGCGGCTTTTCTTCTCTATGTAGCCGGTGACATCACTCCTTTGGTCCCTACCCTGAGTTTCCGTCGCTTAGATTTAGTCCTCGGTGGTCGGACACTTTCCCTTGTGTCCTTCCCCTTCACCCCTTTATCCCTTGTCCGCGGCGCTGTCCAGTCTATTTGGTTTTTGTCCCTGGGCCTTTTTTTTTCGTGGCCGCTAAATTGCCTAACTCCCCATCTCTCGATGGCGTCTACCTCGACCAAGACGCATAGGGCCGTAAACGCGAACTTGTCACGTGTTCGCTGCTTGCTCCCCCATGCACCATCTGCATGTCCCTGACGCTCGGCAGCTGAATATACTCGTGTCCTGTTCCCCCCTCCTTTCACTCTGCGTACAGGAAGACATTAAGTCTGGTCCCGTTGTTCATCCCGTTTTACTCGTCACCCATAGTCGTTTGACACGTTATCTGTGTGTTAGGAGGTGGGCGCGTTTCCGCTTTCCCAAACACGCCGCTAATCTGCTCTGCGGCGCACCGGAGTTCCGTCAGCCCTACTGTGTGCCCTACCCTGTTTCGAGGTGTATACCTTAGCGTGCCTTTTGCGATTTTCTGTAGACAGTAACCTTGTGCTTGCCCCGGGCAAGCTTTATTACGCATCCTTCCTAGCACTTTTTTTCCCTTCTCTCATCTCCTCGAAGGATAGGTTGGTGGAGTCTCTGGAGCATCACCAAACGCTCACCCATGTTTCGTGTGTCATCCTCCCCCTTTGTTACGGAGTTGCTGAGCATTGTCTCCGGAAGCTTTTCTTCCCCCGGTTACCATGTATAGGGACAGTTAGCTTCAGCGCCCCCATCCCAGCTGCCGCTCACACAACCGCCACTCGTGGTTCTTGTTTTCGACAGTTACAAGCCCGGAGCCCTCTCTACGTCCTTGTAGTTCGTTGGGTCCTTCTGTGCTGGGTCATCTGCGCCTTCGACCGAGCCTTCCACGCACTCTCTGGGGGGTGGTGCGCGCTATCCGTGATCTAGACAAGATCAGACTCTCACTTATTCAGACGTGTCCCCATATAACAAGTGCAAGGTTCGACCGAACACGCTCCAAGCCTCTGGTGCACTCCTTCCCTTTTCCACTGCGAATCGTTTTTGTGGGAAAGTCTATTTCTGTACCACGTCACTACTCCTCTGTTCGCCATGAATTGTCTTCAATCGTCACTTCTGTCTCCTTCCTGCCTGTGGTACGGGTTCCCCCCTTCTCGTCGTTACAACCACTCGTACTACTCCTTTGTCCCTTTCCCCTTGTTACATAGGTTCCAGTTCTTGCTAACATAACTTGTTCGCTTTTTTTTTTGGCTTGTGGATGTGGTTGTGGACAGAAGTAGTAAATGGCGTATTCCCTCCCTCGTCCCGTAGGTTTGTATGTGTTGCTTCCCTCTCCGCACAGATCTACGTGTACCCGTACGCTACTTCCCTTTCCTCCCGCACGCCGCCTTTCTTTCTCTAGTATCCGTGGTCCTGAGGGTCTGAATTTTCTTTTTTCATATTGCGTTTGTAACACCAGTCATCACCCTAGTCTTGAGGCTCCTTCTTGGGCCAGTGTTTCCCCTCCGTTCCACCCCCTCCTTTGCGGTTGGTGAGCTCTGTTGGGCAAGATGCGATCGCGCCGCCCCCCCTATCTGGTATTGCTGCTCTGGATCCTGTCTATTGACCGCCCGGTGTTATCCACACATGCACCACCTCCACACAGCGGGAGCTCACCCCATTAGCCCGTTTTGTGGTTTTTTCCCCTTTTTTTCTGTAGGTCTGCGACTCGGTGTGATTCCTCTGCGGGTTGTGTCCTTTTTTTTTGCATTCACTTCCTTGTTACCCGAAGCCCTAGCCTTCGGTGCTGCTTCCCGGCCATCGCTTGCTGATGTCCTTTGGAGGTTCTTTTGATTGCTTGTTTAAGGTACACAGTCAGCGTTGGTAACCATTTCAGTTGACGTGCCGCCCTTTTCTGATTACCTTTTCTCTTCTTTGTGTGCGCATTGCCACCGGTGATAATCCGCACCTACTCCAATTTTTATTGTACGACCCTCTGTCACTGTTTGCTTCGTCAAAGGGGACGTTTCGTATTAGTTTTTCTCTCTGTCCTCACTCATAATGTAAGGGCTGCCAATCGTCTGATCGTTCTCAAATGACCCCACTTGTTCCCACCCACCCTATTCCCCCTCTCTTTTTGTTGCCCGAATGTACTTAATTTACCTTTCACAATGGCGACAGGCTTGTCCCGTCTCAGCCCGCATAGATTGCCTCCTCGTGAAGACTCTTTCCTGGTTGTCCCCTTCCCCCCCCCGATCCCCGCGACGTGCGCTTCTATTTCTCTTTTTTCTTGTCGCCGCATCACCCGATCTGTCTGCCCCTCCATCTGATGGTTTCTCTAAACACGGCGCGACGTCCTCACCCTGCTTTTTTCACTGTAATTTTTTGTCGGTTACATCCCTGCTCCCCAGTGCTTTGGTCCTCACGCCGTGACCGATCTTCCTCCATCATGCGAGCGAGACCTCACGGCATGAGAAAGTGGTGACCTGCCCCCTCCCCACTCCGTCCACAGAAAGCAACTCGGACCGTCTTCCCATATTTGCCCCTGCATACATTTTTTCTCAGTTACCTACCGCAACGGCGTTCCCCTTTCTATTTTTTTTTCTGGCTTCCCTGTGTGCTTGGAACGTTGCACGAAGTCGTATTATGTCTTTGTCTTTTGTCCCGCCCCCCCCGATTGTGATATAGCCGTTTAGATTTCAAGCAAGTTTGCCCGCAGCTACCCATGCCTGCTCCAAAGTCAGGCATGTTCCTTTTCTGAGGATACGGGCGGGGATGAGATGGTGAAGTCCGGTGTTTTTATACGGCACTGTACCTGTCTTCTGATTCCCCCGACGTCTTCCGGCGTTGGTATAGGATTTTTCCCCAGTCCGACCGCATTCTAATTTTTTGCTCCTTTTTTTTTGGCTTTTTCCCTCGGGCACCTTGTGCACCGTAATTCCCTCTCTTCCCTCTCTTCTTATGTGCCGTCACGGCGCAGGAATCACGCTCCCCCAGAATGTCAGCCTTACTTTCTTAGGAGGTTGCTTGCATTTTCTGATCTGTCCTCATCTCTTTTCCCGGCCGTGCATGGTGCGTTTAGTCACATAACATTTGTTCACTCGTCCGGAAATGGTTTTAATTCCCCCCCGTTTTCGTGCACTCAACCTGAACCTCTATATGACTTAAGGGGTGTACTGTATTTTTCGACACCACACGCAGTTTGTGTTTCTTCGTTCGCAGTATCACGTTGGCCTTTTTTTATTTCCTCCCCCGAAGGTCGTTAGAGGATCCCCGGTGCATATTATTGCTCGGTAGGTGATCACCCATGTATTGCCTCCTCTCCTGTGCGGGCCGTCTTAAAAGGTGGTTGCTCTTCTTGCACGAGTCTGCGAGTCGCCCTGCCGTCTCATCCCCCGACAGTTTTCGTCTTTTCTTTCCCGCCTATTTCCATTTCTCTCGGTTGCGTTCTGTGCTGGTCAACCAGAACACGTCAGGGTTGCGACCCTAGCCTAATTCCCTGTCCCCCTTGGCACCCAGCCGAGGGCTTTATGAATTATTACAATTCGTTCCCGCCGGTCCCTTTGTTGTACCTCACCATCCGCGTGTTTGATTGGACTTCCTCTTTACACTTTTTCGTATTGGTCCTTAGCTTTCATGACTGCCCCCTGCCGTATCAGTCGTCCTGCCTCCCCACCCCCTCCGTCAGCTTGGATGTAAGATACCCACCTGGCCAGAGCCACAACTCCCCCCGCCCGTTTACGTTACACGACCAGCCAACACTTGAGTTCTCTCCAATTCCCAGACATACCTTTCCCCTTTGGCTTCTCGCCCCTGCTATATCAGTCGTCTCACCACCTACCGTCCTTATGCGCCCTGGCTCTTGTCCTTCTTGTGCCAGTTAGAATCCGCCGTCTTAAGGCCTGTTACGATTGTTCCGACTAGTCCGTGCGTTCCGACCCGACTAGCATTATATCGCTGACCCCTCACGTTTACACCTCTGTTTGATGTTGATCGCCCCCGCGTCCCCCCCGTATTTTACACCTTACCCCCAGTGCTTCGCTGGGTGTTTGGTAAAGCGTGGTAGGCCCACAAGCATGCTCCATTAACAATGACCCCCCATGTGTCCTTCTTTAATCAGTCTTGCACGGCCCAAACCACCCCCCCTTTCCCCCACCTTTCCCCAAAGTTGCGTATATGTGCGTTAATTGGACCACTTTCTGACCCCTCTGTCTTGCCTCCCCTCTGTGCCGCGTGAGTGATGCGCCCAGTTCCCTCCTTTTCATAAGTGACCGCATGAAGTGATTGCGCGCGGGTGACGTCAAAGTTACTATCCGTTTTTCACCTTATTTTCGTACGAGGGTTAACGTTTATAGCTTCGCCGGAGACCCCTGCAGCGCTTTTCATACGGTTTTCCTTCTCGCGAACACCTCCTTCTGCGACGCCGCCTGTGCCGGCAACCTGTAAAGGCGTCCCCTGGCTATCCCCGCCCCCCACCACCCGTTCTCTTCTTTGGAAATCGACTGGGGATGTTTGGCGCTCCCGACCGTGGCATTGTACTTCATTAAAGCCGGGGACTCCCTCTTCATTTTTCCGTAAACTTCTGTACCGTTCTTCTTTTTGTTCAGTCCCCTTCTTCAGTTTATTTGACGATACCACCACTTCAGCGAGCTTAGCCCCAAACGACCCCCCGTGTCCATTCCCGTGCGCCCAAGTCTTTCCGCAACGCCGTTTGTGTCTTTCGTGGCCGGCAACCTGCTCAGCCCCCCTTTAAATGAATTGGCATTGACTGGTCCCAGGCAGTCGACTACCACTTCACCGACTTGCGTTTACCTACTCTGAAACGAGAGGATGTTTTTCGCTTTGCCCCTTCACTGCCCGTCGCACGTTTTCTCTAACGCAGCCAACAACATTCCACCCTTATGGACGCCCACTGTTGGGTCTAGTTCCCCCTGAATTTTGCCTCCTTGCCCTTCCTTTCTCTGCTTCCCCGGTGCGCCGCTACTATCCACATTCCGCTTCGCACACCTTCTCTAGTATTCTCTAACGGTCGTGGCTCAGCGTCACAACCAATCAGACCTTTCTTTCTCAGCGGTCAGTATTTCTTTATCGCTGATCCGGCACCTTCCGTCAGTATGTCTGCGGTCCCTCTTTGTCCAGTTTTTTCCGACTCCAGTCTCCAGCGTAGACAGTTCGTTATTTTCTTTTCGGTATGTCAGGGCTGGCTGAGTATGGATCTTTTTCGGCCCCGCCTTGTGCTGTCCGATAGGGGAGCGTCCCCAGGTTCCTTTCCTTTTCTTTAGGTGCGTGGTGACGTTGGCGCAACTTACTATCCCAGTCAGAAGAACAACAAATGGCCTCTACCTGGTTATGGGTTCCCTTGGTTTTGCGACCCGAGGAGCATACTTATACCCCCGTTGCCAGCCTCGGGGCCCTCTCTTTAGCCGTGTGAGTTGTCGCAGAAATGAAAGGGGCTCTCGTTTAGCCGCGTATGCATACGTCTCACGTACTGGCCATATCGCGATTCTGTGTCCACCCTTCTAAACTTACAAAAGGAATTGATATAGACATCCCTTTTCGCCACTTCCCTTTTACCGATCTTGCGCCATGCCAATATTCGACCAGGGACTGCTTCTTGCCCAGGTACTTGTTCTCGACTGTATCTATTTTCGTTAGATCTTTTTTCCTCTCCCCTGTTTGAAATGAAGCCCCTACTACACGGTTCGCATGTCCAGGGTTACTCCCAGTCCCCCACCTCAGGGAAACAGGGGGCGGACTGCTCAACTCGCTATTATTGCATATCTTCTGTACGGTTTTTTCTGCAATCGTAATTCCTGAGACTACGCTTTCCTTGGAATCCGTTGTGCCTTTTTCCCCTCGTCTCAGATTTCGTTCCTGGCGTCCCTTCTATTCCC
>Ga0179593_1695648_pt1 | contig 13203 bp, 15 predicted proteins | sample CZODoug2_1_08_16_FD_185931 | JGI IMG/M metagenome (GOLD analysis project Ga0179593, IMG submission 185931) | Vadose zone soil fungal communities from Angelo Coast Range Reserve, California, USA - CZODoug2_1_08_16fungal (PacBio error correction) | ecosystem: Environmental > Terrestrial > Soil >... | reverse complement strand
TCAACCTGAGACGCCCCCCATGTTCCAGGCTCTTTTTGCCCCCCATTTGGTGATTCATGTCCTTTCCTAACCCTCAAGTGTGTCTAAAAACCGTTATAGGGAGCCCGGAGATTGAGGTTTTCCTGAACCATACGAGCCGGTCCCGCCTCACCCCGGCCGCCCTCCCTTTCCATCTGGCCAAGGATACTCGGCGCCGGACCCGAAAGGATTTCTATCCTCTTGGTCACACGGGCAAACTTTGCCCCACACCCGAACCGATTTCCCTTCCCTTGAGACGAGGCCCCTCGTCAAACTTTCCCCCCCCTCCTAGGATCGGTCTCTCTTTCTTCTCGGCGGGGTGCTGCTCACCCGGGCAGCGCGGTCAAGATAAAATATATGTCCTTTTTTTTACAGTTCCTTTTCTGATTTTCTTTCCGGTCAAGACCGAGGCGCCCCCGGAACCCTCTTGAGAAAAGGTAGGATCTTTTTGTTCCCACGGTAGTTTCTTGACCTCGGGTTCCCTTGCTGATTCTCCTCTCTTCCCTGCCCGTTTGCTTTTTCCCCCTCAGACCAAGACTTGGCTTGCTTCCGCGAACTTCGAGCGCTGAAAATAGTCTTGCGGGACTTTGTGATTACGTTTTCTTGGTTCGCCGTTCAGCTCGTTTTTTTTTTTTTTTTCCCTGCTTGCCCCTGTCCCCTCCCAGGACCTGGTACGTTTCCTAACTCTTCACGTCTTGCGGCGGATGCCCCCCACGAATCAGACGGCATACAGGAGGCAAGAGTCTTCCGGAGCTGCCTTGGCTGCCTTTCCTTTTTTTTTTTGAACGTTCCTTTTCTTTTTCCCCCCCCCCAATCGCGGACTCTTTTCTCCCTTTTGACGCTCCTCCGATTTAACTCACGTACTCCTTAAAAACCTTCCTAAGATGCGTAGACCTCTTACCCCTGTGACTTTAGGACCAACTTCATGGTCTCTTTTTCCCCCTTTTTTTTGGTTTTTTGTCCGCAACCGCAGCGGCTCATAGTGCCAAGATGATGTGCCCTTTGATCGAAAAAACACATTCCCTAGTTCTTTTCTTGTCTTTTGGAAAATTGCGAATTTTTTCCCTTTATCTTTCCCCGTTTCCTTTTTCCTCCGGTTTATTCTCAGTCCAGTTTCCCCTCCCTGCGATCTGAGGTTGTCGGACTGATTCGCCGCTGCTTAGTTTCCCTTTGACTTGCTTACCTCCCATACTGGGGATCTAACTAAACTTCCCCCCTTGTTTCCCTTTCTCCGTCATATGTCACCATAGGGAAGCGCTCAACAGACCGAGGTCGCCCCCCTATGCATGTTAGAGTTCCACTGAAGTACTCTTCCCTCAAGACCCTTCCACCCCTTCCTTCCGGATGATTTGCACAAGGTTTCGCGACCTTTTTTTTTAGTAAACTCCCCTGATCATCAATTTTTTGTTGCACCCCCCCGCAGTTTGGTTCCTCTTTTTTCCAAGCTTTCGTAAGTTTTCCTTTCTGCATGAGTCTCCCTCTTTGGACGTGTTAAGAGTCTTGCATAATAGATCCCTCTGAGCATTGTCCGAGGCGATTCACCTTTTTTTGCTTGAGCATCTTTTTTCTTTTCCCCCTCGCCTTTTTTCCATTTTTTTTCCCTCGATAACGCCCTTTTTAAGACGGCACTCAAATAGATGGAAGCCCTTGTCTCCAAGCTCTTCACCATCCCCCTCTGGCAGTCTTGACTTTCCCCTTTCCCCCCTTTTAAAACCCTCACTGTGATTTCTCTTGGTCGTTTTCCCTTCCCTCATTTGGCCTTGTTATATCCGACGCCTTCTCGTCCACTGAAGAACCCATGAACTTTTTTCTCCTTTTGTCCACGCCAAGGCAATGATGAAGCTTCTTAGTCGATTCGCCAGATTCGTGCTTTTTCAGACCTCCTCTTTCCTTTTCTTTCCCTCACAGTTTTCCTTTTTTTTGCTCGGAAACGAGTTGTTTAAAGCCTGATGGATGCATGCTGGTAAAGGCGGGAGGATTGCCCCTTTGTGATCCACCCTTCCCCTTGGCTTCTTCCCTTTAAAATTTTTTTTTTCTTTTTATTTTCTGAGGACTATCAGGGCCATCTTCCCATAGGCGCAGAGTAAAAGCCGTCCCCCCTTTGCTGCACCAGACCGCTTACTTTTCACCCCTCTTCGAAGTCCCCCAAATGGTTCCTCCCCTTTACCTTTCTCCGGTTTTCGCCCCTAGCCCTTTTTTATGACATGTTTCCCCTTTCCGAAGACCACAACGTTTTTCCCCCCCCCCTAAAGATTATATTTCATAAGTTGGGTTGTGAGAGCTACTTCTGTTAAAGACCCTGTTGTGCGTGTTTTTCTGTTCCACCCCCTTTTCCCCCTGTTTTTCCCTCATCTTTCTTCTTTCCATTTCCAATGTCTTCCCTTCTGCCATCTTCCCCCTTTTTTGATTCAGCGCGGTCGTGGTGCAGCCATGTGTCCGGCTTTTGAAGAGGCGAATATGGCCTCCCTGATGAGTCCGCGATCTGTGTAACCTGACTTGGTACTTTTCGGGGTTTTTCTCCTCTTTCCACCCCTCTTTTGAAACCTTTCCCCATTTCCCCCCTTACGGAGCTCCGAGCGGGACTGCGGTAACATGTCCCTATCCAGTAGGAGGGTGGAGAGCCGTTTGCCCAGGCGATCAGACGCTTTGGCATCTCCCCCAACTTGCGAATGCTCGTCCTTTTCCCAGGTTTTTTTTTTTTCTCATTTTTCTAGCCGTTCTCCGGTGACGGTTCTATATACAAGTTCCCTCTTGTGATGCCGACAAGTCGGTTCCCGCGATGCCGGTTTTTTCCGCGTCAGGGCGAGGCCAGGACTGCGCTCCCCTTTTTTTTCCTCTTGGTCTCACAGGAAGGCACCTCTGAGTGCTTCCTTTCTCTTTCAGGGATTTCCTCTGTGCATTGACGCGGTGCAACTCCACTAGGCTCCTTCTGCCATGAGAATCCTTGACCAAGAGCAGCTGATCCTAGTTTTCCTCCTGGAACCCTTGAAGCCTTCTTCTCCTCCTTCCTTACTCTCCGCTTCCCTTCCTGCCCGTCAAGAGTGAGTTCTGCCACCCTCCGCGCGTTGTACGCAACGCATGATTCTGGTTTGCGTTTAAACCAAAGGTCGCGCCCCTTTTTTCCGCATCCCTCTCTTCCCCGCTTCCCCAAAGCGCTTCCTTTGTCCAACCCGATGGCCTCGCTATCTGAGTACATCCTTTTGCCGCAATTCACTTCTTTCCTCCGTTTCAGTCACATCGAACTTGCCCCTTTTTGAGAACCTTAGCTCCCCCTGTCAGCCTAACCCCTGCAGGAAATCGTTTTGGCGGAACTGACCGCGCCCCAGGACCTTGAAGGCTGAAATGCTGAAAATGGAAGAACTGCAACTTTTCCTGATCGTTTCATGCGCATGGACTTTTTTTCGTTTTGGATTTTTTTCCCTCCGACTCCTTCCCTCTTAGGCCGCTTTTTTCCCCACAACCACACTTCCCCAGGAAAGCGATCGCAATGCCGTGTCTACGTCCTCGGCTGTTTCTTACGGGCACAATTCCTACTTCCCTATTTTTTTGAGGCTTACAGTTTTTTTTTTTCCTTTCAATCTGGGCCTGACCCTTCTTCCGGGAACTCGTCTAATGTTGCAAGCGACGCGGGCCGCCAAAAGTAAAAGTTTGGCGCATTCTTCCATTTCCTCCGATATTTCCCTCTCTTCTCTCGGCCATTTCTTTGCTCGTTCTGACCCGTTCTCTTACGACCCCGACTGGCGGATCAGGTGAATATCTCCGCAGGGCACGCCGGATCTGTGCCGTCATAAGATACAAGGAAACTTACCCCCACTTTTCCCATCTCTCGATTTTTCTCTGGAGTCCCTCCCCCTTTCTTAGATTCGTCTCCCGGGCTTAGGTGGATGAAGAACAAAAACAACACCCCCTTAAAATGAAAGGAATGGACTCTCAGCCATTCGCCCTCCTTCCCCCCACACAAGGGACGGCGGGTTCTCAACCTCTGGTCGGGGCTACCCTGCTTCCCTCTTCCCTCACTCCGACTTGCTTTTCCTGCATATATTGTACGTACCGTCGAGGCCGGGTGAGCCCTCACTAGGCAACGCTTATCGACGATACGCCCTTTTTTATGACATTTTTTTTCTACCTTTCGCGTCCTCCCCCTCTCTATTAGGGGGTTCGGTCAATCAGGTTGCTTTTGATGACCCCGGAACAAAGACTGGTCCTCCGATTTTTTAGATTATTGAAAGCTTTTTCCCTCTTTTGGTTCCCCCATAGGCTTTACCCAACCCTTTTTCTTTGTAGTGGATGTACCGCAAGAGAAGTTCAAGAGCAGTGCTGCTGCCCTTCTGCGGTTCGCTTATTCTTATCACTCACTTTTTTGTTGCCCTCTTCCGGGGTTCCGGCGTTTCCTAGCTTCCCTCCCTCTCTTGTTGTTGTTGATTTCCCCTTCCTACCCTTCAGACTCCCCGGATCTTTTCCCCACAAATCGTGGAGCATTGGATGAAAAGACTCCCCGCCCCTTCTTGTCTTGCAGAACCTTTTTCTTTTTTTTCAGCCCTTTTTTTTCTTTCCTTCGTGCACCACTACCCCCCCTCAAGCATCCTGGGTTACCGTTTTTAGACCCCGAGCCGCCTTCCCTTATGTTACCGGCCCTCACCTTCCCCGGTTTATCCCTGCTTTTCCACGTGGCGCGACTTTGAAAAAGACCAATGTTTTCCCCACACGAACTACCCCCTAGAGGAAGCACCCCCTCATAGAGCACTTCCCCAATTGATTCTCTTTCGTTACTTCGGCCTGTTGCGGGCTCACGGGACGAGACACCCCGTTCCCCGCGTACAATATGAACTTTTGATCTGCGCCTTTTCCTTCCCACTCCGTCAATTCCTCCCAAGACAAGGTTGATCCCCCTTTTCTTTCCCCTGCCTCTTTTGTGTTTGACGGCATAGATGGCTGGACCTCCCATGCAGTTGCTTTTCTCATTTACGCAGCACGTTCTCCCCCCCTCTCCTGGTTTCCGAGAGCCTCTCCCTCTTAAGACCCATTTGTGGGATTCACTGTTGTTCTCTTTTAAGCCCCCATTCTGTTTCTTCCCCTTCGTCACCTCTTTTTCGATCCTCCTTTTCTAAGAGCCATCTTCATCTCTTCCCCCCCCATCCTGCGCCGAACTGACGACTTTTCCCTCCCTTGGCAAGAGTTTAATATAGGAGATGAATGGGCACCCTCCGTGCGGCCGTTCGTTGTGGCCTTGCTTAGTTTACCAAATCGGACGGAGGGAGATTATCGTGTGTTCTAATTAATTCTCTTCCCCCTCCTCCATGAAAAAAAAAAATTCAATGCTTCCTTTCTTTTATTAAATGGGAACTTAAGCCAGAATTTAAGGCCGTCCATGTTCGCAGATTCAAATTGAGCTTTCTTTTTTTTTTCCTCCCCCCCCTCCCCTGTTTCTCTTGTGGTTACTTCCCCCAACCCAGCCGTCCATGGCGATAACGGATAGGGGTCTTCCTGAAAGAAAGTGACGTCATTGACGCAGCTTGGTTCACCGGTTCTTTGGTTTCCCTCATTCATTTTTCTCGGGCCCTTGGATTGCTCTCCTTGTAATGGAGGCACGCTAATTTACTGGGATAGAACTAGAAACCAAGAGGGGCGATTCCTCTCGGTCCCAGCACAAAATCCTTGATTTTCCCCGTGTGCCCAGACACGATTCCTTCCAGAGCAACGTGAAGAGGTGTGCCCATAACGGAACGATCTTTGTAATCGCTGTCCCCCTCCCTTTTTCTGTCACTTTCTTTCTTCAAAGACCTCCCTTGAGTGATTTTTCCCCTTCGGAGTTTGGCATCGAGCCGAACGCTTTTGGCAGGCGTGACCGCACTCCGCTTTTTTTCTTAAGGATCTTTCCTTCAAAAGTTTTTTTTTTTTCTTTCAGTCGATTTTCCGATTTCGAGATCGCAAGGGTACTCAGCGGCATAGTGGAGTTTTCCCCGCGCCAGCAATGCCCCCGTTTTTTTTTCTTCAGATCCATTGGTCGGTCTCCCCCTTTTTATTTTCGATTTTTTTGACGACACACTTCCTTGACAATTTCGCAGCGGCTCGGCCTTCCGCCCACGGGCCAGCAGCGGAGTCGAACCTCTTTTTGGCAGTCCCCCCTTTGGCGCCCTTTCATCCATTCCTGTACACTTTCCTTCTCAGGCTTCTTCCCGCCTGATATCCCCTTTCTGCAAGAGCCTAGAGAAGTCATGGAAAGATTTGGCGATTCAACACTCGATTCGGACTCTTTTTTTTTTCCCCCAACATTTCCTTGGCTTTCGGCCCTTTGAGTTCTTCCGCTCCTTCCTCTGGTAAATTTGGTCCTGTGGTGAGACGTGATGTCCCCACAATTTCTCAAGGGTATAGAAGAAACCCTCGGTTCCCCCCCTTTCGTGGTTTGTCCTCTTTTTTTAACTTTTCCACATAGAGCTCCCGCCAGGTATTCTTAAGATCGTTCTAGCGCATCCTTTTCCTCTTTCAAAAAGACATGGCCTCACAGGACCCCGAAAGGTACCCCTAAGTTTCTTCTTTTCCCTAGCATGAGACTGCGCGGGAGTATTACCTTCCCCTCGTGCCCTCCCCCTCCTTTTTTCCCTGGGGCCCCCCTCTTTTTCCTCCCTCCTTTTTTTTGTCGAGACTTCTTTAGTTTGTACGCACCGTTTCATTAGTGAGTGTCATATTAATCCCGCCATCTTCTCTTTATAGGTGATCACTGTTCCTTCGGGGTCCATTGTGTGACGTTCCCTTTTTTCCGAGTCAAAATCGGTGTTTCTCTTTCGGTGTGCCTTTTTTTTTTTTTTTTAGCGGGCCTGTCTTTACCCTGATGCTCTTTACGTGATCCCAAATCTCAGCGAGAAGAAGAGTCTTTTTACTAGGGTTTATCCGATCCCCGTTTTTTCTCCAACCCTTCCCCCCCCGGACCCTTTCTGCACTCTTCCTTTGAACTTCCTTTTTTCCTTGGGCGCTCTTCATTGATCTTTAAGCCCTGTCTTGTTGGCCAAGCGCCAACTCCAAAGTATGGAACGCAATTTCCTCGAGCAGGCTTGGACAGCCAAGGTTCTTTATTCACCGCTATCACGGGCGTTTTCCCTTTTTTTACTACCTTTTTTTTCTCGTTCTTACTACCCTGTCCTCCCTTCTATTTCTTTTTTCCCATTTACTCCCCTCTTCTTGTCCCTTTTTTCTTCCTACGAGCCAGGCTGCTATTGACGAAATGACTTAGCGTGGAGTCACCCGCCTTTTTTAAGTATGCGATGCCCGGTTTCTCTTTTTTCCTTTAGTCTTTCCTTGGCGATTTTCCTTCCATGCGCTCTCTCTCTCCCTCTGAACCGCGTCCTCTTTGAAGATTGAGGCCTTTTTCAAAGCTCCCTTGCAACTCTGGCCCCCTCCCTTCATTCAGAGAGATTGGCCCTTAACTCGTTTTTCCCCCTCCTTTCCCTTATGTCAAAGCGCCTTGATGAGCATGGTTCGTTGCCCCCAAAGGTCAGAGCTGTGCCAGCATCCCCTTTCTTCAATCGGCAACAAAGCTTGTCGGTCACCTTCTCCTATTATCGGCTCTTCCTTTTCCTACGTTTATGGGTTTGACACGGCCGGCTTCTCAATAGACCCCCGTTTTTCACAGCTTGAGTGAGTTCCTTTCGATTCCTGTTCTTTCTTTTCTTCTTCCGACTCCATTCTGCGGTTGCTCAACAAGTGACATCGCCCGCGGCCCCCTAACTGAGAACTTTGCCGGATGCGTCAATCTGAGAAGATTTCCAGTTTCCCACCTTCTTTTTATCACTGCCCTCCCTCCCTTAGGGGGTCCTCCTGGCACGTCTGGTCCTTTTGTTTCACTTTTCCACCCCATCAGCTCAGTGAAGCTCTCGACATGAAGGTTTTTCTCCGGAAAGGCTGTTTCTTCCAATCTTAGCCAGTTGATTTTTTTTGCTACCTTTTGTTAACGCGCTAAGTTTTTTTTTTTCGCCTCCCTTTCACTCCATCCTCGCTATTGGCAAGCGACTTTTTCCGGCCACGAAACCCTGTGAAATGGCGCAATGTCCCTGCTCTCTCTTTCCCGGATTAGTTTCCCCTTCTTTCTCCTAAGCCCCTCTTCCTGAGGTTCCAGTAAATTTTTTTTCTTCCTAGAGAATCGCAGGGGCCACGAAGGTTGATCGAAAGGAGCATCCGATAAAAGTCCCCCAACGTCCCTACCAAACCATTATTCTTTCTCTCTGGAGCCTTTCTCCCCTTTCCGCTTTCTCGAGAGGTTATACGGGCCCTTCGGCATGGATGAAGAAGGCCCTCATGGAAGAGATTCCTCTCCCCTTTTTTTTTCCCAAAAACACCCTCTTTTGTTACTTCCTTACAGTTCTTTGGTAGGCCTACTTCTTTTCTCCCCAGCCTGACCCTCCTCCTTTTCAACAGACATCTCGGAGGAGGAAATGTCCTGTAGCGGACCTTCTTTGTTCTTCCCAACGCCCGAGAAGAATTCTTTTTCTTTCCCAGCTCCCCCCTTATCTTTTACTCCTTTCTTGCCTCTCCTTTATCTTGATATTTTTCGGTTAATCGTCCCCGAGACAGTGTCCCCAGAAGATCGAAGCTTTGTTCTTTTATGCCTTGCCAGATTTCTTTTTGGTTGTCCTCTTTCCCTTAATTTTTTTTAGTGCTTTTCTCCCCTCCTAGACGGGCCTCCCCCTGACGCCGGGCTGCTAAAAGAACCTCGGAGCGGCGGCGCGTTCATCACCTGATCTTGTTGAAGATCCTCCTTGACCGCCATTTTCTGATCTTCTTTTTTTCTTTTCCTCTACCCTTCCTTCCAAGAAGATCTGCCCTCTTCCTGTTCCTCTGTCTCGTCCCCCAGGCAGTGAGAATCTGGATGAACCTGTCTACCCGCAGCCGGCCCTTCGATCGTGCTTTTTCCCCGTCCCCTGCTGCCCCTTTTTACCCCCCTTCCCCCCCCCCTGCCGGGTTGTTCCCATATGACCTTTCTTTCTCACCAATATATTCCCGGCATACCGCGCTTCAAAGAAAGGATTAGTCTCCTTCTGGTCCAGGCCCACAGCATTACCGACCCTTCCTCCAAGCTCCGGAGCCTCCCGTCCCTCACCCTAGAGCCTCCTGCTAACGTTCTCCTTCTGTTCCTCTTGACTTGATGTTTTTCGATTTGAGGGGCCACCCCGGGAATTGTCAAGAGTACTATACCGGTAACTGTTTCTCCCCTTTTCTTGCTATTCTTCCCCCCCCCCGTTTTTCTCTTTGAGAACCTTCGCCTCAGGCCGTACCAGGATTTTGTTTTGAAGATGGGAACCCTTTATTTCTCCGTGCTGCTCATCTTTTCTTTTTGCCCCACGGGTGGCTTTTCTCTCGATAACCCTGAGGCGCCGTTTTTTGAAGGACCCATAGCTTTTTCAATAAAGGGGACTTTTTTGTTGGCTCTTCTCGCGATGCCCGTTCCCTTCTACCCTTTTTTCCCTGTAAGCAATGCGATACTTCTCAGTCCCCTGTTTCCGAGTCTCTTTCCCTTACAGTACTGATGAGGCGCCATGACCCCCCACCCCTGGCAGCATCTGTTTCAAGATTATTTCTTGAGCTGCGTGACTCCTTTTTTTTTCCCTTCGTTTAGTTTTTTCTTCCCTCTTTACATAGCGCCGAGAGTATTTCCCGGAAGAAAATTTGCCTCGCCAGATTACGCCTTTCCAAACCTTTTTCTATGCGTAGGCCCCTTTTTCTCAAACTTTTTCAAAGTTTATGTTCTCTTTTTTCAAATGAATGGTTTGGAACGGCCCCCGGCCGGCCGTCATTTTGACAGCTGGTCCGACCCCAATCATCTCAGTAATGGTTTTTTTTTTCCTTATCGCTTTGTTGGTCCCTTCTCTTCCTCAGGTTCATTTTTTCTTAATTCTTTTTTGAGTCCCAGGCAGTTGCGCGCCGATGTCCTGCGGTTTTTGTCTTCTTTTTTTGAAGAGCTTCTTGGTCCTGAGCTTACCGCTCATATTTTTTGACACTCCCCACGGGCACACCTTTTCTGTCCCTTTCCCGAGATCAGACGGGATGTCGCGACCTAGGCAACGCTTGCATGTGACAGGCCGACGATGCAGCTTAAAGTTTTCACCCCTTACAGTTTGATGTTTTCTTTCTTTTTTTTTTTCCCCCGTTTTGTTCGTCCCCGACCCTCACCCAAATTTTTTTTTTTTCCAAATAGAGTCGTCCTTCTTCCCCTCACGCGGGCTCCCCGTGACGAAGGAAATAATTCCGCTGATGAGCGCGGATCGTCTGCCTTGTGCCTTTTTTGCACGGCTACGAGCAGCTCTTAAGATTCCCCAAGTTGTCTCCCCTCTCATAGTGGTTTGGCACCGCACAGCAAATGAAAAGTTTGAATGGCGAAGATCCCTTTTTCGGTATCCCTTACATATCAATCGCCGGTGCTCTTTCTTACGATATCCCCCCTGCATTTTCTTCCTTACAGACTGCCCCCGCGGCTCAAGAAAGATGGTAGGACTTTCCTGGGATCGTCCGCCCCCCTCTTCAACGGCGCAACCGGCCTTCCCGGGCCTTTTCCCACTAACGCTTCCCTTTTTTTCTGGTTCCTCTTTCTCATTTCCCCTCCCGGCCTTTGTATCTTTTGGCGCTTGAAAAACAAGCAGATGCCTGGGCGGTAACTCGCCCCCCTTCTTTTTGGCACTCACTGCCCCGCCGTTTCACTACTCTTTTCCCCCGTTTCTTTGGTGGTTTCCTTCCCTTGTATTCAAACGTCCTCTCCACCTCTTTCAAATTTCTTTCCGCTGAGGTGATTTAGATACGCGCGATTAATAAGGGCCCCCCCTCCATAGGGCCGCGTCACCCTTGCTTACTTCCCGCGTCGCTTTAAAAGATTTTCATCTGTCCTTTTCCGTCCCCTTCCCCCCATGAGACCTTCTTTTCTCCACTGCCTGAACGCGCCTCTGGCGCGGGAGTAGGACCTGCGGACACGAAAGAAGCACCCTCGTACAAGCTAAGCTTTTGTTTTTCGCAAGATTTCCGCCCGTTTCTTTTTTTTCGTCCTTCCTTTTTTTTTCCCCTCTTTAGCACTTTTCCCTTAGCCCCCTTTTTTCGTTCCGGGATTGACAGTCTCTTTCTCCCCTCGGAAAATCGGTGTCCCCGTTCCTCTTTCTTTGAACAATTTGTCCGGCTTTTTGAAGAGGCGACTAGGAATTTGCATCTCCCGTTTATCCAACAAATCCAGCGCGCACGAAGCGCTTTTCCCTCTTTTTTTCTTCCTACCCCCGTTTCCCTTTTGTCACTCCTTTGCACTCCCTTTACCTCCCAATGCCTAGCGAGAGGGACCTCCCTGGCTAAATGTACTAGAAAAGTATTCCTTTTTTGCGAGTACCTCCTTTTTTCGATTTCTCATTTCTGCTAAGAGACACTCCTCCCCAATCTTTCCCTACTTTCTCTCCTCTTTGGCCTTTCTTTCCCTTTGCGTCCTTTTTCCCTAGGTTTGCCGGGTGACTAGGAGCCTTATATAAAAGTCAGAACTGCGCCAGAAACGTATTTCCTTATGCTTTTGACGGGGCGTAAGGTTCTCCCTTTTCTGCGAATTTTGCCCGCCTCCTACTCTGGCTGTTTCCCCTTCCTCACCCTTCTTGAGATTGAAGCCTCTGACCTATGCCCGTTGATCGTAGCCATTAGGCGACTGGCATTTCATGGCGGCGGTGCCAAATCTTCTCTTAATTATTCGCATCGGGACCACCCTCTCTTCTCCCGATGCTTCCCTTTCCCCTCTGGCCTCCCCTGAGCCTCTTCCTTCTTCTTCCCTCGGTACTGCAAGGCCATCAGTGAGGCGCCGATGCCAAAAAGAGTCGAGGTGTAAAAGCAACTTCGCTTTGTCACCAAAAGGCTCTACTGCAGCATCAGCGCTGCTTTTTGAGTCAGCGGTATTTGAATTCACCAAAGAGAATGTCGTTGTTTCAGAGCGCATCGGAATTATTCTTACATTTTCCTAGTTTTCCGTCTTTTCCCTTGGAATCTTCCCCCCTTCCCAAGCTTCACTATCAAATGAGGGTAGTGCAGGCCTCCCCTCCTCCCCAAGGAATGCGCTGGCATTAAGCAGAAACACAACAATATTTTCTCAATCCGCTTTTTTTCTTTCCCGGTTTTTTCTGCCCTTCCCCCTGTTTTTTTCGTTTCGCAATCCGATCTGTGATCCCTTCTCTTTACGGCCTTTGATGGGGTGTTGCTATCACGACCTTCTCTGCCAAGCTGATTCCGATTGCTTTCCGTCAACCCCATCAGCTCAGTCTTAACTTGTATCTTGAACGGCTGTTTCTTCCTTTTTGCCCTTCCCATACGAATCTTTCTCCTTTGTTTTTTTTTAAATTTTTTTCTGGGTGACCCCTTCGTCCCCCTGTGTTCCCTTCCCTATAGTTCTTTGGGCAAGCGACGTTTGGGAACCTCCTCCCACCATTTCGAAATAGTCTTCCTTCATAGTCCCCTCTCCCTTTTCCGTTACTTTTCTCCGCCTCGTTACTTTCCTTTTCATTATGAGAGGTGGCAGTAATGGCGGCTGCATTTGATAGCATGAGAACTTTTCCCGGGATACTGCCTAGACCCCCTCCCATCTCCCCTTCCCCGTGATCCCCCCCCTATTCTCTATTTTTCCTCCTGTCGCCTTGATTTCCCCCCTCTCAAGCACACTTCGGAGATTTTCATAAACGGGCTTCTCCTGATGTCCCCTGGAGGCGGACGAGAGGAGCTTCTCCCCCCCAACCCCCCCCCTTTTCCGTCCGGGTCTTCTTCTCCACCCATGGTCGGTTCTTCGGATTTGCGACGGCACAATTCATATCAAATGGCATCCCTAGGATGCAGGCAAGTCCCCCTCATGTTTTCGCGCCCGGGTGAGCCCCGAACCGCCATTCCCTTCTTTCTCCTCCTTTTTGAAGTGGCCCCTTCTCGACCCTGACTTGCCTCTTTTTAGTATACTATCTCTCAATTGCGGTTCCTTTCCCCAATTTTTACCCTACTTTAGTCTTTTTTTTTTCCGTCCAGGGCGAATTTCATTCTTTGGAATGGCGTACATAGAGGCGGTAACACACTCTGATTATTTATCTGCTTTCCCTTTCGCTTTTCCCTCTGATTTCTTCCTTCCCCCTTTAGGTTTTTTTTTTTCCCCCAGCATTCCGTCCAACCCTGATAGCTGGACGGCAGCTTTTCTAGATCTTACCA
>Ga0179593_1579098_pt1 | contig 13203 bp, 7 predicted proteins | sample CZODoug2_1_08_16_FD_185931 | JGI IMG/M metagenome (GOLD analysis project Ga0179593, IMG submission 185931) | Vadose zone soil fungal communities from Angelo Coast Range Reserve, California, USA - CZODoug2_1_08_16fungal (PacBio error correction) | ecosystem: Environmental > Terrestrial > Soil >... | reverse complement strand
TCGATATGACGGTGCCCCACACTGTAGGGTCAAGGCCGAGAAGTACTTACAGCGATCCTTCAAGGACGCGATCGCCTTTCTTAGATATAGGTGTTGGCGGATCTTCCGGGGTAAATCAACATCCGTTCACCAATTCACCTCCTATCTTGGCGGCAGCATCTTATCAGACGTTGGATGAAGTTGTGAACGAGACAATGTAGGTGTTCCACGGTTTCGTTTAGGCAGTGTATTCCTGGGAGTCGGACCTTACTAATAGTAGCTTTTCATGGATTACCCCCTGTTTTTTTGTGAGCTCCCGTCGTCCCCGGAGGAGGGCTTTCGACGGTCGGTCACCAAGATCAGCACTACCCCGGCCGTACCTGACGTTCTTGTTTTGCGCGCAAGCTCCGGAGGGTGTTAACCTTCATGCCGGGTTCTTCGCCGGGATGGGCAAACACGACCGGGTCTGGTGGCACGGGTGGCGCCGTATATCAGACGCCGCACTCGAAAAGTGATCGTTAGTCCGCTCTTCCCTCTACCGCTAAGAGACTTTTGTCTCGCCCCTGATCAAGTCTGCGTCAGAGCCGTCGGTCTGGGGGGTCACTGTTTCTCGGCAACGTAGCTGATTCTCCCCCCTCGTCCCTGCGTCGGCGAGCGCATCAGGTCAAAGCGGAACTGACCTTGCCGATTTAGCGAGCTGGCGCTCTAGACGGGGCGCCTCTCTTCGCTGATTTTTTAGGGGATACCTTTTTTCACGCCCCAGTTTGCTGTTTCGCTTCGGCTCGGTCCCAAGTCCCCCTTGAGAAGCGTGCCCTAAACACCGGTGGCGGGACGGCGCTTTAACAATATACTCCCTTCCCCCCCTTTCGGAGGCTTACGAGTTGACCCCCTCCCGATGTTGCGCGGTCATCTTGGACACTAGCCGCGAAATGCGTGTTCCCACTTCGGCTCCCCGATTCTTTACCGCTCCTCTCCCGAGCAGGCGTCTTGCGCTCTTTCTTCGGTTTCAAGGTTTTTCGCTACCGCGGAGCGAGCGTCTATGTCTTTCAGGCCCCCTCTCTTTTTATCACTTCCGACGGGGGAGAGAGTTTCCCTCTTCTTGCTGCCGCCTGCGACCTCCTCAGTGATCACCTGTCCCTTTTAAGATCAGCGCACCCGCTAGGTCAGCGAGACGTAATCTAGGATGATAGTCAGTCCTGTAGGCCCCTTTTACCTCTGCCCACATCCGAGGGGCAAAAATAGTGAGTCTCCGGAGCCGAGAGTTGTATTTTTAGACCCGTTTCAGGACGTTTTTACCCCCGCCTGTAATTTTAGTTTGCACGGCTTAGCCTTGCCCTCGACAGCAGCTCGGCGGCCCGAATCGAAACTTGCCGAGATTTCCGCGCCCCGTCGCATCCCGCGCGACCCTAAGCTTAATGCCGTACCGCGTGCGCTGGTGAAAATGATTGTCCCGTCGTCCCTGGTGAAGCGCGCCGAATAAATACGCGAGTTCCCCAAATTTGCCGGTGACCAAAAACAGCAGGTTTTAGCTGCAGACTTGATAGCCCAACCGATCGAGTTCCGGTCTGAAGCGGAATGGCTCCGAACGCCTCTGTAGTCGATGTAGCGGTTTGGCCGGATTCATTCCCAGAGAGAGAACGTAACTCGCCACGAAACCTTTGACGTCGTCCTCCCCCCTTTACGCGCACCAGGACGGGATAGCTTGCGTGCTATCTCCAGCGGCCCAGGATGCACGTCCTCTTTTTCTATACGGACTGGGATCAGGTTGGCTCAGGATGTCACTCCGGGTTTCTCGGCCACGCGCGATGCAAAACCGGCAGTATGCCTCTCACAAGAGTCGTTGTTCGATCCGAAGTCTAGAGGTTCCTCAAGTTTACACCGGTGCCCACACTCATGTTGGCTCTTTCACCTTCTGCCGACTGACGGATGATCAGAACGTTAGGTTCACGTAGATTGAGGCCCTCACCGATCCGCCTTCCTCCAGACGGATCTGTCTCCCTGTTCACGTCCTGACCTTCCGAAAGCTGGTTGCGCCATTACCCAGGTGACCAGACACGCAGCAAGCTTACTTCTCGATCGGCTCCGAGCGGGGTCGAGGCAACACCGCCGCGTGACCCCTGCTTTACTACTTATCTTGAGTATGAACCGTTCTTCACTTTGGAAATCCGAGGACCGCGGCCCAGAAGCTCATACTCCGACACGCAACCCCGCAGAAGTTGAATTCTCAAGTCTCTTCGAGGCCGTGCCTTTTAAGCGCGAGTTCTCTAAATCGCCCCGGTGCCTGTGTCGCGGGTACACTCGTTTGTTTCATGGACCACGCTTTGCGAAACGATCGCGATTAAATGGTGCCCCGCATCCGGTCGATCCCACTTCTTTCCCTTAGAATGATTCATGCTTCCTCGCCTCTGACTTACGACGGCGTCCGTGGCCCAGTCAACCAGCAGGATCGATCTCCCGCTAGTCCAGCGAGGTTATCAGCGCTTTCCCTCGTAGCGCCTTTTTGTTTTCTCCGAGCTCCTTCCCGAATGGAATCTTACCCGTTTGCGATCATTCTGGTATGACCTTCCCTCAGCTCCCCCCTTGATACCTTCGGGTCTTCGAACTGGCAGTAAAAGCTGAAGAGTGCTGTTACTGCAGTACGACAGCTTGTCACGTTCGTTCTAGCCCGGACTCACGCCGCCAACGTCACGTCCATATTGAGAATCGACCGACGACATAGTCATTATTTCCCATCTCCGTCTGCGGCAAGCGACCTCTCCAATTGTTCCCACCCTGCTCCCTCGAGCCTCCGAAGTGCCATGCAGATGACTGCACATCCAACACCCCCGCGTCCGATGCGGGCTCTGAGGCTCTGGGACAGGGGCCCAAGGAACTTGCCTGAGCCTTCGGCGTCTCTCTTTGTACCCAGACCCGGAGATTAGTTTTTTACCCCTCCGTTGTGTGTTGGTCTCATGTTCGGCATCCCCGTTTGGAAAAGGAGAAGGCTCGCAAAGTTACTTGTTTGGCCTCCCTCGGAGTATGCGGCCGACTTAGCCTGCCGATCTCTGGCCGTGATGTGCTGCTGTGAGTTACCCCATATGGGCCTCAAGTGATAGTCCCCCGGTAGAACAGTGTGTTCAATTTCTTCGTACGCAATTCGATGAATCACGCCTTCGTTACCCGATCGGGACCTCCCCCCCCCCCCCCGGGGACCCGAATGATGGAACTCTGTGCTGAACGTGCTCTGCGTTCGATTTGGACGCCGCGATCCTGGCTTACGACTCCAACCGCCGAGTTTTGTTTACGCCCCTCGTATAGGCCGCGGACACAACGTATCTGGCGATCGTAAGTACGTACCAGCCGGCCCGGGAGCAATTGGTGGAGTCCGTCAGGCCCCTTGAGGTCGCGGACTGATGGTCCCAGCCCGAGAAATAGATGGACTTCTTTCACTTTCCGAGAAGGTTCATTAGTGTTGAGCCGCCCCCGTCCTCGAAGGCGCGAGTTCTTCGCCGCTGTGACTACCGTCCGCGGGCCCTTGAATATCCAGGCATTCGTGAGAGCTTTTTTTCGAAGATCCCCTCATTCCTTACTTCGCCTGAGACGCCGACGACACTGCGGAGGGACGATTCACTGAAAGCCGTACGTCGCGATGGCAGCTAGTACGTCCCCTCTTCCCTCCCGGTACCCCCTCGCTGGTGCCGTTCGTAGAGTCCGCGGTTCTCTTGCTGCTCGTGCCTTTAACCTACTCGGTCCTTTTTCCTCCTCAGGTTTCCTTGTGTTGGAGGCCGCCCCGAGCGTTCTATCTCTCGTTACTGCTGCCTCACTGTGCTTTTCAGTCCACTGAAAGGTCAACCACCGCTTTTCCTCCTGATTTCCTGCGCCTCAGTACGTGGAATCAGGGTACTCAACAGGAGGTTGCAATTCTGTTTCGACCGTCCGTTCCAGCGATTATTCTTCCCTTACGCGCAGGTTTCTGAGTATATGACTCAACGCCGGATCGGGGGCTCCTTTGGACGAGCACATTCAGGTGTGGGTCCGGTTCAAGTGTTGATTCAGCCTAATACCCTTCCCTCCCCGATTGGACATTCAATTGTAGGACCGATTTTTCCTTTCCGGCGTTTGAGAGTCCGAGATATCTTCCCTTTGGAGTGTTCGATTTTGAAACCAAAAAACACCCTAGTCCCCGGGATCCACCGGCCGCTAGAAGAGATAAGAGGTCGGGCGCTTACGTAGACCGCGAAATGGGTTTGTTCCACAGTCCTGTCCGCGTTGGGCAGCCTTGAGCAAACCGCCGGTTCTTTTCGAGGGAATTTTCATTTCTGGGATGGAATCCGCTTCCCCAGAATACTACCGCTTCCGGCGAGAAACGTCGACCGAGCGGTTTGTTCGACCCACTGCTTCCCATCTTAGGCGGTTCGTTTTCTTTTTTTCCACACTTCAATTTAGTGGGACCAATATGCTGCGCGGCGCCTGCTTTCGGCGAGCGTCCTAGTTTGTCAACAGGCCCGGAAGCAGCTGAGCGGATTTGTTCTCTCAGCTGCAGAGGGGTTATCGTGATCACGTTTCGACTTTTCCGTCAGCCGACCTTTCGGTCGAGGTCCTCTAGCGGGACCTCCTCTTTTATCAGGGCAGAGAAGGATTTTGCCCGAAACTGCCCCCCCCCCCGGCGGTGGAACCTTTGTCAACTACAAAATCTCTCTCTGTGATCGTTTGCAACCCCCGCGCCGCCTTCCCTTGTTAACAGCCCGACAGTTTTTTTCTCGTCCCACGCTAGTCGAAGTGGTCTTCTCGTGAACTCGGTTGATTTTGATCGGTGCATTTTTTTTTCCTGTAGAGCCGGGCGGAGAGCAGGCTCTAGCGTGCAAGGCCTACCATCCTTCTTCTTTAATCTCCTCGTTGGTTTGTCCGGATGGTTCCTTTTTCCTCGAATATCTCGTCACCTGCACTAAACCTGGAGCCTCGCTCTCCGATCAGCCAGCGCACATGCAGGTCAGAGCTTCCCCTTCTCGAAAGAATGGTTTTGCCCCACTTCTCCCGGCGACGGGCCCCCCCTAATACATACTCGGCGGGCAACATGAGCTCTCGACCCCTAGCCGGAGAGGGTGTTTTCGTTCTCCCCGGTTCAAACAGTTCGCACCCTGCTGCCCGAGGATCGACTTGCGCATTTATCCATGAGGGGTACCAGCATTTGCACCTGGCGTGGCCAGCTAAAGACTTCTTACTTGGCTCCCGTTTTTCAGCTGAAGATGTAACCCTCAGCGCTCTTTCTCCTCTCCCCCGAGCAGTTACACGATATTGATGCGCTATGACCCTAAGGATGCTTCTTTTTTGAGAGATGAGATATCCCCCGGTGTCAAACCCTTTTTTCTCCCTTTCGAAACCAGCTCGGTCTTGGGCCAGAGAAGATGTTTGCCCTCAACAGTGGAAGGTAGAGCGCGCGGCCGCTCTTACAAGCCCCCGTACCTCGCCGCCCTCGGTTGGAGATTCTTCAACTCCGGAAGTTGTCCTTTCCGTTGTTGGCGATCGCACTCAGCCCAGGTTTCCTCTTCCTCGGGATCTTCCGGTGGGCACGGTGAGATCGGTGTCACTCCCTTCACGCCTTTCTCCGTGCAGAGAGGCTAGCACGGACTCCTTCCAACCGCCCATTCAGGTAATCCCCGTCTTCGAGACTTCCTGCGACTACGTGGGTACCGCGTTGCGCTTCCCCTAACCTGTGACCCGTCATTTTTTCCTTCTGCCTATGGATAGACCCGCTACCCCCGTCGGATCTTGTTGGACCGGATTCTTCCCTCTGATCTCCGACCGTATCGCCTTGACCAGCGATCTCCTCTTTCGCGTTCACCCTGCGCGGTGAGGCAGCCCGAGAAAGCTCTTTTTCTCACGTCATTCCCCAAGGTCCCTCCCTAGCAGTGGAGGCCTGCATCGTTAGTTCGTTCTGGAAGCGAAGGGAGATCACACCCAACTAAGGTTTTCAATTACTCCAGAGTATGCCGTCTTTCACTCATGCTAGAAATCTCGATCTCCTCCGTTTTTTCACCGAACGGGAGATTCATCTCCTTTTGGCCGGAAGGATTATCTTGCCAAGCTTCAAGTAGCTTTGAGGTTCCCTTTCCTAGCGAGGCCCCGTGTCGTTCCACGTAGAAGTCCTTACTGAAGGAGCCGCGCTTTTTGGTGGCACATAGTGTTCTTTAAGCTCCCCCCCTCGACTGTCGATCCCCCACACGCTCTTCTTACTCGATATCTCCCCCCCGGCCTGCCTAGGGGTAAGCTTTGGCACTGTCGACATGCCAGCAGGTCCCAGGATCCTTTGGATAACATCATTCCCCCTTGCCCCTTAATAACTAACAATGCCTCTCGCCCGTTTTTCGCGAGCCTTGGTACCGAGTTTCGATCCTTCTGTTTGATCAGGCCTCGCCGAGACAGTCGACGTTTTTTGCTGGAGGGTACCTTTGATGCGGCGTCCTTGGAACCCCATTAGAGCCACGAACCGGTACTGTCCCCCAAAACTAGTTGGAACTTTTGTTTTTTCTGTCGGATAAGAGATTTTTTCGTAAGGCTCTCCCTTCTTAGACCAAGCAAGCTGAGTGATTTTGTCCTTTTTCCCACCAACTTTTTTTCGTTTTTTGCTCACGACCTGCAGTGCCCATTTAGATTGTTAAAGAAAAGGCACCCCTCCGGCGCGAATAGATAGCCTCAAGGCCTCGGCACGTGAAATACTTTCCCGACTTTCGGGTATATAGAGGCTGCCGAAAAGCCTCTCTCTTTTTCCTCCTACCTTTTGTTTTTTTTTCGGCTTATACTGTTATTCCCCCGAGGTCCCACGTCCGCGAGGCTCGGGGGTGCAAGCCCATTTCGTTTTTTCACGCCTCTTAGCTAAGCCTCGAGAAGGCCTGCAGCCGCCCCGATTGGACGCGTTGTTGTGCGCAGATTGGCACCGTGCTCGACGGAGGCCTTAGGAAACTGATGTGTTCCTCTGCACCGCTTCCTCTCAAAATCCTTCGGACATTCGTCGCCGGAGCCACATGATGTAGCACCTTGCCTTTGCGCCCCTGTTTGCCTTTTTTTCAGATTTAAGGCGCCATCATTGACCGCCAAGCCACGCTCTAGTCTTTTAGGACCTTCGAGAGGCCTGCAGGTTCTCCCCCCCCGAGAGATGACTTATTAGTAAGTCTTCCCCTTATGGATATTGGATTGGACTTGAGATGGCGCGTGAGTTGTTATCTCCCCGATTGACCGGGACGTCGCGGTTTTTTTAAACTCGTCACACCTAGATGAGACATGAGTTTGCGGCGAGCGCGTATACGCCGCGTACCACATCCTGATTGTGCCGCCTCCTTTATCATTTTGCGCAGAAGAAGCGTTTTTGGATACCAATCCATCCTCCCACTACTGTTTCTCGGCCAGAATCAATTATTTCTTCCTTTGCAGGCATAGACGGCTGACGCGAGGGTTTCCTCTTTTTCCGACATGCCCACGTGAAAGCTTTCGCTCCCTCCCGATCGGCCTGGCGTTCCAAAACGAGGATTTCGTTCGGCGTTTTTTTGCAGATATTGTGAGATCCGTGCCGCGGTCCTTTTATTACTTCGCGAATCCCGGCTGGAGCAGGTTTCCCTGATTGGAGATAGACACGTTTCTCTTTCTCAATCGAGGATGCGATCACTTGCTTTTGGGCCATGAGTCTGACCCCCTGTTGCTCACAGATTCTAGGGATTTCCTCCGTGCCCGACATATGGCCGCATCATCATTCTGTAGTAGTCCGTTTCTGTGCATCGCGTTCCCCGTTTCGCTATAATGTTTGATCTGTTTAACCCCTCTCCCCCCTGAACTATCTCCTTCCAGGTGCTCCCCGGCCTACGGGACTGCCCGAGGCAATTGAAGGTTGTTGGCCACCTTGTTCGCAGTGACAGCCTCCTCGTCACTCCTTGCGCACTTCTGATGGACCCCTTGGACGTAATCGCTGAAATTACGTTTTCTGTTTTTTTTTTGCGTTACATGAGTTTCGGCACGGAAGCCGCTTGACACGGTCATTTGCCCACCCCCGATCCTAAAAGGGCACCGACTCACTTTGATACTGATGGTTTAATTGGCTGCTTCCGACAGGCTTTTTGTCCCAAGGATATTCCCGTGGTTTCACCCCCCCTTTTTTTCCGCGGTTATGGCTGCCGTACTTTTCACCCCCCGCCTGTTCTCTAAGGTCTCATTTTCGTGCATACTTCCGAGTACATATTTACGCTGTTCTCGTTTCCTCTTCCCCCAACTCCGCTCTCAGTAATACTTTTCATCAGCCGGCTGTTGGGGTCCCGGCCATTTTTTTTCGTTTCCCCCTCCCCCCCGTATGCTTGGATTCGCTCGCTGCTTCCGCGATTCAGGTTAACGCGGCCCCCTGAATCTGGCCGACTTGCCTTTTCGCTGGGGGCGCGAGTGCCCGGTCGTCTTTTGGATCAAACCTGCGGGATATCCCCTGCCCCCCTCTATTCCGTCTTTTGATCTTGGCCACCGTTCGACCCTAGCGAAGGCGTTCCCCCTCCAACGGTGGCGCGAAAACGCTGGTATTACCTCCAACAACTGCCGTAGATTACCGTTCGCCGATGTGAATCATCGTGGAGCCCGTCTGGCGAACGGTTAGATGCCACCTTTTAGCCGTATTTTTCTCCTCCCGGCCCGAAGCCGTTGCTGTTTCTCTGCTTATCTTCGACGACTTGAATTTAACGTCGTCCGGGCCTTGGATTGCAGAGTACTATGCTTTTTATCCCGGCACCATCTTCCCTTCCTTTTTTCCCATCGTTGTTGGGAGATATGATTTTGTGCGTTTTTTCGCTACCGGCCACTGAAACACCTTTTCGTCGAAGATAAGTTCCAGCTGACCTGCTGACTCAGCATCGAGAGATGACCCTTAGATCCCTCTTTTTTTTTCGTTGGCATAAGTCCCCCTGTTGCTGCGACGGTTCCCCGCTTTGACCGCCCAATAAGCTGTTGCAAATTTGCTCTCCGACAGCGTCCTCTTGTTAGTTGCCCATGACTGTTTTTCCGGCTCCCCCTTTTTCTTTTACGACTGAGCTACCCAGGGGTACCCTGCGTCCGCAGGTCCAGCCCCGACGGGCCTTGTCACAGTGATATTCCCTATGAACTTTTATTTCCCCTCCCTGACGCGACCCCGACCCAGCGTCGAATCAGTTCACTCACCGATCTTCAGCATGGTTCTTTTGTACCCCAAATGAATGAGTTTTCCAAGAAGGGAACCAACCGAGCGCATTCTTCTTCCACGAGAGTTTGAACTACCAGGGCCGGCAAACACCCTCCCAAGTGCCGTCGGATCGTATAACAACCGCTTTTTCTGACGAGGAAGATTTGGCCCTCCCTTCTTTTTCCGTTTGTAGAGTAGCTTCCTGCCGGATTAATAATTCTACTTCTCCCCAGTTTTTTTAACTCTCTGGGAGCACCTGATTGTGTTAATAAGCACCGACAGATTTCCCTGAAGGAATGTTCACCTTCCTGATGACTTGCAGGCATTTGATCTTTCCATCAACTAAAGGCAGCGTATATAGTCTTAGATCATGAGGTTGCCCCCCTGTGTGTGATAGGGGTTATGACCGCCAGAAGACCCGGAATATATTAACCAGTTCGATTTTTTACGCTGACTCAACACCCCCCCAGCCTTTTTAAATTCCCCCCCTGTTTGGACGATTATAGTAGACTCTCCGGCGTAAGCAGTACGAGATTCCCTTCATTTACCCTTTGTCCCCCCCAACTTTCTAGTTTTTTTCCGACTTTGGCTTGCGCGATACCAGTTGTGTCTTGGTGAACTGATTTCACCTCTTAAGCGACCAGATGAAAAGCCCCCGTCTTGTATGCCGTTTTGAGTTTGATCCTTCATTCCTGAGGCCTTATGCTATTTTCAAGGCACTTTCCAGGGAAACTCATTCAGTCCCAGGGTCTCATTGGCCGCTCTTTTGTCCCCTCCTGATCCCCCCCCTCCTGGGTAGGCCCCCACCCTCATCGACATGACCCCCCGATCGCATCTGTGCCCCAGTTCCCCCCTTTTTTCTGCCTAGCTTCTTCCCTCTGCAACAGAATAATACCGACCACCTGTCCTCGCTCCTCCGCATTGTCAGGAGCCGGCAGATCGGTCCCCCTGAAGTCCAAGGGTGACGTCTTCTTTTGTTAGTACACCTCCCTTCCCCTTTGCCGGGTATATTTTTCCCCGGCGACTTAGTGATTATTACTGTGTCCTTTGCGCCCAGGCAACGATCGCTGTCCCTTATTGCATTTGCAGACAGCGACCCGGCTATCAAAAAGTTCGGCTTCCTTCCCCTTTAACTTCGGTCGCTGACTTTTTTCCTCTAGTGGGCAGACTTTAAGCTTTTCTATTACGCGCCCTTTTCAAGAAGGTAGAGCGGTTTTCTCCGGGCTTGACCAATCGTTATGGAAGCAATGTACTGCCTGCTTTTTTCACTATACGCATAGGAAATTTCGTTTGGACGGATTTTCATCCTTTCACTTCATTCGCCCCGCGGTTTTTTCTTCGTCGGTCGGCGCTAACTGGGGACGTACCTTATGACTGACGCGCGGATTTATTGCGATACAGCCCTTGCTTTTCTCCCCGGTTTGCCCAAAGCACGCAACGCGATCCCCGCGATATCCCGGCAGACAAACATGTTCCGTCCCCCAAAGAAGGTCCGCATAGCAAAGGCCCGCTCAGGCCCCCCTTCATTTCTTGGAACCCCTCTTATGCCGAGCGCCCATCATTTAGTCGCCCCTCATAATTGGCAACCCTTCTCACTTATCATCAGGCAACCCCTTAACCCTGCGAGTTTTTCCCCGAATGACATCCTCGGCAGCGCGTCTCGGCAGCTTTTTTTTTTGCGGCTCTGGTTGGCATTTCTTTCTTTTTCCCGTTACCTGGCCCTGTCTTCCCTTCTCCTTTGATAGTTGCCGAAACAGGGATCCCTCTTTCTTCTCCTTTTTTTAGAGGAGATCTTTTCGGTCCCCTCTTCCCCTGGAAAGAGGTTTTTCACTTGATCCGAGTTTGGAAGTGCATTTTCTACTCCCTCCTCCTTTCGTTGACGTCCCTTCTTCCCCCCTTGTTGGGATTGCATGTGGAGCCCCATTATGGGGACCTCCCGCTTGACGACTTGAGTACCAGGGTGGTCCTTTTTTTTTTTATGCAATTCGTCTGCCGTCGCCCGGAAGCGACATCCCCCTTCTACCGACATATTTAAGAGAGTCTTCGGTTTTATCTTTTGTTCAGTGCCTTTCGCTCCCTTTTGATAGAAGTGATATTCCGGTTTTTTTCAGAAGAATCATGGTCTCACGACTGTTCCCAAGCACCGCGTCTCTTTTTTTCTTTAAACGGGTCATTAAGCAGTAAGAACAAGTTTCTTTTACTTCCCTCTAGTACTTTCTTTCGTGTTTAAGGCGAAAAGGGAGTGCCGAAATGTTTTTAGGCTTCTCTTTTTTCCCCCCCTTTGAAAATTTTTCCGTGAGGACATTTCTCTTTTTCTTTCCCCCCTTCCCCAAGACCACATAGATGCTCCATGGATTTTCACGTTCGAGCTTACCATGACGGTCCGGCGGATTTCCCCCCCCCGGTAAAGGGTCGTTAGCATCCGCTTCCCCCCTTCGGGAAGAATTGCTCGTGTTTGATCGGACACTGCTTCTATAATCCTTTGGGAAAATTACCGCCTCCCTTTTTGCGCGCGGTTCAGGCACCCATTCACCATTTACGCCTTTCCCGCCCCAGTTTTGGCTTTTTCCTAGAGGGCGACCGTAGCGTAAAGCCGCTACGTGCAAGCTTATATCGGACTGACGGTCCTTTCGCCCGACCCTTCTGATTCTTTTCTCCTTTCGTTTGATTTGCCGCTTTCTTTCCCCCGACTTTTACGATTTTCCGCTTAATACCCTTCCACTTACTCCTTTTTTATGTGTGTTGTCTCCCCGCCCCCAGCTAGTTTCTGACAGACCGCTTTTGCTACTTTCCCCCCAGTTCATGATTTTCAGGCCTTTTTTTTAAAACTGTATTCCCTTATGTCCCGCCCCACGATTTCCTGGATCTCATGCCCGCACCGAAACTCCGGTGTGGGAACCAGACCAGACATTGGATCCCCGTCTTTTTCTCGGATTTGCCGATCTTTTCTTAGTCGGCGCATTTTTTGAGCGTTCACCAGATCCTCCTTTCTGTTGTAGCCCCATTATTCTCCCCCCCCCCCTTTTTAGGAAAGTTCCCACATGTAATTTGTGTTTTCTGTTCCCCCCCCTCCTTTATTGAATGTATAGTTATATTTGGAGTCCTCCCCTCTTCTTTGGAAGTCCTTCTTGAGTAGAGAAATAGTCCCTTTCAGTCTTTTCGTCCGAGGTTCTTACTTCTCTCCCCTTGCTTTCGGAGGTTCCCCCCCATTTTCCACTGGTTCATACAAGCACGACGAGGACAACTTTTTTTTTGGCTCATGTTGTTTTCCCCCTATCTTTCCCTTCCTTTCTTCCCCGGACTGGGGGACAAAACCTCTGCGCCCTCTTTGTTCCCGTTTGAAGAGTCATTGGCGCCTTTCTTCGGCAACCCCCAGAAGGTCTCTTCTTTTGGCGGGTAAGAATCTTGTGCTGTTCTTCTCCCTTTTTTCCCCACATACAATAAGTGATGCCGTTCGTCCCTCTCTAATAGTTTACTGAGACATCTCGGTTGTCTAAGCGCAGTTTAGTAATTCCTCCCCCTTTCTTTTTTTTTTTCCTTAAATCGTTGCTAGAGTGATTTTCTTTTTCAGAGCTGCCTTTTCTGTTCGAGGCATCATTGGCATCAACCAGGTCCTCTTCCTTGATCTCTTTTCTTTTTTCGGGTTTTTTTTCTCCACTCCTCGACGGGTCCCTCCCCCCTTTTTTTCCCACTCTTCCTTTTCTTTCCTTTCGACTTTGCGTACCAATTTAAATTTTGGTTTTTACGCTTCCGTCCTTTTTCAGGACCCCCTGATGACCACGGGTCCAGTCGTCCAATTCCCCCCGAAAAACCCCGTTTTTTCTTCTCGGGGAGACCCATCCCTTTTTTTTCCTCGAACCTCCACCCCCTTGTACGAGGTAGGACGAGATCATCCTCTTTTTCAAAGCGATTTTGACGCCTTTTTTTTTTTATGTTGGCTGCCCCTTGCCTCGAACATTGTTTTGCCCTTGATTTCTTTTTTTCCCCTTCTGTGACCGATTCCCTGTGAGCTGTACCGGTAACATTTTCCGCCGTCTCTCGGCGTCGCGCGATTCTCTTGC
>Ga0179593_1590498_pt1 | contig 13204 bp, 19 predicted proteins | sample CZODoug2_1_08_16_FD_185931 | JGI IMG/M metagenome (GOLD analysis project Ga0179593, IMG submission 185931) | Vadose zone soil fungal communities from Angelo Coast Range Reserve, California, USA - CZODoug2_1_08_16fungal (PacBio error correction) | ecosystem: Environmental > Terrestrial > Soil >... | reverse complement strand
CGGGCAGGTCTTTCAACCCAGCCCGTCCTCCATTCTTTCCTGTCCGGTTTGCCCGGTACCCCTTTTCGATTTCTTCGTGTTTTTTCCTGACCTTGCCACCCCCCCCCCACGTTATTGTTTTTTTTGTCCGCCTAGTTCCCATATCCGGTAATACCACAGGCATCTTGGGATCTTTGTCGGTACAATTCTGGTTCCCATTCCGTCCAAAGGAGTTTTCCCCTTGCTTGCCCCTTCCCGCTCCGATCGCTTTTTTCTCACACAGCACAGACTGCTTCTTCTTGGAGCGATGCATTGCTTTCTGACAGCGCTCCACTGTAAGTAAGTTTGGGCGAGGGTTTCGCCGTTGTCTGAGAATTTTGAAATTCATTCCAGAACCCATCTTGGGTTGTTTGCTGGTTTTCGCGCTGAAAACAGAAGCCGAAGCAACAAGTGGTCTTTTTCCCCCCTTTTTTTTTTTTTTGTGAGTTTTTTATTCCTGCTGAGCCCTCGGCGCTTCCGAGGGACGCATTACTGTACGTCGGGTCCTCCCCCCTTTTGTAGTATACTACTGAGGACAACCCAGCACCGTTGCGACTGGCTCCTTTTCAACAACGTTTTTCGCCTCCCCAAGGCCTTTTTGTATGTTCCCCTTGAGTGGTCCCCCCCCCCTCCCTCCTTCCCTCTCCCCCCCCCTTCCACCCCCCCCCCTCCCCCCCCCTTCCCCTTGCCCCACCCCCTCCCCCCCTCTTCTTCTCCCCTTTTTTTCGGCATGTTTCCGTCCCTGCCGCTTCCATTTTCATTATGCACAAAGACCTTTATGTACTTGTTAAGAGCTTCTGCCACATTGAACCTCTGCTCCCCCCCCCCCCCACCAGTCCAGGCTTTGGGTAAGTCCCCACTTTTCCCTCGAGAGCCAGCTTTCCGCTACCGCCCTGGGCTGCCTTTTCACTACTCCGACGTTCCATCCCTCTTTCCTTGTCTGCGCCCTTCTTGTGTCTTTGGTTGGATGAGGAGCCCGATGGTGTTCCCCATGTTTCATCCCGCATGGATCCGTTTTTTTTTTTTTTTGGCAACAACGGACCCCCCAGGAAAACCCCTTGCGCTCTTTCCTGATAAAACCCCTAACCCCAGAGAACATTGCGGGCGTTTCGTTTTTTTTGGGCCCCCCTTCCCTCTTCGACCCTCCTGCTTGTCTATTTTGGCACTTCCCCTATTCCTGCCGGTCGTCCCTTTTTCTTGGTAAGCTCTCCCGCCGCTCTTCCCACAATATTGTGAGGTCCTCCCTAAACCCTTACTCCCGCAGCCCTCCCTCGAATCCTCATTTTGGCCCATGGCGTAAACTTTCAACTTTCTTTGTGAGATTTTGCCCGAAATTTCGTTTTCTTCCTGCGGCTGTAGACGTTAGATCTGCTGGCCAATGGTTGCGTCCTTTAGTTTTCCCCCTTCTCCCCTTCGCACTTCCTTCCCTCCCTGAGCAAGCCTTCCCCCCGACGACAATCATCCAGGTGTGACAGCCTGACCTTCCCCAAGTCCCCAGGGAGAGTGCTTGTTTCCAAGCAACCCCGACTTGCAGGTACCCCACACAAGTAAAACTTTTAAGTGCCTTGTTGCGACCTCTTTTAAGTTTTCCTGAAAAGGGTGGTTTGCTTTTTTCTTTTAATCAATTCACAGTTGTTGTTGTGTGATTCAAAAACACCCCCGAGGCCCCGTTGTACCTTTTCAGAGTACCGGCCCCCAAGGCAAAAGGGCCCCCATTTGCACGTGGTGTTCCTTTTCTCCCGTTCTCTTTTTCTTTCCAACCCTGACGTGCATGAGGCGTGGTGATTGATGGTTTCCCCCCCCCCCAGATGATTGTTACGGTGCTCCGCTCCTCCTTCGGCCTATTTGCTCAAAGCTTTCTGCCAACTCCCTCCTCCCCCCGGACAGATTTTGTTCTGCAAAGTCCTTCAAATCACTTTACCTTTTCCTCAAGCCGCAACGCTCCTGTCCCTTATTGGTTTGGTTTCCGTTCTTCCTGGCCAGTTCTACCCCCACAGGAAAGGACACAGGCAAAGTTTTCGTCTCGAGGGGCGTTGTGTTTTCTGACGTAGCGGCTCTCTCTTCGTCTGTTGCCCTAAACGTATTGAGCGAACGAGAGGGCTTTGGATCTTTTCCCCAATACCGACCAACGCCCCTTACTTGGATTACCTCTTTTCCCCTGGATACGCCTATGACTCTGCCTCTCGGCCCGCTCCTTTTTCTCACATTTGGTGGTTAGCTCTTATGTGTCAATAATGCGCTCCCATTTTTTTTTTCCCTGTTTCTTGTAGTTGCGAAACCAACAAGTCTCCTTCATTTGATGAACTTCCGTGCACCACGTCGCCCAATCAGGCAAACCAGCCCCTTTCGCATCCCCACCCATTTCCTTTTTTCCACTCGTCCCCTGAGGCCACCTTCGCGACGGCCTTGGGGCGAGTGGGCCGGCTTAGCAATGAGCTTGTAAGTTTTGCTCTTCGATTTTTCTGTTCTTCCACACCCCCTTCTGTGGAAGCAGTTGTTTCTTGGTAAAATAATCATGCAGGTTCTCGCTGGCCATAGCCGCCTTTGTTTTTTCAGATTATGAAACCGGGAACAACGGCGCAATCTTCCCTCTAACCCCTTTCCCACTTCCTTTTCTCTCCCAAACCCACTTTCAAATACCCCCCCCTTCCGGTGGTAGTAACGTTTACAAGTTCCCTTTCGGCAACTGTTCCCTGGGGCTTGCGACCTAGTGTACTAATCCACATTAGGCAGGGGATACATGATCTTTCGGCCATCTCTTTCGCGCTGTTGTTAGCCTGCGCTACACATCGAAAAGTGGGCCCATCATGGGTAGTCTTGCTCGTTTCGGGGTCATACCCCAGCGGACACAACAAATGCTTCTTTTTTTGGATGATTTTACCCCCCAAATTCAACGATTCTGAACCCTCTCGCTCAACTTTTACTTGTAAGGGACCTTAGCGATTCTAGCACCCTTGCAGATGACCCTCCAAGCCTGAGGGCGATTTCTTTCTTATGGCAGATCGCCATCGATCACTTTTCCCAGCCACTTAAACTATTTGCACTGGATCCCCCCTTTTTCTACCCCGTAACCCCTGATCAACCTCTTGGTTTATTTTCAATTCATGGAACTTGCCGCCAACTCTCTTGATTTTTCCCTGGTAATGTCCCCCAACTCTCGGAAGCTCAATGAGAGTCCCCCCGAAGACAACTCCTTGCCAAACGCTCTCTTATGGCATTACGGGGTTTCCGAACCATCCTTGTCCATCGTTCCTTTTTTTACAACCTTGCCGCTGTTGACCATCAAACTCTTTTAAACCTCTCCCCTGTTTTTCACCCATCCCTTAAGGCCAGGCGTTCGTTGGCCGATGGGGGAATCAATTCTCAGCCCACTGCCCCTTTTGCTGCTGGTATCCTTTGTGGGTACCTTGCCCGAGACCCAATGTTTTTTTTTTTTTCTTTCAATGTCCATGCGGGGTTTTTCCGCTGTTCTCGCTACTTTCCGGATCTTTCGTCGACTTACACCATTCTCGCGAGGAACCTCATGAATTTTGTCTATTGTTAGGAATTCCGGTCTTTAAAGAGAATTTTCACCGCGTTGTGGGGGGAAACAACGTATTCTCGGCATTAAACAATTGGTCCCCCAGTTTGACATCGGAATTTTTGGGTTCCCACATTTATTCCCCTTCTGGACGCACCCCCCCCACGCAAATTGGCCTTGACCCCACCGCGCGTCCGCTTATAGAAATCATTCGCGTTGCTCGGTTGCTTCAGTTGATATCTGCTTTTTTTCCTGCATCCCTCACGCTGTTGGTGTTGACCTTAACCTTGCGTGACCAGTTGTGACTCCTTGCTTCTTTACTTGGCAAAAAATCTCTCCCTCCCGTGGGAGGCAACGTTTTCTTTGGCTTCCCATTCTCCCTTTCCGTATGTTTGGAGCACAATACTGGAGACGCGTCCCGACTTCCAAAATTTCAAGGTCCAGGCTCGCCATTCCTCGTTGAGACCTTTTCAGCACCCCTTTCTCCCTCAAGGTTTCGTTGTTTTATTTTCCGGGCTCACCTCCCCTCTTCATTTGGTGGTTTTTCCCCCAAACTTCCAGGACCACACAAGGCGTCATATGCCCCCTCCATCCCACCGCCCGTAGCTTCTTTTTCATTGGACAGTTTGACCTATTCCTGTACTCTTTATGTACAAAAAACTTTTTAGCTATCCCCTGCTTCCCTTTTATAATGCAAGTACCCCCATAGTACGCAGGGCCTTTTTGTGTGTTTTACTCCCTGCCCGGTAATTTTTTTTCCTTTTTTTTGTGACGCAGTTATTCTTTCGCCGCCCCTTAATCCCTGTTTTTGGATTCTTCAGGTTGCCTATTGGTTAGCCCCTTTGGCCCCCTTTTTTCGCGGTTCCCCCATTTTTTTCCCATTTGTGCCCCCCACCAACAAATCTTTTCCATGCTGATGTTCCGGTTGATAAGTCGTTTTCTCGCTGGAAGCTCACCCATTACCCTTATTTCTCTTCATGACCTGCCTCCTCCGGTTTTCCCCAGAATTGGTTTCCACTGCTGGGTCGCCGTCTTTCTCGGTGAGGACCTTACTAAACGGCCCTTAAGCGCTTTCTGTCCTTCTCTTTCCGATTTTCTGTTCACAATTCACTTTTTTCTCTTTCTCCAATTGTGTCACATGGTCCTGGCATGCTCTTTAGCCGGTGCCTTCTTTTTTTTTATGGAAAGGGTGGATTGCAGTTGGATCTTTCTCGTCTTTCTTTTTTTCTTTTCTTTTTTTACGTTCCCCCTCTTCTGGATCAATTAACTTTGTCCTTCACCCCTAGTCGGTTTTCCCCCCGATGTTGGTACTCCCCCAGGTGAATTTTTCGCCAACTTATTTCGTTATATCGGATCCTTCATCACGTTTTTTGTTTTACAGCGCTCGGGACCCCTGTTTTTTCCCCCTCCATCCTTTCTCCTTTCTTCCTCCTTTGTTTTTCTTTCTATTCCAATGTCTTTCCTTTTTTTGACCACATTCGCCCTTCTGCGGTCAAACAAAAAAAAATCTTCTACCCCCGGGCGACCCCACCTCTGACCCTTTAACACCGCCCCCCACTTTAGCAGACATGTTCCCCCCCATTTTTTCTTTTTCCTGGTTTGTCCCCCCCCCCCCCAGTTTGGTTGATATTTTCCAATCCACAAGGGTCTCCCAATCCAGCCTTTCCATGCGGCCTGCTTCTTTGCAGTTTGCTAGAGAAAGCCCTTGGAACCATGTGGACCAGCAACAACACGCAGCACGGTGATTTTTTCAAGAACTCCCCCCTGGCTGAAAGTCCGGCTAGAACCACCAAAGCGGAAGGGGCGCGTTAGTTGGGTTCTCGATCAAGTCTTGGTCAACCAGCATTTCAAAACTTTGATGCTTTCGTTCTTCCCCCCGTTCATGTCTTCCCCCCGCCTTTACTGCCCAATTCCACCCGGGACCCCACCCTCAGCGGAGCGCACTTTTACAGCAATTTGCCCCCCCTTTTTTTGGTTCCTCCCCCCTTAGGCGGTCCCCCACATTGATTGGACGAGGTCTTCCCCCCCCAATCTTCCCCCTGTCCTGGACTGGAGCGGCTTTGAACGGTCGTGAAAAGCCCAACGCGATCACAAACCAAAACCACCTTTGACATTAGGCGTCAAATTGAGTCCATCGTCTCTTAAAGTTCTCTTTCTCCCTTTTTTTTTCCTCTGTTTTTCTCAGGAAATATGTCCCAGAAAATCGGCGTCTGTGTTCCGGCGGATCTGCCCTGTCTTCCGAGCTTTGCCCCCTTACTTGATTTTTCATCTTATACGGTTCCACATTAGGCTTGCCGTTGCTTCCCCCCCTCGCATTTCTTCCCCACACCCTGAGAACTTAGAGGCGGCTGACTGAATGTTGCTTCGGTTCGATGATCACCACTCATTTTTCCCGATTTGTCTGGCCGTTTCCTCCACCCCTATTTACCCCGATGAATCTCTTTTTGCCCGTCTCCCTTCCCCCCCCTTTTTTCACTTTCTCCTTTTCCCCCCGTCGTGGAGAGTCTGTTTTTCTTTAAAGTCAACAGGTGCCTCTTCACCTGGAATACTTCTTTTCCGCGCCCTTGGACTCCACTAAATTGTGGAGGACCCAGGGTCCCTTTTCTTTTTTTCTTCCCCTGTATTATTCCTTTTTTTTCTCCAAATTGCTTTAAAAAAACTCCAGTTTAGAGTCTCCATAAGTTCCCACCCCCCCCGTGAGATAAACTCTCAGTTCTATTCATCTCGTCGGTTCATTTCTCCCTTTCTTTCGTTCCCTCCCACTCTCTTGCTTTCCTTGGTTTTTAAGTATCCAAATCTTTCCTCCCTGTAAAGGTTTGGACCCGGACATTTTGTCCCCCTCAAAAAGGTTCATTGAGAACCGCCAGTTTTCTCTCCCCCCCTCTTTTGTTCTCTTTTTGTAGGCCCACCCCCCCCCGGCTTTGTACGCTGCCTTCTGGATTTGAAACCGGTTACGTGGTTCTTTTTCTAGTTTTGCAGACTCGTTGCCCAGCCATCTTGGCGCCCTTTTCTTCCCAACTTGGTTTTGTACTGGGATTCGTTCTGTTTTTCTTGACTTCGAGCGTCATTGCGGCGATTTTTTTCCCCTGTCCCCATAATCCCTTCTTTTTCTTTGCCGGAGTTACGTCCTCCAGGTTTCACCTTGGTTCGTTCCCTTCCTTCTTTCCAGTTAACTCTTTCCCCTGATGTTCCCTTCGGCTTAAATAAGTCAACCTGCATCTGTCTTTGATTTTCCAGTTCTTGGCAATCTGTCCCTCCTTGCTAAAATGCCCGCAGTTTGAGTGTTGACGTTCTTTTTTTTTTTCCAATCGGGCTTTTCCTTCAAACTTCCCTCCATGGAAAACCTTTTGCCGGTTCGTGGGGATGCAGAGTCCCAGAACTCCTCCTCCCTTTAGCAAGTTATGGCTTGTGGAGTTGTAGTGCTCTCCTCGCCCTCCCCTTTGCTCGAGAGTTGCTTCAAGGCTCATTATCCGTCGGTCGCAATGTAGTCGTACTTTCCTCCCCTGTTCCCCCCCCCCCCCGAAAAAAACTTTTTTTTTTTAAAACGTTTCGTCCCCCCCGGCTCCCTTTTTCTTTTTGAGTTTTACCCTCCTGGCTTTGTCGGTCTCTTCGATTCCCCTGTAACATTTATACGCTTCTAGAGGCCACCCCCCCCCTTTTTCTTCCTGCTTTTCCTACCTTACTTGTTTTCCTCCCCCCCTTTCTTAAACCTGAAAGGTTGGGGGAAGAATGGGATCAGGCCCCTCGTCCAGGGCTCTCCCCGTCCCCCAGAGGCGTCTTCCGCAGTTTCTGGTTCAGCCTTCTTTTTTCTTTTCCCTTTTTGTCCCTCCGCTCTTGCTTTGAATTGGGATCGTTCTCTGCCGATGGTTGCGAAAAATCCACAGCATGATCTCTTTTTGTTTTCAACTTCCCCAGCACCCTGGCGCTGCATTCGTTTCTTCCCCCCTTCTCCTCTTGCCTTCTTGGATTTGGCGGCCAAGCCAGTTGATTAGTGCCCTTCTCCTCTGCCATAACTTCCCCTCCTGGTTCCCTTTTTCATTGTCTTCTTCTGGCTGGAGACCCTCCCTGCGAGGTCCCCCTCCAACATCCCCCTCCCATTATCCCCTGACAGGCAAGCTACCCCCCCGCCCCTCGAATTTCCTTTTTTCTACATTGAGTAATTCTACTTCTGCCCTCTCTTCCTCTTCCCCACCGAATTCGGAGAGCTGTAAGGACTTAGTATTTCCTTTTTTCCCAACCTTTTTTCCCCCCCTTTTGAGTTGCCCGTCAATTTTTTTTCGCTCATTTCTTGAACACTGAAGCAAGGTCGTCCACCTCCTCCACCTCATATCGGTGGGAAGTTGATTTTCAACCCCCTAAGCTTCTTCTTTTCTCTTGGTTAATCCTCCCTCCCGGTAAACCCCGTTTCAATTTGGCTTTCCTTGTTGTTACCTCTCTAAAGTGTCGCACCCGGTGTTTTTTCTCCCTTTCTTCTTTTCTTTCCCTCGTTGTTGTTTTGTCTCTCGCTTTTCACCCAAACCACCTGACACCTTTTACGCTTTTTTTCTCCCATGGTGTCCCCTTGAACCTTTTCCCCCCCCTTTGTCCCCTTTTTGGTTATTCCCCTGTCGATTTCCTAACACATCGATGTTTTAAGGCGTTTAATCATGATTTTTCCCCCATACTCTTCTTCTTACCCTTTGAGCCTGCTTGCTCGCGGAAGTTTTTTCCAACATCTGGTCATTGCCTTGACCAAATTTACCTACGGAAACAGTTTTTTTTTAATACTCACTTTTCCCTCCCCCCAGCCTGGCCGCCGGACCTTTTGGTGGCCCCGGATATCGGGGAAACCTTTTAAACCCCCGTCCTGCATGGCCCAGAAAGGATTCTCTGTTGCCTCTTCTGCCACGAAACAGAGTAGCGTGCTTTCAGTGACACTACAAGTAATTTTGAGCACCCGTTGCTTCTTTCGAGTCTTCCCAGCCAATGGTTCCCCCCCTTTACTTATTGAAATCTTTTATTTTTCAAGTAGGACGAGATATCAGCAGGATTCCCCTTGTTATCTTCTTTCTTTTTCCTCAATGCCCTTCCGGCCGGGCTTTTAGGCGCAAACCCAACCCGGGTTTTTTTTTTTTGTCTCATTGGATGAAATTTTCCTCAGGGCACCCCCCACTCAGGTCCCTCCTTTCCGATCCCAACTTCCCTTGTTTGCAAAACTCCTTCCGAAGGACCCCAACTTCAGAACCTCTGCCTCTGAAATTAGCGACGGGTTTTTTGGTCCCCTGGTTTCTTTTTTCCCTGGACTCCTTTTTTTCGGGGCAGGAGGTTGTACCATTGGGTTTATTTGATTTTTTTCACAGGTTCCTTCCCCCCCCCCACCCCTTCGTGGGAAAAGGGTTTTTCCTTGTAAATATTTTTCCCATCATTTTTCCATCAGAGAAGGCTGGTTGCATTGTTCACGGGAAAAACCCCCCCCTTTTTTTGCACCTTCCCTTCTGAACCCCCCATTTCCCCTGTCGTAACCCTCCATAACACACCTTTGTTTCCTGAACGTTAACCACTCTCCCCGTCTACTTTTTGATGCCTCGATTTTCTACCCCCCCCCCCTTCGCCGTTCGGTGCCTCCACCCTTATCCTGGGCCCTGCTCGCCTTCGTTCCGCTTCTCCCCGTCTTACAAACCACGCCCCAAGCTCCCCCCTGGTTTCGTTTTTCCTTTTTTCTTTTTCTGGTCTCCCCGTTCTAATCCCCACAAGACACACTGCTAATTTTCTGGGAATGTCTTTATAATCCCCCACAGATTAACCAGGTATCCTCCCCCCCCAGTCCATGTTGGGGTGAGCTTTTTCTTTTTCAGCAATTTTTGCCGCTTCTCCAAGTCCGAGGCGATTTTGTGGTAGAAAGCACTCGCCATCGTTTATGGCACTCCCCCTTGAAACACCCTTCCCCTTTTTTCCTTCCCCCGGGTCTTTACCGCTGTATCCCCTTGATGGGTATGCTTCCTTTTTTTCTGACCCCTCGCGCCAAGCCAATTCATTCTTGATTGGTTTTTTTTGCCGAACCCCGATCTGCTCTTTTTCCAAACTCCCCCCTTCAACTTTTCCAGATCTCAATGTTGCAGGAAGGGTTACGACCTCCACAGAGTCCAATCTCTCTTCTCGGGTCGACAACCCCCTTTTTCGAGGTTTTTTTTTTTTTTTGCCAATAATCTGCCTCCCCAAATTTTCCTGCCGCCTTTTCGGAAATCGCAGTATTCTCTTCTATGTTCTTCGAATAGGAACGAACCAACCGCCTTTGTTTGATTTGCCTGTCTTTCCCCTGCCGAGCTTCCTCTTTTATTTCAAAAATGTCGCGTCTCCCTTGTCCTGTCCATGTGTAGATTTTCCGTTTTCTTCCCCCCCCGCCCAGACGATTTCCGAGTCCTTTTTTTCCTGTGCCTCTAGGATTCTGTCCCGAAGCGCTATCTCGTCCTTTTGGGGACTCTTCTTTTCTTTTGGCATTGAACACCACCCCGGTTTTGGTTTCAACATCTGCCCACGTTCCCTTTCATTCGCCTCAAACCCCCAACCCATCATTTTTAACCCACCCCGTCTCCTAAATTTCTTGATAGACATAGCTCCACTGCGGTGAGTCTGTTGATATTTTTCTTTGCTGTCTTTCCCCCCTTTTCTCCTTTCTTTTCTTACCCGCATGGAAGAAACCCCCTGGAGAAGTTGCTGATCTCGAAAACGGGCAACCCAATCGGTTCCCTTTAAAGGGGAGGCCCTTCCGACAATTTTCCTTGTTCTGTCGACAATTCTGTCCGCCTTGACCCTTGTTCCCCAGACAACAAATTTCCTCCCCAAAACGCTCGAAGTCCCTTCTTTCATAGGGCGTCTAATTATTAATTTGGTCATCCGTAGTCCCCCCATCCTTCCCTTTTAGGTTTCTCTTCACCTCGTCTCGCCGACCAAAGGGCTTTTTCTGTTCCGCCGCATGAATCCACCGCCCCGAGATTCCCTTTTGACCGTGACTCTCTTGGGATGTGGAACACCACCCCACCGGCTCAGCGTCCCCTCCTTGGCCGTTACTCGGCAGCCCCATCCGTTATCCCCCTGCCTATCTTTTGGGGTAACGCCTTTGGGAATTTTTTTTTTGAGGAGCCCTTTCCCTCCCCCCTTTTTCCCCCTTCGCGTTCTTCTTTCTTTTCTATGGTTTTTTTTTTTCCTCGTTTCTTTCACCATTCCTGTTTTTTCGTGGGTTCCTTATTTCCCCACAACAAGATTATGTGATCCGTGAGCCCATTCCTTCCGTTTTTCATTTTCAGTACTTCTCTTTTCTCTCTCTCAATGAGTTCAGACGTTCGCCTGCCAGCCTTTTCTTTGAAAACTGCTTGTTTTGGCCCCAACCCAGCGTGTTTTTGACTTTCCCACTTTCCCCTTTTCCTCTTTTGAGGCCAGGCCGTGTAAGTCGGGCCGATTATGATTTTTTCCAAATTCCCCGGTGGCTGGTCTTTTGTGTCAGTGTCCCTTTTTTCCCGCTGCTCTTTTCACCTTCAGGCGCTGGCCGGTCCAGGCGTTGCACCCTCTCGGTGTTTTTGTACCTCTTTTTTCCCTGAGCTATGGATCTATGCCTTCCCCTGGCTTTCACTCTCCTTTGTTTCTCTCCGGGTTTACCGAGCTCCTTTAGTTGGAGTTTTTTTTGTCCTTCTGTCCTCTTGCAATTTCCCCCCCTCCATATGGGAAATCTCTTCTTTCTCCGTTTTGTGTTTGCTGAGTTCAGAATTGCATGGATGGTTTTTAACTGCGGCCGAAGCTTTTCAAAAAAACCTTCTTTTACCACCCCACTCGCGTTCCCCCCCCCCTTGGGTTTCCCCGCTACTTGGACAGCATTAAAGTCATTCCTTTCCATATTTTCCGCTTGGTTGAACACCAACCACCTCTTCTGAACCATCCACACCGTTTTTATTTGGTTTTGGGGGGGGGGGGGGTTGACCAGATTACATCCGTCTTCCTTCCTCCTGTCCTTGGCAGCCTTCAAAGCTTCCTCTTCCAAGCATGGTTCACCCCTTTTTTTGGAACTGCACCCACACCATCTGACCCGTTGAATTTTCCCCAGACAGACGTGACGGCCCTGGCTCCTCCCCCTTGGTTGGGCTTGTTGCGTTAGTTCATGCTTCCTTCGTCTCACGACGGCCCCCCCCAGCCTTTCAACCAGAAAATTCTTCCTTCTTTGTTTTTGCCCACGTTCATATGGGTTTCCTCATTACTGAGCTTCCTTGAGGTACAAACCTCCTTCTTCTCGTTTGAGTTCCCGTTCCACTTGATCCCAAAGGCCTTTGCGCACCTTTCTTGTTGTTTCTCACACCTAAAAAGGTATGGCCCCTCCAAACCCTTGTCTTTTTTGCATGAGTTCTTAACGATGAAAAATGGACAAGTTCGAACAGACCCCCTTTCCTTTAGGTTCTGCCAAGCATCCACGACTTTTATCCCAAAAAACACCAGTGGACAAACTTACGTTTCCACCAATATCCGGTCTCCGGCTTGTTGATTATAACAATAGGCGCTCCTCCATAGCATCACTCCTTTCCCCAAATGATTGTTTCTTTTGGTGTCTTCATGATTCTTGGATTCTTCACTTGTCTTCCGAATGAACACCTCCCTGATTCTTGATGTTCTCCTACATGTGACCACCTGGAAGTTTTTTCTTACAAAGCGCACCTGTTTAGAAGCGGGACCCCTTTTCTTCTTTTGATGCTGGTGTCGATTGTCTCCAAACTAACCTTCCAACTTTTTTTCCTAGCGAACTCTGGATCCCCTTTTGTTTCGCAGGTCTCCTCTTCCACTCGGTGGCTCTATTACACGTTTAGAGGTTCGAGAAGCAAACTCCCCAGCATTTTCCCCCATGTTCCTTCCCCCCTGTGACTTTTTTCGCTCCTTGAGTTTCCATAATTTCGAGAGGTTTTTTCCTTCCCCTTCGTGTTCTTTTTCAATTCCTTTTGAGTGGATGGTTTGCCATGCGTGCAGTGCCACTCGGGTTTTTGTTGTTTCCTGATCTGAATACTTTCCCCCCCCCCTTTGCAGTCCCTAGGTCCTTTAATACTCCCAACTCAAGCTTCATGCCTGTTTGGCGTTTCTCGCTTTGTCCTTTGTGTTGAAGTCTCTCCCCCGCCCGTTCGACACCTTTTCATTTGACATTACCACCTTCTCTCGGTTGTAAACAGTCCAACTGGTCTCTCCTCGCCTTGCCGTTTTTCCTTTTCCCGATTTACTTTCCCCATACCGCGTTCCGACTAGTCCCTCTCTTTGTGAAACCCAAGAGGAGTTTCTTTTCTCTCTATTCTCCAGACGTTGTTCTGTTTTCATCTTCGTCGCTTTGAGGCTCCCCGGGAACGCCATGACCTTTGAGCCTGCCTGAAGTTGTACCCAGCTTCCTCATCCTTTGGTTAATAATCCCCCCTCCTTTCCTTCTTTTCTTGGGTTCCTGTTTTCAGTCTCCCTGATCCGTCACCCCCCCTCCATTGATTACAGTCTTTTTCCTCCCAAGATTACCCGAGTTTGCCAGTTTTTCTTTCCATTCCTGATGCGCCCATTCCCATTAACGCCAGCCTTAGGCTTGGCCTTTTTTTTCATCTGCCAATGGTCCATCCAAAGACCTCTAACTCCATGACCTTTTAGTGGCCCTGTAAGACCCCAATACTTCTTTGTCAG
>Ga0179593_1573342_pt1 | contig 13204 bp, 22 predicted proteins | sample CZODoug2_1_08_16_FD_185931 | JGI IMG/M metagenome (GOLD analysis project Ga0179593, IMG submission 185931) | Vadose zone soil fungal communities from Angelo Coast Range Reserve, California, USA - CZODoug2_1_08_16fungal (PacBio error correction) | ecosystem: Environmental > Terrestrial > Soil >... | reverse complement strand
ATTTGCGCCGTACCGACTTTTTTTTTAATTTTTCCTCCTTCTCTTCTTTCTCAGATTCCAGCGCAGATAGAAGATTTCGCGGGACACTCCGCCTCCTTTCCTTCATTTTTCCCTGTCCCCCGAAGGAAGTGGGCAACGAGGATCTGGTATGGGCGATTTCTTTTTTTTCCCTTTTTTCATCTTTCTTTTCCCCCTATGGGGGGCGGGTGGGGCTTTCCTCCCTATTTTTTCCTCCCCATTTTTCCTCTTTCTAAGGGATTCCGGAATTAGAAGAGAGAAGAGACGATGGAACCCTTCCCCTTTCCCAAGCTCCCCTTTGCGAGCGATTGAAGAGAAGAAACGCCCCTTTTTCTTTGATTTCTTTTCTCCCGTCGGCGATGTAGAAGAGTTGTTGCCGTACTGGTACTTTTCCCCCTTCTGCCTTCCTATTCCTTCCTCCCTTCGCAGTGGGCGGCGATGGAGATGGAAAGAGGAGAATTGCCCGGGCTTTTCTTTTCTCGTTTTTTCCTCTCGCGGGATATTCGCCAGCCCGGCTTTGTGGTCTTTCTTTCCCCCCCTCTCTCTCTTTTTAGGGAAAAACTTTCAGGCGTGGCTCGGTTTTTCGCTTTATGGCACTGCGGCGGTTTTCTCTCCTCTTTTTTTTCCTCATTCCTCCCCCCCTCCTCAGCACGGTAAAGGAGGGGAATAAGCGAAGCCCCTTTTTTTTTCCTTTTTTTATTCCTCTCCCTGCTTACGTGCAGGAGATCGGACAACTTTTCTCCTCTTCCGTCCTCTTTCCCCAATTGCAGGTGCTAGACAGCGCCATCGACGATTTGCGCGCTCCCCCCTTCCCCTTTTGTTTTCTCCCCCCTTTGCTGCGGTGTATCAGGAAAAAGCAGCCTCTTTTTCAGGCCTTTTCCTTTTCCCCTTTCAGGTGCGGTGAGTAGTGTATCGTTGCAGGCATGCGCTTTTTATCACTCCTTTCTCCCTTTTTTTTTCATTCCTCCTCCTCTTTTCAGAGACGCGGTCGATCGGCGAAGGCAGAGCTTCTCAATCGAACCCCCCCCTTTCTTTTTTCTTTTTCTAACTTTCCCTTTTTCCCCCGCGATGAAGCGATGATATTCCGTCTCCTTTCTCTTTAATTCATTTTCCCTTTCCCCTCCTCGTGGTAACCGCCGGCGGCGAATGGAAGCAAAAACTCGTATTCGTGGCCCCTTCCCTTCCTTTTTCCTCCCTTCCCATCGTCCACCACAACCGGAGTGAAGGAAGATAAGACATCTACAAATCCCCCCCTTCTTCCTTCCTTCGGCCCTTCCCTCTAGGCCAACGGTGACGCGGTGTGAACGACACCACCGTTCGGTCGCTTCCTCTTTTTCCTCCTCCCTGCCCTCTTTTCCCCCCTTCTTTTCCACAATAACTGGAGGAAAGGGCAGGTACCTTTCCTCCTCCCCGTTCTTTCTTCCCCCCTTTTCTCACGACAATACGGCAAACGTAGAACTTTCGTCGGTGGCCCTTCCTTCCCTCTTTTGCTTTTTCTTCCCCCCTTTCCCCACCACTAACAACGGAAAGGGGGGAAGGGGTGTTCTTCTTTTTTTTCTTTTCTTTTTTACTTTCTGTCCCCCCTATCGCGGGGTCGGTACGATGCGAAACATCTCACTGTCCTTTTCTTTCCTTCCTTTTCCTCTTGTCGATATTCCCAAGGGAATTAGCGCAGTGACGGACCCCTTCCTCCCTCCCCTCTTTCTTTTTTTTTTCACCCCCCCCAGTACGGAAGAAAAGGTGACGACGTTCCTTTTTTTTCCCCCCCTTCTTCCTGCGAGGCGGGGAAAGGGCGATCCCCCTCCCCTCTCCCTTCCCTCTGGTCCCCCCCCCCCCCCGTCTCCCTGATTTCCTGGATTATAGACAAAAAGCCTTTCTCCCCTTTTTTTTTCTTTCCCTTCCTTACTTACACGCGGGACAGTGCACACTTCGTTAGAAGGATATAGTAGGAGATGCCGGTACTTCCCCTTTCCTTTTTCCTTTCTTGATCCCCCCTTCCCCATCCTCGAAATCGTGAAAGCGAACTAGCTATCGTGAAGCGCCGCATCCTCCTTTTTTCGATTCTCTTTTTTTCTTCTGCCTGCGCGTCGCGGTGTCGCAAGTTAATCGTATTGCCGAGTCGTTCCTTTCCCTTTTTTCCTTCACTTCTTCTTCCTCTTTATTCACGTAGTGGATAGAGGGCTTTTTCTTCTTTCTTCCCCTTTCTTCCCTCCTTCTCCCCCCTCTCTTAATCTCCAGGAGAAGAAGGTGAGACAGAGTATATTCCTTCAATTCATCTCTTCTTCTTTCCCCTTTTTTTTTCTTACCCTTTTTTTTTAGATTTTTTTTTCCCTATCACATATATGAGGAGAGAGAGGGAATGAAGCTTCTCTCCCCTTTTCCTTTTTTTTCCCGTCCTTTCCCTCGATTCCACTACGTTGATCATGACTACCTGGGCGAGCGTTTCCTTTTCCCCCTTTCTTCTCTTCTCTTTCCTCCTGACCTCGGAACAAATAAGGAGTAACGAAACCGCGCCCTCTCCCCCCCTTCCTTCTTTTCTTTCGACCCTAAGTTTAGTCCAGCGCGCTTTCGCTTCCGCTCCTCCTCTTTCGTTTTTTTTTTTTTTCCTTTTTTCCCCCCCCGGATCCTCAGGAAGGAACAGATCGTTCCATTCAACGACGGTCTCCCCTCCCCTTTTTTCTTTTATTTTTTCTTCTTCCGCGTGTAATGCCTTCCGGAATACCCACCGAATCGATGAAACGACTCTTTCCCTTTCCTTCCCTAGCTTTTTCTTTTCTCCTTTTTGATCTTCCGCCGATAATAAGATGGTTGCAGAAGGAAACGAAGTCTTTTCCCCTTTTTTCCCCCCTTTTTTTTTTTTTCGCCTCGGTCAGAATTAACGTTAAAGGGCGTCAAGTGATGATGCCGTAGTTTTTTTTTTTTTCCTTTCTCGCTGTTTTTCCTTTCCCGTCCCTGCCGCGGAATTCCATTGGGAATATTCGACGCCCTCTTTTTCTTTTCCCTTTTTTTCCGTTTTTTTCCCTTTTCTTTTCCTTCGGATGTTTCCGCATCGACCGACCCACGCGATATTCTCGCCCCTTCCCCTCCTCCGTTTCCTCTCCTTTTTTTTCTCCCCCACCTCGACCCGGAATTCAAAAATTGACGGTTGTAGGTGCCCCTTTCCTTTTTTTTCTTTTTTTCCCTTGGTGTCTTTCCCCCCCCGCCCCCGACTCCCCTCCCTTTAGATCCCTTTTCCTTTTTCTCCCTCTGCGAAAAGAAGGATGTGAGATGTTGCGTCTCCCTTCTTCCCCTTTTGTGATCTTCCGTACCAACCCGTGATGCTGCCGAAAGAGATGAGAAAGTCGAGCTCCCCCCTTTCCTCCTTCCCTACCCCCTCGTTTTTTGCAGGTTCGATGATAAAGAAAAGAAGTGTGAAGATTAGATGGAACGGCTTCGTGAACTTTCTTCTTTCTTTTCCTTTACTTTTGGTTGCCTCTTGAGAAGGGTGAGGAAAAGAAGAGGAGAGTCAGACGGCTCCTCTTTTTCTTCTTATTGGACCCCTTTCTCTTTTCGTTCGTATGAGTAGGGAGCCTCCCCCTTTTTTCTCCCCCCTCTCCTGGCATTTTTCCTCCTTTTTCTCGTTTGACCGAGTAAGCATCGTCTTCCTTTCCCCGTCCCTTTCCACCCTTCCTCTGGCCCACTATCAATGATATGCGCACTTCCCTCCTTTCTTCCTTCCCCTTTTTTTTTTTTTCCCCCTTCTCCTTTTCCGGGCTCGGTGCAGCAAGCGCCCCGGGACTTTCCTTTCTCCCTTCCTTCTTTCCTCGCAACGAGTAAAAACGACGCAACGCACCTGCCCAGTCTCCCCTCCCCTTTTTTCGCCTCCCCCCCCTCGAGCGTCTTCTGCATTTTAATGATAAATCGACAGCACATTGATACCCACCTTCATTTTTTTCCCCTGAGAGAGCAAATCGTCTCTTTTTCTTTTTTCCCGACCTCCCCCCGTTTAACGATTATCTAAATCGGCTTAGCGTCTTTTTTTCTAGCCTCCTTCTGCTTCCGACATCGTCCAAAAGCTTTGGTTGGAAGAAAAGGAATTCCGCGCTTCTTCCCCTTCTTCTTTTGGCTCATTCCCTTTTTTGCCGGTAGATTTAAAAAAGGACAAGAAAAAAGCTATCAAACCCCCTTATTCTCTGACCCCTCCCCCCTTTCCCCCCCCCTCTAACTTTTTTACTTGAAAAGAAAGGAGAAAGATATCTCATTATCCTTTTTCTTCTTTTGCCCCCCCCCCGTCCGGGCTCTCGGCGAATAATCCCTCCTCTTTTTTTTCTCGAGAAAGGATTCAGACAAAAGCAGGGCAAGCGCCGCGTTACTCCATCTCTCCCTTTTTTTCTTCCCCCTCGGCACTTTTTCAGTTACATGTCATCGAGTTTCACCGTACCCTTCTCCCCCCTCTCCCCTGTCTCCCCCCCCCCATCATGCACTCGGAGAGTCAATGCTGCTTTTTTTCTTTTTTTTCTTTCCCCCTAGTGTTCTTCGAACGAAGCGCTTCCGTAATTCCCTCCTTTCTCTTCTTTTTTTCCTATATTCCCCCCCCACCCTCGCGCTGGTGTAATGGAGGCCCAAATAAGAAGAGGCCCTCCCCCTTTTCTCTTCCTGAATTTTTTTTACGTGGTCTTGCGCCCGGCCCATAGCCAGATCAAGTGAGAAACTTAATTATTGCGCGACCGTTTGCTTTTCCTCCCCCCTCTGATTTTTTCCCCCCCGCTAACTCCCGGCGATGCTGCGCTGGATCGAAGAAAAGTATAATGAAAAGCGGTCCCCTTTTCCCCTTTTTTCCTTTTCCCCCCCCCCCCAGCTTTTTTTTTCCTGCGTCAGGCCGTTTGAAAAGGAGCCTTTCTTTTTTTCCTTCCTCATCGCTCTCATTTTTTCTCGCGTACGAACCGGATATTAGCGTGAACGGAAGAAGAATGAACAACCTCGCTCGATCCCTTTTTTTCTTTCCCTTTCTCTTCTAACTTTTCCCCCCCCTTTTTCCCTCTAGCTCGTAAAGTGGAAGGTTCGGATTCTGTTTCACCTCCCTCCTTTCCCCCCCTTTCAGTCCTTTCCTCTTCTCTCCGATCGAGCAGCGCGCGTAGGGTTAGACATCACATCTCTTCCTTTCCTTTTCTTTTTTCTTTTTTTTTTCTCGTTCTTTCTGTACGATTTCGAATGATTCCGGCATTCGGCAGATCGCCGAGACGCTGGAAATTACTTTCCTCTTCCCTCCCCCCTTTTTTTTTTTCTCTTATTTTCCCCCACGCAGCAGTGAAGAGAAGAGTGCCTTCTTTTTTTTTTTTTCTTTGTTCCTTTCCCCTTTTCCCCGGTACGGTTGAAACGCAGATGAATGTACCTTCCGTTCTTTCTCTTTCCCCCTTCTCCTGTGTCCTTCTCTTGAGATGCCACGCGGCGACTTGCCCGGGAGGTCTGCCTCCCCTTTTTTTCTTTTAGCGTTTTTCCTCTCCTATTATTCGCCGAGAACAGGCTTGTGGTCTCTTCTCCCCCCCCCTTTTTCGACTCTCCCTTTTTACCCCAGTGAAAAAACTTCGGCGTGGATCGTTTTTCGCTTTCGTGGACATCTTTCGTCTTTTTCTTTTTTTTTTTCTTTCCGGCTTCTCCTCCCCTCCCCCCCCTGGTGAGCAGCCGGTAAATTCGGCGGTCGCGCAGGATCCGGCTTGGAACCCCCCCCCCTTCTTTCCCTCTTTTTTCTTTTCTCCAAATGGAAGACCGACGCGAATCCTATGTTTCTCCCTTTTCTTTTTCCTATCCCCTTCCCTTTGTCCTACAGCGACATCGCGATTGCGCGCGAAGGTCGACCCCCCCCTTCTTCTTTCATTCTTTCTTTTCCCTGTACAAGAAGAAGACGCTAGAGGATGTTTTGGAGGCGAGGCAATTCCTTCTTTCCTTTTTCTCTTTGCTTCCCCTTTCCCCGTCTGCTGCACCGAGCACCGCAAAAGGAAAGCAGTGTCGGCGATTTTCCTTTTTTCCTTTCTTTTCCCCTCCTACCCACAAATAAAAACCCCCCCCCCCCCCCCCAAACTATTTTCCTTTTTCCCCCTCTCCTTGAGAGTCGGGCCGCGAAGTGAAAATTAATCTCCCCCTTCTTTCTTTTTCCCCTTCGGTCTTCCCCTTTCCTCTCGATGTCCAGCAGGGCGCGGGCGGACTTCGTTCCTCCTTCCCCTTTTCCGCCCCCCTCGTATTCAGGTGAACTATGAAAAAAGAGATACTTCGGTTCCCTTCTTCCCGCCCCCCACCCCCTGTCGGCACGGCGATAAGACATCGACAACAGCCACGTCTCTCCTTTTTTTTTTCCTTCCTTTCCTTCTTCCCTTCTTCTCCCCCCCCCCCCTTGCTCGAGCCAACGGTGAAGAGGGGGGTGAACGACAACACCGGTTCTTTTTCATTTTCCCCATTTTTCTCGTCCCTTTTCGGCAGCACACGGTGGTAAACGTGAAAGGCGCCTTCCCTAATTCCCCTTCCCTGCACGACGGGCGCCGAAACCATCTCTACTCCCTTCTTTTTTTCTTCTTTCTTCCCTTTCCTTTCTTTCCCCTTTCGAACTTTTCGTGGTGGCAGGTAGGCCACGAGAGAAAACAGCTCGGCAAAGTGAACCTGCCGACCCCCTTTCTTCCTTTTCCTTTTTTTTTTTTCTCTTGGGTTTATATTCGCGAACGGTGAGAGATTAATTAGGAAAAATCGAGCGACCCCTTTTTTTTTTTTCCTTTCCCTTTCGCTCCTTTCCTCCTTCCCTGTTAACAGAGGGAAGTAGTTAGGAGAGAGCGAGGCGTCGCCTCTCCCCCCCTTTTTCTTTTCTTCTTCTCCTTTTCCCTTCGCGTTTTTTGGCCACGTTGCAAAAAACAGAGAAGGCAGCCTCCCTTTTCCCTCCCCCCTTCCCTTCCGTCTCGGTTACGGCGCGGCGAGTAAAGGGCGACGCAAACGGTTACCCTCCTTCTTTTTTCCCTTTCCTTCCTTCTCACCCTACCGGCTTTGGAAGAGGAGGAGAAGAAAACAAGAGGATGCCTCCCTTCTCTTTTTTTTCTTCCTTTCCCCCCCCCATGTACCTCTTTCCCACTTCGTTCGGACGGATATAGTCGGAGATGACGTGTAAAGGGAAACGGGTATCCTCTTCCCTTCTCCTTCCTTCCCTTTTCTTTTTCCCCCCTCCCTCCTCAGCCCCCTTACGCGAATAGCTTAGGTGAAGCGCGAAGCGATCGCGCTGAATACCACTCCTTTTTTTTTCCTATTTTTTTTCCCTTGAGTTTTTTCCCGTCTTTTCCGAGTTCGTCTTCAGACGAAAGCGGACGTCGGTCAACATCCCACTTTCCCCCTTTTTTCTTTTTTCTTTTATCCTTCTTCCGAGGGCCTTTTTTCTTCGGTGAAGCGCAGGATGACTCCGGAGCGACTTTTTTTTTTTCCCTCTCTTCTCCGACTCCCACCTCGATCACTCTCCAGGATACGAACCGGTGAGCCCGGGTCCTTCTTCTCCCTTTTCCTCCCCTTCTTCCTTTCCTTTTTTTTTTTCCCTTCCTTCGATTCCCTTGGTCAACGGGAGGTAGAAGAGGGAAGATGATCTCTTTTTCTTTCCTTCCTTTTTTTCTCCTTTGGGTGGGAGGAGAGAAGGAGCATCCTTTCTTCCCCTCCTCCCCCTTCTCCACTTCCTCGACTACATTGAGAGCGTATTGAAGGGTTACTCTCCCCTTTTACCGTCCTTCTCTTTTGCGTCGGAAGACGAAATCCGGCAACCTCGTTCTTACCCCCCCTCTCTTCTCCTTCTCCCCTCGCTGGTTCGAGCGAGAAGAGAAGGGAAGTAAATTTTATTCCATCCTTCTCTTTCTTTCCCGTTCAAGCCTTTTTTTTTCTTTGTCCGTTGCACCCGGCCCAATCAGCCGCCGGAAACGATCTTCCATTCAAAGAGTCGCCGCCGATTCTCCTTTTTTTCCCCTTTCCTCAGTTTTTTTTTCTCTCAGAGTGTAATTGGTAATTAAGGAACTTCCCCTTTCCCTTTCCTTTCCGCGGCATCAGATTGGTGGGCAGAGAAGCAACGGAACTCTCCTCCTTTTTTTCTCCCTTATCCCTTTGACGCCGGAAAACGAAGTACGTAACGGGGAGTCTTCGCCCTTTACTCGCCGCCTCTTTCCCCTTTTTTTTTTTCCCTTTCCTTCACGTGCGTCACCGTGATGCGGCAGTAGCTGGTTTATCCCCTTTTTTTTTTTTTCCCTTTGTCATTTTTTTTTTCCCCCTTTTGTCATATTGACGCCTCGATCGAGCCGAACGATCTTTTTTTTTTTTTTCCCCTTCGCTTCCTTTTTCTTGTTTCCGCATCGACCGAACCAGCGATATTTTCCAGATCGATGGTTTCCTACTTCCTCTTTTTCCCTCTTCCCTTCCCTTTCTTTCTTTTTCCCTTCGTCCCTTGATGTCGGCAAGGTAACGTTGCCGAAGCGGTTTGCTCTCTTTTCCTCTTTCTCTTTTTTTATTTTTTTCTTTGCGGGCCCCTTCGTCGCCCCCGAAGGATGTAGAAGATGGTTGCGGCGCCCGTCTTTTCTCTCCTTTTCGTCTTTTTCCATTCCCCCCCAACATTGATGCTGCCGAAGCGAGTGCAGAAAGTAGAGGAGAACCCCTTTTCTCTTCTCTCCTTTTTTTCCCCCCCCACTCTTTTGACATTTTCCCCTTCGGATGCTCCCGAAAGAATGTTTAAGATTTTAGATGGACACGGATTCGTGAACCCTTTATCCCTCTCTCTTTTTTTTTCCTTTCCTCTTTTTGTGGTTGAAGATGAAGAAGTGTTCTAACCGCTCTCCTTCTCCTTTTTCTTCCCTCCCTATTTTTTGTTCTTGCAGCAAGCGGAGGTAGTATGAGGGATAAACGTGGGACCTGAATTCCCTCCCCTCTCCCTTTCCTCTCCCTTACTCCCTCCTTTATTTCTTCTCCCCCCCTCATCGTGCCGGGTGGATTATTTTAACCGTCGAGGACGAACTCCTTTTTCTTTTCTTTTCCTCCTTCTTTTTCCTGAGATCTTTTTTTTCTCTTTCCCCCTCGCGCGACACCTGCATGATGTGCGGGGGCTCGTTTTCCCCTTTTCTCCGTGATCAAAAGGCGCATGCCGAACGGAGTAACACGAGCACCGCACCCTTCCCTTCCTCCTTTTCCTCCCCCCCCCCCCCCGATATTTTTTCTTTCTGCTATACATCGACAGAATTGATAAATCAAATGCGCTTCCTCTTTCTTTTCCCTTTTTTTTTCGCTTTTGCACTTCCCCCCCCTTTTCCGATAGATCGCCAGCAGCGGCTTCTCCTTTCTTCCTCACCTCTCCCCGATCCCCCCCTTTCCCCCCCCCATTTGTCGATCGCATGAAGTAAGACGTGTATTATGCTTTCTAGGACATCGTCCCACCTCCTTTTTTTTTTCTTCTTCCTCCTTCACACCCCTTTCTTTTTCGTTGGCGGGCAATCATGATGCCGGTAGATTCAACCGCCCGAACCCCTCCTCCCCCCTCCTTCTCCCCTCTTCCCCCCTAAAAGCGAAAAAACCGAGACCGCGAAAGTTTTTCCTGCCCCCCCCCCTCTTCTCTGCCTCTTCAAAGTGCGTTTCGATCCGGACCCAAAAAGCCGGGATCGGCGCCCCTTCCTCCCCTCCTTTCCCCCCTCCCTCTCACTTCTTCCCTTACGATTTTCCCCTTCGCCGCGGGACATCGCAGAGGCCGCCCACTGCGGCCTTCTTTTCCTTTCCCTTCCCTCTCCTTTGCATTACACTTTTTCCCGTACCGTACTGAAAAAACTCTGCGGGACATCTCTCTTTTTTTTCCTTTCCCCTTCCCTCCGTGTTTTTCTTTCCTCTGCTCGCAAGTTTTTCTCGCTTGAAAAAGCGTTGTTTCTTTTTCCCCTTCTTTTTTCCTCCTTCTTCCTCCTTTCCTTTCCTTCTCCCGCAAAAACAAATCGAGATGGTGCTTCCTTCCCCCCCCTCCTTTTTCCCTCCTCCTCCTCTGTTTGCGAACCTCCCCTCTTGCTGCTCGATCGGCGGCGCATCGACAAATAGACCAGATCATCGTGCGCCACTTCCTTTCCCCCTTCCCTTTTCCCTTTCCGTTCCCCCCCCCTCTTTCGAAACGTCCCAGTGACGAAGCTCGATTGCACGCGAAATCGTCGATTCCCCTTTTTCTTTTTTTTTTTTTCCCCTTTTCCCTTTTCTTCGCGGCCCCCCCCCCCCCCCAATTCCGCGCGAGGTTTTTTCAGGCGTCGGCAGTTGCAGCGCGACTCTCTTTTCTTTTTTTTTTTTTTTTTTTCGAGTCTTCTTTTTTCGTACGGACCCTTTTTCGCTTCCGGACAGCATGAAAAACTCGCGCGGAATTGGTTGGGAATCCGCTCGGACGCCCTCTTCTCTTTTTTTTTTTTTCATCCTTTCCTCTTTTCGCTGGTCATAGCTTTTTTTTTCCCTTTTTTCCGGATTCTGGTGAAAAAGGGCCATGATGAGAGAAGAAAACGGTCGCGCCTCTTCTTCTCTTTCCCTTTCTTGTCGATCCGTCCCCCCTCTTCCTCTCCCCGCGCGCGTTAGGGTTTGAAAAATCCATCCGTGAAGCTGGCGCTCTCTTTTTTTTTTTCCTTTACGTCCCCCTTCAACCTCCTCCCCCCCCTCTGTGTTTTGACTGTAGAGGTCGAGGATTCCGGCATTCGCAGATCTTTCTCTTTTCCCCCCTTTTTTTTTCCCCTCTCAACCCCCCTTTTCGGCTTTTCCCGCCACGCAAGCATGAGAGACGAGTGAAGGATGGTGCGCTTTCTCCTCCCTCTTTTTCCTTGTTCCATTTGAACCCTCTCTTCCTTTCACTTGCAGTGATCGAGACAGTATTTCGAGGGGGGGGGGGGGGGTTTTTTTTTTCTTTTCTTCTGGAGCTGCTGCGCCCTTTTCCCTTCCTTGTGCGGAAGAGTTCGCGCAGGGAGGGCGCTGAGCGTAGCGCTTTCTTTTTTTCTTCTTTTTTTCTCGGATCGACCCTTCGCGCCCCTTTCCTGCCGCTCCTGCGAGTCGCGACGTCTGGGAAGGAAACACTTTCGGTGGCTCCCTGTGTTTTTCGCTGTTTGCTAGCTGTTCGGGGCCCCCCCCTCAGACCCGGGCAGGCAGGAGGGCAGAAAAACGAAAGAGCAGCCTCCTTTTTTGTTGTGCCCCCCAAGATTGGCCGAGGCGAGAAAAGAAGGGACGGCTTCTTCTTCTCCCCCCCTTTTCGCCCGACGCGACGCCCTTCGGTCTCTTACAGGCCGGAAAAGAAGAGGATGGAAGAGCTATCGGGAAACCTTCCTTCTCCCCCCTAGGCTTTGCGCGCGCGAGGGGCAAAATCAATAGAGAACGCGATTTGATGTTATCCTCTTCCCTCCCGAAGACGCATACCTCTTAGTTTTGGAGGAGAGGCAATGAAATGCCTTCTTTTTATTCTCTTTCCCTTTTTTTTTTTTTCCTCCCTTTTTTTTCTCACGCCTTTTACGAAAGCCGCCCTTCTTGACCCCCTCTCCCCCGCCAGCAGAAGGTGTTCTCTCTTTTCTTTTCTTTCTCGGCATATTTTTTCTCTAAAATCCCTCTTTCAGTTCTCATTCATGAGAGAGTCGAGGCAGCGACGTGAAAATAAGCGACAACGATTCTTTTTCTTTTTTTCCGCGATGAAGCCTCTTCTCAGCATCCTTGAAGATGAGGTCCATCCTTTCCTCTTTTCTCCTTATACGAAGACTCTCGGCTTCTCCTGCCGAAAAACCTAGTATTAGGTGAACTATGACATCTACTATCTTCCTTTCCCACTTCTTCAGGTCACCCCCCACGTCCTTCACGGACGCCTCGACATCGCCCCACTCCGCCGCCGTGACACATAGAAGCTGAACAATTCTTTCGGTCTCCTCTCCCCTTTCCTTTTCCTTCCCTCCCCCCTTTCGCGGTCTCGAATATAAAAGGTGCGTCCCGTTGCGCACTCGCTTCGGCAGAATAACGGTTGTACGTTCCCTTCTTTCTTTCCCCTGCCGGTTACGTCGACACCCTTAGCCGAAACCATCTATACATCATTCGGGGCGCCGAGGTGCGGTCCCTTTCCCTCTTTTTTTTTTCCTTTTTCCGGGCCCCGATCTCCAACAGTTCTTCCCGTGCCCTTTTCCGCCATCAAGGGGACCGTCACGGTCACCACTAAACAACGGCAAGTTTCCTTCCGTTCTCTTTTTTTTCCCCATCGACCTTTCCATCTCCGGGGGTCGGTCGATGCGGAAACATCGAACGGCATTTTTTTTCTTTTTCCCCTTTTTCTTTTCCCCCCGGTTGAACCTGAGGACGTCGTCGGCTTCTGAGGGCGTCGAATATTCCAAAGGGGAATTCGCGCAGTGCCCTTCCTTCTCCCCTTTTCTTTTTTCCTTTTTCTAAACCCAGCTCGGCAGCATCACCCTGTATGCCCGTGAACGGTAGTAGGCGAAGACGAATGAATTTCCCCTTTCCTTTTTTTTTTCCCGGCAACGGTTACGAAGTCGTTTTCCTTTGTCAACCTCGAAGAGATAGAGGAAAGATCACTCCTCCTCCCCCTCCCCCTTTTTTCCCCCAGCGGATGCCGCGCACGACTCAGACTTAGGTTTCATCGATTCGCGTGGGTACTTCTTCCTTTTTTTTTTTTCCCTTTCTTTCGGACGAGATATCGTCGAGATGAACGGTCACGGCCGGTCTCATCCGGGGCGACTTTTGAATGGAAAGATTAGGTTCCGGCGGAGGATGCCGGTTGCAAACTTCCCTCCCCCTCCCCCCCCTTCTTTTTTTTTCCCCCCTTTTCTCGTGAAGCGCGAAGCTATCCCCCCCCCCATTTACTTCCTGTCGCGTTCCGCTATCCATCGCGAAAGCGTGTCTTCAGAATTCTTTTTCCTTCCTCCCCCTTTTCTCGTTCGTCTTCCGACGCAAAACGCGACGCCTTGTAACATCACTGGAAGGCGTGAGAGGACACGTAAATACGCTCGCCACAGGTAGTCTCTTCTTCCTTCCTTTTAGGGCCTTTTTTCATTCGGTGACCGACGGATGCCTCCTTCCTTTTCGACGCCACCGGGGCGGACGAGTCCTCCTCATCTCTTCTCTTCCCCCCCCTCTTTCTCTCAGGATACGCACGGTGAGCCCTTCTTCCTTCATTCAGAGAGAGAGTTTCCTCCTCCTCCGTTTTCTTTTCCTT
>Ga0179593_1300254_pt1 | contig 13204 bp, 11 predicted proteins | sample CZODoug2_1_08_16_FD_185931 | JGI IMG/M metagenome (GOLD analysis project Ga0179593, IMG submission 185931) | Vadose zone soil fungal communities from Angelo Coast Range Reserve, California, USA - CZODoug2_1_08_16fungal (PacBio error correction) | ecosystem: Environmental > Terrestrial > Soil >... | reverse complement strand
CTTCCCGTTCACGGTTTCTTTCAGATTTTGATCCGCATCAGTTCTGATCTTTCACTCCCTTGACCTCCGGGTTTTTTTGCACGGCCTGAACCTCGCGGCTTCTGTTTCTTACACATCGTCGTATCTCTGTGAGTTGCTTTCTTGATGAACGCGCAGAACACGAGCATACCCGATCACGGACCAGCACTCTTTTGTTTTCAGCACACCGCCGCCATTAAATTTTTAACTTATACCCCTTTCCCTTCCTCAGGCGGTAGCTTGATCATCGAAAGCTGCGCCTTATTTTAAACACGCCTTCCCCAGACAATTGAAAAATGCTCTGCAAGTGGGTTCACCAGTCCCCATTTTTTACCTTAGCGTTCTCTAGACCTCGCCTTTCCTATTGTATCCGTTTTTTCCTCTAAATCCTTGCCACCGTAGTATCGTCTTTGTCCCGTTAGAGTGCAACTGGTGTCTCCCGTCTTTTATCCAATGCATCCGGTGCCTTCTTTTTTCGCAAACATCTGTGACAATGCGTCAAGACGCCCTGTTCCCCCCCATCAGCCTCTACAGCCTTTAGGCGTCTTGGAACGTCAGAGGGATCCCCTGGAAGTTTTTGACCATCAGCCACTTCTTGGTTGTGCTCCAAGTATGAGCCGTGCTGTGAGCTGCTGACTATCCTCCCGCGTTCGCCCCCCCTTTCTCGCTTATGTGATAGTTTTGGTTTCGTCCCCTTCCATTTCCTTGTGGGTGGTTAGGTCTGCGAGCTCTTCCAACTGCGTTGTTGCCGGTCGTCATGTGTCTTTGGCCCCGTCACCCCCTCGGTCTTTTCGTGGTTTGGCGCTAGTTCCCCTAAAATGTGTTTGCCCTTTGGGGCGCTGTCCCGGTTGATTGACCGCCGTCCGTGACTTTTGTTCTTCTGAAACCATCCTTTTGAATTGATGCCGTGCCAGTGCACCACCCCTCCCCTCTCCTTTCTATTTCTGCTGTTTTCAGTAATCGCTGCTCACGGGCCACGTTTGGTGGGACGCTTCACAGTCCCCCGTTAGCTCCGTGGCTACTCAGTTGGAGCATCTCCTTTTGCCACGGACGATCGCGTGTGCCGGAGCGTCAATGCCGCCTGGTGCACTTCATGTTACCTTGCGGTATCTCTCGGGCACAGCATTTTCGACCCATTGTGTTCCCTTACCCGGCCTGTTTTCCCTCCGTTTCAAGGCTCAGCCATGAATATATCCCTTATTGAACCAACGTGTCCCTCCCGGCCCCCAAAAATTGACCGACACTCTGTCCTCACCCTCCCATTGACCGGGCAAGGTGAAAAACACGCCTGAGGTAGTATGGCTTGGCAGTCAGAGTGTATCCCTATCTCCCGACAACGCTCTGCGCACTTGAGTTTAAAGGCGGAGCGATTACCATAACGAACAGGGTTGCGCGGGACTCGTTTAAATCCCCCGGGGGTTTTTTTTCTTCCCCCAACACCCTTTTCTGTGGCGCTCATCCTTGTTTGCTGCTTCCGAGCACTCCCCCCCTGGAATTATTTGCGTTTGAAGTTTCCCCGCCCCGCTCCCCCTTTCCTCGGTGTTTCACTATGCTTCTTGCCCGGTGGGGCATCAGTGGGTTTTTGGTCAGTTTCCTCCAAGCAGCGCAAGGCAAGGGAGGGGTTCTTCCCTTTTCCAATCACAATCCAGTTCATTGTTTCTTATTCTCTTGCGGCCTCAGTGAATGTCAGCTTTTTGTTTTCCCGCTTTCCTCCCGTCCGGAACATCGCAACTGCCTTGTCGCGCTCGGCAATAGAGGCGTTTCATTGGCTTTTTCTCGCAGCACTCCCCCTGACCAACCCGTCAGACAGCCCTGATGTTCTTTTTCTGTCCGGGCTTTTCCCACTCGGTACACTTTAATCTTTCGCTTAACGTCTGTCCGTCTTGAGCGTCCCATTCCGTGCCCCCTGGGCTTGAAACCTTAAATTCTTTCGCATCGAGCCTTTTTTTTTTCATGAGCTTGGGCCACCTGTGTGGTAGCACCACTGCAGCCGATGACTATCGCGTCGCACCCAAACGTACGCTTCCCCCTCATTCTTGACTAACCAACAGACCCATTCGGTCCAATGTCCCGGTCTCCCGTTTCGGGTTTTCCCCAACCCCCCCTTAACATTTTCCCCTCCAGTGGACCGACGGGAGCGGGCGCGTGAGGTTTTTGTTTCCCGCTCCCCCCCTCCGCTTTCAATGCCCCTACTGTGCCCACTCTGAAATGATCACAATTATCGGTGTTATTTGTTTCTGAGACCGGGTCTTTTTATGCCTGCATTGGCCTGACACTTTCCCCCCTTCACGCCCACGCCAGTCTGCGTGGCGAAGTTCCGTTTTAGATCTTTGGTTTTTTATGAATTTCTCAACCCACCCCATTCACCCCCTCTCGCTGACCCCCCCTTTAGAAGTTTCTTCACTCATCCTACCTTTCCTGAAGCCCATACGGTACGCCTTCCCCGCATTCCCCTTTTTCTATATCCCCACCTTTTGTTGTTAGTTTCGGCTATCTGCATGCGTCCAGCGTACCTTACTTCTTTCTACGGGACCCCCCTCGGACTAGTGTCCTCGTTCCCCAATTCGCGTGTTTAAAACTTTTTTTAGGACACCTAGCCTTGCACTTTTTTTTTTTCCCCTCCTCACTCACAGCTGTCGGGGCGTGTTTTTCAGGCCCGAGATTTTCCCCATTAGCATACATCCCTCCGGTTCTTTTTTTCAACGCTGCCGTGCCATTGTCCTATTTGATTTTTTTTTCTCCCCGGGTTCGGTATTGCTCGGCTGCTATTAATGCCTCTTCCCCCCTATTTCTTTCGTGCCTTTTTTCCTAACTTTTCGTCAGCTATGAGCACGTGTTTGCTGCTGGGTTACGTTCTCAGGTTCTTTATTTTTCGTTTCTGTTTCCTACCCCCCAACCATTCGGGCAGTCTCACCTCCTTGCAAGACCATTATGAATGCGTTCTTGTTTTCAGCCCACGCTTTTACCTCGCCAAAGTCTTCCCGTATTCCCCCCCATTCGACAAGCCTAAGAGGGACCCCGGAAAGCTTCACCTTTCAAAGATTACCCTCCTCGCTTTCCCTTGTCAGGCCGGCGGTTTTTATTCTTCCCCCCCACCAAGCCAAATTGACACAATCCTCATGATTAGGCGACGGCTTCCGGCGATCCTCCTATGATGCTCTTTTGTTTGCCGGGCGTGCCCCCGCGCAGGATACCGTGCCGTTAACGGCCTTCAATTCTGGCCGCTGACACCCGACCCCCCTCAAAAGCCATTTTTTCCGGCTTTGTGTCCCTCGGTCCCTTCGACCAACCTCCCGGGCCTCCGTTTCCTTGGTCGTAGCTGCCCCCACCCCCCCCCAATAAGCTTAATTTTGCTCTGGACAGAGCACCGCACCCTCTTTTTGTTTTTCTATTCCCCTAGCCCTTCTGAACCATGCTCCTAGTGTGGTGAGGAGTCTTTTTTCATTCTGTTTATGTGATCGCCCCAAGGACGGTTAACTCCAGCGTTTTCTGGCGCCTAGTCCTCTGCCCACGTGTAGGTCTCTGCCGCCCCCTCCCCTTGCGAGACCTTCCCGCGCGTTTGCTATCTCTTTATATCAGACCTTCCGGAGTTTACGTCCACACTTTCACCAAGCATTATTCTTTCACTCCCCTGGGACATAACAGGGCGTGCCCTCCCGGAGCATGGTCCTTCTTTCCCCCCGACCGTGGGTTGCAGTGCAGTCGCCCTGTCGCCCCCCACTGCTGGTTCCTGCTTTTCTTTACCCGGAGACCGGGGAATTTCACCTCCCCACGTTGCGCATCTGGCCAATTCTCGCTTTCCTTCGTCTTGAGTGAATTGTGACCCCTGTTGCCCTCTGGACGCTGTCGTACCTTGCATCGTTCAGAGTCTTCACCCCCCACCCAGGATTGCGCACAAATGAGTCTCCCGTCTTCTCGACGGGTCTTGAGGGGGAGTTCCCCCAACCAAAGGGGTTCTGGCCCCTTTTTCCTTTCGGAGAAGAGCACCCATCAAGAAGCCCGACGGCGCTTCCCTTCCCCCCGTTTGTGCAAGTCTTCCATACCCCCCATTTTGCTAAACCTCTCTCGAGGCATCTTCAAAATCCGCGATGTTCTATTTCTTCCCATACTCTCAGTCTGACGTGAACGAAGATGTGTTTCGCCCATCCTGAACCGCGTTCTTCCTGGTCCACTCTCCACCTTGACTCCTTTCACGCGTTCCGTCATTGTGCCCACCACCAAACAGACATGCTGAAATCTTTCGTGCAAACTGCTCCTTTTGTTTTCATCCCCCCTTTTACGACACACCCTTCGGATTCGGGAAAACCCCCCCCTGACCTACCTTAACCGTTGACGTTCCCCCCGCTCTCGACCTTTTTGTCCTCCGAGTTGCTCTAACGTATTTTCCCAAAGCGGGCTTATGAGGCATGACTATGGTTTGGAGGTCACATTCTTTTGACGGCCATCATTTCCTTCCCCAATTCAGATCTTTTTTCCACACGTGATATTGGTGAAACAGCCTCCCTGAGTTACCCCCCGTCCGTATTCTCGGGCCACCTTTTTTTTAAATCTTTATTGCGATCCCATCTGCCGCGGTCTGACCCTAGTCGTCCCCTTTTTTTTTCACAGCCTTCAGCTCTTTCTGTTCTTGCGGTGAAGTGTCAGTTATTTGCAACAGGTCCTCTTTATTCTCTCTTTTGCCATTTTTCCCCATACCGATTCCATGTCTTTTTTTTTCCTCCGTGATTTTCCATTTGCTTGCGTTTCCTTGCTCCACCTTTGGTTTTCCGTTCCTTTCCCTCGTGTGCCTTATAATGTCTGTTTGTCCAGTCTCCCCATAGTATCGTTGGCTCCCCAACGCCAGGCAGATTTCCGGTGGAAATTTGATGTCGCATTGCTTCAGATAAAGATTGATTGCTGACTTGCCCTTGTACCCTACTCCCCCGGGCCGTTTTTTTTCCCGATTCCTCACCTTTTCTTTGGATTGTGAGAGATTCCCCGGTTTGTTGGTCTCCTCCCCCTTTTGCTTTCCGCATTCCGATCCTGACCGCTTTGCGCCTGCCCGCCTGGGTATGATTCCCACCCCCTCGATGACCTTTAGCAGACCTAACCCACCCGTTTTGAATATCCTGGACGCGCCCCACCCAGTCGCTAAACCCCCTTACACGCACCTCACCTCGGATTGCCCATTAGTCATCCATCAGGCTCTTTTGATTGAAATCGGAGTCCTCCCCTCAGGGCCTGTCAATAATCACTCCACCGAAATACGGTATCCATCTATGAGTGTTGAGTCCCCCCCCACAGCTAGACTTCTTCTCTCTATTTGGCATCGCACGCTCATTTTTTCGTTTTTTGCCCGTGGGATTGTACTTGATCAAGTCCCTAAAGTCACCATGCGGCCCCCTTTATTGAACCAATTCTTTTGACAGCTAGTCCATGCATATTTGCACATTCCGTGTTAAGCCCTGTCAAACAGCTCATCCAGCTGAGCGATCTTTTTTGAAGTCTAGCCAGACCATTCGTGACTTCCCAAGAAGCCAGCAATCTTCGCGGCGTCAAGGTCATTCACGGATTTGGCCTTTTCCTCATAACCACGTTTTTCATGCGATTTTTTTTTTAGATGTTAAGGTTGCGCGACCTGTAAATTACATAATGGCGTGGGGGTTTGCGCAACCCTTTCCCCCAGGTGCAAGTCTTTTTTTTTCACTGTTGGTAGTGCATTACTATCACAGCAAGTTTGGTTGGCTCCAGCATCTCTTTTTTCACCTTCCCCCCCCGGATTGAACCCAGGCCTTGGAGGCTTTCCCGCTTCCTGTTTCGAACACCCGGATTTGGATCCTTGCAAACTTGATTACCGCTATTGCTTCTTGATTTTCAGCAAGGCTGGTTGTAACTTACCTTTTTAGGGGGCGGGATAATTGTCACCCAGTACCCTGACTATCCGGCTGGCCCCGTTGTGCGGGCTTCCCCTGTCCCCTCTTCCCCAGATAGGGTATGTGCCCTACACAGGCCCCCTTTTCCCCCTTTTTCACAGTTCAATGGCTGGCATTCATGAATTTTCTTCACCACAAACACCTTTTTATTCCGTGCATGTCCTTCCCGGGTCACTAGCATCACATCTCGAGTTCTTTCTAGTTTCCACATCTGGCGTAACCGCCAACCCCACCCAATCGGGTCCGACTTCCTCCCCGCACCCTCCCGTATTTTACCGTCCCCTGACATCACCTGAATTTGGTGTCCGGTGTTCTCTCCGACATTTTTTCTAAGTAGTCCCTACTTTTACCACGTCTTTGGTTACTCGCGGCAGGGTTTGCTCTTCCTTTCCTACCGTTAGCTTTGGGGTTTAATCGGACACCCCCACGGTTGCTTTGGTTACTTTCCTTGCTACTCGCAGTGACTTCCTCCCACTTCACCCAGGGCCGTTTTCATTTTTTTTCCCACCCAAATTAGCCTACTTCTACTTGCTTTGGGGGCTCTCAGGTGGGTTTTTAGTTATCCAAGCATCTCTTTTTCTGGAGGGGCTTCCTCCTTTCAGCCCACCCCGTTTCGTATGGATCTCCAAGGCCATCCTTTGACAGCTGGTTCGCCCGACGGTGTTCCAGCGCACGTGCCACAAGTTTTGAAACCCCTTTCCCCTCGGCGCGCTTCGGCCACTCCTTTTTTTTTGTTAATTTTCCCCCCCCGCACTCCCTTGGCCATACCCTTTCGGTAACAGCAAACGATGGACTTGATTTGAGGACTGAAGGATCCCCTGTGGTTCCCCCTTAGAATTCTCTCACACCATAGGTATTGTTTAGGGACGTTTCGTTAATAACCCCTGGGTCTGTCACACGGACTTTTCTGCCAAGCTTTCCTTCCCCGCTTGCCCCACTCGTCCTTTTTAGACGTCAGCTCCCTATCGGAACGCAACACCCCATGTCGCACCTTCCCACAGTCCCCTTCATGTCTACGGCGAGTTTCACCAATCACCACTCTACAGGTCGGCGGGCTTTGTCGTTCAACTCTGCCAATACGCATTTTTCCCCCCCGCGGCTAATACCAAGCACCTCGCCTTTTAGCTACCTTTAGGTTGGGATTTGGTCCCCAACTCTTTTCCCCGCCGTCTTTCCGACCGCGTTTTCCTTCTTGTCCGACCCGTGCAAGAGTGGCTTGGAAATTTTATCCCAACCCCCATCGTTTCGACTCAATTTTCCTCTGGGATAGTGCATGGACCTTGTACTAAAGGTCTTTCTTATCCAGAAAGGTACACGCCTGCCGAAGCAGATTTCTTTTTGTCCCTACCTCCGTTCTTTTTTGGTTTGTTATGTTGGTTAGGGTCCGTACACCGGTCCTTTCTTCCCTAATTTATATGTAGTGTGCCCCCCATATTCCTGAGTGACGATTCCGCGACAAGTGACTTTGGTTGCTCAACGGAAAACAGTTCATTCCCCTGGCTTGAATGGCTGAAAACGCTCCTCCTAGTCGTTCGATCGTAGTTTAGGGAACCCTTGCAATAGATTTCCTCAATACTCCCCCGCTATCCGGTCCCACGCGACGTTCTCTACCCGCCGGACTTCGCTTTCTCCTTTATTGTCTCCATGGGTAATTGCTCGGTGCGGTTTGTGCAAACCATCGGCCCTGCTGTTTTTTCGGTGTTTTTCCCTCCCCCCCTTTATTATTCAATTGCGATTGGGGCTTTTGTTAAGTCAATTATGGAGTATTTCGTTCTTCTCGGTCGCTGCTTCCAAACCTTCGGTCGTTTGCACCACCGTCACGGTTGATTACAGCATATACTGTTTTCAGCCGGTTTGTACTTCGAAACAAGCTAAGGTTACCCTCGCTTTTTTATTGGCTAACGCTTGGGTCCCCCCATATTGACCTCCCTCTATATTACGATTTTCCCCTTGCTTTTCGTGAAGGCAGCTCCTGCAGATTCTGGCGCGCTGGCCCTTTTCCACCCCCCAACCCTTTTACCAAAGCCTGTTCTATTATGGTGACCGCCCGCGCGCCTCTACCTGGTTTTTTAATTGGCTTCTGTATTGTTTGGGCGTTCCCCCGTCATCCCCTCTTCCCGGGCAGCTGTGCTGTTCATCGCCCCTGACAGTAATAAAAAATTGGTTGCGTTGAAATTTCCCCCTAGCCCAAAATGGACTAGTGTGCTTCCGTCCTTGCAACCAACCCACCTGATGGATTTCCCACAGCAGCTTAATAGTTCATGCCGACTTTTTGTTTCTGTGCCAGCTGCAACCCCGCGCAAATTCAGGTTTAGTGGTTAACCCGCTTCCATTCTCCCCTCCCCAAAAAGGAGACTCAGTGACCCATAAAGCGTTTTCGTCTGCCTTCTGCCAGTTACCTTGACCTTAGCGTACGCCCAAGACCTTGCGACTTCCATTACCCGCGCCGTGTGCCTGAGGGGTCCCAATTTGTTAACATTCTGGCTGGGCACCCCCCAGCCACATCCTTGATCCCCCCCCTCGACTTCCCCAGTGCACGGTTCCCTGTTGCATATTGTTTGATATAGATGGTCCCCTTATTTCCCCCTTTTTGTTTTGCAGCTCCGTTTTTTCTCCAACTATCTACCCCCTCTGCTCTGTAGTTGACCCGTTCGTACTTGCTCACGTGTGGGACACCGGGTTTTTTCCCCTCTTTTCAGAGGATTCAGCCCCCGTAGTGCCCTTCCTTGCCCAGGGTCGCTTTTTCTGCATCATAGTGGCATCGCGCCATGCGCGCCCTTTTGCCCTCCGGCCCCCACCCCTTCTATCCATCCGGGAGGCACTGGGGGCTGAAATTCCACCTGCCCCCAAAACCGGTAGTTTCCGCCTTGAATGAACAACAGCCCCCCCCCCAGTTTTGCAGTGCTTTTCCATCCCCTTGCCTCCCTTCAAAGTTTTTAGTTGTTCACGGATACGTACGCCAGCGCCCGCATGCTGCTGGAATTTTATTCTAATGCGCATGAAGAGAGATGCGAACGCCTGATCTTGTCCCCGAGATGCCCCTTCGCCAACACTTATACAAATTACCTGCGGGGAGAGTTCCCCCCCGACAACATGCCGACGGTGGACACCTTTTGTCAGTTTGCCTGTTAGACAAACGACGCACTGCTATTATAAATTGACTTTGTTCATGTCAAAGCAACCTGCTCCTTTCGAATCTAACTGGCCGTCACCCCTCTTGCGAGCTATACTCCGCCCCGTGTCCACGACCTTTTAGGGAAGTGATTAATTGGGTCTAGGGCTGTGCAACTTCCTCTTCCGCTGGAGGAAGCTCCCCTCGCCACTATTCTTTTCGAGAGTGTGTGTTGCACCCTGTTTTTTGTGAGCCGCCCTATTTACCTTTCCCCCCCCCTTAGCTCGTTTTCAATTCCTCCGTCCCTGGCTTTACACTACCACGCCCGCAATTTCACCCTTGTGCCTTTGTGCCTCTACCGCTTCCTCTTCAATGCAAACCAAGATTTGAGACTGCGAGATAGCGAAAACCCGACCGCGAAAACGGTCTGCGGAATTTTTTTTTTTTGTAACACATAATTAGATTGTTTCAAGAGGTTTTTTATTTAGGGACGGTCTATGCACCTTCCCCCTATGATTCGCGCGTGTCTTCATCCAAGTTCACTTGGTCCTTCTCTCCTCAGAATCTTTGGTAATCTTCTCCGATTGAGGTTTCGGTTTCACGCGTTATTTCTCGTCCGTGTCTGGAGGATATGCGAGTCTCGGGTCATGTTTTAGTCTAAAATCTTTTCGATTTTTCCCCTCGCCATGCTTTTCTTTCCCCCGGTTTCGCGGCTCCCATATTAATGCTTATGCCTGTCACCGTAAGCACGCGGTTTCACCTTGGAAATATCTCCTAGTATTTTACTCCTCCCCTGTTCTTGAGATTTAGCTTTGCTGCACCATGTTCTTGCTCCAACTACGGGGTACCCATCCCATCGAATTCCGTCTCTACTAAGCCGGCGACCCCCGTTAACAAACCGCCTTGGCGTTTTGATAACCCCCCATAGTCTACTACTTTTTTTTTCCCCCAACCCTGACTGGCACCCGTCTTGTCATACATGTTACGGGGCGTGGGGTGGACTCCCCCCCGCCGTGGAGCCCACATTTCAATTCCAATTTCCAACTCGTCCTAGTTACGTCGTTAATCCCTCTCGGATAGGACATTTGCTCAACCGCACTCTCAACCCTGGGACCTTTCAAATAATCCCCTCACCGTTGACTATGGCCTTGGTCTCCCCCATGGACACTGCTCTGCCGGTATTCTCGGTTTCATTGGGTGGATCGTATGCATGCCCCCCCTTTATGTCCCCGCGGCAGAGGAGTCTTGGAGAAGACCCAAAAATTACTCCCTTTGTGCGGACACGGTAATTTCCACCAAGACCGGGATGCCCCTTTTTATTGGTAGCCCTTTCTTTCGTGAAATCCTGTCACCAAAGCAATGCCAGTTTTCGTAGCCCAGGGCCGTTTTCCGCCCCCAAGGACCCCCCTGTAATTGCCAAATCTCTTGCCCTAGCTTCTGTTTGTGGGTTAACTCTATTGGGGTTGTGGTCCTCTTTCCATCCTCCCCTTTTTTTTTCCGGACGCTTTGATGAAAGCAACGCTTTTCATTTTTGCGCGTTTTTCGCACACTTCCTCCTTTTTTCCTTTCTTGTTGGTGGTGAGTGCTCCGCCAAACTTTCCCCCATGTTTTCAGGGTTTCAAGGTCTTTTTCCTTGTGTTCTTTTTGAAAGAGATGCCGTTTTCCTTTTTTGCTCCCGTATATTCTTCAAGCCCTAGTGCGATGACCTTTTTCGGCGCGATAGGCCCGAGGTATCTTATTCCACCCCCCCCCCCCCCCCCCCCCCCCAGCGTCTTCCCCCCTCTTTGCCTTTGACCTGTCACGGTTCTTCAAGATTCGGGCTTTTTTTTCGTTGTTGGAAGCCATCCCGTCTGTGCTCCCGTCCCTTTTGGTTGTGGTCTCATTGCACATTTCAGCCTTCTTCTTTATACCCTCACGTTTGGAGGATTTCCTTTTCGCCTTTTTTCCCCGCTTTTTCATTCAGCGCACCCCGCTCCCTTTGTCCTATTCCAGTCACTACTTGGTCTCCGCTGGGCCCAGCAAATTTTCAGACCCCACACCCATCCCCTTTGCCTTTCCAAAGGGTCCTCTACCAGCATCGACCGATTCTTTAAACCCCCCATTTTTTCTGCCATTAACCGGGTGATCGTGCCCCCTTCTCTCCCTCCCGGTTTATGATGGAAGGGGAAATACTCCTGGTGTTTTTTTTCCGCTGTGGCCCGTGCCCTCTTTTCTCCGACCCCCCTAAATAACACCTTCTGGTACTTTCTTCGTCAGGGTAGTTAGCGATTATCCTCTCCGTGTAGTGATTGCCCAGGTGACCTTTACCCCTTCCCCCCCCCCCCCTTGTCGTCTGTAATGAGTCTTTGGCGCATGGGGTTGCATTCCCCTCTTTCACTCCACGCAGTTGCCCTGTTAATCTTTCCCCCCACAACAACCCGTAGGAATCGGGTGACTATGATTTCCACATCATCCCTGGTTGTCTTTGGTTCTAGTTCATCCCTCCCCAGACACGGACGCGTGGAGAGGGTGCTCTTTTTGACCAGCCATCACCTCATTTTCGTGATCTGAATCCCCCCACGCGGACCTCAGGTGAGATTCGGCCCCCTCTGTAGTGTTAGGGTTGACTTTCAACAACCCCTCGAAAATAATTACGGCGGTTCGCCTGCTTGGGATTTGTTGTACCGCTGATCTTTTGGTACTTAAAGTCTCATATTTGCCCTTTGCAGTACCTCCTGTGCAAGCCAACTCTTTTTCTTCAAGTTGGACTCATGAGGACGTGCGTCAAATAAATCTTTTGTCAAAGTTCGTTTCCCCCCTGCTTAGGTCGTCGCATTCCCCCCCTGAGGATACCCATCGGAATGCATTATGATTCCCCCTTCCTTTTGGAAGGAAGTTTCACCAACGAATTTTATCCATTTGCCTCCCCTTCACCCCCCGCTGCAAAGCCATCCCTTTCCCCAACCCCCCTAAACCAATTTTTCTGTCATGATTACCTGTGTGAGGTTTTTCAACAAATCCCCGACATCTCCTATCGGGGACTTGTTTCACTTCTCCCCCCGGGAATTAGTTTGAGGACCACGGATCTTAATATCCTCCTCTGTCTTCCGGAGAGACGTCTTTTTCGGATTGCCATTTCTCTTTCCGCCCCCCCCCGTTTTGCATTTTCTGTCTTTTGGTCGAATTTCCAAGCCCCATTGGATTTTTTTTCCCCGTTTTTCTCACAAACACCCGTTCATTCGACGACGACTGGTTGGTCTCTACTCCCATACTTGTGTACTGACCGAACCCTTTTTCCTCCCTTGTAAGACAGCCTCCTCTATTCTTCCTCCGACTTTGTGTGTGGGTTAGTTTGCTTCATTCTGCTGTCGTCAAGGCGCTACCGTTATTTCTTTCTACGCGACAGTTATCTTTCGTTAGATTCCCCGCGACATTCGGTCCCTTCCGACCTTTTTTTTTCTTCCCCTTTTTACTCCCTTGGATTGCGTGTCACTTATCCACAACGCTACGTTTTTAGTAAGGGGCTTGAAAGCAAGATGTGCCCCAACTCCACATACCCTCATGTTTCTCGCCCCTAGAAGTTGTTTTTTTTTTTTGCCCTTTCTCCTTCGTTTCTCCTATAATGTGTCCCATGCGGTAATTTCCCCCCTTGTTTGCTAGTTTTTACTCATAGTTCGACCTCCTTGTCCTTGGACCCAGGATGAGTGATTTTTCACCCCCGCACCCGGTAGCGACCCATTGCCTAGGTTTGCTTTGTCCGTTCCGCGAATTTTTCCATGATTCCCTTCTTCTTTTCGATCTTTTCTAACCACAATTTCGTCTTGCCCCGTTTTTAGGGAATTCCCCAAGGCGGATGGTTCATTCCGTCTTTTTTTTTTCAGCCCAAGGTTTTTTGTTGTTTCCTGGCGACTCAGCTGACACGCTACTCTCTACCCCCCAGGTCATCAGAAGATTAATTCCCTTTTCACACGACCTGAACAGTTAAACTCCTCAGCGTTTTCTTTCCCGCCCCCCTTTCGGACCCTGTGCGTGATGCTGTCGCTTCAAAAAGAAACTGACACCAATACCCCCTCTATTTGCCCCCCGCTATCGCTGACAACCGCATGCCTTGCACCCCGATTTGACCTGTCCCCGCGTCGCAGGCCCCACAGCTGCCTGATTCCACCTTCCGCTTTTTTTTTTC
>Ga0179593_1695571_pt1 | contig 13205 bp, 17 predicted proteins | sample CZODoug2_1_08_16_FD_185931 | JGI IMG/M metagenome (GOLD analysis project Ga0179593, IMG submission 185931) | Vadose zone soil fungal communities from Angelo Coast Range Reserve, California, USA - CZODoug2_1_08_16fungal (PacBio error correction) | ecosystem: Environmental > Terrestrial > Soil >... | reverse complement strand
AGTCTCTTCCTTTTTTCAGAAACGTCCCCTACCCTCTCGGTTTTTTCACACTATCTTTGTTTCCGAATCCGCGCGACAGGAATGCACAAGGCGTCGTTCCTCCCGACAGTACCAGTGTCCCCCCCCCATCTTTTTTACTAGGTTATAACTCCTATGCGCCTTGCCATCCCCAGAATCGTCGTCACCCCCCCCAGAAGCATATCCCCCCCCACCCTTTCCCCCCCCGAGTCCCCCCCCTTCCCAATTCCCCACGTTAAACCCCTCTCTTCTATAACCTGGATTCAACTCAACACGATGCTTGAAGAGCAAGTGGCGAACTTTCCCTCTGTTACCCCCCCGCATTGCTCCCCCAGCGTCCCTTTTTCCGCTTACGTTCATCGCACCCACCTAGTTCCTCTTCCCCCCACCAACTAAAATTGGACTGAGCTGGTTCCTCCCCCGTTCAGCCCAGCTCAGACGCTGGTCTTTCGGTGTTTACGATTGGGCTCTTCCCCCACTAGGTCCCTTTCGCTTCAGTTTTTCTCTTAACGAATGCATGCCTCGAATAGCATTATGACCACCAGGGTTTTTTTCCCGTCTTTTTCCCGCTCTCGATTTGATCTTGAGGTGACGCCCTGGATCTTCGTTCTTTCCTCGTTCAGCCTACTTTAAATTTGAAGTCTCGTTGGCAGAATGGCCCCACTATTAGAGGTTTCCCATAGTGGGGCGCGGGCTGGTTTTTCATTTCCCTTCGGGAATGCTTTCCCTTCCATTTTTTCATGATTCCAAGTCCCCAGAGTCCGGGTTTGCCTTCCCCTTTCTTTTTTTCTGCATCTTCTTTTTGGCCTTCATTTACTAGTCGGTAGTTCTGCGCTCTTATGGGGAGAGTAAGCCGGCGGCCGAGAGGTGCCTGTCGTTCTCAGGAGACCCCAACTGATATGAGTTAACACGGGAGAGGGAAGTAGTGTGGGCCGAACTGAGAATTCGCCCATATTATGAGAACCTTGTTCGCCAGAGAGGGATGGTCTTGTCGGTTGGAACTGCCCCCCTCTCTCCTCTTTTCTCAAGTGCATTTCAGTTTCAGTCGCTTTTTTGTTTTTGGTTTTGTGTTTTTTTTTTTTATGTCCTGAGCTTTTTGCCAGTTCCGATCTGAGAAGGTGAGTCCCTTTTCGTAGGCTTCCCCCGTTAGAATTATTCCCCGGAGTCCCCCTTTGGAAATTTTCTTTGGCCTTTTGATACTCAACTTGGGGTGTGTTTTTTTTTGACATTGTGCGGTGCTTTTGGACCTATTTCTCTGAGACCCCCCACTCCCCACCCCTTTTCGTTTCTCTTTGGTAGAGAACTGAGGCTAAATCCTAGAGAGAATTACTCCCTTTTAACACCCCTTTTTTTTTTTTTACACGAATCCCCCCTTTTCCGGGGCTGTGTGTCCTCCGTTCCTCTGAAAGCCCCAGCTTTAATGTATTTGCGACTTCAGCACTGGTAAAGCAGGTGTTTATTCTCTTCCCTAGGCCTTCCCCCCCACGGAAGTGCGTTCCCTGGGACTTCCATTGTGTATTTTTTCTACAACCGCCTTGGCTTTCACCCGCTGGCACGTGGGCTTTTTCCTTTTCTATGTTGTTTGGACTGTTTCTCCTTTTTTAAGTGCTGTCAAACGGCTTTTTACGATGAGGGTCACGAAGAGGTGTCAATACCTGCCCTGACAACTTTTCAAACAAGTCTAGGGGTAGAGTCCAGCCTGTTTTGTTGTCCGGCTTTTTTCGATGGCCTGGCAAGCGGGCGGGATGCCAACCTTTTGAAACATGTTTTACGTTAAGTCTCTCTTTATTTCCTATAACCGGTCGTCCTCACAACCGTTCGGCCCACAGAGAAAGACCGCACTTCTCGCCCATCACTCGTGCTTTCGGACTCCCCGAACCCCCCGCGTTTCCCCGATTTCCCCCCCCCCTGCTTGCCAGAGATCTTTTATTCTTCGCAAGCATTACTTCCTTTCTTTTTCTTGGCTCTCCCTTTCCCCCCACTTTCTTTCACGCCTCTCCCTTACCCAAACACTCGGACACCCCTTACCCCCCCCACCTTCTTTTTCGGCTTACCCGCTATATTGCTCATTCTCCTTACGATGCATTTCCGCCCTTTTTTTTCCTCTTGCTTCGAGAGCCAGACTTTGCGTCCCTCCTCCCCCGCAGTCTCCCCTTTTTCCCCCAGATCCTGAATCTGTCTCTAAACTCCTCTTGAATAATAACAAATACCGACAATGGTGTTCTTGATTGTAGTTCCCCGCATTCATCTTTGTCCCCTCCCCTCATGTCTTTATCTCCCTTTTCGCATCAGTCCCCTAGGACTGATGACTAGACACGCTCTGCTTTCCCTCATGGTGGCGTTCTAGAGTACCCCTTTCTTTCCCTCTTTTGGGTCCAATTGCAACCCCCTCCCCCCCGCTTGGCAACCAGTGAAAAATTCATCACACATGTCTTCCTAACGCAGCGTTGACGGTTTTCCCGGTTATTAACCCAAAAGACAGTCTTACAACTATCTTTATGTAATAATACTCCTTTTTTTTTTTCGTCTTTTAAGAATGATTCTCCTCTCTCCCAGAAAGTAAAGATGCGTTCATGCAGAAGGATATACCTGGGTTTCGGTCGGTGGTCTTGAATTTCCCCCTTTATTGGATCCCTTCCTTTGCATCTTTTTCCGACGAACACGTGTTCCTTCCTGTAATTGCGTTCTTTCGCCCACGGAGGCGAAGTTCGCGGAAGAAATGAATTTTTGCGCTTCCAACTTTCCCTTTTTTTTTGTCGGGACTTCCCTTCCCCCCAAGAACCCCTCGAGCTTGATGTTTGTTTTTCTTTTGTCGCCCTTTTTCAAAAGATTTGGCACTTGGAAAGCGGTGCGTTGAGTTGCGCGCCCCTCAAGCTTTTTCCCCTCCCTTCTCCTCCCCCTTCTGTATGATATCTTCGCTCTCCCCATAGAGAGGTTTCAAAGTTTTGACACACTTTTCCGCACTTTGGTGACCCCGTTCCGATTTTGTTTCCCTTCCTTCTGCCAATTCTTTGGTCACCGGGAAATCCCCTCTTTAAGTCACTGCGCTAAGGGATGTTGACATAATATGTTGCCAGCTCTGGCACTCCCTTTCCCCCCGTTTCTTTGTATTCGGGGTCTCCGATTGTTTTCACTGCATACCGCCTTCTTGGAAGTGCGGCTTGTTCCTTTTCCCCGTTGGACTCTTTTTCGCCGTGCCCCCGGTAGTGAGTTTATCCGAAATAACATCTTAATAAAAGTTCTCCCCCCAACCCATTTTTTTTTCCCCCCTCCTCCTTTTTTTCCTTTTGCCCAGCCACCTCCTGACAACAAAGTAGGGAGCGTCCATATAACAGGTGGCTCTTTTTTTTCCCCTTTTTCCCTCTGAGAATCTTCCCCTCCCCCTTCCTCCCCAATCAACCTTTTTTTTCTCACCCAACGCCTCAGCCGTTTATTCGCCCCCCCACAAATGCGCAGGCCCCCCTCCTTCCTCTTTGTTAAACAGCCTTCCCCTCGAACTTGCCTTATGCGGCAATCCTCCCTGATGGCCGCCATATCCCCCTTTCCGCCTCCACAGCCCCGCTTACCAGTGCTATTGTCCCACATCCAGGCCCTCGGTATGCTAGAATTACTTTTCCCCCTTTTGCACCAGACTGTTCACCTGTTTGTATGCGATTACCTTTTTGGTATTTCTTTCCTTGAGCTTTGCCTCATTTCTCGAACACCGACCCCTGAAACGAAACTGGCAGGTTTGGTTTTTCGTTTTGGGCGGCAGATCTCCCCCCAGACCTCCCCCATTTCCCCCCCCCCAATGTCAACAACCAGAATTTTTTGTATCCCCCCGTGCGTTCACAAACCATTCTCCCTTTCCCACCATTTCCGCTTGGAAGTTCGACGTGTGACCAAAGTCCTTTCCTCCCACCCACGCGCCGTCGGTTTGGCTTTTTTCCCCCCCTTTTCCCCCCTTCCCCCAAGATTCCGCCGCACCATTCGCAGTTTTTGTTTACCCATTCTCCTCTCGGTCATGGACAACACAACAAATCCTAGACGGCTCCACAACACCCCTTAGTTTTTCTCACTTCTAACCCTTGTGCCCTTTGCCGATTTTATCGGCCCCACAAGGGACTCGGCTCAACCCTTTCCCGTCTACAAGCTTTCCAGAAGACCCTTCTCCCCTCCCGCCCCTGTCGCTCCGGCATTATAACAAGTTCCCCAGGACGATTCAATTCGTGCCCCAAAGTCTCCTTTCTTTCTTTTCATGGCGCAACCCTTCAGCTGTTCCCCTGTTCTCCCCCCCCCTTTAGACGACATTTTTTCCCCTCCCTCCATCTTTTCATTGACTCCCCTAACCTCGCGCCGGCACCCTTCCCTTTAAGAAAATATCCCCTTTCGTTTTCCCCCCCCTTCCACGGCCCCTTTCACCTATTCCGAACTAAACCCCCCACCCCTCCCCTGAATCCCCCCATTTTTCCCTTCACTTTTTTTAATGCCCTTCGGCGACGTGCAGATCGACACACTCGTATCAAGTATGAGATCTATTATTTCCCCCCTAGACATACGAAGAGTGGGGGAACCATCTTCCCCCCCTAACAAATAGACGAAAACAAGCGCTAGAGACTGAAGATGCATTTCGTCCTCGAGGTTTTGTAGTTTTTTTTGTTTTCCCCTTTTTTGTTTGGTTGGTGGGGTTTGATTTGACGGTCTCTGCTTTTTTCCAACCGTCTTATTGTTCTGATTCCACCATCACATACATCCTAAACAGGTGTCTATTTTGTTACCCCCCAGCTAGAATCTTGCCCCTCCCCCCAGCTTCTTCTTTTTTTAACTTCCTTTGCGCATTAGCGTTTGGCCGTTGAGAAGTATTCGTGTCAGTTCCCCTCGACTTGCCCCCTGCCTGTCGTTGCAGAGACTACAAGTATTGTTTAAAGGTTCTTAGCAGTTCTCCCTCACTTTTTCTTTTTCCTTTCCCTTTAGCCTGTGACGTCCCCATTCTTTTGGTTCCCCCCCCCTCTTGATGTTTTTTCCCTTTTTTTCTTCTCAGCTACCTCCTTGTTGGTGTTATTGCGATCCCCTGCGGCTCAAGAAAAGCTCCCCCCTAGTGGACCTATGGGATCTTTTATCCCTTTTCCCTTCCCTTCTTGAGTACTCTTGTACCCGGGCAAAAGGCGGCGTTGCCACGATGTCTGATTATTCGCCTTCCCCACCCCACTTCCTCCGCCCAGCTCCCCTCCCATTTCACCAGAGCAAGTGAAACTTCCCCTCTTTCCCCTTTTTTCTATTGCGAAACGATTAACAACCTTCCCTAAACCCTTCTTTTTCCCTGGACTTTGTCGGTGCGGGGGGACTCGAACAATAAGGCTGGCTTTGCCTTTTTTTTCCCAAACCCCTACGTCCTTCCTACGACAACACATGTATACCATGTGCACCCCCCCCACCACATCCCCCCACTCTTCCTATCTTGCTAATAAGAAATCTCCCCCTCCTTGGCTTTATTTTTTTTGCGAAGATCGGTTCCCCCATCGGTCCAGTTTTTACGTCATAGTTGCGGACCTCCCAGCCTGAAGAGAAACGTTTTCGTAACACTTGGATGTTTGCATCGTCCTGTGTCCGAGCGCTTCCTGGAATGAGTTAGATTGAATAGTGTTGATGTGGGAAATACCTACTGGAGGAGTAGAGCTTGGGATAGTTATCTTTTTCAAATTTTTTTGAATATCTTGCCACAGCATGTTGAACCTGCGGTCTATCGACGGCTGTTTCCTTCATGGTCGCCCGCTTCTCGCCGGATTGGTTGATGATACGGTAAATCGCTAAGGAGCTCCCCCCTGTCATCTGGCCCTTTTCCTTAAACGATTTCCGTGGAATTAGTTCTTTTTTTTCGAATGTTTTTGATTTTTTCTGAGGCGTCCCTAAGCTTGAGTTCCCCTTGGTGAGCGGCCCTCTTCCTTTTTCCTTTACTCTTGGTAAAACTTGGCTTTTTTTTTTCCCCCTTTCTTTCTAGTTCTTCGAACAGTTGTTGTGTCGCCGTAGAGACTGTCGGTGGTTTTTCATGCCCTCGGCTTAGACACTTTTAGACAGTGGCCTTTCTTCTTGATAGCCTTCTGATTATTCGCTTTTCAGCGACGCGGGACCGTCCCTGGTCGTAGGACGTGGTCCGTTTACTTCCTCCCAAGCTGGTTAAAATTTGGTTTATTGAGATTTTTTGGAATCCCCCCCCCCCATCCCTTTTTTGAGACCCCTCACTTTTTTTTTTAGTTCCTTTCTCCTTGTGTTCTTCCTTTACCATCGTTATGCTCCCAAAAAGAAAAAACCCCCCCCCCTGCCAGTTCGTTTTTTGGAGGTGGGTTCGCTCCTTTAATTCTTGGCGGCTAGCCCTCATGCCTCACCCGCCGAAAGACTACCCCCCCTTACAGCGCTCCCCAGGTGCTTTTTTCGTGGGTTCCCCTTCAAATTTGACTCCATACACATCCTGACTGATTTTTCATATCTTCGGCAGAGTTGTTGTTCTCGATTATTTCTCTTCTTCCAGAGCAATGGGCTGCAGTTACAAGAAGGCTGTTCATTCCTTTTCCTCCTTTTTTTTCTACACCGTCCAATTATGCGGTTCTCCCCCACCTGTCTTTCTTTTTTTTTTTGCTCCCCTTCGACCTTTGCTAATGCAGTCTCACTTGTGATGAACCCCGGCTTGTGTCGCGGCGTTCTTCCTCCTCCTTTTTTTCCCCAAATACACTTCCGCAAGGAAAAACCTTCCTTTTTGACCCCTCCCCAATTTCTCTTTTCCTTTACTCTGGTCCGAGAGGCGGGACTTTTCCCCACCCAATTTGCCGTACAACTCTAGGCTCGTATTAGTCCCAATATACATCGGATGAACTTTTTCCATTTTTTCCCCTTGAACCCTTTTGAGACTTTTCCCTTTTCTTCTCTTCCTCGAGGCCGTACTGCTGGCCCCATCGGAATCCCCGAATAAACCGTATTACTTTCCAGCAGGCATCCACTTCATTTAATACTTTCGTCTGACTTACTTCCTTTTCTTGGCGTATCCCCTTGTAAATTATTTCAGGCGTTCCCCCTCTTACATCCCAAACCCCTTGACTTTCAACACTTTGTTTTAGACTTTTCCCCCAAGCATAAGGCTAATGCAAGCTATGCAGAACGCAATTTTATGCGAAGGCTTCTCTCGACTCCTTCTGATTGACCTCCACCCTCTTAAAATGAAAAAAGAATCTTGCATCTTTTGTGGGACATCCATTAGAGTGAATTTCTAAATCCTCATTCCAATGTTCTTGTCCCCCCCTTCGACCTCAAAGCTTCAATTTACACTTTGGAACCTGTCCCTCAGTATTAATTTTAGAGATCTATTCGCATCCCCTAGTCCCTTTCCCAACCTGATATTCTCTCGCTTAAGTTGGGTGGCTTCCTTCTTCGGACCAACGTCCTCCTAGGAGGTTCGCCCCCCCCTTCCCTTTTTTGACTTTCCCCCTTTTTCCCCCCCACGCTCCAACAACCCTCTTCCAGTATTAATCAATACATTCTGCATGCATCGTTGAAGGTCTGTACTTCGTCTCCCCCTGAACCACAAAAGCCCCCCCCCCTTTTCTTTTTTCCCCCCTATCTTTCTACTCCTGGTGTTGAGAGAGATGGAAGACTGTCCTTTTTTTTCCTGCGCGTATCCTTCGTTCAAGACCCCCGCCTTCCTGCGTTCTGCCCCTCCAATTTTTGAAACTCTTCGCAGCGGAATGTTGCCCTGCTTCTCTCGCCCCGCTCTTCGGCCTTTGTTGACGACGGCCACCTGTTATCCGAAGAGGCCTCTCTCCTTTTTCACAGGTCCTCCCCTTTTGCGAACTTTCTCAGGAAGAAACAAGCTCCTTTCCCTTTGGGACTCTCTTGCCTCCAGCAAGTGCCCCCCCACTTACTAGGTACGGATTCACGCCTGTAGGCTAGTTTTTACACAACCCCGTTGTGTTTGACTTTTCATGTCATGAAACGGCTAAGTTGCAAATCCCATTATCCTATCCTTCGACTTTCTCCACTTTCTCACGGAGATGTCCTTGATATCGTGGTATAAGAGTGTCCCCCTCCGCATTTTTTGTCCCCGAGGGGGTGGATCAGCTTCTGAACCCCCTTCCCTCCTTTTCCCCGGTTGAGCCAAAGAAACCAACGCATTCCCGGGATGTCCCCATGTGCCATGAGATGGCTCAGTGAACCGGCTTCTTATTAGTTTTCTTTTCTGGACGTTCCATACTCCCGAATCTTGAGGGGCCGATCCGGAGTTTCTATGGCTTTTGAACTTTTATCCCGGAAGGGTAGGAGTCGAAGGCATTATTTCCTTAGTAAAGGGCCCTACCAGTAACGATCCCCCGGTTTCAGACACAAATTTTTCTCCGACGCTCCTTTTCCACAGCCCGGCCAACAAAGTACGGGATCAATTTTCCTTTTTCCTTTTATGTGTTAAGGATATGCGAAACCGTTTTTTTTGGGACCCTGACCCCTTTACCAACGTGCCCTCGAAGTTCTCCCAACACCAGCGGAAGCAGGACCACCCCCCCCCTTTTCAGTCTTTTTCTAAAGATAGAGTGAACCTTCCTTACTCCCTCCCCCCCTCCGGCATCCTTGCTCTGACCGCAGATCAAAAATTCCGCTCAACAAGCACCGCAAGTGATATTTCAACTTCCCTTTTCCATTGTAGAATTTTCCTTTTACCAGTTTTGAACAAAAAGCCCTGAAACATGTTGTATTCCCCTTTCTTTACGTGTGTTTTATTCTGGCGAGGTGAATGAGCTTCTAGCTCTCCCCACTTTTGCGCACCCCCTCGCCGTTCTTTCCTCCTCCGCCTTTCCTTTCTCTCCTCTCATCCCCGTTCTTTTGTCTCCTCTCCTTCCTTTAACTCTACCCTGCACTCCGTCTTTCTCTTTTTCTCCCTTTTCCCCCGTTTCAGCCCTCTCATCTTCCATGACTTTCTCCCCCCCCCAACCACACTTTTCCCCCTCTGCCCCTCCCATTTCGTCTGTTCCCCTGCCCCCTTCTCCCTTCTCCTCCATCTGGTCTCCAGCCGCCCCTCCCCCCTTTCCCTCGCCCCCGCTCAACTTTTTCCTCCTTTTCCTCCCCTTCCCCCCCCTTTCTCCCCTCTCTTCCTTCCCTCTCCACCCCTACGCCTTTTCCCACCATTTTCATACCCTTTCCCCCTCCCCGTCTTCCTTCCCTCCTCTTCCTTTTCCGTTTCCTCTTGCTTCCTCATACTCAACTTTCTATCTTTTCTTCCTTCTCTATTTCTCAATCTTCACCTTCCTCAACGCTTTCCCTTCCCCCTACACCCTCCTTACACCACCTCAGGCTTCTTTTCAGCTTTTTTTCTCCTAATGCCTTCAGTCTCATCCCCTCTCCCTGGACTTTTTCCGTTGTGGTTCCCGCCCGACGATAAATCAGAACGCGAGCCTCAACTTCCTCCCCACCAACCCGACTTCTTTTCTCCAGATTGGGCGTCCCCCCCCCCCCCCTCTCCCTAGCTTTTTTATACCACCCAGGGAATATCTTTTCGCCGTCGGATGGTTTGGGGTACTGGCCCCCCCTATCCATGACCTTCCCGCAGCACCCTCTCTTCATAGACCCAAACCACGGTATCCAACCCCCCTCTCCCCCAGCAAAGGAAAGTTACAACCCCTAAAAAACCCTATCCTTCCGTACCCCCCCCCAATGGGTTCGAGCCCCCGCCTCATTTCAGATTTTCTGTTGACCGTCCTTCTCCTTTTGCGACCATAATTAGCCTGGGAGTACACCTCCCTCCCCAAGGCTCCCCCCTCTTTCGAGACGCCCCAATACTACCCTAACTACCCTCGACCCTTTTGTTGCCCAAAACAGACAGGTCGATCCACCCCCCCCCCCCTTTCCCCCCCCCTCCCCCCCCCCCCCCCCCCCTGGAGTTTCAAAACCCCCTGCAAATAGTTTTAGTTTTTTCTTCCTTTCGCTTTACCGGCAATACATAGACATCCTTTTACTTCCCCTCCCTCCATTTATATTCCCCCTTCCCCCTACGAATATCCCCGGCACGGTTCCCCCAGACGTCCATTTAACTGACTCCAACCCCACCCCTATAGACTCCCCTGGTCTTTTGTCAAAGCGAAGTAATAGCCTCCCTGCTCCTTTTTTCGATCTGCCATCTCCTCACACCTTTTCTTTCAAGTATTTCTTTTCCTTTCAGGGTTCCCGCAACTGGACCGCTTAATGGACCCCGAGTGGGGAACATTCCTCCTAGAAAACCTCGGCACTCCCCCCCCCGAGTCCTACCCGTTTTCATCTTGCCGCACTTTGAACTTGGCTAGGTGCTTTTTTTTGTTTTTTCCCCTGGGTTTCAAGGTTTTTTCGCTCCGAAGTTCTTAGGCGGTTGTCCCCACCTATTTTATTTTGCCCGTGGCCCCCCCACTTCCTTAACAGAAGATAGTGTTCTGCTCACGCAATAGAATTACCGACCTTGATGTTCCCTGTCCCATTCATTCTTTCTTGTCTTTTGTCCTTATGGCCTGACTCCGTAGTCTGGAGGGAAAGGAGAATAGAGGGTACTGCTTTCTTGCGGACCGCCTTTTTTCCCCTTCTTACGCCAGATTTCCCCCGAGACGAACGTTCATGTCATTCAGGTCGACAATGATCTCATCTTTAATCAGATTATGTTCTTTGATGAAGCCTCTCTCTCTTTCACTTTGTGGTTGGATAGCATTCCCGGCCTCCGCAGACCCTTTTTGTTACCCCCCCTATGGTCCGAATCAATGGTCTACCTTTCCGCCCCTACCCTTTCCTTCTCGGCTCGCGTAATCGGTTCAAAAGACGGGGTGCTCTGCCCCTTCGTTTTTTCCCGTTTCATTCTATTCTTGCCCTCCACAAGCCTTAAGTCGTCAACCCCAGTTTTACTCCCTTTTTCGCCCAGCAATACCCTCTCCTTTCCCTTTTTACCCTTTCGGCCATTTCTATGGCGGTTTAAACCGGATTCCCACCCCTCCCTTTCTTCCGAAGTGGAGGTGTGGACTGACCCACTAAGGCGTTTTGTCCCCCTTCCCCAGTTTTTTTCCTCCCCAACAAAAACACTAACCAGTGCAACCCCCACCCTAAAACCGCGGGGCTAGGGTGGATTTTTTTCAGCCAGTCTTTCCAGCGCGGATTCGGGTTTCTTTGCCTCTTTCCGAAGATAAGGTTCCCCCCGTTCCAAGCTTTCCCCTGGACCTGACTGACTCCCTCTGAAGATAGAGAACGAACCCCCCCCTTGCGAGCTGCGCTCGCTCCTTTTTCTTATGCCTTTTCTTTGCCCCCTTGTCCTCACTGGTGTTCTGTCTTTTTTTATGTTAGTTTTTAAAGGTTTCGTTCTTCGTAAAGCCCCTGTGACCATTTCTTTCGCGCATTGGTTCCCTTTCCTGTTCGCCGAGTTTCGGTCATTTTTTTTTAGGTCTGAGCCTTATGGAAGGTCCATTTCTCCCCCTGGACTCTTTCGATTTCTTTTTTCTACACCTTTCTCTCTTTGTGCGAATGGAATAGTACGGTATTGTTCTTGGTTTCGAGGAAGTGCCCGCCCTCTTTTCTACTTGCTTTCTGGGTTTTTTGCGTTCTTTCCCCCCCCTCCTGCCACTGATTTTCGGCCACATTTTTTTTTTGGATGGCGGTATCCTTGTGGCCACCGATTTTCCATTTCATTCAGTTTATGATTTGACACCGTGTTGTGTTTTAGGTTTGTCTTCAAAGACCGAGGTTGAGAATCCGACCTTTTACTTATCCCTCTGCGGATATTGTCTTTTAGGGTCCCCCTTTCCTCCTTGACCTCCGGTTTCTTCCCTGGTCGTACTTTTTTTTGATCCCTTACTGAATGCGGAATGGGATTTTGGCGCCCCCCATTTTTTTTTTCCTTGGGTGTGTGTAGTCGGAACCCTGCTTTTCTCCGTGTGCGTTCTCATTGGAAAATGTATGGTCCCAAGTACAACCCGTTTCCGCTTTTTTGTCTAACTAAGGAGGCTCACTTTTTTTTACCTCCTTGCCTCTCACCCCCCTTCAAACAAAAGGCCCTTGCTGTGGTTCTTTTTGGGAAAAAGTAACATTTCCCCGAAGACACATCCTTTTCCTTGGACCCTTTCAATGGTACCGTCCCCCTTTGTTGTCTTCGTTTTCTGTGGCTCTGGCTTTAGCCCCCTTGGATGCTTGCCGAAGGAGGTGCTTCAATGGCTCTCTGCCTGTTCTAACCCGTCATCTTTTCTTCTCACAACACGGGGAATGTTGGGTGGGTGAATTTAATGCTTGGATCTGGTTTTGGGGCTAATGCGGAACTGCTTTCTGCACTGGGTTCTTTTGTCTTTAGTGTCTGGGAGTCAAGAGGGTAACCCTTGCATTTCACCTTTTCTGACCCCCCCCATTTCTAAAGTGTAGATCACCGTCCTTTCGTGTTTCCTCTTTCTGTTGCCTGGCCCAACGACCTGACGTGTCCAATTCCAACTTTTCCTGCGATGATTTTTCGTACCCAATATACTAAGCCCAGGTTTTTCGTACTTCCAGTCCTTTTCTCCCATCCACCTTTTGTGTCCCCCTCACGACCGGTCCAACAACGATTCGGTAGTTTGGCCCATCAGTCGATCCCGAATAACAAGACCTTCGCTCACTTCCAGCGCATGTGCCATATTTTCCCTTTTTGCCCGCCCTTAATTCTTTCGTTTTTTTCTTCTATTAAATGTCAAATCTTCCTTTCCGAATCTCCCCCCCCCCCCCCGTGACATGTCAATTTCGGAGGTTCCTCCCCCGCTACCCCCTCTCCTTTCCTTCTGCACGCCCCCCTTTTTTGTGCGAAGGGCTTGATAGACTCATTGATTGTTCTTTCAAAACCAGGCAGCCTTCAAAGTCCACAGAATCTGTTTATCCTTTCCTTCCCTTTTCGTTCCCCCTAGCCCATGATTGAAGGTCCACGGCACAGCTTTAATTTCCCTTTGAACGCGCAATGCTTTATTCCTTTATTCTTTTTTTTCGTCAATGTGCCTTTCCCAAGCTTTTTTCTTCCCCCGGTTGAACCTTCGGTTTTTTTTTCTTCTTTCCTTACGGACCTCCCCGAAAGGAAGCTGGGAGATCCAGCAACGAGGGCAAAAATGAAACCCCTTTCCCCAAAAGGAACCGTGGCTACCATTCGAATGACTCCACGTGTGGACGTTGGCAATTTAGTTACCCCAGAAACCAAAAAAGAAAAGGGATGCTAA
>Ga0179593_1570286_pt1 | contig 13205 bp, 9 predicted proteins | sample CZODoug2_1_08_16_FD_185931 | JGI IMG/M metagenome (GOLD analysis project Ga0179593, IMG submission 185931) | Vadose zone soil fungal communities from Angelo Coast Range Reserve, California, USA - CZODoug2_1_08_16fungal (PacBio error correction) | ecosystem: Environmental > Terrestrial > Soil >... | reverse complement strand
TCCAATCTCCCCGATGTAGTTCCTTATGGACCCCTGTCCCTCTCAAAAGGTCCGTCGCCTCGCCGCGGCCCCGTACACCCCCCGGACACCTCTGCTGGAAATTCCTGTCGCCTTGACTCTTTGATATTGTTTCCTCCCTTCAACGACTCCTTTTTCTGTGTTTGGCCGTTCGGGGGACCTGGGGGTGGTGGGTCCCCCACTCCAACTCGTTTTCGGTAGCACAAAACGCCCTTCCCTCATCCTCGGCCGCCCACTGGGATCCTGGGATCTTCCCTCTTCTTCGGGTCGGTCCAGCGCTCAAATGTGGAGCCTTTGAACTGCTTTCCGCCCTTTCGACGTAACCCTTCCCTTACATCGACGGTACTTCCTTTCTTTTCCCTCCTCCCCCCAAAACAATCGTGTTCCTCTCCATTCTTTTCTACTTTTCCTTTTCTCCCCCAAAAAACACCTTGTCACTTGCTTCATCAATTGGGGTACAACCTCTTCTCCCCCCTTATAAGAGTGATCAGTGTATATGTTCATACGTCGCGTAATGTGGTAAGTCATGCAGTGTTCTCGCTTCCTCTCCCTTCGTCAGCTTTCGGCTCCTCTTTTTCATTTCATTTAGTAAAGGACCCCCCCGGTTTTGTCTATCGTTTCCGGTGTGGCTGAGATTATGGCGGTTCCCCCAATCGTCTTCCGCGCGATGAAAAGCTGCGGTCCAATCAATATGCTCGCTTTCCTAACTCCCGTGCGAACATTCTCACGGCAGAAGTAGGCAAGCGTGCCCCGGAATTGGTTGAGAACTTACGTTCACCTCCGCCCGCCCCTCCGTCGAGCCCGGAGTTTCCCCTTTCCTCGGGAAAGTATACCCGATACAGTATTCCGTCCGGAGAAATTCGTTCCGGGTTATCTGTTTTTCAGCAGTTAGATAGGTTCTCCTTCCGCCCTTCGAGAATTTCCCCTCTTATGGTGAATACTTAGCGATCCCCCCTTTTCTTACCCAAGCTTCCGCAGAATCGTCTCTTCCTTTTCCTCGACGTTTCACCCTCCCGTATAATAATGAGTTGCGCCCTCTTTCTGGACCTCGCGTCTGGGATACTCCCTGCGCGTAGCAGCTTGTACCGATTCCGGTTTCTCTGACGGCTTGCAATCGGTATTGAAGGAGAAGAATCCTGGCTGCTCCGAACCCCGGCGCGCGGCGACGGCCAAGTCCACATTCGTATGCGATCCCCTTGACTGTACTTTCACAACCGTCAACGTTTTGAAAACGTAGGCGGCAAACTTACCCTTATTTGAGGGCTACGTCCTGGATTTTTCCACATAATAGACGCCACAACTCCACCTTCTCCCACTCTGATTTCTTCATAGATATCGCCCCGATTCCCTTTTTCCCCTCCTGAAGACAACCAGGGTTTGACCGGTTTAGGCCTTGTACTGGCTAATTTCACCTCTTGCTCCTCTTGCTCACGGCGAGATTTCCCCCCCCCCTTTTGAGGTGTCTGTTTCCTCCTTCCCCCAGCTTGCAGACGCATTGCGCGGGCGATCCTGCTTTTTGATCGAAACCTCACCCAGGGGTCCACGATTTGTCGTTTTTCCACTGGGACTTACCTGTGTTCATCGGACATATTTGATTCAGTTGGTATAGAGGAAAATGCCTTCCGGTGGCGGTAGATTTACCCTCCTTCTTTTCCTTACCCTTTTTCCCCTCGACTTCCGATTGGAGTTTCCGACCAACCCGCTTTTTTTTTTTTTTTTTTTCTTTTTCCATATGAGCATTCGCGAATCTTCCCCTAGTATGATCAATCCCAGCCCTCGAGAGCGACACGCCGACTCAGTCCGGTTTTAGGTCGGTCTTTCTGTGTCTATGAAAACCCCCCCGATCTTCTTCCCCCTTTCTCCATCAACGCCGTTCCTCTCCGGCATGGGTGACCATACCCTCTCTGTCCCTTAAGCCGCAACGCTCATTTTTGAACAGTATTGACTTCGGCCCTTTTTTTCTTTCATTCCCCGCCGCGGGCTCAAACTCCCTCAAGAGGGCTCTTCCTCCTACACCTCCTTCCTTTTCGGTAGGCCTTGGTTGAATGTTGAGTTCGTCGCCCTCCTCGACTTAGTATGATTGAGGTATCCAAAGTTGCCAGTGGGTACAGTTTCCCCCCCGGATGACGGGTTTCCCCCGACTTTTTGGCCTCCACTTTTATTCCTCTCCCCCCTTGTTTCGAGGTGCCGGATTGCTGTTACATTGTTCTTTTTTGAGCGACGGCGGCGCGATGCGGAGAGACTGCCTCTAACCAGAGCGATATTCTCCCCCTCCTTCCCTCCTTCTCTTCCCTTTTACTACTCCCCTTTTGGTTTCTCTCTCGTTAATTCAAGGGGCAATAGGATGGTGTTTCGTTTCTTTTTCTTCTTCTGCTCGCATACGCCCTCCCAGCCGTATCGGCTCGTGGTTTGATGAAAGTGGGGTCCGCCCCCCCTCGACGGCTTCGTCTCCTTTTCCGTGTGTCGCATCATTTTTCTCAAAGTCGTGAACCAGGCCGTCCTGATTTGTCTTTGAGTCCCGCAAATTCTCAGTCCTTTTTCCTTTTTTTCCCCATAACCATTCCCAAAAGGCCTCTTTCTTTGGGGGCTGCTTCCTTCTGTGTCTTAGAGTCTCGAGCCCTTCTTTCTTGGCGGAGGCACGCGGCGACCTCGGAATGATTTAAAGTCTGGAACTTCCGAAGTTAAGGGGGAAACGAGCTTTGCGTTTTTGACCTTTTTCCCCCCTTTCTGGTAGGGTGTCCCCCCCATTGGCCGCGAGCTCCGGTCGTTGATAATCGGCCTTTTTTTGCCTCTCTCTCCCTTACTTTGGTTCATTGAGTGAAACTTCTTTTTTCCTCGACCTCTTACCCCTGCGTGTCCGATGCTCCTCTTTTGCGCCTGGCTTTATATACGGCTCCTTGATCCAGTCGACGTTTTTTTCCTTTTTTTATAAGATGGACGCCGACGTGCGGAGTTCTTCTCTTTTTGCATTAGGCCCCTTTACCTTGTTGTGAACTTTTTGACATGCCTCCGATGGGCTTTCCGGCAGATGGTCGTCAATTTTAATCTCCCCCCACGATTGTCAGATTCACAGTCTCCCTTTTTTTTTCTTTTCGAATCAAATCGGTTCACTTGGTTTTTTCCTTATCCAAAAATTTTTTCCCTACCACTCTCCTTCGCGCATTGCGCAAGTACGGCGGCCAGCCGGCCCCCTCTCTTCTTCTTCCATTGAAAATGGTTCGCCCCCGCTTGCCGTCTTTTTTTTTTCGAGTCTTAACTTCTCTTCCGCCGCTCACTTATGCGCGGCTTCCACCTGTTTCTCCTTCGCTTAGAGAGGTTTTTTCTTCCTTTTTCCGCTCGCTGGAAGGTATCGTTGTTCTGATCTCTTCTTGTTGGCGAGCCTTGGTAATTTTTTTTTTTTCGACGGTGACTTCGTCGCCGTGGTTCTCGTACAGTCAGGGGTTTTTACTAAAGACCATTTTTCTTTTAAGGAGAAGATGCATTTTCTTCCTCGGAAATTTTTCAAATGGCCTTTTCCGCAGCCACACGTCCATCTACTTTCTCCCTCCGGCGAGTTATTCCCGAGCTCCGTTCCTCCATGCGGCGCGCTCGCGGAGTACGACGGTCAGCTGCGCTCTTCCGACGACTGCGGACGATGGTGCTAGCTCTCGGTGTCGGTTTCCGCGCGGGTCTCCAAGCCACTGATCTTTCTTTTTCTTTGACGACGGCTCGGAAAAGCCCGTCTACGTTTGTTTTTTTTTTTTTTTTGTGAAACCATCCTACACGTTCCCTCCTTTCAGCGCCGGCGTTGATCCTGTCTCGATCTTTTCTTCGAAAGTTTTAGAACTCAGCGCTCGCTGCGCAAATTCTTTCTCTTTCCCCTTTCTGGGCAGTGAAGCTTCCGATTTTTTTTTCGCTGTCCTGATGAAGGTCTTTTATCATCTGATGGATCAGTTTTTGGATTTTCCTTCAGGCTGCTCGACCCCAGTTTTTCTCTTTCCGTTGAACGTCCCCATATCTCAGCCACCAGTTTCCTCGCCTCCCCCTTAAGGTACAGACGATTTTTCCCAACCCTACTTTTTTTTGACGACGGACGCGCGGCTTAAATCCACATAGTTCCTGCACTTTTCTTTCTTGCCTTATGAGGAGCTGAGAGAACGGATACGTTTTTTTTTTTTTCCCCACCCCCCCCCCCCCCCCACCCCCCCCCCCCCCCCCCCCCCCCCCCCCCCCCCCCCCCCCACCTTTCCTTCATGCTCTACACAAGGTGGGAGAAGACAGTATTGCCCATGCTTGTGCCGTAACCCTATGGTTTTGGGTTCTCAGCTTTGAACCTCTTCAGACTACCCTGCGATTCCTGAGCTCTGCCGTTCATTTTTGAAATTGCGGCTCCCTCTCCCCCCCCCTTTTCTTCCAGCAAGCACGGGGGAAAAGGGTTTGTGTTCGTCACATCCTCGTGTTGCGTCTGATGCCGGCTGATTCTTTTGACTTTTTTTCTCTCCCCCCTTCGGAGTTTATTCGTTGCATGGACCCCCCCCCCCTCCGAAGGCGGCCAACAAGCGGAGCCGGCTTTTGGGTGCCAATTCAAGGGCACCAAAGGATCCCCGTCCTGAGGAGCCATCAAGTAAGCCTCTTTTTCGTTTTGTAATGTGCTATTGCGCATGCCCTCATTTCCCCTTCCCCTTTCTTCTTTTCCGCGGCATCCTTCTTGTTCCCCCCCCTCTAGCTTTCATTTTTTTGTTATTGACACCCCGCGCTTCGGTAAATTGCCCCCAATCAGCCTTTATTTTAGTCTCTGTGCCTTCGCTTGAGTAGCAAGGTCAAACAATGATCTGTTATCTTCCCCCTTCCAACATGGGCGGGTTATCTTTATTCGTGCCCTTGGACCCCAAGTTAAGCTTTTTTTCCCCTTTTTTGTTTCGTCGGGTGAGTCATGGGCTGTGGGACCCAGCTCAACGAATTCCTCGTGTCGACAACCTCCCCAACAGACAGCTTCCCTTTTCTCCCTGTTCCAGTAATAATGTTCCCTTCTTTTTTTTCTCTTGCCAAAAATTTGGAGAAGTTTGAACTCAGCGCCAGTCCCACCTGACATGAACAATTCTTCGGTTGTTCCCTTGTCTTGCCTTTTTTTCCCCAAACCCAAGGTCTCCCCCTTTTCTTTTCCCTTTTATTATCCCAACTTGTCTGTCATCCTACGAGGGTCGTGTTCCCCCCCCTTGCATTTTACCTGGGATGAAACTTATCCCTTTTTTCTCCTCAATGTTCATCGAGAACTTTATTATTGTTCTTCTTTTCGAGTCAAGCGACTTCGTCGCCTTTGTTCCACTCATACGTAGTCTCAAAGGACCCGGATTTGTCTCTATACCTTCCTAATTGCTGCGATGGCAGGATTCCCACGACTCTTCTGCACTTGCGAGCAAATGCTACCCTCCCTAGCTATTTTTCCCTCGCTCTAGGACCGTCAACGTACTTCACGTATTCCGCGTTCTCCGGAACGTAGGAAAATTCCCTCCTCCACGTTCCCCTTCCTCGCCCGCATTGTACCGTCAGCGCTTCCGTTTTTTTTTTCCCTCTCTTGACAGAAGATCCTCTCCAAATTTTCTTTCTTCATTCTGCTGGTCGTAGTAGATGTTTCCAGCCGTATCGCTTCGTTTCGCTGATGAAAGTAATTTTGCCTCTTCGGCTGAGACCGCGCGAGGTTTCCTCGTCCTTTACACTTCAAGATACCAGCGCCGCCTGCGTAGCGTAATTAAGAGGCGCAGAGTTCAATCCTTTTACTCCGCGTGCGCGCACTCCCAACTCTAGATTTCCCTTCCTCTTTTCATGCCAGAGATGAGGCGTTTTTTTTCGAGCTTCATGTACGAGTACATCGGAGGAAACGTTGAGTGAGGCCCCTTCCCTTGAAGGCGAAGATATACGCGCGCGAGAAACATGTTTCTCTTTTCAAGACAAATTGAGTTAGACCATGCCGTACCCTGACTTTCCATCCCCCCCTTCCAATTTTCCTTTTTTGCCATTCGGCTTCCCCCCCATCCCCCCCCATAGGCGTCAGCCGGGCGGCGCGGCCCCCCCCTCCCGGCCTTAGATAGAGGAACCACCGCTTTCATTCCCTAGATGTTCGTCCCCTCCTCCAGGCTCAGCACTGAATGCACCCTTTTTTCTTTTGGGCTTGCATCAGCGTGAGCGGCGGCTCATTTTAGGAATCTTTCTCCCGCTTTGAGTGCTTATGTCCCGGGTCCTTTTCCCAGCAGCGCTGGTTCCAACTGGCTCCCGCTTTTCGACTTCGAGGGCGCTACCTGGGGGGCGTTCTTGACCCCTTTCCCACCAAGGAACCGATTTGCAGTTCCGCCAACTTTTTCGACCTGGCTGTTAATAGGCCCTTATAGTGTTTGCTGGTAATGAAAATTGACGACCATTTTCTTCCTTCCCCCCTCGTCCCTTAGATTTAAAGTTTCCCGTTTTCCCCTCCTTTCTCAGTCGGAATTCACGAATTGTTTACGACCCTCGGTTGTTAGGACATATGAGCAACTCTTTCTTCGCGAACGGTAAGCGCCGGATGCTCATCCGCCACTCACCCGTTTTCCTAAAAAGTTCCTCTCCTTAACCCGTTTTCTCTCCCCCCCCCCCCCCTCCCGTTTTCCTAAATTTCCTAAACCAACGACGGCGAGGCTATGCCACCCTCCTATTCTCAACGACCGGAGCAGATCGTCCCTTCCATGTTTTTTTTTCCCCGCGCGCCCCCTGTCATGCCCCGGCCCAGCTTTCATTTTGACCCCCCTTCTCTCCCTCCCTCTCCATCCCCTTGGCCATTTCCTCGCCTTTCTGCCAACGCCGCTCAAACGCAGTTCTGCCCGATCCTACACCGCCTTCGCAAACTCTCTCTTGGAGGCCTGTTTCATTGTTGTGAGTTGACTCTTCGGAAACGTAGTTCCTCTTGTTTCTTCGCCCTTTCTTGTGACATTTGCCCATCCACGGATGAGGACTGGTTCACGCGTTTTCTTCCAGGTCTTGCGAGCAACCCGGAAAGGTGTGTTGCCATTTCCCCCAGCTATTTCCAGTTTGTCTAATGAGACGTAGGCTTCTTGCTACTCTACATCTTTCCTCCCCACCCCTCTTGACATTGAACCCTCACTCACTTGACTAATCTCCTCTTTTCACATACTCTTTCCCCCTTCTGGGAATACCATGGACAATCGGAGGTGTAGTATTGGGCTGCGATTTCCGCATAGGGCCTCTTCCGTCCGTTACTGATCCGGTTTCCTCCCCCCCCCTGCCTGCACGAGTAAATTTACGTGTTGTTTGCTCAAGCGTTTATTCCTCCCCCTTTTTGTTCACCAGGCTCTTATGTGCAAAGTCCAGCACGTCTTCTGCCCAACTCCTGACGACGTCGTGAAGGATTTTTGGTTCGACGAACTAAACCTTTCAACCACTCCCCTTTCTTCGGCGGGGAAGTGTTTTCCAGGCTTTTCTCTACCTTTCCTTCCTTTGAGATTCTTTTTCTTTAGGACCGACTGAGCCATTTCTTTTTTTTTTTTGTGTTTGTTTTTTTTTTTTTTTTTTTTTCCTGTCCTCAATTGATCAAGTTGTTTCCCGATGGTTTCTTCCCCTCCTTTCAAAACTAGTACTTTTTCGTTTCTCCCAGGGCGGAGTTTTATTTTTTTTACACCCATGTCGAAGCTGCGCCTGGTTTAATCTTTACTTTTTTCAGAGATTCCTCGTGGGTTCAGGGATGTCCTTTTCAAGGATACTGGGACGGTGGTCATCTCCCCCTTTTCTTTGTGTAGTCTGCTTGGGGTTGTCGTCTTCTTCCCCTTTTTCCTCCGTACGGTCGAGCACTCGAGCTCAGATTTCAACCGCGGCGGAGTTCTTGAAACCAATTAGTGATTATTTACGTTGACCCTGGTCGACCTTCCCGCCCCTCCCCGCCGACTTGTTTTATGGCCTGCGTCCCCCCCAATTTTAATCTATAACATGTCCCCCCTTCCTTCTTTATGAAACGCCAGGTTTCGAACGTTTTCAAGTCTGGGCGCCGGAACTCCCCTGTACTTGGTGTACGTTCGATCCTCCCCCATTGCCCGCGCTTTGCGAAGAGTAGCGGCGTTTAACAGACAAGCGCGGTTTCATTCAAGGAAAATTTCTGCTCATCTTGCTCCCTTTTTCCCCCCCGTGGTGTGGCTATCGGGGCGATTCAATGGATCCTACGCTCTTTCACCTTCTCGGGCCACCCTGGTTTCCTCTTTCCTAGCGGAGGTTTATACTTTCCCTCTGGTTGGCCTAGCCCCGAGTATTTTGTCTCAGGCCCGCGTTTAAGAGCCTCAGGCTTTACCTACTTTTTCCTTGGTCTAAGGTGTTTACCTTCTCTCCCCTTTTCCTTTTTCTTCCCCCCCCTTGCCCCGCTTCTTCCAAACCTTTTTCTCCGTACGCTCGGTTTTCGCGCGCGCGCTATTCTCCTTCCTCTGTCGTCATTCTTCCCCTTAAGCAAAAGTTCCCTAAATCTTTTTCTCCTTCCTTCGATTAGTAGAAAAGACGGCGAAGTTCAATCTCTCGGATTGCGCGATCTCTCCCTCCTCTTATACTCGAGACGATAAGGGTCCCTGAATTCGGAGTTCTGGGTACTTCCTCTTTTTGTCGAGTTACTATCAATCCGCGCGCGGTAGGAAAGTCGCGTGTCCTTTCCTCATTCCTTGCAGCCGGAGAAGTTTCATGCTTTTCCCGAAGACCTGAAAAATGAATGTGCTCCAGTCCGTTCCGCAAGTACTGAGCAGATCTTTTTCCCCTTCCCCTCCTTTCGAACTCGCTTTCTTCTTGTTACAATGCGCGAGAAGCGGTGGAATCTGTCCTCAGTGTCCGCCGTTCAAGATTCCTCTCATCTTTTATCTTTTCTTCAGTTCTTTCTTCAGGCCCTATTTTATTTCCTCGATTTCGCGCATTTCCTCCCTTCCCTGCGATCGTCAGTCCGCCACTATCGAAGCACATTCCGTGACGTTTCTCCCCCCCAATCCGTTAGTGAGGAAGTGTAACCCCACCCGCCCTTTATCCGCCCCCTTCCTCCCTCAGTCGCTTGACGTTTTGCGTCTTCACTCCTCCTAGAATGCCCCTGAGATAGTCTTTTTCCTAGCGTAGAGCACCGGAGACGGTGGTCTCCAGTTTCCGGGTTCCCCAATTTTTGATTAACTACGGTTCCTTGAGAAGAACAATTTCTTCCCCGCATTCTTTTTCGAGCAAAAGCTGTTTTGGGTTCTCCTCCCTTTTTCAATTCCCCCCAAGACAATTACGCGATGTCGAGCTCTGGCCGACCTTTTTTTCCCTTTGTTTCCTTTTTTTCCCACTTCTCCACCCCCTTTTTTGAGTTTTTTTTCACCGAAGGGTCGTGATTATTCCATGTTGCGTATTCTTATTTCCTGGATCTTTTTTTGTCTTTACCGGCACGCGCTCTTTTCTTCGTTTTCCCGCACCTTACTCACCGAGTTCGGCCAACAAAGCGGAGCGGCTTTGAGTGCCCTTACGGCAAAACAGGACATACCCGTCTTTCCATAATTCCTCCCTAAGTGCCAGCCCCTTTCTTCCTCTCCTGGGAGGGACTCCTCCAACTTTGAGACCCCCCTTTTTCTCGGTTCCTTACCGAAATCGCGCTGGGAAATCTTCTTTTCTCTCTCCCCGTTTTTTCAATCTCGCCAGGGCGCTCCTTACCGGTACCCCTCTGGCTAAGGTATTTGCTTCGTAGCCCCCCCACCACCGGAAATTGAGTCACTTGTTTCGCCATTTCTTGAGTCGATGGAATAATGTGGTTTTTGCGGGAACGTCAAACCCAATAAAACAAAACCAACCGCCCCCAAACCAAAAAACCCAGACAATTTAATCCCCCACCTCCAACACATAACCCACACAAAACAAAACAAAAACAACCACCACCCCTCTCCTACCCCCCAAACAAAACCAAACACCCCCCAAAACCCCCCACCCTCCAAAAAAACCCTAACCCCCCAACCCGCCCCACAATAAATCCCCAACAACCCAAAAAAAGCGCCCCCAAACAAAAACCAAAAAACCAAAACAACAACACCACCCCCTCCAACCAAAAACAAACAACCTCACCCCCCACCCCCCGGCAAACAACCCAAAAAACTCCAACAAAAAAAGCTACGCTCAAACCTCCAACACAACAACCCCAAAAAAAACACCACACCAACCCTCAAAAAAAAAACCATCCGTCAACAGAAAAAACCGCAAAAAAAAAAAAAACCCCCACCGCCAACAACAAACCCACTACCCCCATGCCCCCACGCCAACCCGCCCACAACAAAAAAAAAATCAACCAACCCGAAAAACCCCCCAACAAACACACCAAGCCCCCCCCCCCCAAACCCCCCCCAAACAAAGCCCAAAAACCCCCCAAAACCCCCCCAAACCCCCACACCACACCCCCCCACCCACCGCCCCAACAAACCCACCCCCCACCCCCGCACAATAAAAAGAGCCGACCCCGACCCCCCCCCCCCAAATACCCCACCCCCCCACCAACACCCGGCCCACCCCCCACCCCACCCCCCCCCCCACCACCCCCCCTCCCCCCCCCACCCCCCCCCCCCTTACCCCCCCCCCCCCCCCCCCCCCCCACGCCCCCCCCCCAAAAAAACCACCCCCCCCCCCCCCCCCCCACCCCCCCACCGCGTAGCCCCCCCCCCCCCCCCCCCCCCCCCCCCCCCACCTGCCACCAACGTTCGCCTTTATCCGATACATTGTTTTCTTGTTAGGAATGGTGATTTTTTTTGCCCTCCCCTCGCCCCCTTCCTCCCTCTTTAGCGCCTTCCCGTGTAATGTCTGCCCCAACTCAACATGAATAGACGTCCCACGAACAAGTTTTAAGCCCCACCTCCCTCCCATCCCCTTCTCCACCCAACTGTGATACTCATGGTGCCCCCGACCCTTTTCTTTTGGAGCCCCCCCCCCCCCCACCCCCCCCTTTTGTGAGAGGTGTCCAACGTGCAAGCCGCAATTCACACCCCTTTGACACACTCCCCGGTGAGTTTCCCCATCGTTGGTCAATGTTATTGCGTTCTTACACCTGCTTCCCCCAAACCGTGTTCGATCCCTTCACTTCCCCTTCTCCCCACTTTGTACCAGCGTCCTTTTTACGCCGGTGACCCCAATTGGGGGGAAAACCTTTTTGGAGGAACCATTTAGTCCGGTGCCACCCTCATCCCCCATTCTGTTAAATATATCTCTTTCCCCCTTGCTTCTTTCTGAGATTTGCCGCGCGTCAAGCGATTCGTAGCCGGTTTGTCCCTTTTCAAGAGGTGAAAAGGTACTTTCTTTTTCGTCTCCTTCATTTATGGCGTCGGAACTCGCAGGCGGCGCTTCACACCTTATCCCTGCCTTCCCCCCTTCCTTAGCTATTTTCTCCCTCCCCCCCTCTCCCTCGATAGACCCCTAGTCCTTCCCCTGTTCCTGTCGAAGCCGCCTGTTTTTTGCCGGACACGGCGCTCGTTCCATTCTCTCCCGATGCCAGCCTTATCCCTTTCTTCCAATGCTTTCCCCTAAGTATCCTCCTATGAACCGGCGCCTTCTGTTCCTGGTTTCCTTTTTTTCATCCGTGCGCATGGTGAAGTAGCTTTTGCTTCCTCCCATTGTCGCCTACTGTTATTGGCTCAGTCTCGTCACTCGACCCGCTCTCGTCTTCCCTTGCTTTTTCCTTCGCTTTCGCCTTCCTTCCTCTTTGCGGATCCCGCCGTCGTACTCAGCGTTTTGCCCCTCCCCAATACCCTCGGGAACCCCCCGCATTCCTAAACTCGCTCTTACGATGTTCCAGCTGACTCTGGAGGGTTTTGTTTTATTCCCTCCTTGGAATATTTTATTTCAGTCCTGCCGCGCAACCCGGGCTGCGGGCGCTTTCCTCAAAATTCCTTCTTGACAATGCGTCCCCCTTTCCCCCTTCTCACGTCTAAAGGTGGTTTTCAAACCCCTTTATTCTCCCAAAGGTCCCACAGGGTTTTTGTTTTTCTCCGGGGACCTGGCCCGCGGAGACTCGCTCCCCCCCACCTATCCCGTTTCTCCCCTACAATGAGCTTCCGCTCCGCTTCTCATGCCCCTCCCTGCACCGCATTGCGTAACCCTGAGGGTTTTGCTTCTGGCTCATTGCCTTTTCGATAGGCGTCTGGGTCATCCCTCCCACTGTATTTGATGCGACCGCCCACTCTTTCTAGGTGATTATACTAGGCCCCCATATTTGCCGTTGCCGGGCCGTCCACTTCCCTGTGTGAGACTGCGCCCACCTTTTTGCAGGATTTTTTTTTTGTACCTGCTAGGGTCGATACATCGCCCCCGTTCCCCAAGCCGAGTTTTTTCTTTTTCCTAGACAAATTTTCGCAGACTTTCTTTTTGGTACGATCTGTTTTGTTTCTGTTTTGAGATTGACCGAGAGAAGTTGCCTGCCATAGTTTTCCCATCTTCCCTTGCGTTCTTGCTTTCTCACGAATAGTTGAAAACCTCTTTTCTCAGCGGGAATTGCGTGTTTTAGCACTTCCGTCGGTCGTTAGACCCGAGCACAGCTGGCTCGACCTGGTTCATCTGATTCATCCTCCCTGCCTCCTACTCGCCACAAGCCCCCTTGCTTTTTCTCAGCCACCGACGATCAGTACCCTTCTCCTTTTCTCCTCCGTCCCGGATCCTAGAGAATTGTGGACCCATTCCCCCCTCCCGTGAGCGAAAAGTCCCCCATCCATTTTTCGGAGCTCGCCTTATGGGGTGCCGTGACTCCGCCCCTTCCCCTGTAAATGCGTCATTGTCTGCCAATTTTTGCCGTTGGCGAGAGGCCTCCATCCCGTACCCCCAGAGTATACTCTTCTCCTCCCCCTGAGTAGTAGGACTACCAGCCAACCCCCTCATTCCCTCTTTCGCTTCTTTCCGATAAGGGACCACGGACGCAACGCCCTTCACTCAGACCAGGTAAGGACTTGTGGTCTTCGCTCAGAACGGACGAGTAATGCTTTTCGTTCCCCCCCTTAAATTGTACCTCTGCTCCACGGATTCCTCTCCCTGGTTCACAGTTTTCACCCTGCTTCTTCCTCTCAAAAAGGTCCCTGTTTTTTTTTTTTTTTAGTGTGGGCATAGTGAGTGGTCCCACGTTTTCAGTCCCGCCTCCTTCGTGGCAGTATGCTTCGAGCTTCCTCTCGTAGCCGTCCGCTAAGACCCCCCAATAATTCAATCAA
>Ga0179593_1427319_pt1 | contig 13205 bp, 11 predicted proteins | sample CZODoug2_1_08_16_FD_185931 | JGI IMG/M metagenome (GOLD analysis project Ga0179593, IMG submission 185931) | Vadose zone soil fungal communities from Angelo Coast Range Reserve, California, USA - CZODoug2_1_08_16fungal (PacBio error correction) | ecosystem: Environmental > Terrestrial > Soil >... | reverse complement strand
CCCGGTGAACGATAAGCGATCTGGAGTACAGAGTCCTTTTCCCCCCAGCCTGCCTGAGCTCATATAGGCGTAGTCCCTCCCTTCTTTGTGTGTCTCGTTTAAGCGTTCGTTCCGAGTCTGACTTTTTGCACGCGTACGTTGCTCGCCTCCTCTTTGCGGCGGAGAGCGTAAATTGACGGAAAGCGCCTCCCAAAGCCGGTGAGCCGCCTTTTTTACGGCTCGAGGCTGCTAGCATTTCTGTCCTCGGACTGCCGTGAGGGCCCCCTCCTAGCTCGTCAGGCTACCTTCATCAGACACCGATCGACAGGCCCCACATGAGGGAGTCTAGAATCTTCTCGTACCCATTCGTTCCCTGAAGTCTCCTCGACAATTACGACTTGCCTTTTTTTACGACGCGTTTCGTGGAGAGTGACCGCGCTCGAACTGCTCGATCTGCAGACAACCCCCCACGCTCAGTTGCTTTTTCCCTTTTGCTCTCCTTGCTTGCGATCGCTTTTTTTGTGCGCGTTGCCTGGACTATCGTTTTAGCCGCGGCGATAAGTCTTTCGCTAAACTGCAAATCCTCCCTACCCGACATCTCCCCCAACCGGCCCCGACTCTCACGACAGTTCGGCTTTTTCGCACGACCGCGAAACGCACGTTTCCGAATGCGAGCCTGGACTGCGCGCGGGCGTTATTGCGACGTGAGTCGCTTTCCCCTCGCTCCATGGTCACAAACCCTCCCTTTCCACGTCTATAGAAGACGGTCTGGGAGACAACTCCCCTCTCCGAGACGAGCAGAGACCCTGATACGTATTTCTCGTTTTTTTCTTTACCTCGTGCCAGCCGGTGTCGCCTGTCGGCTAGATCAGAGTATTCTCAGGCTTCCACCTCCGACAGGAGTTCTCTCTTGTGGCGCCCCCCCCCCCCTTAGTGGACGGTCAAGTCTTCTTCGTCCCTTGAATCGACAGAATTGAAGACGGAGGTGTCTCCTTCTTTTTGAGGTCGTTATACTTAGAGCAGAATTTTAGACCCCTTCCCGCCGCTGTCCTCTTCCGGCTCCCCGTCTTCCCCACGCCGTTTCTTGCTAAGTTGTTTGTTACCACTTTTCCTTTCAGCCTTGTCTCCACTGCCAACTTTTCACCCCTTTCTTCCTGAAGCTGGCTAATCTTTCCCGCCGTTCTCTCCTCGGATTCCTGCCGGGTTTTCTCTCTTAGAAGCCTTTAATCCCAGATGACGGAGATGCTGCAGGATGAGTGCATCGCCTCCCCTTCTCAAGCACATGCGGTTTCGGATGAAAGCCAGCAGCTTCCCGTATTATTTTCTCCTCTAATCTCCTTTTACTTCCTGAGCTATTCGAGCAATTGGGAGAGGCTCGCGTAGATCTGAATACCTGAGATATCAAGTATCATATCAAAGTGCTGTTTATGAAGAAAGGGCACTTATTTGGCAAGGATTTCTAACCTACCTTCTTGGCTACCCCCCCCCCAAGGGTGTCCCCCCCCAAAGGGGGGAACCCGCCCTGGTAGATGACAAAGCTTGTTTTATTTTTATGTTAGCGTCCCATGTAAGACTTTCTTTTCTTTTTTGTAGGTCTCTCCCCTTCCTTGCAGCCGTCTGAGTCCGCCTTTAGTCCTGCTATGACCCTCAGTTCAGGGTTCTTTCTCAAATTCCTATGAAATGAGAGGATGGTGATGTAAGCAGTCGCTATGCCCCCTGCTCTGGCATCTCCCTCTCTTTCTTCAGAGGATGCTTTTTGCTGGAAGGCGACTCGATTGTCTGCCCAGCGTCTCTCCATAAGCTGGTCTTGACGCCCCCAGATACCGTCATGCGCCTGTCTGTTCTAGGAGTCGTTTTTTCTGCTCTCTCCTCCTGCTTCCCTCGTTACGGACTTTCTGCGTCGTCTTCCCTTTCCCCAGAGTCCCATATAACCCCCAAGGCCTAATTCTGCGTCTTGAAGGTTGGTTCTCCTCCGGTAACCCAGGGAGATAATTTCTTAAGTTCGGACCCTTCCCCTACTTGGGTGATTTATCTCTTCTCTCTCTAGGGTTCATGCGATTCTTGCGCTGAGTCCTTCTCCGGTTGTGCTGGTTCGGGCTTATAACCTCTCCTTCTTGAAGAATATTTTACCTTGGTGCTCTTTTTTTCTACCTGGCCCACTAACTTCTCCCCTCGCCCTCCGCCTTCGTAAGGGATTATATCGAGCATTGTTTACGTAGAGTCAGAGGGTGATCGGTATCCCATCCCTTCTTCCATAGGCTGACTCCTTCTTAAGGAGTCTGTATACCTCTCATCTCCTCAAGGTAGGTTCCGGGGTAGGCCAGAGGGAGTTCGTTGCTCGGCGCTCTCTAGGAAACAGAATTAGCGTTTTGGCTTATTAGTCGCGATAGCGCCCCCCCCTCAGTGATTCCATCTCGGTAGGATGTCCCCCCGTCACTTCTTTCCGAGAAAGAGATTGCGTCCCATAATTTTGAACCCCCCTTTGGTATTTTCAGCTGCGTCGGCTCGCCCCCCTAGATTCTAATCACTGGTAGGACGTATCTGCGCCTGCGACGGACGTCTTTTCCCTCATCAAATTCCCGATGCCAGCTATCCTCCGATACTCTTGCTTCTGTCGTTCCCCCGGTTGTGGTTTTGGCTCCAAACTCGGGGAAGATGAGGTCTCCCAATCCTTTTTTTTGCCCCTTCGGATACGCGTTCTCTACCGCTTTTTCTCTCTGTCCATCAAGCTCGAGTTTTCGTGCATTGCGACAGTGTTGTTTCTAGAGTTCTTCGGAACCGTCGGCTGTTTTTCGGCGGGCCTTTGTGCCCGAAATTTACGAGGAGAGGATTTCTTGCATTTTCTCGCCCTAAGGTTTTTTTCCCCGAATTCCTGCATAGTCCCCCCAACGGGTATTTCCCCCTCCTAACCCCGACATAGCTATCGAATAGTCTTAGAATCGGGAATCTCTCTCGTCGATTTCTGAGTAGCTCACTCATTTCTACGCCATATAGGCCCGGCGTCTATCACTAACTCGGATTCTTTTATTCGGACTTTGCCCTCTTGTAATTGGTAAAAAGAGAACCTTCCCCATGTGCTACCCCCCTATTGTTTTTCCCCCCTCATTTTTCCGCTTTCTCTCGGTGTTGCTTCCTTTTTTTTTCGCCTACGAGGTCTAGTGCGTCGGAAAGTTACGTTGACACCCCTTCCTGTTGACGGAAGACGAGATACCTTCTACATTCTTCTCACGAGATGTGGTAGCGGCGGCCTTGTCCTTCACCGTGACTGCCTCGACGCAGACACCGTTTTTTGAGCTCTCCTCCTGGGCGACTCATTTCATATAGGGCTGCGGTTCATGTTCAAACTGCACCTCCCATTTCTGCGAGCGCGTCGCCGTCTCTGCTTATAGGCCGATCGTTTTCGCTCTCTTCAGACTTCGAGACGCCGGCCGCTCTAGGTTCTTCCGAGTCCATTCCCTTTTCAGAGTAGCACTTTCATTAGGCAGACGATACCTCGCTTCTCTCCTGGGGTGTTCAGTCATGCTCTTTCCCCCTCTCCCCCTGGGGGCTTTCTTGTGAGACCGCTGTTACCCCTTTCAGTTTTTCTATCGGATTTTTAGAGAGAATTCTAGGTGATCCCGCTTTTTGTCCTTCAACAACCTCCTTGGGAGAAGGCAGCTAGCCTTTTTCCAGGTTTTCCGTTTAGGGCTATCTGAGACCGTAGGTGAAAAAAATCGTCGTTGTACTTGTTGCAGATGGCAGCTGGCGCGAAAGATCTGTATTTTCCTTCCCTGAAATGCACTGACTCCCAACGGTTGTGTCTTTCTTTTGAGAATGAGACTGAAGAAGGCTTTCTGGCTTTTCTCCCCTTCTTGGTGTTTCTTTTTTGAATTAGGACTGCGCCTCCTGCTCTTTTTAGTTTTGTGGGATTGGAGTTCTCGAGTCTCTCTTTTCCCTCAGAAGTTTTTGTTTGCGAGACTATGCTGACCCCTCCTGAGGCCCCGAAAGTTCCCTTTTCGAGAAGGAAGAATGAGAGTATTTAGCAACTTCCTGTGTGAACGCCGCTATCTTTCACGAACACTTTTTCTCCCTAACTTTTTTCCATCTGAGGCGAATATTCCCCCCTTCCGAACGCCACGCGCGACCACCCGACTCCCGTCACCTAGCCGCCACGCATCCACCTCTTAGTTAGGAACCCCCCTCCTACCGCCCATCCCTAATTAGTGAAGAGAAATGGCCCCTCTCTTATGAATATACACCAACCAGGCAAGCGTCCACCATAACATAATCTGCTTTTCCAGGCGCGGCACCCTCAAAAGTCAAACAGAGGCCATATCGTAGACAAAGACGAGGAAGCCAGGATAAGACTAGGCAACCTCGTTTAGAAGACTGAGCAACCATGGGAGAGAAAATAAAAAAAAAGAGGTCAAACAGAGATAGTACCTCATCTATAGAGCAATAAGAAAGACCTTACACAGTCGGTCTTGAGTTTTGGATTTATTTTTTTTTTTTGTTTTGTGGGGTGTTGAATGACTATATGGCTACAAAAAAACACATTTACAGAACAAAAAATTCGCCCATACATTTCGCCTATCTTTTGATGCGGAGGAGCGACACACAGGGTGGGGGAACACGCAGTTATTCGGTTGTTATGTCAATCGTGAATAGGGTTCTTGTTCGCGACGTGACACTTCCCTTCAGCCTGCGCCCCCTCTGACTATACACGTTCTCCATATAGATACTTTAGGTTATTGTGGTATATCCTCGAGAGCTAAGAGGGAGAAGAGTGAGGAAGAAGTCATCTCTCGGTCTTTTTTTTTTCGAGGTCCTGTACCACCCGTTCTCTCCGTCTACCACTGACGTTTCAGAAGTCGCTGAGTCCTTCTTAGAGAGGCTTCAGCCTGCATTTTTTTTTGACTCCGGCCACGAACTATAGAGTACTTCTCCGGACCGGACCTTTTTCAAAATCTTGCCGGCCAATTTGAGTAACTATCTCCTGATGCACTCTTTTCACTCCCTTTAGAAATTTCGACATAGGAGAAGCCGGACCTCCTTTTTCTTTGCGTGCCCCGACCTAGTCTTTCTCTAAACTTTTTTTTCCACCCAGTTCTCATTCCTTCGCCCGGCACGATCTGATTTGCCTCGCGCTTCGTTGTGGCGTGGTGGCCGGTGGATCCGGCGTCGAAGACCGGTTCCGGTGGTTTTTTTACCTGTCACACCCAGGCTACGACCTCCTATAAACCGGCCCCGATGCTCCCGACCTGTCGGCTTCCGCCTCCGCGCGAACCCTCTCTTTTCCGCGCGTCTTCCGCGAGTGCGGGTCTTTCCTGACTCTTCCTTCTTAGATAGAAGCCTTATAGCGACTTTCCCCCTCTCCGTTCGCCCGCATCGCCCGTCCTCTAGTTGCTGGGATTCCCTCAACGACCAGCTTCCTCCCTCTCGACTGGGAATTCTGTCTCTCTCCGCCGCGGCTTGATCTGATTCATCGTCTCGCGGTGTCGAGCCGAAGTATGGTATCTTTCTGCCTATCCCCGAGCCAGGCTGCCTTTCGTCTGGTTCACCACCCCATTCTGGGGAGTCAAGGATCGCGGCCTTTCGCGAACGCTTGACCGTCCGCTCGCTTGGCTCCTGCGGGGAAGTAGAGCACTTACTATACCCTCCGATTTTGCCGCTTTCATTAGAGACTGAGTCAGATCTCTGTTTCTCAGTTTATTTTCCCGTACTACCACTGCCTAACAAGTATAGCTCCGATACTGCTTTGCCCTCCTCCCTTTGCACCATCTCCCGATCCCTTTGTCCTCTCACGCAGTTTCTTTTCTCTACGGCTGCTCCCCTTTGTGTCGCGAGATGGAATATGACGGCTCTTCTCTCTCAGGATGTGGGTCAGTCTGACGCCCATACTGATGCCCCCAATGGCTTCTTGATTCATCAGTGCTTCAACGGGATTAATTTGAGTCCTCCTCCTAGAAGACCCCAGGCTCTTGCGCTCCTTTGCGTTGGCTGCTGTAGCCCTGCCTGCGACAATCTCACCTCCACGGTCGGTAGGACGCGGGTACTTCTCCCCTTATCCATTTGTCGGGATGGATCGACCCATTACGGCAAGGGCGTACCTCGCCCCCCTCCTTGGTAGCTGTTTTTTCCATTGTTTTTATTGGATGTTTCTTCTCCCCACTGTCCCGACGAGTCATTCGCTTTTGACCCTTCCCAGCCGGTATTCGCTCTCCTCATTGCGCTAGCTCTCGGATCCCCTTTGTTACCTTCCTTCTCCAGGCGCGTATAGGCGTCCATTGCTGATGCGCGAGGATGCTCTCCTGTAGAGCCCGCGTTCACTGCCCTTCTCCTTTCCTCTTCTTCCCCATACTTGTTGTTCTAGTGCTCCCAGCAGATGAGCAGCTTACTCTCGCGGGCGGACCCCTTTGCGAGACTCTTTTTGGAGTGTGGGGCTGGGTCGCCCTCTACTTTTAGATCCTTGTCAGAGCTCGCGTCTTTGAGTTTTTTTCCTTCTTATTCCTTTTTTAGACGTCCCCTTCGCTCTTCTGACAGTTTTTCTTTGACCCCCCCAACCCCAACCCGACTCCTCCCCCATTGTGCGCTGGTCGCCCTTCGCCGTCCACCGGTTCGGTTTTTTCCAACAGTTTTTTTCTTTTCTAACGGATTAGAAAGTTTCGTCCCTTCCCCCCCAGCACATTTTCTGTAGGGATCGCCTTTTGCGCTCTCTCCTTCCTCAGGGTTACGGCGTCCATCCTAAAGGGGCCTCTTCGTATTTTTTCCCTCTTTCATTGGCTTATAAATTAAGACGTTGCTTTGCGATTTTGATGTCGCTTTTCTTCGTCTGTTTTCTCCCTGAACCACCCTCTTTCAGCCGTCCGTTCATTTCTAAGGGCTTCATTTTTTTCCCAGCTCAGCCCCTTATCAATAAGTTCTCGTATCCCGGCATCGCGGTTAGAGCAGTCGTCTCTTTCCAAAGGTTTCGGCTGCGCCTTATTCTTCCTTTCTCCCAGAGTCCCGAAGTCCCTGAGGTTTGTCGGTTTTAGGTCAGGTTAGAATTAATTCACGCTGCCTTCCCCTCCTCGATGGTCAGCAGGCTTATGGGGCTAGTCGTGCTCTTGTTTTTTTTTTTTGGGATTTTAAACCCACGTCGTCGATTCCCCCCCCCCAGAGTTGAAAAGGTCACTTGCTCCTCTCACTTCTTCGACTGACGTCCCAGAATTGTGCTACGTCTCCCCACCGGTTCCCGTCGTCTTTAGACAACACCTCTTTCCCCTCTTTTCTCGTCCAGGTCCAGGGTTTTTCCATCCCCAGTTACTGCTTATCAGCGATATGTTACTTTCGCGATCTGCTCGTCTCCAGGCGCTGGCGTTTTGTTCCTACAAAGCAAGCGTTATCTTCGGTTGCGGACTCGGTTTTTCCCTCCCCGACCGCCCCGATCTCGTTCGGTCGTGAACGTCCAGCCTCTAGGCCCTTTTCTCGCCTTTCCGAGTTTCGGCGGTCTTCCAGAAGATTGGTTAGAGGAACAGACTCCTCGGCTGTCGGGCCATTTTTGTTGACCCTTGTTCCTGTTGTAGCCCGAGGATTTCCTGTTTCTCTCCGACGGTGCGCCTTCGTATCCGGACCTCTATTTCCCACGGCCTTGCCCTCTCCCCCCCTGAGCCTCTCTCTCGCGATCGCCGCCTCCTTGAGATCGTTTTCGTGTTCTGGGCGCCAGCCGTTCCCGACTCCCCCTCCTGCGTGACCTCCGACCTCCCTTCTTCTTCATGTGTCTGACATGTTTCGAGTGCGACTGCCGTCAAAGCGCAAAGGCATCTTGAGACCCCTCTCGCTTCGAAGTCAACCCCTCCCTCCCACACACACGGCGTCTGTCTTCAATCTTGCCCCTACTCTTTCCCTTCGTCCCCTCTCCTCTTCCACCTCGCCTAGTACCTGCCCCACATATTCTTCTACCTCATCCTTTTTACCCTCCCCCCCCCCCCCCCCTCCCCTCCCCCCCCCCCCCGCCCCTCCCTCCCCCTCCCCCCCCCCCCCCCCCCCCCCCTCCCCCCCCCCCCCCCCCCGCACCCTGTTTGGGGTTTTTGGGTGTGGGGGGTGGGGGGTTTTTTTTTTTTGTGTGGGTGGGTTGGTTTTTTTTTGTTTGTGTTTGGTGTGTGGCCGTTTGCAGTCCCCGAGCTTTTTTGCCTCTTCGTCCGAAAAGGCCCGGTGCTGTTTGTTCTAATGTAGGCCCCTTATCTGGTATCGGCGAGAGAATTGTAAGTGACTTGATATGCCGACAAAGCTCTTATCTGCCCCTTTAGCCTTTGCAGACTATGTCTCGAGATCATGCCCCCCTACCCCCCCAAGGAAAATCCCGGCTTTAGGTCGCCGCTCTCTGATCGGCGATTAGTTTTTCGACTGCTTGATCTCGCTCAGAACCGTCTTCTGCTAGTATAGAATCTTCTTCCCTTATGTGAGCGAGTTTCTGAAAGCAGGATGAAAGCCTATCTCTCTTTTGTGCCCCTTGGCAAAGATTGGGTTTGTATGACAATCTCTTTCGTTTTTTGTTCTCTGTCAAAGATGGTCAACGCGTCTCTTCTTCGACGGATGAGTTCTTGTGCTCTGGTCAGATTTTGGTGGAAATTAGATCACCACGAAGTCTAGGGCGAGCCCCCTTGCCCAGAAGCTCTAAGGGTCGCGGTTTTCGGGTTCTGCATGAGTCCCTTAGATCCTTTACTGTTGCACTATGAGTGGGGTCTTCCTTCGGTGTAGAGAGGAATTGGCGAGACGGTTGGCCCGTTCCAGCACTCAGTCGCTTAAAATTTGTTTTCTGCCGCCTGAGCAAGTCGGCGTGATTCCCCCGGTTAGTCCCGTCTTGTCTTCCTACTTTTCCTCCTGATCCCCCTCTTTTTGAGCACTGCCTGAGGGCGGTGGCGAGCCTCCATTTTCCTCCCCAGTTTTTTCTTTTTGCTGCTCTATCTTGCTCGCCCTCTCCAAATTGAGTTATCGCCACTCGCTCCTTCCGCATTTCGCTTCGAGTTTCCCGCGGACCGCCCTTGCACGCCGATTCCCACGAGGAGGGCGGTAGAAGAGAACCGTTGGGAGCTCGTCGTGCTGTTCTTTCCGACGTTCAAGTCTCCGCAATTTTTTTCCCTCTGAGTCACCTCCCACACCCTCCTTCCTGCGTACCGAGCTTTCTTGCGAACTTCCGCCAACACGAGCCGTTTTCACTTTGCTCTGGGCCGTCTCCCGATCTTTTTGTGAGCTTTTCCCAAGTCCCAAAAAAAGAGTTGTCCCAGCATTCTCTAAGCAGAAGCCTTCCCTAAATCTCTTCATCCAACTGTCCGCAAAGTCTCCCGTTTCGCTTCCGTTCTTCTGACCCCCCCCCCCCATAGTTCGACCCCAGGCCCCCTTTTTCTCATACGAGTTTCGTCACTTTTTTTGAGATGATGCGACGCTTCCTCCGACGGAGAGCTTGTGCAACGCGTCTGTGACTCCTTTTGTGAGACTTCCGATTGCCATGCCCCCAGAACCAATTTTCGGGTAACGGCTCGGCGCCGCTTTCTAAATGGAGTGTTTTTGTTTTCTCGTTCTTTTGCGCCCCGCGCCCGACTTCCGCGTTCTCTGTCCTCTCTGGGCGGGAGAGCACCAATCGTAAAGTCCTAGTCCCAAAGACTTCGCCGCTGTCCCCTCCGTTACCCGAAGGAGAGTTTTCTTTTTTCCCAGTTTTTTTACGTGTCCCTCCTTAGTAGCTGTCCGCCCTCAGGAAGACAAAAGCCTCGGATCCCCCTATCGCATAGGATCAGCTCCTTCCTTTGAGATTTGAGCATGCATCTAAACCCTTTTGGACGGAGACATGAATTTGCGTATTTGGTCTGTTTCGCCGCCGGGCTTGAGTCGAACTTATTTTCGCCCTCTTCCCCCGGACAAGCCTCAAGGCCGAGGCTCTCGCTTTTTTTTTTGCGCTTCCCCCGAGAGTGGTTCCTTCAGGAGATCGGCCGTCCGTTCGACCTGCCCCCGCTTTCCTCGAAACTGCACCTGTCCCTACTCCATCATAACCCGTCGGTTTTTATGTCAAGACAGCTAGTCTTTCTCGCCGCCCTTTTCCCTCCAACCTGTTATGCGAGAGCATGTTCTCGAGGAGGGCTTTTTTCTGCTACCGAGCTTATCGTAAAGCTGTCTTCCCTGTCAACACTCTCGGCGACCTATCCGCCGCTTTTGGGCGAACACCGCCCCAAGAACAGCGCATTTCGCAGAGCAGACTAGTCGCGTAGGATCTCTTATCCGCGGATACATTCGTTTTTTCCGCCATTTTCTCTCGAGAAGACGCCGAACTAGGTGAGGATAGTCGGTCGTCTAAACGCACTTTCCCGAGGGAGGCGCACCCCCCCTTGACGTCACTTCTAGAGAGGAGTGCTTCAATCTTTACCCTTTCAGATCTGGCTCGGATTTTCCTTCAGTAGACCAGGAAGACCCCAGTCCCTCGCATTTCGGAAGAGAAGATTTGTCGCAGAGATGGATGATTGCTCCTTTTTCCCCGGCCCACGACATTCCACTTTTTTTTTTCACACTTGTTCTCGTCTCTCTTCGTCCATTCTGACTCCTCTTTTGCAGCCGAACGTTCGACATGAGCTTCTCCGACTCCCGACGTTCTTCGTGACGGATGCTTTTCCCCTGCTCTCTCTTAAGTGACTCTCTTCCCCCTTAGCTGTGGGACTCTTTGAAGTGAGGGTAAAGTGTCGACCTTCCTTACCGATTCCCCCCTTTTGCTGCAACAGCCGGCTACTTTGCGACGAACGCACTCCCTCTCCGATTTCCTCTGGCGGTCTGCTTCGAAGTAGATCTTCCCCGACGAGCGCACCTCGTACATAGAAAGTGCTTTCTCTTTCCTTTTTCCCTTTTTACTTTCTCCCTTGTGACCCTGACTTTCCCCTAAAACCAGTGTTAGACAGCGCACCGAATTTCGATCTTGTTTTATTTGCGAGCAATGTACGAGCTCAGCGTAGTTAGAGCACCCTTACAGTGCAGGTAGGCTCGGCCTCCATGAGCGAGCCCGCTTTTACCTGACATGTCTCCGTTGAATCATTAGACATCTCCTCTCCTTGAGGAGGAGCGAGGTGCTAAGAGAGTCTTCTGCCGCTGCCTTTTCCCCTCTATCCTCTTTCACATTCCTCCCTTTTTGTTTTGTTTATATCTTAGGCCCTCGTTCGCGGAGCGATGGGGGCCCCATCGTCCTGCGCAATAAGAGAAGTTGTCCCTCTGCTGGTCATCAATAACGCTCCTAGGTCAACTTCCCTCTCGCTCGAGGTTGGTTCATGTGCTCCCTTCTTGAAGGCGTATTCTCGTTCTGTTACAGTGCGCCCCCATCTTTTCCAACACAGTATTGGTCGCTTTCCGCCTTTAAGGTTTTTCTTACATTTCCCCCCCCCCGGGAGTAGAGGGCAGGAAGTCTCCCCCGGTAGTCCTCCTTCATTGTCTCTTTCTGATCTCCTTTGATTCCCCCTTCTCCAGGCTCCGCCAGTGCGCGCCGCTCGGCTTCTCTTTATCTTGGCCATTTAAGAATTGCCGCCTGGCTGCCTCCTTCCCTGCTTGGTCTATGGGATTATTTACCCCAACCCGCTGCCAGAGCCTTCCTTTTTTCTTCGTAATGTTCTATAGCTTCATCCTTCGCTCCTAACGGATTTTGCCGGTCCCGCTTCAGTTTTGCCCTGTTCCTTTAATTCTTCTCGCCCTGGCGAGGAAAGCGCTTAACAGAGTTTTGTCTGGCCCTTTTAGTCGCTCGCCGGACGCTGTAGTGCATCATCTGTCTTAGCTCATCCTTTAGCAGTTAGCGTTTGGGGCTCTTCTTTCGTTCCGTAGCACCCTCCTCCCACTCGTCGAGTTTCCCATAACATTTTCGAGCCCCTTCCTCCGCGGATAATGATTTTCCAGATTTTTGCGCATAGCTTGTTGATCTCACCTGATCGCCCGGTCGGTCGTTTTCTCCTCAAGGCGTTTCCTGGCCGGTGCCATATCCCCTGCCGTCTTATCCTGGCAGCAGTAGTCGACTGTCCGTGCAGGCGCTTGGTTGGTCGCTGAGCCAAGCAACTCCTTTGGAGAGATCGGTTTGAACCTTCCTCGATACTCTCCTTGCTCTTTCTTTCTAGCTTGCAAGACGCGCGCATTCCCCTCCCCCGCCTCAGGAGTTCTTTTCGTTTACAGATTTCTTTTTTCCCCCTCGATGATTTTGCTTATCTTCTGCCGGTTTTCTCCCTTCTTTCTTTCTCCCGGGATGGGTCAGCCTCCCGGAGATACGTCGTCTTTCCCTAACGAGATCATTCCCCCCCCCGCCGCACACCTATCTCTTCATTGAACCTCTCTCTTTTTTCTTTTGCTTTGGTATGATCTCAGCCGTTCTGGAAGTCCTTCTTTCGGCGCCGTCTTCCCTGAACTCGGCCCCGTCGGAAGTGCCTTCGTATTTTGTTCGCTTCCTGAGGTAAAAGCGAACATTTGCTGAGTCCATGGATCGCACCCTCTTTTCCCGCGTCGATCGCCCCCGGTTTCTGTTCGCAGACGCCCTTTCGTGAGGGCCCTCCCCGGGACACTTCATGCTGGACTTTTTTCGTCTCGCAACATCTTAGCGCGCTTTTCGCGGCGTTGCCCGAGGATACTCGCCCTTTTTTTCTAGATCCGACGCGGGCAGACTGCGGTTTATTGTCCCGCGCTTCCCCGGCCGATTCCACCTTAGGCTCTTCGGCTCCGATCTTGCTCCGGGATTGTCGTCCTCTTGCTGATCTCGCGCCTCACGGTCTTTTTTCAGTCAGTTTTCATCAGCGCTTCGGCTGATCTCTTCAGCTCTCCTTTTCTAATTTCTTGATCTCGTTTTTTTTTCTGTCCCCTCTTGGTTGGTTTTCTGAAATGCTCGTCGGGGCTCCTTCGTGAGAACGCTGGCTCCCGCTGGTTTTCGAGGGATCTGTCTTTTTAGAGAGATGCTCTGGGCTACGCTTGGGCAGTTGCACTCAGTCCCCATTACTCTTGTCCGGTCCTCACCCTCTCTCGCCTGGTCTCTGGTCGTCGTCGGCCCCTCTTCGATGTAGAGCAATTCAAACATGAGAGCGGATACTTTCTCCCTTTTCCTTCCTTGCGAGCTACTTTAGTCGTCAGAAATCCTCGCGCTCTTTTTTGTGTGCTCTGCGCACCTGTGACTCTTCTTCCCTTTTGCTTTCCCGCGGGGCTACGGCAGCGCGGCCCCCTGCGCGACGTGAGTGAGATTATGTCACCGATTTGCGATGTTGGCGAGC
>Ga0179593_1343405_pt1 | contig 13205 bp, 16 predicted proteins | sample CZODoug2_1_08_16_FD_185931 | JGI IMG/M metagenome (GOLD analysis project Ga0179593, IMG submission 185931) | Vadose zone soil fungal communities from Angelo Coast Range Reserve, California, USA - CZODoug2_1_08_16fungal (PacBio error correction) | ecosystem: Environmental > Terrestrial > Soil >... | reverse complement strand
ACGCACTTTATTCAGCCACTGGTGTACTTCCATCGCCCCCCCCTAAGAGAACTCAGTACAAATGTATTTTTCCAGAGGTACGCCCCATCTCCTTTCCTAGTGAGATTATCAGAATTTGAGTGCTGATTAGATTGAGGAAGTGTTCTGGAAGAGTAGACGAGAACCGTCTTTTAGGTTCCTCCACTTTGTCGACAGGAACAACTCCCCAATGGACCAGGAAGAGCCCTTTACCCGGCCCGTACTATTATTCTTTCTTCCCCCCGAACAATTTCAAAGGAAATTGTTTCATTCCGTATTGAACCATCTGACGTTTTTTCCCCCGTAGAGGACTTCTCCCAACCGGAGTCGCGAAACTTTTTAAACCGTTTTCAAGGCAGCAGCGCGGACCAAAATTTTCAGTCTATTGTTTCCCCCCCCCTTCTCCGACGGTTTATAGTATACCCTTTCCCCAACTCATTTTTGACCTCCGACAGCAGTGTGCTGTCCTTTTTTATTTGACTATTTTCTTTCTCGCAATCCGGTAGAATCCCCCCCCCTGCCCAACAGCTGCCCCCTCCCCTATCTCTCTTAGCAAATGCCTCCAAATCCTCCCCCATGATCGCCATTCCAGGAACTCCCTTAAAGAGTTTCATCCCACCCCCATCATTCAATCTTCAAACTTCGCCAGCTCTAAAGAGCATTACCCCCAACCCCCACTTTTTCTGCACCCCCCCACAATTTTCCCTACAGTCTGGAATATAAGTCCCCCAGTCTTGATTGTGTTACGCCCACTTTTCTCAGTCGTGAGAGATACCCCCTTGCACGCCGCGTGCGGTTTCCCACCACATGACCCCCCCACGACCCTCATGCGCTTCTCCATTATGAGATTCACGCTTTCAAAGGCCCCCGGCGTTTCGCCACACGTCGAGAATAGCCCCACCCTCGAACCTCCATAAAAGCGGCACCTTACATTGGGGGAACCAATCGTCCGGGTCATTCTGTTCCCTCGTGCTGCCCATTTACCCCCTTCTGATCATGCGCTCACCCCAATCTGAAAAAATATCCCAGCCTGGTTTGCTTTTTTACTTCACCCTTAAAGCACCTCCCCACTGGTCGAAATACCTATCTGGACCCCACAATGAAATGCATCCCAAGAGCCGCCTCCTGCAAGATAAGCGGCCCTCGTTTTTCCAGCTTTCCTCCCACGAGGGCCGTTTTCTTTTTCAATCACTTTTGCACACCGAGACCTTCCTTTTTTTCCCGAAGACATAGCACATCCTGGTGCGTCCCCGGGGTCCCCACCCCCCCATGCTAGTTAGAGACCAGTCAACTGTCCATCCCCCGCCTATTACTGTTTCCATGTTTTGAAGCTTTCGCACAAGGCGACCACTTTATTTTCGACTCCCCTCATTTACGCTTCCGGTGAACTGGCTTCCAGAGTCCGCATAAACCTCAGCCCCCCCAAAAAATATCTTGCCATGAGGGGGGAACGACACCACTCAGCTGACATAGGTATGCGAACACCACTCCCGCTCCACCTACGTTTCATACTTTTTTTTATTTTTCCTTGCACACGTTTAATCTTCCCCCCTCCCGGGTGGGTTTATCTTCATGGACCTTCTCTTCCAATGTGCCCCAACACACTATTATTTCCCACTGGTTATCCGCAAGTGTAACATATTGGTCCTTCACCTAAGACCTTTATTTCTCGATCATAGCTCAGACTCCTTTAAATCCTCTTTCAAATTCAGAACAGTTTTATAGAATCCGAACAGTTGTCTCCCCTTTTTTTTGCACCCTATACCCCCTGCTGTGACCCTTACTTGACCCCAGAGTTCTAAAAGGACCCCCCCGTTTCCAAAGTCGCCGCCCATCGCCTAAAAGCGAATGTTCGTCCATTTTTTTCCTCGGATCCCTTCGAAACCTATGTCCCTAGACATTCTGCCTCTGGCTCACTCCCTCACAAACCCCGTACTCCCTTTTCTTATGTTTTGTCATGTTTCCTATGCCAGTCGCCTAAAAGTTCGTACCTTCTCTCCCTCTTCTTTTGTCATCATTCTTTTTGTTGTTTTCTCTCTATAGAGCAATTTTCTTCCGGCTCGCCCCCCCCCCCCAACAAGATTCCCTACCCGCAGGGGGGCAGGAGTCCTTTTTTGTCCCGCGGCTTCTCCGCCCATAATTTTAGGAGGTCATAGTCCCTTAGAAGGCAAATTTCCCTCACTTCTTTTCGCGCGCAGTACTTTGGAAAGAGTATGTCCTTGTGTGCAATCGAGCTGCCCATAAGGGTACCGAAAACTTTTTTCTCTTTTTCCCCCCGTCAATTTATCCAAATGGTGCGGTTTCTCTGTCATTGGACGGGACCAGAGATGTCCCAACCAGTCTCCTTGACTTCAATTTTGTCCATTTCAATACGAGTATGATGTTTTTCATTCCCCACTATTCCACAGATTGAAGCACATTTGCCACCCACACTTGGACAGTCATCTCTTCTTTTCTTCTAAATTGCCTTTTTTTTTCTTTTTTCCTTTCTTTTTTTTTTTTTTTTTTTTTTTTTTCTCTTTTTTTTTTTTTTTTTTCTTTTTTTTTTTTTTTTCTTTTTTTTTTTTTTTTTTTTTTTTTTTTTTTTCTTTTCTTCCCTTTATTTATCATAAACTCAGGGTTGAGCTTTTAAACCCATCATGTCAGGCGGGAAGAAACACTCTCCCCCTATTTCACGCCCCCATATTTCCCACTGAGTTCTGATACCCAACTCTTCAGGTGCATCTCCTGATCCAATGCTTTGGAGCTCTTTTTTATGCGAGTGAAGAGTTTTCCCTTTTTTTGTCCCACCCTTTCCGAGCACTTTTCATTTTCTGTTGGGGTGCTCTCATTTTTGGGTGCTTTCTTGAAGTAGTCCTTTCTTTTTCCGAGCGCCGTTTGCCCCTGTCGAGGACGCATTCTTTGTTTTTCTTCCGAATTGCCGACAGATGTGGGGTCTGGATTCAGTCCTTTTCCGACCCGTTGTTCCCCTCTTCTTTTATCAAAAGACTAATCGAACTCATAGTGGCGAGCGAGGCCCAGAAGTTTGGTGAACCGTTACGTGGTTTTCCCCTTTTTTTTTCTTTTTTTTTTTTTTTTTTTTTTTTTTTTTTTTTTTTTTTATATGTGTATGTAGTTGTAACCTTTCAAGTTTTTTACCCGATCTGGCTATTTAGAAGAAGTTTGTCCCCCCCCCCCCCCGGTCCTTTCGGAATGTAGCAAAATGATTTCCCTAATTGGGAGCCTTTTTTTTCTTATACATGTCGAGCCAATCTGTTTTCCATGAACCTAGCAGATGTAACACCCTTAACAGTTTCTATTTGGTTACCATTATAGACCCTCATATGGATGTTCTGGGAGTTTTTTTGGGTGGAGAGAGCATTTATCTTGAGAACAAAACTTTCCCTTCTTGTCTGATTCATCTCGAGAAGTTTTTGGGCCTAGACTTCTGGATGGAATGGTGTGGCGGCAGTCTGAGGTCTTAGGCATTAGCCTCTGCGATGATACAGGTTTGTATTTTGCAGTCCACACAAGCAGCGGGGATTTTTCCAGTTTCCGCCGTAAATTGAGATTGATTTCACCCCCCCAACCCCCCCCCCCCCCCAACCCACCACACAACCCCACAAAAACAACCCAACCCCCCCCACCCCACACAACAACAACCACCCAACCAACCCACCCCCACAACCAACCCCCAACCAAACCACCCCACACAACCACACAAACACCCCCCCCACCAAAACCCCCCCCAAACACACCACACCCACCCTCCAAAAAAAAAAACCCCACACCCCAACCCCCAAAAAACCCCAACACCACAACCACCCACCCCCCCCACCCCCCCCCCCCCACCCCCCCCCCCACCAACACACCCCACCCCCCCACCAACAACCCCCCAACCCCCACCCCACACCCCCCCCCCACCACCCCCCCCCCCCCCCCCCACACCCCCCCCCACCACCCCCCCCCCCCACACCACCCCCACCCCCCCCCCCCCCCCCCCACCCAACACCCACAACACACCCCCCCCCCCCAACCACCCCCCCCCCCCCCACCCCCCCCCCCCCACCCCAACCCCCCCCCCCACCCCCCAAACCCACACCCCATGGGATGTTATTTCGCTCTTAGCTTTCTTTTACCTTTTTCCCCTAATTGGTGTAGTGTGACTTCCTTTCTTAGTTTTTCCATTAGTTATTTAGACTCTCTTTTATTCTCCCAGTTAGCAATTAACGAGATTATTGAAAAATGTCATTTCCCAGGCACCCCCCCCCCCCACAACACAACCCCCCCCCACCCCCCCCCCCCCCACCCACCCAAAACACCCACCCCCCCCCCACCAATTTTTTTTTAGTCGAGGATAATTATCCATATCCGTTACATATTGAGATCCCCCTGGAGAGCGGCATTCTTTATTCTTTCTTTTTCGCCGGACCGCAGAGTTGACACATCGCTCAAAGTTTGGTTCTAAATGATTCCGAGGGTGACCTGTCTGGCGTGGTAGTGAGACTTCCCTCCACCGAGGCGAAATCCCGGGGGGAATGCAGGCCCATTTAATTTAAGAGGGGCCCCCCCCCCCCCTTAAAGAGATTTTCCCTTTTACGACGGCTGTGTCTCTGTCCCCTTCTATGAAAGTAGATGGGGTCCCATGCGACCCCGTTTACAAGGCCTCCAGAAGTGCCGTCTCTTCCCCCTCACAATTACTGACCGGATATTTCTCCCCCGCTTGATCGTCTCCCGCCCAGATAGGCCCTCCTGAGAATCGACCTCTTAGGGTTTGTGAATTTTTTTTTAATGTCTAACCGCAGAATCCGGTTCTTCCCCGACCCATGGCTCCCCCAACTCCCAGGTTGCCCTTTTGAGGTATGCATCCCTGTATTTTTCGCACTCGTTAGCCGCCAGCAAACACCTTGTGGTTTTCCTTTACTAGGGGGAAATACTTCTTCGTAGCTTCTTTGACCCACGATTCACGTATAGGTCATCCTCAGAAGTTGGTGGGGTGCATAGCGCTTTTGTCTTATTTTCTAAGCAAGCTAGATTTTTAAAACGATCAATTCTTTTGGATGGGCGCTAGTTCTTCATCATGAATTTTAGAACCACAATTTCCCGGACTAACTTTTCAAACCTCCCTGCGAACCATTTCTTTTGTTACGCCCAAATTGCCGGGAAGAAAGTGCTTAGCACAGGTTTGCAGTATACCCCCCCCAGACCCCAAGAGCTCCTAACCATGTTCCTGACTTTTAGAGGGACGCCATCTTTCATCTCACGAGTAATCCCCGATGATAGACCCCTTTTATTCCCCTTTTGTGGCACCCGCCGAAGTAAACAGTTTCGAATAATTACACCTTTGTGACCCCCCAACACCCCCCGGGGTTTCCGCCGTCTGAAGATCCATTCCAATTTTTCCCCCTGCCACCCTCCAAAGGCAATGATTCAGGAACAACCTTCTGTCACCCCAAGAGACTTCGGAATTATACCAAGACCTCCTAAGAATGAAAGTCACACCGCGGCTCTCGCGGTTTTTTAACCCCCCCCCCCTGTTCTCCTTGGCAAAACTCTTCTTCCCTTTTCTCGCTACACCATCAAAAAGCACCTCCGCAGCCGGGCCGAGCTATGAAGAATCGTTCTGACGCCTCGAGACCGCCAAGAAAGCTGTATGTTTTTTTTTTTTTACCAGACCCCCTCTCTTCTTTGCTACCCTGCCGCAGCCATCTGCCAATCTCCTCCTCAATCCTCCGAACCGCCTCTTCATCATACCCAAATAAGGAACCACATGTGAAAGTTTCCCCCCCCCGCGACTCTGGAAAACCATCAACACTTTTGGTGCATCTCCCAAATGCTTAAATGACTATCCCGCTTTTCCCAAGATGACCTGGTTTACAGCCAATATCAATGTATCCATCCTCTTTTAGTCTGGATAAAGTCCTCACCTCCTTCGAAAACTTCAAGGCCCCCCATCATTCTTCAGCCCCCATTATTAGCCTTGATGAGAAAGAATAATAGATCCCTTTTTTTTTTTCTCACCGGGTACAAGCATCTCAACATTTCTGTAACCCCTCCACAAGGCCTATTCCTATGGACACCCCCAATTCCCCTCAGGTGCCGGAGTTGGACCATAATTGCGCTTCACAGTTTCAAAACCCTCTTGCCTTTATTCTTCACAAGCTGGAAAACCAGGATTTCCAATTCATTCCAGCAGAGTTTTTGACTAAAGTGTAGGTAAAGAAAGTCCCCCTCCCACGGCATTCCCTAACTCCCCTACTTTTCAAAATTACTTTGCCAAAGCCAATGACCGCCTCATATAAGTGGTCTCCAACTCGTTTTTACTAGTCTCAACTATTTCCTACCACTTAATGAGTTCACTCATAGAAAAATATTCCCCGCCCTCCATAAAGAACCCCCCACACATTAGAGCTTTTAACCCCCCCAAACTTCTTTCCCGTGATCCGGTCACCGCCGTCCGACTCTCTTTCATGATCCTCGCATCCACCAACATTGAGAGAGCCACTTATTAATTCCTAAGTCCCCCGGGACCACTAGATAAGGTCCCATTCAAAGACCCCACCCCAATTTATCTTCATTCCTTCATCCCATGCGAGGGCTTTAACCTTTACCCCAATGAAGAGAGACCCCCCCCCCCCAAGAACCCCTAGACGAGGTGTTTTTCGAAGCTGCCATCCCTGTTTTCCCACCCCTACCATTTCTCAACGGTTATCTACCTGATTCCCTCTGCAACACCCTTTTGAACCAACCCCCCCTTATTTCCACCTTTTTCCGCCGCAAATCTGTGTTCCCATATTGAGCGCACCCTTTCCCTCAACACCATGTATTGACTCACATCGGCTCACTCAGCCGGTCAATTGATTATTTTTCCGTTCCTTGCAGCCTCTAACTTGTCCTTCCCATGGCGTGTAACATTTTCCCCTGTGACCTTCAATTATTACGCAAGCACCGATGTTCCCAACCTGTGCAAGATAGTTTCCCCCAATTCGACTCCATCTCGTCAAGGGATTCTGCCGTCCGTGCATCTCGACTATACACTTTAAAGCCCTTCGTCGCGATTGACAAAAAACGTACCCTCCCCAAGATTTCCTTCTAATCATTCAGTTTCCAGAACAAAGTCGTCATAAATTTCCTCCTTTTGTGTTTCTTTTGATCTCTCTCTTCCCACACTTGATCTTTTACGACTGCATATGGAGTACGTGCCCCCCTCGTTTGGGTCGTTTAGTCCGTTTTGGCGAGGACATCGTTTGACATTTTGGCTTTTAGAGGGAATTATCCGGCCTTGCGGCCAAATTCGATTCCTTGTCTCTGATTTCCCTTCTCCTTTTTCAAAGATCGGGGACTATCATAAGCTTGCACCTGCACGCGCATTACAGCACCACTGCGAATACCCCCCTTTTTTGCAGGACGGCTGGTCGAGATTTTTTCTTTCTCTGCAAGAGCGCGGTAACGGTCTTCTCCTGAATCGATTGTCGACATACCTTTCAGGTTTTGTTTTTTGTTCAGCCGCATTTTAACCCTGATTTGCGAATTCCCCAACGGTTCCAGCCGCTTTTTTTTTCAATGCTTTCGTCGCTCTTGTCCATCCCCCCCCTGACGTTTAGATTTCATCCCGGCTGTCAGTTTCTCACTAACACCTATAACTTGCCCTTTCAATTTGTCCTTTTTCATGTTTAAACGCCTTGACAGGACGGATCTACTTGTTTTGGCTGGTTGGGGATGAGTTAATGGAGCCGGTTCGCCTAGGAATTATTCTGTCTCTAATTGGTATTTTTTTTGTGTTTTTTTGGTGTTCCGTCGCATTTGCGACTCGAGATTTTAACTTGAATCTAGGCCTCGGCCTTTGAAGTACCCGCAGTGACTCATTCTGTGGTGCCAACACTTTTCGAAAGCGTGGGGATGTTATTTCTTCTGAGATGACGGATAATTCGTCCCCCATTTCTTCTTCCCCACCAGAAAGTAATATCCACCGTGGACGCACCCTTGCAGTTTGAAATTATCTTTTCTTCAGGCGGCGTTGGCAATAATTGCTCACCCCGATATGTTTCAGTTCGCCAGAAATTTGTCCCCTAATTTAGACGGACGTAGGTGCGCACCCCCCGCCTTTTAATTAGGACTTCTTTTTCAGATGTGCTCCTTCCAGACTTTTCTTTTCCCTCCCACGAACGCCCATATTGTCCCCAAACACTGCAACGGGGGCCCTGACACGGTTCCATATTCCTGTTTTTGAAGGGTGTGTTGCGCTGACTGGGTGCTTTTAAAATGCCCCTCTTATTCCATCTCTAGAAGTGTTCGAACGTCGAGGCCGTTTGCAATGTTGGCGCCGGCGGCCTGAGTCTCCTCTCTCCTAGTGATTTTCCCCTTTTGCTGAGATTGTTTCACAGAACTGGATGCGATTCACAGTCTTTTCCTTCGGTAAATTGTGATGATTGAAGTCCCCCGGTGTTTATGTTATTAGACCCCCCCCCCCTTTTTTCGATTTCTTTTCCATTTTGCTGATGACCGGAGCGGCCACTCGGTGGATTTTGCTTCGATCTTGTGCTATTGACGGTCGTTTCATTACTATATATGTGCCCGGGCAAGCTTGCAGCGAGTTGTTTGGAGCCAAATAGGAACTCGTTTCTCGGAGCGGCCCTGCTTCAGGCAGCTAATTTTTGTATTGTTGCGTTGATCTGTAGAAAGTTTCCCTGTAAGAGTTTTTCACAATCAGCTGCGGTCAGTTTCGGCGTCCTCAACCTTTCTTTCTGGTAAGGTGCATGACCCTTTCTCCGGGACGCGGTCCCCCCCCGGCTGATGATTTTCCTGGACGAGTCGTTTTTTGAAAGCCGGGGGGCATTTTCAGCTTGGACAACACATCAGAGGGTTTTGTGTACTGGGGACCGGGAAATGCTTTTTTAAGAATCTGTTACCCCTAGCTGCTGATGGTGGTGTCTCTTTTAATGCGCCCATTACACCACAGCGAAGCATACCCCTTTCCGTTTCATTTGACAACCCAAATGAAGACCGGAACAGCGCCTTAAGGGTTTTTTTACTCGAGAAGATAGTTTGACCTTTCCTCGAGCCAAAATCTTACTGTATTAAGTCTTGAGTGCCTTTGTAGAGTGTATATAACCGTCTGAACTTTTCTTAAACTTGCAAATTGAGAGAAGAAACCTCAGGGCATACTGATTTTAGTAGCCCCCCAATCGGGAATCTCTTGAACTTTCTAGAAGAGTCTCAAGCAAATTCCATTTTTGTGAGGTGCTCGAAATGAAGCTGTTTTAGATCTGCCCACATATCTCTTCTCTCCCCCTTTTTTGTGAGATACGGTGTCCTCTCTAAGCCTGAGCTTTCCCACTCTAACCAACCTTTTCTAGTTACTATCGTCGACTCTGCATCCCCAAAACCTTTCCATTCACAGACATCCCTCGTCATTTTCACCTGCGTCTCTTTTTTTTTTTTTTTCGTATCCCCATTGCGTTGAATCCCCTTATTAGGAAAAGGGTTGAGATCGTCTACACCGGCCCCTAAGAGGCACTCCTGCGATTTCTCGAGGGGAAGCATTTATTCTTCCTCCGCGTGAGGAGTCGGATGTCACCTCTCCTAAGTAATGTTATTAATGTGGGGAAAGGTGAAAAGCAACGGTCTGTCTCTTTTTCCATCTGCCCAACCATCTTCAACCATCCCCATGGTCCTCGAGTTCCTCTCCCTCTTTCTCAAAAAAACCCGGAAATGTCCCCCGAGCCCGAACCCTATTTCAACCGACCTTTTCGTCGGAATTACCTCCTTACACGCGTCCGAGAGTTCTTCTAGCTACCGCGCGACAAACTTTTGATATTGGCCCCAACCCCAGCCAGTCTCTCAGGTAAATCACAAAGGGCCCCACCGTCCTTCCCTGTACTTCCTACCAGAATGCCTCGTTTCCGACTCCGTCAAAGCTGGCCTGGGTCCCACTTATCTATGACTCTAACGGGCTCCGCCACTCTCCAAGATATTTAATCTAACTCCGCGCCGCGCTTCCTCTCACGCATTTCCCAAAGGGTTCTACCAACCCTGTACATCACTACCGCGAGAATCCACCCTTGGTTTCAATTTATCAAATGTCCGAGCATGGAATCTCCTTCTACCCCTTTTCCCCCTGTTTATCAAATATCCAACCCGGGATATATCTCTTCGCCTACATCCGCGCCGACCGGCCACCCAAGGCCAACTAATGAGCCCATTCTCGAGATTTCCAAGAATCCCTAGGCCCTTTTCGCACCGCGTCAAGAGCATCTCCACCCTCCTTTCCCCTCCAAGAACTTTCAGATCCACCTCCGGAACAATACGCGGTTGCATTTTCATTTGCATCGTTTGCCCTCTTCGTGAACCACTCTGGACTTTCCTTTATCAAAAAGTGGCATCAAACTCAGAAGAGCTTTTTTTCTTTCCAGATTAACGGTCCCCCCCCCCACCTGATTTGACTTCACCAATCTGTACCCCTTGTTTCCTTTCCACACCTTCGCCTACTCAATGAACTCGGGCAACTGGCTGTTGTTACCTTTCCGACCTTAAAAAGAGGGGATCGCCCTTGGGTTCCATTTCCCATCGAAACCCATCGTCTTTACGAAGGCCCCATCCCAGCCCAACTAGAGTTATTAACCACCCAAAAAAAAAAGTCATTCGGATACCCCCCCCCCTCTGCAACCAGTTCATCTTCATCGATTCTTCAGCGGCCTTTTTTCCCCCCACCCCTGCGACTGTCAATACCCCTCCTTTCCTGTCCGGTACGATTAAAGCCTCCACATCCGCCCCCCCACCCTTGTTAGATTCATCCTTAAGGCCTAGGGGTTCATACCCCCCCCAGTTTCCTGTGCGACAGGATAGGTTTTTGTTTCTTCGGAGGGTCCCCCCTGACCGGATGGCACCACTATAACCCTTCCCAAGGGGTTCGCTCCCCTCCAGGATGCTCACAATTGAACACAAAACCCTTTTCATGCGAACTCTTGTACAATCTTGGGCCTAAACCGACACGAACCTTTATTGAATAGTCTAGATTAAGTCCTTCTTTACATAGATTCCCTTCTCACCGTTCTCTCAAGCGCACCAGTTGTGATGAAAGTGGAGTGGTCCCTTCCAACTGTTCAGTCGCCCTTATCCCCCCTTGTCGCCGCTCCCACTTCGCCGTCCATCTTCCCACCTTCTTTTTCACGTCTTCCATTCTCGGCTACTTCGACCGTGCCCTCAAGACTTTCAGAGCATATTTTCCCAAAAACGGACTCCACCATTGTAAGTTCTATCGTTCCTTGATTGGCCGCGACTTCTCTCCTCCTCCGTTTTTTTTTTTGTTTGTGGAGTAGAGGGGCATTTTCTCTTACGGACTGCCCCTGATAGTGAAAAGAGGGGGTTTCCTTTTCACGTCGTTTTTGTCTCGGATCGAAGGCCGGGAGGAATAGTACGTTCGTCTCTTGACAATACGACTTCCTTCCTCCCCGTTCTTTTGCCCGAATTTTCGCTCTTTCCGGGCCCCATCGGTATTCCCTGCACGCACCCCTTGTGTAGAGTTCCACGCCAATTTCATCCCCCCCTGTGTCCGGCGGCGCGACCTCCCTTTCCAGGCGAGGCCCCCCCTGAGATCTATGGGCCCAGTAAATAAATTTAGTCCTTTTTGACCAAGATTACTTTGTCTGACCCCCAGTGGAAGAATTTCAAGTGTTCTCTCCTTGCGCCACCATTTAAGGTTGTATTTTTTTCCCCCCCAGCGTTACTTGAATAAAAATCGGTAGAAATTTTCCTGCTTTTTTCTTACCCCCCCCCCCAGTCCTTGACTTTCATTGAACCTTGGGTTTTTCTGATGTTTTATTAGGACATTTACTCTCTTAGCACGGTTGAATGAGTAGCCCTTTAATTTTAGTGTCCTCTATTTTGAGCCAATTTCTCTTACCTTGTCCTCTTTTTTAATCTGCCATGCCAGTCCGACACGAAGCCTGTTTCCAGCCCTAGAAGATGTGGTCTGTCTGTATACTTCTGGGACTTCTTTTTTCCCTTGTCCTTTATTTCCACATAAAGTTCTCCCTCGTGGCCGTTGAAAAGAATGTTTTGACCATTTATTTCCATGGCGTAGGCTTGTAAACCTCAAGTTTCAGATTCTGGTTCAGTTTCGCTTTTTTCTTTTGGACTTTTTTTTCGTACTGGACGCCATACTGCGTGTCTACTTTTCTGCCTTTTTTCCTTGTTCCTACCTGCTCCCAGAGTGTTTTCAACGGAGAAACGTATCTTCCCCACCGTCTATTTTTCATGAGGACTACCTGTATGGCTTTACCGTCTTACTGGGTGTCTTGGTGACCTCGTGCCGTGTGCAGAACCTTTTTAGATCCCTGAGTTTTCCCTCTCGATACGGGTCTAAGCGCAGATTGGCCTTGGTAATTTTTTAGCCGGGCGGAGGCTCCTTTAGATCGAGCTGATTTGATTGTTCTTCCCCCCACTCATCTGGGAGCTTCAAATGATCCCTTTCAAATTTTTAGTGCAGCCACGGGTTTCTGATCGTCGTTGTCATTGTTCTTGAAATGCTTTTTCTGATGCACCATCCTACCTCCTCTCTCTATCGTCGTTCTTTGCCCCGATTGTCAGTGCTTCCTTTAGCCTTAAGAGAGATAGTTCAGGGCCCCCAAAGATTGCGCTTCGAGAGGCTTCTACAGAGAGTAAGCAGGTCGCTCCATGTTTTCATTCGTGCTTGGCCTTTAGTTAGTTACCCTCAACGGCGTGAGCCCTAGAGTCCATTTGTAGACAGTGTTTCTTCGCCGGGGTGACTTCTCCATTGACGTGTATCTTCCCTCCCCCAGTCCAGAAGAGGCTGGCCAGTTTTTCATTGCGCTGCCACTCCTGTTTTTCCTCTTGTCTGGCGAAGAAATGGACGGATTTAGGGATCTTACGCGCGGCCGGTGATGTTTTGGTCCTGCAGCGTCTTAACCCTCGATAAGTTTTTCTCCTACGGTGACGTCGACCACCACTGAAGAAATTGCTCTAATCAGATACGGAATATGTCGCTCATCGACCTCGAGAAAACCTCCCTTTTTCCGACTTTCTTACTTTCTTTGTACTCTCTCAACGTGATGACCCTCCGGGCTTACTCCCCTTACGAACCAATCCAGGTTCCTGGGAGGGTCGGTGACAGAACGGTCATTTTTTCGAAAATTCCCTTAACGATCTAAAGAACTCCCTTTTGGGCTAAGTGGGAAACCGTTTTTTCC
>Ga0179593_1485262_pt1 | contig 13206 bp, 15 predicted proteins | sample CZODoug2_1_08_16_FD_185931 | JGI IMG/M metagenome (GOLD analysis project Ga0179593, IMG submission 185931) | Vadose zone soil fungal communities from Angelo Coast Range Reserve, California, USA - CZODoug2_1_08_16fungal (PacBio error correction) | ecosystem: Environmental > Terrestrial > Soil >... | reverse complement strand
CGGTCGTGATGTACGGATTCAATTGTGGCTTCGTATTCCCCCGTCAGACCTTGTTCCCTGTTCGGACACCTTGATTTGAAGGAGTCCCCTTTTACCCCCCGCTCCCATCCCCCCCCCCTTTCTGCTGTGGCCCACCCTTTCTTCCTTGGTATTTTTCAGGACTGTGAGGTGTTTGTGCTGTCTTTTTTTTTTTCTTTGAGTTTGGCGGGGCCTTCATTTTACCTTTTTCGACCGTATGTGCTTGTCCCACATCCAACCCAGTGTCGTCGGGTTTTGACCACCCCCCGACTATCTCGTCCCCCTTTGACGCCCCCCAATACTCGCACCTTTGGTTTTTTTTTTGCCGGCGTTCGGCTCCCACTACGGCTGCGAGTTAAGTGAAATCCCAGAATTCCATCCCCAGCCTTCTCCAGATTGCGAACCCCCGCGAGTGAGTCGTCCCCACTGTCCGAACTCCGAATCCACGTTTATTCTCGAACATGGTCATCGTTTCCCGTCTTGATTTCTTTTTCCACGCCTTTTCCATCTCTTGGCTTGCAGTTCCGCCCCCTTTCCTTGTCTACCGGCTTTGCGACGGGAACTCTCAGTTTTTTCCCGTGTGTTTGGCCTTATTGCTGGTCCCTTTTTCAATCGCTAGTTTCAGTTTTTGCGCCTCCTCTTGCCCCGCTTACTTGCGGGCTCACGCTGTTTGATCCGCGCGACTTTGCCCATTTTCCTCGTGTCTGCTACAATCTTTGCGTGTTTGATGTTTGACCTACCCCCCGTCATCTTTTGCTGGTTTCCCCTTTGCTGGCAGGACTCTACCATTATTTTCATGAGTTTGCCACGGTCATGTCTCGCTCGTCCAGGAGTCTCCACTTTCCTTTCGGTTTCCTTTCCCGCGGATCTTCCACACGTCTTGTCCCCTCTAACCACCCCCTTCTCTGCTTATGCCCCGCTTTTTTTTGAAATTCCGAATCCATGCGGTGATTAGAACGGTTTTTTCCCCCCCCCCCCCCCCACCTTATTTTATTCGCCACACCTTCACGGCCTTTTTTCTTGAGCCCTATCCCCGCCTCGTCGACTGCATCATCCTTGTTGTCTTGCGTGAGCCGCAGTGACCCTTTGTTCAGCCGCCTCACGGATTGTGTGCGGGGTTTCCCTCCGCTTAATTCTTGCACCACCCCCGCCACCCCCCTGCCCTCTCCCATGAACCCCATTCTTGGACTTTCTTCCTTGTCAGCAGCAAGATTGGAATGGTCCGTTTGTTTTGCTCCTTTTCTTCTTGACCTTTCGATCCTCCAGTTTCTTTTTGGGTGCTCTGTAGTAGTACTAGCGCTCCCCGTTTCACGCCATTGTTTTTTCGTTCGGAGACCCTACTCGGAGTTAAGGTCCTCGTTCCGTTTTCCTGTCGTTCTTGCGTCCCCCCCCGGTTTTTTGTAATTCCAGACGTCTTGGTCCCCCAGCTTTCCAAGAACGCATTTTACCCCCTTTTTGATCACCATGCGTTCTCCATTCCCAAGTCCACCATATTTTTCGTGGCCCAGCCGCGCGCGCTTTTTTCGTACTCCTTTCAAGTCCCGGTTCTTTACCACTATCGTCATTTGGGGATGGCGCCCCTACCCCTGGGAAGATTCGCCTGCCTACCGTCCAGCTCCCGTTATTGTTGTCTCCGCTGGACTTGTATTTTCCGGTTCCTGACAGTGCTGCACGAGTCATTTATGGATCTTTTTATGCAGTCTTTCCTTCTTTGACCTTTTCCTTTGTTCCGTTCCTGGACTTTTCTGCCGTCATTACTCGATTAGTCGCCCCAGCACTGTCTGCGCAGGCCTTTTGTCCTTCATCTCCCATGGGCCAGTTGCCCCCCCCCGCCCCCCCCCTTTTTAAGTTCATCCTGCATTTAAGTGGGCTTCTTCACCCCCCACACGACTGGCCGTCTATTCAGATGTTGCCCTCTTTTTTGCAGTTACGCAGCTTTCGCTCACCTCTCGCCCCCCCGCTTGGTACGACTTTCTGTACGAACGTCCGTTCAGGCACTGTCGTGTCCTTGACCTTTTTTATCCCACGACCCACGCAATGTCATACGTGTCTAATGGCAGTTTTTCACACAGGATTAGTGCACTGTTAACCCCTCGGACTTGCGATTACGGTCCCCCTGGTTCTCTCCGCTTCACTACCCCCTTAGGACGCCTTAGACCCTTCCCCCTAGTATCCGGTCAGTGACACCTCCCTGCCAATTTCATTTCTAATGAGTTCTCACCCCACTTTTCTTAGTGGTTTCTTATTCTGGCGACACTTCGGAGTGACATGACCGACCCTTCTTTATGCCGTTCGCCACACTTTTTTTGACTCTGGGTAATGCACCCTTGTGTTGCCCTGTTCCTATCTTCAGGGGCAGTTTACGACTTCCTGTGTTCGAGTCCGAGCTTCGTCTTTCCGTCGTCCCCCGTCTGGGGTCTGATCCCACGAAGCGCAATTGCTGCCTTTCCGGGCTTCCTCGTTCGTGTGATGCTTTCTGCCCTGACACCTGATCCCTCGTACGATTTTACCATTGGTTATTTTTCCATAAGACGAGCTCCTGTCCCCCCCCTTGTTCGGTTGATGTGTTCTAAGGTCCCGATTTTGTCCGCTTTCCTTTTGCTCTTCCGACATACTCTTTAACGCGCTGTTGCTCTTTTTATCGGTCCTCACTGGCTTGGTGGGACCGCTTTCCTCTTCGTATTGTTTTTCCGTGCTCACCTTTTTCCTCACGGCTTTTTCCCCTTGCCCAGCCGGCAATAGTCAACCATGCTTGCTACCCGGCCGCTAGTTCCTGCTTACTGTGCGATTGCACCCCGAACGTCGTCTGGTTGATGCCGCGTTGTTCTGTCCGCCTCCACCAGCCATCTTTGTTAAGCGTTCCATCTTGACGGTCAAGGTACTCCCACTTTGTCCGATGGCGCCATCCCACTATTTGCTTTGCCTACTCTTCTCTTGTGGTTCTCTTTTCCGTCGAGGATGTCTTTTCTCCTCCTGTGTTTACTTTTTGACGCCTCGGCTCCCTGCCCCCCCCCGCTTTGTTTACAACTTTGTGGCTTGTCTGCACGTGGCCCTCTGCACCTCCGAGTTTTACGCTGATTTCCATCTAGCCCGATTCCACCGCTCTGCCCTATTGGCCAGGTATGGCCCGCTGATTTTTTCCACTGTGCCATTTTTTTTTTCCACGGCCCCGACCTGTTTTATCTCACTTTGAGCTTCTGCCCCCCGCCCGAGCCGTCACGGCAACTGACCCACCTTCCTTATTTTCGTTTTTCCCGCCTCAGGCCCTGCAGTTTCCGTGTCAGGGTAGATTTGTTTATTTCTGTCATTCTCGTCGCAGTTGCCGAACGACGACTTCCCCTATTGGTTTCCCCAATTTCCTCACGGGTGCCGCCCGGCCAACCCCTTTTTCACTCTCCGATTGATGCGGAGGTGTGAGTGGCCGCCCGTAACCGGCCCATGAAACTTTCATTTGTCGGGTATACGTGCCGCCCGTCCACATTTCACCCGTGACCAGCTGCTCGAGTCGAGACCCAGGTTCTTTCGACTCCTAGATTTGCGTTCCGCCAACTCTCGATCTTCCCCCCGTGACTTGACGTCCCACAGCCGAAGGTGCTTTTTGTTTTTTCCCCAATCTACTTTATTTTTTTTTTTTTTGGTTGACTCAGGGAGTTGATGCTCTTGGTGCTGATGCGTTTCCTCGGTATACTACCCCTCTCACCCGCATCTTCCCGATCTTACACCATATCTCGTGTATTGCGCCTCGGCCACCCATTTCGAGTGCCTTTTTAAAAGCCAAGTGCTTCCCCCCCCCGCCAGTACAGAGAGGGTGCTGCGATGTCATTCTCCCCCGTTGTCATGCCCGCACCCCCTTTGGCGAACCGCCTGTTAAAGATTCTATCCTCCGATTCTTACCCCCAGAACTGCTCTGCGCCTTGGCTCGCAAAGTACCGAGTCGCAAGTTGAACACACGCCATTCTCCTCTTTCGCCCCCCCCTTGTGCCCCAACTTATAGACTTGTGAAGACGTCTCTCCACTTGCCCCTCTTTGGTTTTTTTGACTCGTGAAGAAAACGGTATTGCTATTGCTGTATAATAGAGGTCAAGTGCCCCATATAGTACTGTTTTTTTACCCTCTGGCCTGGAGATGTTATTCTTCATTCGTTTCGACTATTCTTCAATCTTCTTTCTGGCTTCCAAAAACGTGACAAGTCTCTGTCGTTATACCAATTGCCTCTCCCTCAGTTTCCCCGTGCGCTAGACTTTTGAGTAGTCTTTGACACGCGTTCCCCCCATTCCCCACCAATATGCCACCCAAGGTGGAACTTTCCCGGGTCTGAGCATATGTACCCTCCCTCCCCCAGCCGCCGGCCCGCCTTTTTCTGTTATAGCGCCTGTACGCCCCCCCCCTCTCGAAAAGTTAATTGCCCTTGAGTTTTTAGCGTTGTCGGCCGACAGTGGCGCCGAAGCCTTCAAGCGCGCCTCTTTGTTCGGTACCGTGTTGCCCCTTCTCGCCAGCGTCTCTTATTTGGTCGTAGACCCTGGGCACGGCGACGCGACCTGCCAATCATTTCCAAGCACTGCAGGACCCCTCAGTCTACTTGCACCATGCCGCCTCAAACCACCTAGCAGGAGTGCGGCGATAGCTGGAATTCCGGACGGTTTGAATTCTTTTACATGAAAGTTGTTTGGTTCGTTCCCCAGGGCGGAGAATACCATAGGTACAAGGCCCCCCTGGCTCGACAACAACAACAACCCACCCTCGATTGCGCTTATGCGTCTGAAATTCAAGATAGATAATAGGGACCATGAGAGTGAGTATCCTTCAGGCTGCGCCTCCCCCTTTTCGCCGATGTTCTTTGGTCTCTTTTCCATACCCCATCGGATCAATCACGGTGGGTTTTGACCTCCTAGTAACAACTACGTGTGTCATCGGAGGACTTTTGCTGCGGTTTTATTCCCGCGTTTCCTCTCCCCCTGAACCGCCATGATTTCGTTGCTTTATTCGGTGTGCGTCCGCCCCCTGGCTTACGCCCAAAGCTCGTGACCACCCCGGTCTGGCTTTGAATCCTCCGTCGATCCTCGTGTCCATTTGTGCATCCGAACTTCGTTCAGGCACTTGGCCAATGGTTGGACGCGTTTTTGACACGTTGGGCTTTTGCCCCCGCCAATCTTGGGACTCCTCCGGTTCCCTTTGTTTTTTACCCACCGTTCTGCCCGACCTTTTGCCTTCGACTCCACCCAGTTCTCAGTCGTTCGTCTTCTTTTTTTTTCTGCCTTTCCCCCCACTATTCTCCGATTTTCCTCCTTTCTGTTTGCTGGAATGGCCTTTTTTCTGAAATTAAAGCCCCACCCTTCACCGGTCTACGTCGCGTTCCGATTTGCTGCTGATCATCTTTTCCCCATTTGCCCCCTCTCATTCATCGTGGACCGTTCAGAGCACGCAAAGATTCACGCCTCCCCCTTTACAGTTCCATCTCCGCTTCCCTTCTACCCTATCGTCCATGCGGTCCGGAGGGTTCGGCGGGAACCCGTCAACCCAACCCCACTTTGTCTTTTGACCGAACATTCGTCCAATAATGTACCTTCCCCGGTGATAGAGCTGCTTCCCCCGACCCCTCTCAGGACAGTGACCCCATATGTCCTATTCCGGTGTCCTCTTTGCCCAACCCCAGTTTCAGCAAGACGGGGAGTCGCGGATACTCTGTTTTGCGGTTGTGAGCCACCAAGACTAACTCTAGGCACCTGGGTGCCCCGTCGACTATCTACCATATCAAAGGTCCCAGAGACTAGAAATTCCGTGCTGGCACGCCCTGTAGATTGATCAAAAGTGGCCTCTGTATTCGCACATTTCTGCGATAAGGAGTCCCCTTTTGGTATGCCTCAATCCCCCTTCAACAGTCGTGCGCCCCACGCCTTCCGGTCTTTGATGTGTTCCCTGACAGCCTCCCCTATATTCCAATAATCCAGCTGTGACGTGGCATTTGTTCCTCCAATCCGACTTGGGCTGTAAAGTATCCTGTATCCGTCCGCCCTTCGGAGGGGCGTTATGTTGTCACCCCCCGTCCGAACAGGAGGTTTCTGTTGTAGGCATTCTTCATTCCCAGCCTTGGTCTGGTTCCTTGGACCCCCGGTCTCCTTGCCCCCCCCATTAACATGTGCATCCCATCCCTTAGGCGCTTTCCCGTGGCCCCTTGCTCTTTTCCACTTTGCCATCGCGAGAGCCAATGTCACCCGTCAGCTTCGATCGTTTCGCCCTCACGTAGACCCCGAAGCCCCCCTTTTTACCGGGCCTGACGTGACAGGAACCTGACCTGTATTCCGTTGGGTCACTCATGTGCATTTCGCCTTTTTTTTGGTCCTTCGATGCTTCATTGGCCGTCTTACCCTGCGTAGTCTCGGCCCCTCCCCTATTTGTACAGTTTTTCCTTTATCCTTTTCCCTTCCCTCCAAGGATAAATCCCCCTGCTTCTCGGTGGTTTTTTATCCCGCATCCATTTTCCTACGCCCCTGCCCCCCGAGATTAGACCGTGGCCCCCCTTTTGTCCGACGGGGTTGTTCCAGTTTCCCCCCCCCCCCGTGCGTGCGCCGAATGCTCACGCTGCTCACCCGTTTAGGTGCCTTCCTGCCCTGTTACTGTGCCCTCTCGGATGAGTTCCAAACTCTTTAACCACGCGTCCCTTTTTGCTGGCGACTTTTTTGGCACGCCCGCCACCAGATCTTTGCTGTTGATCTGATCCTCTTCCTTGTGTCATCGTCCGGATCCCTAGGCTCAATGAATGCGACTCCCATTGCACCTCGCTCTCTCCACGGTCCCCCCCGTCCTGCTTCCCCCGTCTTCCCGGGCCCTACTTAAAATGCCCGTACCTACCCCCCCGCCTCGTGTGTGTTCTAGAGGTCTGACCATTGTTTTTCCTTTCCACTTCGAACCCTGGTGAGTTACCAAAGGATGTTGCCGCTCACCCCCCCGTTGCCCTGCCCCTGCCCCCAACTTTTCTTCTACTCCTTAGAGGTTGCTGTCTTTCCGCTGATCTCAGACATTCTACCTGTCACTTCTTCAACGCTGATTTGTAGAGGTTTGTAGCTCTCCTTCTTTGTCGATCTTGACTGCTTTTTCTTGGTACCCCCAGTTTTTTCCGGCCCCTTGTCTGACCGATCTGGCGTGCTGCCTTTCAGGGTCTGTGGGTTTCGGTACGGCGTACATCTGTGCAGTTTTGCTTTCCTCTTAATCCCCTGTTTTGTGCGACCGTTATTTTGGGTTACTGGCTGGCATTGTCATATGAACCTAACTCTTGTGTAGGGACAGCGGTCTGAGTGATATCTTTTTTTTTTTTCCAGGGGTTTTTGTGATGATAGCGGCCCCCACCATACTCTCTTGTTCCCGTCTTCACCCAAGTTTAATCCGTCTTGTGTTGTGTGTTGTTTGTTTATTTACGTGGTTCGCCCGGCTTCCCCCCCTGACCATGCATTTTTTTTTCCCCCCCCCCTCGTCGTCTGGGTTCTTTTGTTCTGCAGCCTACACCGACTCTTCCCCCCGCCTATCATGCTCCCCGGCCCTCCCCATCGTGCTTTGTGTGAGACCGCGCACACTTGCACTGCTTTTTTTTTTCTAGTAAGACTTTTTTTTTGTGTCTGACCAGCGCCACCCTTTTCCTTGCTCTAGAACCTAGGCCGGAGAGCTGTCTATCTTCGTACATCCCCAGCGCCTCACAGAAGCGTATGACCGGCACCTTTTAGACACACGCCCCCCCATTGTTACCCCCCCACCCCCCCCCCTCTGAGCGTAAACCTTTGTGCCCCCTGCTATTTCCTGATGTTGTTATGCGTGTTTGCGCCCCCCTTTTCCCTGTTGAGACCCCCCTCCCCTTGTGTACCCCCTCTTTCTCACCATTAGCATTCCGTCCCCCCCCTTCCGCTCTAGAACATTGCATTCCAGTTTTTTCTTCACTGGCACCCTTCAGTCCTGTCCGTGAGCCTTTGCGATTGGCTTCTTCATCAGACCTATTTGTTCGTCGATTGCGCTATTTCTTTGAATTGTTTTTTGTTGTTCCCCCCCATTTTTTTTCGTCTTCCTATCACCCGTCTGCTTCTTCCGTTGCATCCCGTTGCCTGCTTGTCCTTTCCGGTCTCTTTTTTTTTTTCGTATTCTTGCCTTAGTGCCCCGAGTTCGGGTAACGGCCCTTTTCTCTTTTTTACGTTTTCTGTGACACCGTTGCTTTCTGGTCCGTACACACCAAAGACTCAACGTTCATGAGTACTTTAAGCTTTTTCTTTTTCTTCTGTTCCGGCCTTCCGCATCAGTCCATCTTGCATTGCCGCTCTTTTCACACGCGAATCTTGAGCCGCTATCCTTTTCGTAGCTATTCCCAGGGTCTTTTCCTCCTTTCCCCGCCCCGCATGCTCCCCTTCAGGGATGAATCGTCGGATTTGCCTTTTGTGCTCATCCTTGCCCCACGCTTCCCTCCGGGTGTGATTACGTCGTCTTTTGATTTGCGATGCATCCGTTTTTGGCCCCTGGTTCTTTGACGCGGAGTGACCCTCGTTATGCCTCGTCACCTTCAGACGTTCACGGTGTTTTGTGGTGGAGCCCCCCAGCCCTTACGTGGGTTTGTTGTTTTTTTGTCCTCCCGGGTCGGCTCGCGCAATCTGACCCTGAGTGAGTTTCGCACCTGGTTTACCACAGCCCTTCTTTCCCCTCTTTTTGTACGACGGGTTCCCGCCCTCTTGACCCAAATCTGGCTTTTTCCTGGCACGTTGCAGCTTTTGCCCATTGAACCACATGGCCGCCCTCTTTTTCCACTCCGTTTTCCTTTTTCACCCGTCTGCTGGGCGTTTGCCAATTCCCCCATGCCTATCCCTCAGTGGATCCGTATACCCTTCTTTTATGCAGTTTTTGAACTTGCCTGCTATTTTGAGCTTCCCTCCCCGCCTCTTATTGTGTCCTCACCTAATGCCCCACAGGCTCCTTTTTGCTCTCGCTTCCGAGGTTTTTCTCGCATCTGTCTTTAAACTGTACGCCGCGTGTCTGTTTTCTTCTCCTTGTTTGCGGCGCCTACCTGCCATCCTGTCCGTACGATTTCCAGATGGTGTTTCCAGAAACACCCTGCGCCTCTTTTTCCTCCCCCCTTCAGTCCCCGAAAGGTCGTCCCGATCCCGTTCCCCCCCCCGCTTCTTATGATCGGTCTCCCTGCGCCGTAAATTTTTGACACCTTTTCGGCTGAACCCCCTCTACTTTGCAGTCTTTGCAACCCTTCTTGTAGCCGCAGCAGTACGTTGGCTGTGGTCTTCCGCTGGTTATTTTGCCTGCATACCCCCCCTCATGTAAGGCCCTCCTCGTTGATTCAGTTTGGCCCCAGTCGATCGACTTTTTTTTTGACTTTATTTTTCTCCCCCCTTCTTGCCAGCGCCGTTTCTCTGATCTCCTCCCCCGAGCTTGCTCCTTAAGATTATAGAGTTTCTTTTCGACTTTTTCAGCTTGATCCCTTTCTTTCATGTTGCAGCCTTACTACCCCCGTGTACCGATTACGTATTTAGACCCCTAGCAGCGCCCACGTTTTCGTTCACACGAGCTCCTTTCCCGTTAGTCCTGACCCCCTTTTTTGACAGTGTATGTCCCTGTTTGCTTAGACCTTTTATCGCCTTCCCCTCACTCGACCCGGTTGAATGAGGGATTTTTTGGATATTTGTCAATTCCAGTGCCTCCGCCCCTCCCCCGTGATGACATAGCCTGCCCTCCCCTTCCCCCCAGCTCAGTATTTGAAGATTTGTCGGCCCCCTGCCATTCTTTGAGCTCCCCCATATGGCATCGAGCCGCTACTTTGGCCCTACGCTCCCAGAGCCTTGCCCCCGTCCAGTTTTTACCGCCTATTGAATTGTTGTAAGCTACCATCTCTTTAGTATGCTAAGGTTCGGGACTCCTCTAGGCTTTTGGTGGTCGAGTTCGGGGAAGGTTGGGTTCAGTCCCTCTTTTTCCTTTTTTTTTTTTTTGCACTCGCTTTTCTCAGTCTGCGTAGGTTTTTCGTCCCTTTTTTGGGTTGACCCCTACCTATTCCCGACCCTTTTTTTTTTCGTTTTCTTCCCCACCCGAACTCGAAGCCTTGTGCCGTGATTTCGAGAGCCCTTCTGACCGGGTACTGCCCCACCCTCTTTTTTTTATTGACCGCTTTTGAGGTTTTTCTCCCCAGCCCGTCTAGTTTGTTTTGACGTAACAACGCGCTTTTTCCGTGATTGTTCATGTGGCGCTTTTTTTTCCCATTGAATTCTCGGGTACCGTGGCTTCTTTTTGCGTTGTTGTGGTTTGTTCCCCATCGTGTTCTTCCCCTAGCAGGATTGAGTTGCTGATCCCCTTTTTTGTTGCCTCCGGTGTACCTCCCCCCCGCATCGTTTATATGATTTTGCATTTCTACCCCCGACCCCCGCACGTTGGGTTTACCCTTCCCCCGTTATTCGTTTTACTTCACGCCCCCGCTGCCCGTTCCAGATTCCTCATTTCCCTCGCCCCTTTGCGATTACACTATCCCTAGTTGCGTGCCCCTTGCCCTGGTTGTACCGTCCACTTGTCCCTGGGTCGTTTTTTCGTCCTTACGGGTAGTGCGTTTCCCCCTGCTGCATGTGTTATTTCCCCCCTGTTCTGCCTTTTTCAGGGTGATTGATGATTGTTTTGTTTTCAGAGGGCCTCCTGAGTCTCCGAAACGGCTTTTGGTAGCAGTTATCTATTTTCCACCCGTCTGTGCATTTTCAGTCGTTTATTGCCCCGAGTAGACGACCCCACTCTCTACCCGGTTGTGTCCCCCCTTTTCCATCTTATCGAGAAGAGCCATTTTCTGTCCTTTTGGGTCTTTTATTTATCCGTCACCCGGTCTCTAACCTTTGTCTGGACAACTTTCAATGGCCCACCTAGACTCCTGCTTTCTCAGACAGGGGTTCCTGGCGAAGTTGATCTGTGTTATGATGTTAGTTTAGTTGCCGTCGCCCTGCTCTCCCTCGTTAAATGCTCCGACTGCCCTCGTCTTCGTCGCCCATTCTTAGTTTTGTGTCCGCGCCCCCTCCCCCCCCCAGCACCGTGTTCTCTTTAGACAGTGTTTCCAAGGTTTAGAGCGTTTCCCAGTTTCTCTTCTCCCCTCGGGTCCCAGTGCTCTTGTTGACGACCATCAGTTTCCTCCTCCCGTCCTTTCCTGCTCCTCTACTCTCCTGTTCGCTTCGTTGTTTTTTCTTTTTTCCCCCCCTGGTGTGCGTTGACTTTTTTTGTTTTTTTACAGATTTCTTTGCTTTCCCTCCCCCTCTCTCTTTTCTGCACCATGGTCAAAGTTCGTTCTAGTCCCGCTGTCAGTTGCTCATGGCTGCTCGCCCCAACCGCAAGTCTTCCTTTTGCCAGGATAATTCCACCCGTTAGTTCCTCCTCCTTCCTGTCTTGGTACTCACGAGTGCCTCACGGATTTTCCCCCATCCCCCGTTCTGCGCTCCGCGTGAGTCGGACCCCTTAGCGTTGCGTTGCTGCTGTGGTTCTTTTTCTTTTGCCCCCCTCCCCTAGCGGCCCTTGACGCATGCCACCTTTCTTTCTCGTGCCCAGCAGCGTTGCTACCCTTACTTTCTTCACGTGTTTTTAGCAGTGTGCTTCTGCTTCTTTTTTTTGTCCTTTGTCAGTCCTCCTTTTTGATTGGCCTGCACGGAGCACTCACTTGTGATGGTGCGTGATATCCGGTTTGTCCCCCCCTCAGAGGCTTTTTGGTCTTCCCTCTAATGCTCTCCCTCCCACCCCCCCCCTGTTCCGCCGAAGACACAGGGGCCCCTCCACTCCAGAATTCCATTTCTTTTTAGGTCTCGTTGTTCCTCGGTGCTTGATTTCTAACCCCGCCCCTCGTTCTGTAGCCCGTTATCTGATCGATCTGTGGGACTCGCCCATTTTTGCTTAGTGGGCCGTTGATTCGGTTACCAGGTTCCCTTGCCCTCTCTTTCGCCGTGCCCCCATTCTTAGTCCCCCTCAACTCCTCCCCCCCCCCCTTTATGTATTCCCGTTGTTCTCCCTTAGATTTTCCATTGAAGATCAGTGCAGCCTTTGCTATATCTATTGTGTATGTATTTTCCCAGTTCCACGTTCTCTGTTTCTTTGTTGTCAGAGAGTATATTACCCTATCCCTCACGTGCCCCCCCCTTTGCTCCTGATCATGACCGTGTCCGTTCCCCCGCGCCTCCACCCTGACTCCCCTTATTACCCAAGACATCAATTAACGAGGTAATGGATTAGTGAAATTAGTTCTTCTATGTATTGATCATGGTCTGCTTCGCCGTGGTTATATTCCCTCTCACCGATTTTCCCTCCCGCTATCTGCTCAATTTTGCCCCTTACATGCACGCCCCCGTTTGCCCCTCCTCCCCCCTTTTGTCGATTATGACGTCGACTAGCGACCAATACCTGTTCCCCTTTGCGCATTTCCCCTGTCCTTCCCCTTTGACCTCTAAAGCCCGCGTTTCTCTTCCCCCATTAATGAGTTCCAGTAGTCCCGTCTTGCCTGGGCAGCGGGTCACGTAGCTTTTGTTTCTGTATATTCCTGTCCTGTCCCCGCGCCCCGTGCCAGACACTCGAGCAGTGTTTTACTTCCTTTTCTCCCCATGCGTTGCTTTGTCTCGCCTAAGACCCACCGCCTTTCTCCACCCTAACCCTTCTTTCCTTTCACGGCCTTCACAGTCTTGTTGCCTGTTTTGCGTCTGTGCCCCGCTTTCCCATGAAGTCTGCAGCCTTGCTTTTTCTATTCACCACTTCCTTCCTTTATTCGTCCTCACGCGCAGAAGCTCGTCCTGCACACGCGTCGCCTTTTTATCCTTCATGGAGCACGCTGTCAACCCTTGCAACCAGTGGTTTCCACCTGGCTCCCACTTAAACTGCGCACAGTTGCCCCCCTACAATCTTCACCTTTTTCTTTCCTTACCTCCTTTGCAGTTAGAAAGAAGACATCATAAAACGAGTTCTTCCGGGCTATCCCTCACCCGGTCCCCTAGCTCTTCGCCTCCTTGAGAGTTTTCCAGGAGCCCCTCCTGACCCGAGGCACGGCTGCCTTTCTATTGTCCCCGCAGCCAATCATGTTCCCCTGTTTACCAACATGCATTCCCCCAGCATGACCGTGCTTTTCCCCCCGGCGGAGTAACTTTAGGCACAGTCACACACACCCCCCCCTTGCCCCCAACCCCCCATCTTTTAAGAGGCCCACACTCA
>Ga0179593_1346590_pt1 | contig 13206 bp, 19 predicted proteins | sample CZODoug2_1_08_16_FD_185931 | JGI IMG/M metagenome (GOLD analysis project Ga0179593, IMG submission 185931) | Vadose zone soil fungal communities from Angelo Coast Range Reserve, California, USA - CZODoug2_1_08_16fungal (PacBio error correction) | ecosystem: Environmental > Terrestrial > Soil >... | reverse complement strand
CCTTATTTTTCAAACCATTTCTGCGCGTTTCCCCCTCTTCCCCCTTTTTTGATCTTTGCACGGGTTATATGTCCACCCTTTTTCCTCCCGTCGCAAAGGTTTCTCCGACAAAACCCGCAGGATCTCCCCCTCATTTTTAGCGAGCCGATTAATCCATACCGCGATTTGTGAGCGCGCGCACCTTCACCCCATCTTTGTGATTCATGTGGTAGCATTGGCCACGACGATCCGTTCCGCCTACCCATTTCTTTTTGCTCCACTGAAACATGGCCACGTAGTTTGCTTTGCCGCATACCAGTATCGTTTTTACTTTGACCGCCGCCCCGTCACTCCTTTCGCCTGTGCGTCCTCGGGCCTTCGACTTTCTTCCCTCCCCAGAGCAGCAAGGGCTTTCGGGTTCCCGGCGAATATGCCCGTTCTTCGACGTGGTTAGTCTATTTTACCTACAGTCTCTCTCTAGGAGGCGTATTATGCGCTCACGGAGTCTTTTTTTATAGGAAACGCTTTTTCAAGCCTTTTTCGACATTTGGTTCCTTTTTTTTTGATACCCCTTTTCATGTCCCCTCCCCCCCCAGGGAAATTTTTTGGTTATAGTCTCTTTTTCGCTCGAAGTTTTTTTTCACCAGACGGGTCTCCGTTTTGCGTTTTCACTTACGGCCCATTCGGGCCCTATAACAGGCTTTTCGGCTCCCTTACTTGTTTTCTCCGGTGACGTTTTTGTATGGCTGCTCAGGAGCTTTACCAACGTGCCGGTCTCCGCTCTGTTCGGTTTTTTTTTTCTTGTTTTGCACATGGTCTGCTCCTGATCTCCGTCGCCCGATTGCATTTTGAGTTCAGCTGCTTTTGATGATCGCCCCCATTCTCCGGTTCTTGCCCCAATTTGTTTTTTGTCTGCTCCCTCTCCTTTTTCCCTCCTTCCCCTAGGGCCGCGCAGGCCACCCGCGCGGGTTTGTATGAACGTCATGTCCCCCCCCCTCCGGGGCAGGTTTTACTTCCCATGGGGTGTTGTCATGAGATTAGTTTTTGGGCTGAATTGAATCCGCCAGCCATTGGTGGCCCGTTTGCAAACCCCTGAGAGAAGATCCTATACCCTTCCCGCAATGTCAGCTTTGTTTTATTGCTTTGTTCCCCCCCCAAACATCCCCCCTCCCTCCCCGCGTTCAATTTAGTTTTTACTTACCCTTTTGCGCTTGGTCACAGTCCGTTCCCGTCTCCGATCCCCCTGGTTCCCACATTTGCTTTGATTCCAGGGCGATGGCGCCTTTTTCCATGCCTTTCTCCGCGCCAACCCTGCAGATCCTTTCTTGCATCGACTGTTTCACTCTCCGACGGAGTTTCCTTTACAACGGTAACAAAGCGCATGGCTCTTGCTAACCTTTCGGTTCGCCATCTGTGGCGGTACCGATTGTTTTTTTCTCGCAGCGCCACGGTGTCTGTCGAGTTGAAATCAGTTTCCCTTACGCCTTTCTCTTCCCTAGGCATCGTTCCCATTTCCACTGAATTCGCCAGGCGTTGGCATCCTCACCTTCAGGGGCGCGTGGTGATTGTAACATGGCCCCATTTTCCCTTGTCAGCAGATTTTTTTGGACCTTTTTTTTTCCTACCTTCAACCCCTGCAAACCGCTCTTTTGATCTACTTTAGCTTATTTCGCAAGGTGCAAGTCGCGGACTCTTTGCGCTTGTTGCCCGCGGCAGCCCGCTCGCGGAGTTGTTGCACTTTGCTCATATCCCCTTTTTTTTGAATTCTTTCGCTTTCATTTTCATTCCCTTTGCCGAGAGCTCAATTATCAGGAGCTTAGCCGGCCTTTTTTGAGCGCGGGGCTTCGGGTCTCCTCCCCAGCCTAAAACCTCCCGCGTCGTCAAAAGTGATTGTCATCAGTCGGTTTATTTGCGGATAGGCGCTCCCTTCCCCACGCTTAGAGAGCTACACTTAAACCGATTTGCACCGAGTTTCTTTTCATTCCTTTTCCGGCCGTTCTTCGTTTTTTCTTCCCCCCCCCCCGGTACTAATGAGTCGGGTTTTTTTGGGAAGCGTGTCTTTTAGTTTACGGACCTTTTTTCCTCCCCCTGAGCATAGTTCCCTGCAAGCCGAACATATTCTTCATTTCCATCAGGTTTACCGCCTTCCCTTCGTTGTCAACGATTTGTCATGATTTTTTTTCCCGGCGCGTCCTCCCCACAGCCCCTTAACGAGGCTCCCGATCCCCCCTTTTTTTTTTTAGCGCGGTAAGGATGGTTTTTTTTTTTTGCATTTTCCCGCGATATTGTCTTTTTTTTTGGCCTAGTTCCCTTCCAAAACCTGTTCCCCTTTTTTAATATACTCAACGTTTGCCGGACTCCTTTGCTGACAAATTATTCATCGATGGTGGTCCAGCATACCTCTCTTTTCTTTTATTTAAAGCGATAGCCATTGACACCTCTTGCAGGGGTCGGGGGTCCAAACGTCGCGACGTTTTCGCTTTCTCCCTTTTCCCCCCACCTCCTCGCTTCTGCGCTGTTTCAGGTGCATGCGCTTGGCTCCCGTTCCACCGTTCGAATTCTGGCTTCCTCTCGCCTCCCGGGCACCCTTTTCCCCCTGCTTCGCCTTCCTTGTCGTCGTTTTTGTTTTTTTTATCCGCGCTGGCTTTGTGCCTCTCTTCCTTTTCCTCCCTTTTTTGTTTTTTTGAGAGATCTGACACAGTCGAGAGCAGTTTTCGCACGAGCCCCAGCATTTTTTGCGGATTCTGCGAAGCCAGAAGTGTGTCTCCTTGGGCCGATTCGCCCCCAAAGCCTGCCCTTTCCCCGCGAAGCAGATTTTCTTGGCACAACGTTCTCTCCCTGCGGGGCAAAGGCGCTCGGCTGGTTGCTTCTAGATACCATGTCCCCTCTTTTTTTCACGAGTCTATGCGTTTCCTCCTCAATAGCGGTTATCACGCTGTTTTTCCACCTTTTTTTGTCATTTGTCGACTTCTTTTCCCTTTTAGTATTCACCCCCCCTTTTCCCCCTTTTCAACCTTGTACCTCGCTCGCTGGGCCGCGGTTTCTCGCCCCCCCCCCTTAAACCGCTTTCAGCTCTCCTGGAGGGTGAGATCCTTTTCCCTCTTTGCAGGGATGTCTTTATTTGTCCTTTACCTGTACTTTGAATCACCGCCCCCGAGTTTTTTTTTTTTACTCTGTTGATCCCTTTTGTTAGTGGGTGTTGCTTTTGGAGACGTCCGAGTTTCTCTCCGTGTTCACTCTTTAAGTTTTTGACGGCCGGCTCTTCCCGAGGACCTTTTTTCTCCCCGACGCGTGGCTCAATTTCTTCCGGCTTACAAATTGACGGCCGGCTCGCTGTCCTTGAAACTGACATCGTGTTCCCTCCGCGGTGCGCCTTCGGTTCCCTTTTTTTTCAGCTTTGCGCTTTTATTTTTTTTCTACCGGTGCTTCCTTTTTTACACGGATGTGCTTTTCTTTTAGGTGCAGCTCCAGAGCCAGCTACCAAGTTGACCTACCCTGCGACGGATAAGGAGGCCCTCGCGCCAACTTGCGGCTGAACCATGCTACAGTTACCCACAAACGCCATCTGATCTCCTTTTCTTCCACCCTACTCGATAGGGTTTTTCATAGAGGAACTTGAGAAAATCGTGATTTTTTTCCCCCTTTTTTTGCGCGTGAGCGATCCTTTCCCCTCTCGATAGCCCCCGTGTTCCCTTTTGGCTGTTGATTGGGGACAAGCTTTCGGCGACTTTCGCGGAGTCTTTTTTTCCTTTCCGCTCTGTCCACAGCACCAGCTTCACGAACTTATCCTGACCTTTACGCCTGGCGTCCCTCTTTCACTTTTCATGTTGCCCGTTTTTCCCTGCCCAAGGGGATTTCCGGTCATTTTTTTTTTTTCCCTGAACTCGGGCCGCTCTCCGTTTTTTTTTTAGCAGATACGACTTTCTCCCCAGGTGCGATTTTCCCGAAAGGTTTCGGTAGCCTCTGTTCCACACTTAACTTTTTTTCCCCTTCCCTTCGGTGATCGGCCCTCAGGCCTTTATCCCGGGATGGCTGTTTTTAGCGAAATGGTGGGCTCTCGGTCACCCTTCCTGGTCCTAGACCCCCTTCCCAATCTTAAAGTCTTCGACGCGTCATTGGAAACAATGCTTTGAGTTGATCCGCTGACTTTGACCTTTTTTTTTCAACTCCCCCGGTACTTCCGTCCCCTACCCCCTTGAACTTTTTTTCTTCTGGTGGTTTCCACTTCTCTGTTGGCTTTCTCCTTTTGGCTTTACGTCTTCCTCATTGATCGGCGCTTTTTTTGCCGTGCCCCCTATTTCGCCGACCCCAATTTCATGTTTAGTTTCAGTCCCTCGTCACCCCAGCACCACTTGTCCCTTGATCAACCGGGTTTACTTTTTTTTTCCCAACACTCTGTTACTCGTCCCAGACCAACACGCAGCAGTATATTTTTCCACGTGATCGCCATTTGAAACGTTAACCAAGGGATTCTTTTTTCATACCCTTTTCCTCCCTGTTTTCCCCTCATCCCCGCGTTGGGCCCATGTTTCTCGAGAGAGGTAGTCTTCTCTACAAAAAATCTTCCCCCCCGGCGGAAACTCTAATCTCTGCACGTTGTAAAGCAGGTCAGGCCCTCCCTTTTTCCCTCCCCGGCACCGTGCCTGAAACACGTTGTCCGAGTACGGTTTTATATCTGAGCCTTTATGAGGTCCCTTCAGGTCACCCCTCAACCCCGATGCACTCGGTTTGCCCTTGACGTCTAACCCCAGATTGCCCTGGGACTTCATCTGTTTTCCCTCCCAGGACCCCAAATGTTTTATCCCTTACAGATTCAGGACTCCGCCCATCCTCTCTTCGTTTTTTCAGCGGACATGGGCAGCCCTCTCTTTTATAGCGCCCCCTCCTTTATTAACATGGCTCCGATTTCTTCTGGTTTTCCTTTTTAGCGATTCGCTCATGTTTTCGCCTCGTCGTTCGATCAGCTGGTTCCGGGAAACTCTTTTTCCCGGCGGGCGGTCAACGTGAGGCTTTTCATTTTCGGCCGTGCTCCCCGTGGGCACTTTTCCATCTCCCTATGTTCCCTGCCGACTTTGCCCTTTCTTTCCTTTCCCCTTTCAATGATCCACATGATAAGGGGTTATTGCGCGCAAGCCCACCATCTCTTTTTACCCCTCCTTGTTCCAGCTTTTTCGTCGAAATTTTTTCGTAGTTCCTTTTGGTTTTTCTTCCATCGACATGTCGAATGTTCGGGATTTCTGCCCCCGATCCAGGCCTTCCCCTTCCAACACGCGCGCGCCTTCGGTGTTTACTTTCGATCCTCTCCGTTTTTTTTTTTTTTCTTCCAGATATCTGCCGTTCGCACCACCCTTGCGCTGTTTTACAGTTTTTTTTTTCTCCCTTCCCCTGGTGATCTTGATTCCCAAGAAGCCTCGGCTGTCGGTTCGTACAACCAGGACTATCCTTTCGTCCGCTCCTGGTCAGACCCGATCTACCCTCCCCCCGATGGTTGTTTATGGGTTCACACCTGGGATCATTGTTTTTGTGAGGCTTTCCCCTAGACCATTTCCGCTCCCCGCCCCTGAATGGCGTGGTTTTCAATTTGAACCTGGCCACTTGGGCGCGCCGCCCCTCCACCTTTTCCTGCGACGGTGCCGCTTTTTCCACTTTCGCCTGCGTCTCTGATAACATCTGCTAAAGCGCGAAAGTTTCTTCGCTGGGGTTTTTTCTTTTGACTGCCTTTGAGTGGTCGGCTTATAACTACATCTCGACCCCCGCTTATGAGGCCGATAATTTTCCTAGGATTTTTTTCCTGTTATCGGAAAAACCTCTTCTCCCCGAAGCAGTTCCTTCCTTTGGTCCTGCTACACTTGAAGTCCCCATTTTTACCTGGTTCTTTTTCGAGGCGCCGTTCAGGTTGAACGCCGGTATAGGCGCTTTTGAGTTTTTTGACATTGCATGGGGCTCCTTCCTCGCCCTTCGCCCGGAAGGCGCGTGCAATTTTCCTTGTTTTTGGCGTTTCCAAGTTTTTTTTCCCTGGGCTGCTATCCTTGAGCTTTACCATTTTGGAGCTTTGTGTTTTTGGATGTTTTCTCCTTCTCCGGACCGTCGCTCTTGCCTGGGCACAACGTCCGGCGGTTCCCTCCTCCCCCCATTGCGAAGGTCTTGCCCACCCCCCTTTCCCTTTTTGGACTTTCATCTTTCAAAGTGTTTCGATCCCCGTTTATCCAGACAGAGCGTGTTTTGGTCTTCCCTTTTATTAGGAGGTAACAACCTTCGTTCCTGTTCGATTCCTTGGGAATGTCAAGTGGTGCCCACTTTTCTTTTTTTCCTCGTCTGACGATGTATCTTTCCATGAAATTTTCCCCGTCCAGGGTTGCCGGACCCCTGCTCTCCTATCTTCGCGAAGTTACCTTCCCCCCCTCCTTTACCGCCGGTATCGCCCACGATTCCCCGTTGGAAAAAACATCCTTCGCTCCCAGCGTCAATGTATATGTCTAGTACCTGTTATTCAACCGTCCCCGGTCCACGATTCCCCCTTTTTCCCCAAATGCCGGAGTTCTAACTTCCTTATTCTTCTTTTATTGGCTGTTTCATTGTCAAGTGTGACTCGCCAAACCGGCCTCTCATTTCGCTTGTGGCTTTCTTTGACCGACGGTAGTGTCCCTCCCCCAACCCCCCGTGCTGTAACCCTCCGGAAGGCTCGCACCTTCGGGCTCGCAATCTTTTTTATGTTTCGTTTATCGTCGCGCAACGGCCTCGCGGTAATCTTTTTCTGGTCTTGACGTAGGAGTTTAGGTTGCCTTGTTCCTAGTCTGAAATCCCGTGTCATCCCCCCATTCCGGGGAGCAGGTAATTCTTGTAATGCTCTTTTGCTGTGTTTTTCTTGTGAACCTCCCCCCCCCCCTTCCCTTTTTTTCACTGCTGCGCAGATCGGCGCTCTCTTGTGTACGCCCTTTTGCCTTGTTGTGGCTTCCGTTCGCATCGAATCAGCGGGCCTCCCCCGTATTCACTAGTGCGTCTATTTCAAGGTGTAGTCGATGCAGGTGCTCCCCGTTTCCTTTCTCTGCAACCCCCGATCGCTGGGTTTTTGTCCAATTCGTATATAAGCAGGGTTTTTGAGTTTGCTTTCCTTTTTCCGCCTCCCCTTTTGGCTGCGCGGCTGACCCGTCGCTGTACCCTGTGTGGAATTTCTCCCGCCCCTTGCCTAAACCTCCCGCATCACCCCCCCTTTCCAAACTTGAGAATTTCTTGCTTGAGGACGGCGTCTCAAGCAACAGCTTTTTTTTTTTTTAGCGAGCTCCCATTTTAACTCGTGCACGCTCGCCCACGACTTTTCATTCCACGCCCCCCTTCCTTCTTCTTTGCTTTTCAAATAACTTGCTTCCCCGAGTGGTCCTTCTTTTAATTTGCCGTATGATTCCCAGGCGAGTCGAAAAACCTGTCTCTCTCTCTCCCCTTAAGAGCACCCAGGCAGCCCTCCCACATTATCAAGCGGGCCCCCTCTTCACTCTCGTTAGGTTTATTCATTTTGGAGTTTCCCCCCATGTGATTTGCCAACAGCCCTTGCCTTCAACAGTTAGAATCCTCCCTCAAGGAGATGCTTTTTTTCGTTTCAGGTTCGCGATACATTGTGAGGCGCTCCCCTTTGTCAACTGTTGTCCCACCTTTGTTATTCTCCTCGGTGAGGAATTCGAGTAACCCCAGTTTACTAGCTTTTGGTAACAAGAGTCCCCCCCCCCCCCCCCCAATACCTATTTTCTTCTAAACCGTGTCAACTTTTTTCATTTGAGGTATCGTGCCTCCCTCCCCTAGCGACGGTTCCCTCCTTTTTTTTCTTTCCCTTTTTTGCCATCTCCTGGACTGCGCGGACGGTGTGTGGTATTTTCCGTCCCCGAAATTTTCTTTCAAGCTGGATTTTTTGGCGTCGTACTCCAGGGAACCTTTCCTGCTTTTCCTTCCCTTTCGCTCTTCCTTTTTCGGGTGGCCTCCTCTTCTTTCTTGTTGTAGATCATCTTTCAAAGCCATCTCTTGCAGCAGGTGTGCAGTCCGCGTTTCGTCCTTCGAGCGAAGCCGTTTTCCCTTTCAGTCGGTGTGGTCGACATGTGCAGTCTTTCGCAATGCTCATGTGCCGTCCTTCTTGTCCGGTCTTCTTTTTCGAACTCTGTTTTTCCCACGTCCCCCTCTTTTTTTCGTGTTGATGTCTTCTCCTCTCCCTGCCAAGGTTGTCACGACTCCCTTTTTCCCCCCCCTTGACCTAGCGTATTCACAGTTCCCACCATCGAGGTCATACTTGTTAGCTGCGACCCTTCCGGACCATTTGTAATGTTGTACTCTTGCGCTTTCGCCCGGTGGGGCCGCCCCCCCATGTGTATCGCTACCATGACAACCTTCCCACGACTGCCCTGGGAGATCGGCGTTCGGCTGTTTTTCGAGGCCCATTTGCCCCTTCTGAGGACATCTCACCCGAATCTTTTTCAGATGGGAACACGCGGCGAGTGGATCAAGTGTTGATGCTTGGGAGTGCCTGGTGCTCTTTCCGTTGTCAATCTCCTTTTTTTCCTCCTCGTGTTGTCTCATCAAGGCCTTTGGTCTCCCCCTTATCATTTTTTTACCGTTCCTTTTTCAAACAGTAACGTTGGGCCGTCGAGCTTCAATTGTGCCCCATGACTCGTTTGCGACTGCGGTGGTTTTTGTTTACCCTTGATGGTATCTATCTTCAGTGTTGCTTTTCTCTCCTTTCTCCTCCCCCTGACTCTGACCTTGGAGCTGCGTCCTTATGGCGGCGGACCCCGTCCCCGCGCTTCCCCTGTCGGTACATAACTCACGCGATCCGGCGAGATGCGTACACCTGGCCCTTCTTTGAAACGGACCCTCATTTCTAATCAAACGACCCTCTGATCTTTTCCTTTCTCCCCTCCGTTCCCGCTTTCGTATGCAGCTCCTTCCGAGCGCATCGTCACTCGATTGCGAATTTCTGCGCTTACCTCTATCGATATTCCCGCTTCTTCCTGATGGGTGAAGCCGGATTCCAAATAATTTTTCTTGCGAACTTTTTGCTTCTCTGTCTCAGCATTTTCCCTCCCCGATGTTAACCAATTACACTCTAATCCTTTCCGTTCCATTCCTTACCTTACCGCCTTCTTCCCTTATGTCAAGATGATTTCACTCGTGCCTCTCCCCCCCTTTCTCGCTTCACTTTCCGTCCTTCAATTCCCCGAGAGTAGGTTTTTCCGTTTCCGCTCCAGCTACGCCCCATCGACCATCCACATTGATTACTTGTTGCCCTCTGCTTCAACCATACCCTTTTTCGTGCCACTGTCCCCCCGTTTCTTCGGCCACTCCCGGGCGATGACTGTTTCTTTGGGTCGTGTTTAGAGAAATGGTTTTTTGGCGCTTTCTGTTCAATTTTTGCGCTCCATCGAAATTCAATCTTACCCCCTTTTTTTCGCGTCATTTGGAACCCATTGTAGTTCTCCTTTCTCCGTGCCCCACTCTCTTAATTTACCCCCTGACCCCTTTTTGCGGCGTTCTTCCCGTTTTTTTCCATTTGTTTTTCGATCCGGCTTACGGTAGTCGTCCTTCCTTTTTCTTATCGCGGTTTGCCTGTCCACCCCTATGGCTTCCGAAATTAAGGATTCCGAGTAATTTTTTTCCCCCTCCCTTGGAAGTGCAACTTTCCGGGCTGGACATGACCTCCGAGTGGTTATCTTTTCAAAAACCGCTCTTGGGGATCCACTTTACGTACCGAGTGATCCTCCCCCAACGGGAAGTTTTGGGTTCTACTTTTTTGTTGTACTCATACACATCCTGCTTTTGCCCACTTCATCTTCTCCTTTTTCGCATCTCTCACAGCCATCTGTCACTGGCCGTTCTGTTGGAGCCGATTTTAACCTCCTGTTGGGACCCTTTTTCCCGCACGAGAAAACCCCCCCGTTGCCCCTTTACGGCGCCTCTCTAGCTCTCTCCCTGAATGAGGCCTTCGTTTCCCCCCTCCGTCGACCATGGCTTTTTACCTTTCTGCCTCGGCCCTATAACCAGAGCCCCCTGTTTTACTTCATGATTTTCCTCAACTCAGGACCCAATGCGTCTTTTTTACAGTAACGCTTTTACCTCTCCGAAAATCATCCTTCTACGTTCATTTTTTTCGCTCCATTCGTCGTCGGTGCTTTATCCTCCCCGTCGCTGTTCAACATTGCGGCCGATTCGCTCCGTTTAATCCACCGACACCCGAAGAGTTTTTTTTTTTTCTTTCTTTGCGATCAAGCGACTCCCGGTCTCCCCCACTCATTTGCCTTCGGGGGGGGGTTTGGGACGGTCACCTTGTGCTAGCTTTTTAGGCGGTTGAGCATCTGGGGCAAGGTTAATTGTCTAGTTTCTTGGGTGTCTCGCTTCTTTGGATCTCTTTTCCCCCTGCTTCCACCATGATCATTTTATGTCGTCGTTTTTTGGCAAAATCGATGTAAGATAGTGTACCGTGATAGTCGCCATTTTAGTGGTGATTCGTCCTTCTGGTTTTTCTCTGCCTTCACAGTCGACAGTTATTCAGGATCAATCTTCAAAACGCTTCCCCCTCTACGCATCTTTCACACTCGCTCGATTCTTTTTTTTTTTTTTGAGAACTCCCCTTATCTTACCCCCCTTACTTTGTGTTTGTTTATTATCTGACTTCTGCAGTCGAACAAAATGAATCCTGTTCCGCGCTTTTCTTTGCCTGTTGATCGTCAAGGGGTTGATCTGTCTCACCCTCAAGCTATACTGTTGGCAGATTTTAAGTAAACCACCTTTCCCTACTCCCATTTTTCTCCGGATCTGACGACGCTTCCAGAGTTTGTTTTGGCTTTTCGCCCTCAACCTCGGGATCAGTGTTGAGCATTGGTTTCGATCCCCTTTCCTCTATTCACCCATTTCGGGGAGATCTTTTAAACTGGCCACACGTGGCGTGCCAGCCTCTCCACTCCCCTTTTCACGTTTTCCCCTTCCGCCGCCTCTTTAGTTCCGGGCGCTTGATGATTTCTTTTTTTACTATGGACAGCGCTAAAGGGCCTTCGGTGATTCCCTCCTCCTTAGGAAGGATGTTTTCCGGGTTTTATCCAACCGAACCCGATCCCCGCCTTCTGACGATCTTTTCCTTTTAGCTTCATTTTCGGATCGGATATTACGACAGTCGCTCTCCCTTTGGGTCCTTTTCCCCCTCATTTCTGACCACATTTCCCCTATGTTTTTGCGTATCGTTGTCTTTTTTCGATGTCGACTTTTTCACACTGAAGTTTATCGGTGCTCTTTTTCTTTTTCCCTGAATTTCCTTGGCATCGAATCTCCTTTGATGGTTTTCAACGTTGTTTCCTTTGCCGTCGGCCAGTTTCTTCCCCCTATACAGAGCTTTAACGTGAGGGCCGATTATTTTTTCCTTTCCGGTGTTTGGTTTAGGTTTTCAGAAAGTGCGCCCCCGTTTGCTTTGGCCCCCGCTATGGGCTTGATTTTCGCCCATGCGCACTTCCCCTTTCTTGTGGTCTTATGCCTTTCCCTTTTTTCAACGTTTTTCTTCTCCCTTTCTTTCCGCCCGCGCGCTGGTTATTCAACCTATCCCACTCGTTCGTCCTTCCCGCCGGGCTTCTCATTAATGGCTGTTTTTACACCCGAGTACTTCCATCGTCCCATTTTCGGAGCCCTAGTGGTTTGCGGAATGCTTCCGCCTTTCTTTTACCAGTCCCCTGACCAGTATGACGGATTCGCCCCCAGATCCCTTCGGACCCCCCCTGCCCTCCCGCCTCGCGTCCCTTTTCTTAAGTACCTGTTCGTCGAGGACTTCTTCCCATTGTTCCCCACTGACGGTAGTTTTCGAAACTTCTTACTGATTTGCAGGTTTCCTTGCCAGCCTCCCTCTCCTTTATGCCCCCCACCGCTTGCCCAAACCCTTTTCTCTTCCGTCGGCCTCATGTTGCCTGACACGGTTTTTCCCCGAAAACCTTTTATTTTTTTTTTTACAAGCAGGTTTTTCCTTTTTTTCCACATTTCGGTTTTTGATCCCCCTACTCTTGTTGGATTTTTTTCTATGTGCGCTTTGCTCCCCGGTGCTCGGACCGATTGCCGCATTTCTCGATGAATTTTAGACGGCACGCTTGCATCGTTCTACATAAGTGAAAGTTCCTACCCAGGCTTAAGTACTTCTTTGAACCTACTTCTTTCTCCCCCGTTTTTTGGCTGTGACCATCTTGCTTCATGCGCAGCCCTTCCTTCTTCTCTCTCCTGTGAAGAGTTTTCTACGGCTCACCCTCCCCCTTTCGATTTTTCTAGCGATCGTTTCTCTCTTTTTTTCCTCTCACTTTCCCCCATCGTTTTTGGTTCTTTCGTAGATGCAGGTTTTTGTAAGCAATGAGCCGCAGGGCTTTTTTTTTTTGTTGTGTTTTTCTTTTTCATTTTCAGACCCTTTGGCGCCCCTCGCGCCAACTTTCCCTCTTTAGTTATACCGGTTTGGTGCTCTAGTTTTCTCTTTTTGCCGCCCAACGCCCTCCGGAGACTTCACGTCTGCTGATAGGCGTCCCCCTCCCCTCTTTTTTGCTCTTCCCCCTAAAACGACGTGAATGCTCCCAAAGATGTCCAGTTTCACTAATTTGCTCGCTGCCTTTCTGGGTTTCTGCCGTAAAAATAATGAGTTTTCGCCGTTGTCTGCTGGGTCTACCTGGTGCCCTATTCGACCACTCTGAGCGATCCCAAAGGTTTTCCTTCCTCTTCCCCTACCTTTTTTATAACCGGTTTTTTTCCACTCTCCTCTTTTTCCCTGCTTGAGAAATTACTTTCCTGTAGTGGTTTTTTGTTCCCCCTCGACTCCCCCTAATCACTCACTCTTCTCCGACTCTCACAAAGGAGAGCTTCCAAGTATTTCAGGTTTTTTTTAATGGATGCTCTTGTCCGGCCCCTTCTATTGCTTTCTAGTCCCTGTTGACCCTTTTAACTTTTTGCCTTATTCTTTTGACAATTCTTTTCTATTTTGTCCAATGAGTGACCCCCCTCCTTTCTTTTCTTACCGCCTGAAATAGTGTTACCCCTTTGGAGGGAGGTCTTTTTCCCCATACCTTCACCCTCCCTCTCATTTTCCGCTTTCGTTTTTTCTCACAGTATTTGAAATTTGCCGGTGCATGCGCTTGTCAGAAATGTCCCTTTTCGTCCAAACGTCTTTTTTCTCCCTCTTCTAAAGGACACCTTTGGATCTCCCTTCGCTTCAGTCTTTTTTTTGTTATCGCGTGG
>Ga0179593_1600604_pt1 | contig 13208 bp, 16 predicted proteins | sample CZODoug2_1_08_16_FD_185931 | JGI IMG/M metagenome (GOLD analysis project Ga0179593, IMG submission 185931) | Vadose zone soil fungal communities from Angelo Coast Range Reserve, California, USA - CZODoug2_1_08_16fungal (PacBio error correction) | ecosystem: Environmental > Terrestrial > Soil >... | reverse complement strand
CTGCCCCGTGGTGGAAATTATGCTCCTGGCGGATCCCCATGCAGGATCCCCTGCGGCATCACCAGTTTCTTCCCTAGTCTTGTTTATTTCTATCGGAATTGCCAATTTCCCCCCCAAGCGATGATGGAGTGCGAAAAGGGAGCCTTCCCTCGGAGAAACTCAGCGTCGTCCACTCTGATTTCGGACTCTTGCATAGCAGTTTATATGACACTATCCCCCCGTGATTTATGTCGCACCCCCCCTTTCAATCCCCTGACGACGTGCCCTTCTTAAAGGAGAGCCGGCTCCTCTATAGAGAACTCCCAAAACCAACCTCCCAGACCCATCGAGCTTCTCAGGGGGCGGTTATCCCCTGACTGGAGAGTGGTACCCCCAGAAAAACTCCAGCACCCCCCTTTTGTTTAATTAATTTTCCCTAGCAGTAGTTAGTGGACCCGCGCCTTTTTTTTCCGAAGCCTTGGAGAAATCCCCACATTTTGTTAATTGAGTATGCCCCTTCTACAAGAGAGTATTCCATTCCTTACGGACGAGCACCCCTTCCCGTGAACTTCCACGTGGCCTGCTTTCCCTTCTTGCCCAAACGTTCGCTGACACCACTCCTTCCTTCTATCCCCGGAAAGACTTGATTTTCCAAAAACAGGATGGCGTCCGCCCCGGTGATTCTAAAGGATTCTAATCGCCTTTCTTCCTCCGACTTCCGACGGCGACCCGGACACCCTTTTCTCCAAGCGGCACCCGTAGTTTACTTACTCTTTCCGATGTGGGTCCGGATTTTATTCATCCCCTTGCTTGCCCCTGAACAACTGAAACTTCCCTGTTCATTTGGAAGCTTCGACCCCGTAACAGATTAAGAAGAAGTCCCCTCGAGTACCTGACTGAACATCTCTTCGTAGATAATGGCATTCCCTTCACCCCGGGATTGATGAACACTGTTCGGAAGATCCCTCCCGGGTCTGCTGTTTGACCCTTTCCATGTTGCCGATGGAGCCGTCTTTCCCCTGAAACTTCCCTTAAATGCTCGATCTGTCCCTCGATCTGATTGTCGACATCACGCCTCTCTCTCAAGACCGCTTCCAGTCACCAGCCCCCCCCATATTTGTTCCCGCGCCGGTATTGCTTGGCGCGGTCCCTCTCCAAATCTGTCCCGCCCCTATTTAAAGGAATAAGACTCGACTCCTACCTCCGCCTAGCCCCCTTTCAAGCTCAGAATTATTCTTCATCAGGATTCTTTACACCAGCGGCTTTTCCCCCCCCTTGGAAATTTATCTCCGCTCCTCTGTATGTTGAGGCCCTCGCGTTCTTTCTTTCCACCCTGGTAGCCTTTGCATGCACCGCTTCGCCCCCACCAAATCGCTTCCCCCCCCTTTTTTTTTTCCCTTCTCCCCTCCGATCCACACGACACTTGGTTGCCTGGGCCCTGCCCCGGCCACCGTCAAGCTGACAGTGGACGTTTCCCTCCCGTTCAACGTTAAAAATGACCTTCCCCCACCCCTCCCGCTCTATGACCTGCAATCCCCCCGGCCGCTGTTAGCGGCTTCATCTCTACGCCGCGCTCGGCCTGCGCGCCGGCCCTCATGACCCCCCACCCAAAACGAAAGGGCTTTTTTCTCCTCTCCTCTTCTCGAACCCTCTCACCACCAGTTCTTTTTTTTCCTGCCCCGGGCAAAGAAACTCCCCCCCTAAACCATCCCCTTATCAATTCGCCGAAGACTCTTCCCCTGCCCCCAGTCCAGCAAGGTCTCCCCCAGACTAGAACTCCTAAGCGGCGGGAATGTTTCTTACGCGGTCCCCTTTTTGAACTCAAGAAGGAGTGATTCCCCTCGCTTTCCTCAAGCCTCCCTCTTCGGAGATGGCGACGTCCTTCCATGAAATTTATTGAACCCTTTTGGCCCTCTGCTTATGGCAGTGGTCCTTACCCTCTTCATACCATGGTTTTTCCCTTTAGTGCTATCTCCCTCCAGCATGAGCACGAATGGCCCCCCCCCCTCCCCCCAAAGCCATGATTCTCTATCACACAAGTCATGCTCCCCTCTTTTTTGTTACGTACCTCCCCCTCCTACCCCCGCTAGGAGTTTCCCTTGGGCACTGTCGAAGGTTCCGTTTCATAGTATCCCCATCCTTTGGGAAGCTGGAGCACTCCTTGACCTCTCGGGAGTCGATTCCTCTTTTTTCCACAAAATCTTGGGCTGCGAAGCATCCCCTCTGTTCGCAGGTACCCCACTACTTCTTCTCTGATTTTTCCCCCCCATCCATTATTGGTGTCACTCTCCGTCCCCCTGCGTCTCTTCGCCTAAGCCTTTTATGGGTACAAGGTTCGATAAAAGACTTCCCCCTTTTTTTCAGTGGGTTCTTCTCGAATCTGCCTTCACCAAATAACCCAAGAACCCCGTCTTCCTTGCTGCCACAGACCTCCCCCCCGATATGCTTATGATACCGGAGCCTCTCCCCTTCCCGGCAAATTTGACTAGCCCGGCGATTCCTGCCCTTTCTCCGTTCACGTATTCTGTGCCCCTGATGGCCGGCATCCTCTCCCCCCTCCGGGACGTATAACTCCTGAACCCCCGATCCTTCTAACTACTTTTTTCTCTTCGAATACGTTTTTTCATCCCACATACCCGGGTTATCGTAACGAAGTTTCCGTCTCGCTCCTGAAATTACTTGCACTGAGCCCCTTGTCTGTCCTTCCTGGCGAGGGTTCTAACTTTGAGGCCTTCCTGCCGGATCAATTTCTTTCTAATCATATCTCCTTCCCCCGATTGGGCAAGTAAGCGTTGTTCCTTTTTTTCCCTTTTGGTGATTTTTTGTAACGCATCTAAGCAACTGCCACTTTCTTTCTGCTTTACACACCTGACTGCGAAAGTCTCTTTCCTTGCGTACCTCTTCCCAACCAGTACGTGGATTTTGGGACCGAAAATCTCTTCGCCGGGTGCGGAGTCCTTTCCTAAAATAGTTTTTTTCCCCTGTCGCAGCCCACAGCCCGCCGTTTTCTTCTCCTCGACTCACGAGTTTTTCCAATCGGCCCCATCATATCTATGGATTCTTCCTATGTCAACAGACCTTCCCCGCGCATTTTTCACACTTAATTTGTAGGAGGGTTTATTTTTCCCATGGACTTCTTTTTCTTACGGCCCCCCCCCTTTTTTTTTCCGGGCTTCTTGACCCCCTAGGAAATGATTTTTTTCTAGATGGGCGATTTCTTCCACTTTCTGCTCCTGGCTGGTTTTGATCGCCCGTCCCTTGACCATAGTCAATTTTCTGACTATTGTCATCCCTATTCCTTCTTCTGCCTATATTTCAATTCATTACCCCAAGAGCACTTTCTTCTTTGCTAGTCGTCTTCTTCATCTCTCCTTTCTTTTTTTCTTGAACCAGCTGCTGGGTCAGGCCAGACTTGGAGGTTTCGTGCTTCTTCACGCGTTCGATTAAGATTTTCCTCTTAAGGAGGATTCTTTGTTGAACAAGTCAGAGTAGACCTTTCTCCTTTTTTTCGCCTGAATCATCTATCCTCTTATTTTTTCTTTTAGTTTTTCGAAGTTTAGGGTTGCTTGGGCCTTTGTTCCGAAACTGGTTTTTGAGACCTTAAGTCTTTTTTTTCCGAGATATTCGAGCCCAATGTTTCTGTGGGACTCCCCTTGAGTTTTCCGGCTAAAGGATTCCCCTTTCGTAGATCTGATCCCCAAGCGCCGGAAGGCAGTCCTCTCTCGAGCGGCGTTTCCTCCGCTTCCCCGGTGATCTATTGACTCTTTTCCACTGTCAGCTTGACTTCTTTCGGGCCCAGGCACCAGTGCACAGTGGCTTTCTTGGAGATTTTTCTTTCCTTGTTGAGCGATTTAGGTCCCCCGAAGCGGTTCGCCTCAAGAATCCGCTAGTTCTCCAGACTCCATCGGGCCCCCCAATTTCCATGTACTCTGCCCCCCTCGCGTGCTTTTTTTCCTCCGCCCACCTTGCCCTGTACTTCGAGGCTTGCCCTTCCCGCGGACGGCCTTTTTCGGTGTAGTTGTAGGTTCTTCCCGCCCTTTCTTCCTTTCTTGCCGCGGTGTCCCCCCGACGCCGCTCCCTGTCTTTGCCGACCAAATACCCTCGGATCGTGATCTGTGCCCTACCGCCCCCGGCTACGTATCCAGATACCTGCCGGAGTGTTTTATCCCTTGTCCAGATAGAGCATGGCTTCCTGTTAAGTTTCCATTGCTTTTTTTGAAAGGAAACTCCTGACTCACAGAGTCCGGCAAATTTTCGCTGCGGTATCCTCCAAGAAAGGAGTTTCTTTGTAATTCTACCCCCCCTCTTTAATGAAAGTTAGTCCCCCATTCTGAGTGTGATTTTTCCTCCGCTTGCCGTCGGTTACGTTTCCTCTTCCAGACTGGTCCCTTTCCAGGCATTCCTGTGACATTTTTGTTACGCAGTCGCGGTTTTCCCTTCGTCCCTTTTCCCGGCCCCGCTTCTTAAAACCCTTCTCGCCTTCATAACCCCCCCCCCGGTCTTCCCCCGGGTCGCAGTAGTTTTCCTCCGATCTCGTTATTTACTCTCTCCGGGCTAAATCCTTCCATTCTTACACGCAAACCCTTCCAAACACTCGCGGCCGTCCCGTCCGGTTCTCTTCCTCTCACCAAAGATTGTCCCTTTTTTCTCCGTTTGACTGCCCGTCTTGGGTTTCCACGCGCAACCCTCGGTCACACGTCATTTGTGCGCCCCTTCAAGAAATGCCTCGTGGTCGAAGGAGACTTACTCTTCGACTCTCCCTCAATTAACGAAACTTTCGGAGGCGGATCACTCAACCCCCAGCTCTTTGCGCAGTCTCCAGTAAGTAAATTTTAGTGGTTTTGGTAGACTTTCGGTTGCCTACCCACCTTCTCCCCTTCACACTGGACTTCCCTTTTGCTAGATGTTTTTCGGCGATGGTTGTTGTTGGGATTGAAACCATCCTCTCTCTTTCGTCGCGCCACCAGGTCTCCTCAAGCAGGTTTTCAGGCTTCCGTTTTTCCATTTGGTTTTTGGCGACCTTCAACTTCCTTGTCCGGGATCCGTCTCTCCCTTCCTGGCAGCCGATGCGTTGCCTCGTTGACGAGTTCCCAACCTCTTTTCGAGCGATTTAAATTGCTTCTCCTTTTAGCCTACGCTCCGCGCTTGTTGCCCTTGCGAAAGGGCCTCCTCCGACAAGTCTTTCCTCCCGGCCCCTTTTTGGTGCGCCCGGTTCTACATCTCCTTTGAATTGTAGAGTTTCATCAAACACCCGCCTTTCACCCCTTTTTCCTCTCCCTATATCTCCCCCATAAGTTGTGGTTTTCGTGGCGAGATTTCCAGTCGCCAGGCGCCATGGCTTCCCCCTCTCCCCTCCACCTATGGCGGGCCCTGGCGGCAAACTTCCTTCGGACAAGTTGTTCCTTCCCCCCCGAATGCCATTGAGACCCCAGCGCATGTATCCGCGTAGGAGCTCCTTTATCGCTCCGGTCTCTCTCGAAAGTTTCCTCTCTCCGAAGATAACCGCACCTTCCGTGGACAAGGTAGCCCTCCCTCTTCTAAGGTGTACAACTTTCGCATTTACCAAATCCCCCCCTTCCCTCCAAGTCCGCCGGCCCCTCCTTTTCAAAGGCAGCGTCCGGGCCCTCAATCCGACTCTGGGTCAATTTCCAGCGCTTCGCACGGTCCTCCTTTCACGGGTTCCAGAACTGGTTTTTGGTACAACACCAGCCTATTCCCCATTTATACCACTTTCCCCCACCCGCTTTTCCTTAAGGGTCTCCGTTCAAGAAGGCTTCACCTCTCTCAGTGATAAGTCCCTTCCTAAACTCACCTATGGTAACGGCGTCGTCTGAGGTGAAGGCCCCGTAGACCCGCGCTACCCCCCATTATTTACTTTAACTCATCCGACTCCTGAAACGATAGAACGTGGCGACGGTTCCGGGCAGTCCTTACCCCCTTTTTTTTTCGACGTTCGATCCTTTTACGTTTATTCGCCGAGAGCGGATGGCGTCTCTCTTTCCTCTATTAGCCTCTTCTCGGAAATTCCTTGGTGCGCCCTGAAAAGGGTTCCCCAGCTGCCACTTAGTCGTTAATGTACTCTGGAAAGCCCTTTAAGGGTACGCCTGCCCCTCGACGGCGGCACCCCCCTTCCCCCCTTGTAACTAAACAGCATTTTTTTTAAATTTTGGACTTCCCCCCACTTCGAAGAAGGAACCCGTCCCCATTACCCTTCCCAAGAAGCAAATCTCTCCCCCGCTGTTTACCCCTTCCCTTCATCGTCCCCTTTTTCTGACATACCGGTTCAACCCCCCCTCCTAGATTAACCCCCCTCAGGTTATGCTTTTTGTTCTTCCACATTCCGTCTAAGTTTACAACGATGGCGATTCCTTCCACTGAACTTCCCCAGCGCGATCTTTCCCCTTCCCTTTCCCCGATTTATGATTGTCTTTTCGTTCTGGATCCTCTCTCTCACGAAGTCCTGCGCCCCTTCTCCTCTGCAAAATCTCCCCACATTCTTTTTTTCCCTCCGCCGAAGCATTGTCCCACGCACTATAACACCCCTTTCTCGGGACCCTCTTACGGCTCTGACTACTCCCCCCTCCCCCTCCCGACCAGGTCACTTTTCTAAGGTATTGGAATACCCTCCTTTGACGGCGGACGTTACCCCTCGCGGGACCCTGGAACCACAAAAATGTCGACCTCCCTCGGCCCTCCGTCTTCTTCCAATACAGCTTTCTTTTTACTTGCACGGCAGAACTTCCTTTCAAAGGGCCTCCAATTCCGCCCCTTCACTGATTCACGTGCTTTTTTTCCCCCCCTTGCCCGGAAACCTCCAGTGGGACGGATCCCCACTTTCCTCCCGCTCACAGTAACCCCCCACGGGCTCTGATCTTTTCAGTAAGGCGCTGTCTTCTTTCATGCCATCAGAGCTCTGGGCAATCACGTTCTTCCCAAGAGTAAACCCCCCTTTTCCTGGATTCGCTCCTCGGGATCTCTTGCGGGGGCTCCCCCAGTTCATTTTTTCGGAACCTCCCCTCAAACGCAAACTTTCCCCTCAACCAGAACTTCCCTTCCCCATCGCTGATCCCTCCGCCCAGCCCGGCCAGCAAGGTTACTCTTTCCTTTTCCCTGACTTTGCTAACTACGATTGATGGGTCTTTCTTCCGCAATCTACTCAAGCCACTCTTCCCTCCCATCGATTCAAGAAAGCCTTCTCCCGAGCTGAAGCTTGGCGCCGAAGAGCCCCCCCCTCAAGCACTTTATTTTCAAATGGCCCTTGCAACCATTCCTCCCGTGGTCTGACCATAGTATCCCAGGTTTGACTATGGTCCCCCTAACCTTTTATCCCAGACAGGACCCCATTCCCCCGATGTCCCTTTTCTTTCCAGCAGAATCGAATGATCCCCGCCCTCAGTGCCCCCACCCTCCCTCCCCCTCTAGGAGGGTTCAAAGTTGAGGGTCTCCTCCGAATTCTGTTGTCACTCACGATACTCTCCGTCTTTTGCCGACTTGGTTTCACACATCCTCGGTGCTTCCCTCCCCCTCTGGAAACTCCCTTGCTGCTACCTGCATCCAACTATGTTCTTCTTACATAAAACTCCTCAGCACGCTTTCCTTAACCATCAGTCTTGTTTCCCCTTTTCTTTTGAAAGAGAAGATTCCTCCTCCCCCTCTCAGTCTGGGTCCATGTTTTCTTAATCTGATCTGTTTCTCTCATTGTTCCCCCTTTTGATGCGTCCCCTTTTTCTTCCAAATACCTTTACGACTTTATTGTGAAGTTTTTGAGATGATTCTGATACCCCCTTCTTTCACCTTCTCTTGCCTTACCGGCCCCGTTTGACTCCCGCCTTCTTTTTCTGCAAAGGATCCTTTTTTCAAGAATCCGCTATCCCCTCCGCGGCTTCGTGTCGAAAACCTCATTCCCTTTGAAACTCTATCTCTCTTAATCATCATACGTTGTTTTTACTCGTTTTCATATAACAAGCTTTTTGGGGTATCCTTCTGGCGGATTCCGGGCCAGAGTATCTTTCCTGCACTCTGCCTTGCGGAATCGCACGGGCTCTTTCCCCCCGTTTGCACCACTTTTTTCCTTCCGCTTCAATTTTTCTCAGGTATCAGAACTTCGTGGCTGTTCCGACTCCCGGTAGGGTTCCTTTGTTATATTTTTTTCAAGAAGGTACCCTTTATCCCCCAGCCCCCCCTGAGAGAACCCCCTCCGATTTAAGTCGCCCCTGACTGCTAACAGTTATTATTAAGGCCTTTTTCCCCCCCCGGAAGGAGAGCCAGCTGCCTTATCAGTCTCCGGTTTGATGTAGTTTATTAAGAACATATTTTGAGGTGAGGTCGCACTTGAGCTATGGATTTCGGATGGAGGTATAACTTTTGTCAGGATTGATACAATCCTCCCTCTTACGGTGAGGGATTCCGATCACAATGAACCCCTGCTCCCGTGCCCCCAATTTTCCCCCCGCGGGGTTCTGAGGGTCAATGGACGGCAAAACGCCTTTTTTGATCATTTACGGGGTTTCCCCCTTTCGAGTCAGGCGTAGCACTTCTCCGATTTATCCATTTCTTTGCTGTTTGAGGAGTGATACAACGTTTCCCCGTCAAACCCTGTTTGTTCCCGACCACGTCTCTTTTTTTTCTTCCTGCCTATATTTAAATTTCCTTCCCCCCTTTTTTAAAAGAAAGTGCTGGCTATTTTTTCGCCTCCCGGCCTCGTTTTTCTCTTGAATCGATGGTCAGGCCAGCGAGTTTGGGACGCGTTCTGCTCACTTTTCCTTTCCCGCCTTAAGTACTCTTAGAACTTCTGCCCTGTGCTTCCAGTGGGAGCTTTTTCATAAGCGATTCCTTTTTTGAGTACTTGATTTAGCAGTTTTCGGGTGCTTGCCCCCCCGTTGTTCCGAAAAAATGTCCTTTTTTTCGAGAGTCTCACTTCCTTTTTTCCTAGGAATACGACAACTTAAATTAGTTTCCCCCTTGCTATTGCGCGTTCCCCCTTGCACCTTTTCCGAGCTCAGTAGTACTTCTTTCCTAACATCTCCCTTTTCTTGTCTCAAGATTGTGCTTGAGGTAAGAGTATCTCTTTCTCCTCCCATTTTTACGGTTTGACGTCTTTGAGTTTCTCCTTTACGTTCTTTGCAGGACAGGCCACCATGGAAAAGTTTCTCTTCGTGGAAATTCCTTGTTTTGAATCTGCTTTTTCGCCCTGTGCAAAGTCCCCCTGTGCCTTTCCTTTTTTTTTTGAAAGATCCGCTGTCGTTTTAACCCAGTAAATCGGTTCCTTTGTCCATGTCCCGTTCGACTCCCCGGGTTTAACGCCCCCCCTTTTCTTGGTAGTCAATATTCTTGCGTCGCTCCTGATCGCGCCCCTCCTTAGTAGTATATGATGGCGACCTTCCCTTTGGACGCAGCGGTTTATTGGCTTTTTTCCAGCGAAAGCGCCCTTTGGACCAATTCATCGGATCGTTGCTCTACTCCTGGCGTGAGATATTCGATTCTTCGTGAAGTTGGCGACCCCCCCCTTTCTTCTCAATGGATGGCCCTCTTCTTCGGCATGTTCCGTTGCCACTCTTTTGAAAGAACGTAGACGGAAGTTTTTTTCGCCGGGCCCAACCCTTTTGAGAGCAGGGATCTTCCGTTTCCCCCTGCGTGAAGGGGCCCCGGTGACGATTCTCCGTTTAGCAGACTTCCTTTAGTGTTCTTTTGTCGAGGAGGAATAGCTCCCCCCTGGCTAGTGCATGCTCTCCAGGAAGTCACGCTTCTTTGGATTGACATTTTCCAGTTTTTTTTTGAATCATCAGTCGTAACGTCGTGCCGCTCCCCCCCCTCCTTTTTTCGCTTAAATCGTCCTCCTTCTCCCCTTTCAGTTTCTCTCTGATTAGCGGAATTTTCCTCCTCTCTGCGTAAGATCAGGGATAATACATCCCCCCCCCCTTGTTTTGAACCCCCGCTCTTTTCCCCGGGATCGAACCCGGTCTCCCCCAAAAAAAGATTTCCCTCTTATAACTGCCCGGATGGGTTCCGTCGCAAATTAGTCCCCTTATTTTTTTTGCGCGTGATAGAATGTTGCCTTCCCCGACGAGATTTTCCTCTTTCAGAATCCATCCCCGAATTTTGCCTTCTTATCACGTCGGCCCCCTTCTCCTTCTGCGAGAAGTTCTTCCACCGCCGTCGGGGTTCGAAATGGGAGGTGGCTTGGTTTTTTTTTCCCCGGTCTGGCCCCCGTTTCAAGATCCCCGCTGGAAGCTCGTCTTTCGTTGTTGGGATTCTAGTCGTCGCCGCCAGGCCCCTCCCTGAAGGTAAAGGTTTTTAAGGCTTTTCATTTTTTTTGGCGACATAATCCGTAGGTCAACCCGGCGAGCCCATTCTTCCTTCCCCTGCCTCCTATGCGGTTGATTTCCTTTCTCCAGGGAGTAGTCTCTTTTTTTCCAGTCCTCCTTTTTCTCCTTGTCCTCCCAGAGCCTTGGCGCAATGGCCCCCCTCTCCTCTTCCGGCCGACAAATTCTTTCAATTGGTTCTTTTTCCGTCCTCCTCCATCGGGGACCTTTTAATCACCCCCCCTACTACCTGCTACTGACCCGCGCATCCTCTTTCCTCCTCCTCCGTGTTGGTTTTTTTTTAGACCCGTGGGAATCAGCGGCGAATCGTTTTTGTCCTTCTCTCTACACCCCCGTGCTTTCGGCAAATCACATTCTCTTCCGTTCGGACGAGTTCGTATCGGCATTCCCCCCTTTTTCCAATCCAATGAGCATGTATCTCGAAAAACGGAACTTTTAATTATCTCCGGCGAAACGTTTTCCTTTCCCGTACGATCACAGCTCCTTCCCCGGGGACCGGCCGGTCCTTTTCTCCGGACTTCTGAGGTATGCCCACCCGTACCACATTCTTGAAAAACTTCCCTTCAAAGGCGAGCTTTTTCCTCTTCAGCGCATTCTTTTTCATTCACCTCCATCGAGATTTCCCCTTTATGTGCCGTTCCCCCAGACCTGGAGGTTTTCTCTTTGGGTAAAAAAGCCTTCCCCTTTTACACGCCCTTAACATTTCTAGGCGCGCACTTAGGTTTGCCCCCTCCGTGATCAGCCTAGCGACGTTGGCGAAACCCTTTTTTTTGCCCGGCTCCGATTTCCCAGTCGGACCCGCGCTCCCACATTCCTTTACGGCGGACCCCCTTTCTGCCTGAACGAATTTGCGAAACGTGTTTTCTTCAGTATCGCTCCGTTCGCTTTTTTTTTCGCCTTTTCTCCTTCCCAAACTCTCTTTTTTGTTCAAAACAACGTTCGGACGAAGTAAATTTCTCTCCTCCGAATCGCCGGTCCATCTAGCCTTCTCTCTCCCGGAAAAGGGGAATGCCCCCTTTCCACGATTTAGCCGTCGCAGGGCACTCTTTGGTTCCCCCCCAGGACGAAGGCTTCCCCTCAGGACGTCTGGCCCCCTCCAAATGTCACTCCCCTCTCCTTGTCCTTCATGGAGAAAGGTTCCCCAGGAGACCGACCTCCTCCCCGTCCTTTACGACGCTCCCCCTCCCCTCCCCCCCCTCCCTCCCTCCCCACTCCTCCTCGTTGGAAAAGCTAAGCTTTCTGAAGCCGCCCAACCTTCCCCCCACGCGATTTCGGCGAGAATGGTTTTCCCGGGAGTTTGACTCCCTTATCTTCACGAGCGCCATTTTCTCTTTGACGGCTCCTTTTTTTTCCCTTCTTGTCGTTCACCCCCCTTAAGATTAATGGAAGACCCCTGAACCTTTCCGAAACTACCTTCTCTCCCATGGAGAGATTTTCCCCCAGGCGTTCGTTCTTTTTCCGAAGCTTATCACGCAGTGCTTCTCCCGATCCGATTGTTAAACTCTTCCAGCGAAGGGAAGCCCTTTTTAGCGCTGGCTGCTTCCTCAAAAATCCCGATTCGGAAAGCAAGAGAATACCGCTCTGATGTTCCCTAGATAACCTTCTCGTACACTCTAAGTATTGGAAATCAGCCTGAAAACGTGCGGCGTCCCTTCCGACGGATTCGCCATTCTCTAGAATCCAATGTACTTCTAGTATTCTCCATCTTGAGCTTATTGTGCGGAACTTTTCAGGCTCCCTCCAAATCGATAAAAAACCTTTTTCTCAGCGATTCCCTTTGACAACACTCCTTCTGGGCCTGCCCGAAACTCCCCCCCAATCTTCCCTTGGACGGAAAGCAACCCACCGTTACAAATTATCCCCCATTTTTTTCCCCAAAAAGAAGCCTTGCCGTGCAGTCCTTTCTCATCAGAGCTAAGCACGTCGTCGTTCATCCCCATCCTTTGCCCCAATAAAGTAGCCACAGCCCTAAGGGATTTTCTCAGTACCTGCCCCTTTCCCTTCTATTGAGGGAGCAACCCCTCCTTTTTTCTTCAAAAGGCCCCCCCCGAAAACTTTCCCAACAGCACCTCTCCTCTCGCTGATTCATCCCCATCGCCCATGAAAGCACGGCTCTTTTCTCCCCTTCGACTCCCTAATGACTTGAGAAATGATAGAAGAACCCCCCCCAACCCGGCGACCACTTCACGCCATCTATTTCTCAAGCCTCTCTTTTGACGAGTCCGTCCGCTTTTTTTGCCATCTACCCCCTCGATACTGGAATGAATTGACCCTGCCTCTTCCCTAATGAATATGCTCAGACCATGGTTTCCTTCATAGTGCTCCCTCACCAGAAACTCCGCCATGGAGAAATTTCTCCCCACATCAAAGCCACTTGAATAGCTGTCATCTCCGGACCCCCTTTTCTACTAATTCTCCAGTCCCCCCCCCTTAACGACCCCCGCTATCTCTTTTCCCCTTTTTTGCACTGGCGCAGGTTCCGGTTTTTACATAGTCCCCTCACTCACTATTGGACAATCCGGACAATACCTCCGATTCCTCCTGGGAACAATCCTCTTTCCTGCGACCGCACCGCCCCTATGTCTGAGCCTCCTCAGCCAACCCTCGCACTTTGAGATTCTCTGGTTCCCCTGTCATTTTTTCCTCTCATCGATTCGACCTTACCTCCCTCCCCCGGTTCGATAAACTACCCTTCCCTCGTTTCTATAAGTTTTGTTACATTCTTCCCCTTACCCGGCCGGGGAACCGCTTACTGGCGGCCCGATATTGCTTTGATAACGGAGCCTTCCCTTCCTTCCCGGCCTCAAAAGTTCTGCACCTTCCTGAATCGCCGGCGATTCACGGTTCTGAAAGAATCCTGAGATACTTTTCCCCTCTCTTTCTTCGGGACGATAACCCTTTCCCTGT
>Ga0179593_1380787_pt1 | contig 13208 bp, 18 predicted proteins | sample CZODoug2_1_08_16_FD_185931 | JGI IMG/M metagenome (GOLD analysis project Ga0179593, IMG submission 185931) | Vadose zone soil fungal communities from Angelo Coast Range Reserve, California, USA - CZODoug2_1_08_16fungal (PacBio error correction) | ecosystem: Environmental > Terrestrial > Soil >... | reverse complement strand
CGAGGAGAATTTCTTTTCCCTTTTGTTTGAACCTACTCTTAACCCTACCCCGTCTTTTTCACCTGGCGTTTTTGTTTCTGCTAAGGTTTAGTTCCCTACTTTGTTATGACGGACGTCAACTTTTAATTAACGTTGTACGACCCCCCGTCCTTTTTCTTTTTTCAATGGACACCCTCCTCCTTTTTCATGGCTGCCTCTTCACCAAGCGGCCCCAAAAAGGTCTTTTCAACAGATACTAGTTCATGTTTGTTCTAAGACAATCGGACGTACCCCTTGCTGTCCCTTATTTCAGGCCTTCCGAGTCTCTTTTGGCTCTTTCATTTTTTACTCACAATTATGTCTTTGTTTTGCTTGTCCTTGTTTTTTCTTAGAGGGGCTTTTGAAGGACTGGGCCTTTTCTAATTAAAAATATTAGCCTGCCAAGTCAGAGTGAGTTTTCTGTACCTGTATATCCTTTCTTCTCCCTTGCAACAATCTTTTACCATTTGCGGTGACAACGTCCCCACCCCACTCTTGCTGAATTCTGGCGTTGGTAGGTTTCCTTTTTATGCTTCCATAGTATCTTTCTTTTTTCTGCCTAAGATTTTCCTTTATTGTGACCAGACTCCTCCAAAACTAGTGAGCGTGGGTGGGGTTGGGTTTTGGCTTTCCCAAAGGCAACCACCATTGTTTTGGGCCATTTTCTCGGTGTCCCAAAAGCATTGCAGTCTTCACTGTTTATTTCCATGGAGCCATCTTCCCGTACCCGACCTACCCAGAGTCGTATAGGAGATACCCACCGGTTTAATTGTCACTCTCTTTTTTATTGTATTAGGACGATATGCCCTTTCCTTGTAGCTTGCCTTTCCAAAGGTTTCTCTCCTGTCCTTTTTTTGGACTGTTTGTTGGTGCTTTGTCTGCCCGTCGCAGGCCAAAGCCGCCGTAATTTTTGCACTGATTTTTTTTACCTCCTTTCTCTTCTGTGGGACCCAGTGAACTGATTAAACCTTTTTCCCAATAACTTTTTCCTTTCCCTTCAGGGAAGTTTTTTCTCCCATTTCCGAAACTCCTATGGTTTTTAGGTTGTATGTTCCTCAATTTCCAACAAGTTATTTTTTATTGGCCCCCCATTTCAAGGAAAACCTGCCCCCCACGTTTACTTCCCCTTCCCCTTCCACCCCCTTCCTTTTTCCACCAGTATGTTTGCGTCTTAATTTTTTGGGTTTTTTTCCCCGTCGGCCCTTCTTCCCGTGGCCCATTTTCCCCCCTCATGCCTGTTTTTCCGTCGACGCTCAATTTGTAGGGAAGGGGCCCGGTGGGGCTGCTTTGTTCTGGTTTCAATGCAAATGTCATTTTGCTTCTGGGATATACATACTTTTTTTTAACAAGTCAAGTTATTTTTGTTTGTGTCCCAACACCCTGCTGGACAAAGTGTTTTTTAATCTTTAAAATCACCTCATAATGCCTTTGTTTGTATTTGTTGTCCTTTCATGAGTTATGGGTTCTTTCTTGTATGGCTTTTGATTTTACTGCGTGTTTTTCTTAGCAATTATTCTCCCACTCTTCCTTGTAAGCTAATAGCGGGCGTTTGCTTTTTTTCTAACTCACCCCCCTTCCTTGGCCGCACTGTTCCCCTGACCCAGGTATGCTTCTGAACCTTCTTTTATTAATGGAACCTGAGTCTTTCTTACCTCTTGGTGTTACAATTAATCCTCCCGTCTTCCTTATTGGCAACCCATGTGTCTTTCTTCCCTCCTAATAATTTGCCTTTTCCTTGTTTTTTTTCTCCATTTCGTTTGGAGTAATTGGGAGTTTGGCCGTCCTGCTATTTTCCCGATGCTTTCCTACCCCTGGTTTCCCCTGTTTCTGGTTTTTTGCCCGGTAATCGCGGTCAGTGCCGTTCTTTCCATTTCCCCACTCTTTAGAAACCCACCACCCATCCCCTCTCTGGAAGTAGCAGGATAGGCGTCGCTTGTTCCGCTGACGGAAAGCGTTGCACTGTATCCCAATCACAATCTCTTTTTCCTTTTCTACCACACTGAACTCTATTTCCCCTTTGTGTTTTCCCCCTTTTTTTTTTAGATAAGAAACGTTGCCTTTTTTTCTTTCACCCTGATCTGCCTTTCCCCAAGCTACGCCCTTCTTCTTTTTCAGAACCAGCTTCTTGTTCTTCTCCCCCTGCTTGAGATGCATAGAATTGGTCTCCTGAACTTTTTTTTTTCCTCGACCCATTCTCCTCCGCTTTTTTTTTTGGGACACCCGTCCTTTCCTACCCACAAGCCCTTCTTTATTCCAAAGGACCAGCTCTGTACATCCTTAAACAGCTTTTGCATGTGTCCGTTGCTGTGAGAAAACTTCCCTCCCCGTCCTTTCATCCGTTGCCCAAGTTTTTGGTCTTTTGCAGCATCACTCTGTCTCCAATCATTTTAAAGAGGGCAAAGCTTTTGTGTACCCCCTCCCCCCACTGTGTTTAGGAGGACGTTCCTGTTACCCCCAGTTTCTCTGCTCCTGCGACTTCCCGCCTTCTGCTACCCAGGTCCCCCTGTGTGCAGGTATCGGCCCTTCTACAATAGGTGGCGGCTGACTTGTTATTTTGGTTGGTCCCTCGTTTGAAAAACATGACTTGCTGAGGTTGTGGCCCCAGACCCGGCCATTTGGTGCCACCCTTTTGATTTTCTTTTTGTAACTCCCTTTGTCCTGTGGCAAACCGTCCTCTTGTTGTTTGAACCCACAATCCCCCTCTATCCCTCAGTTGATCCCTGCTCTACAGATGCCCTTAAAAGTTCGTAATTGTCATGTCTGATGGTGAGGTAGCAACCCCTCTACTGCTCGACCAGGTTTTTGGCCCCGCTATTCCCACATAGCCCCATCCTCCTTTAGTAGGTACAGTATTATTTCCAAGGGCCTTACTTCGCACTGTTCCACCATTCTGATTGAGTTAGCGTTGAAAAGCCCCACTTTCTCTTCTGGAATCGATAATAAATTAGTTTTACATTTAATCCTGCCCTCAGTTCCCTCGTGTCCCCACCTGAATGCCTGGTTCCCCCCACCTCTGCCAGTTCCCCCCAGGTCCCTTCAAAGCTAACCCCCCTGGGGACAGATTGTCACAGTATATTGGCCCCCCCAAGTCGTAGAATTCGTGGTCGTATTTTACTTCCTTCTCAGTTTCTTCTCCATGTTTTTTTTTTTGCATTTTTATTTTATAAATAACAAGTACTACGACAACCACAACATCTTGACACTCGGATTTGACTTCCTTTTCGTGCTTGGAACAGTGGAGTTTGATCCCTTTTGTACGACCGTGTTTTTACATTGCAATTGGACCTTCTGGTTTCCCCCCCAAACTAGTTGCGCCACTTCGTTTCCGATTTGGTTACAGGAACACTCACTTGCAATTTTGTTTCAAATGTCCTGCGAGGCCTTTTTTCTTCCTTCAGTTTTTTATTAGGCGCATCACCATTTTACCCTGAATATGCTCCCCCCCATTTGAGATCTCTCACGACTCCACCTCTATGTGTGCGATGCTTGTTTGATCCGCGTGAACGGTGCTTTTCCAAAAAAAACCCCGTCTGACAGCGAGTTATGCTAAACCCAAGAGTAGGGAAATCGTTTGGCGTTTTTTTTACTGTCCCTCCGTTGTTTCATCTCTGAGAAGCGTTTCATTGTCCTTTTTGGGACACGTACCCCTCTTCCAAACAGGCCTTGGTTGCCTCACTGATTTTTCCCCCCATCCATTTCCCGAGGAGTTTCCCTGTGTCCCCCTTTTCGAGGTTCCTTTCCCACCGTGAATTTTAAGGTAGTACCCAACCTGCAACGTTTTCACCCGCGTACGGCTACGTTTAACATGTTGCCGACCCATTTCCTGTTGTATTCAAATTGGTGTCCCGTGTGCCCGCTTACTTGCGGGAGTTTTTTTTGCGCTCCCTTGCGACTCCCCCGTCTTGGTCCCCTCTACACTGACCCCCCCCCTTTATGACCCATTTCAACAGGCCCTTGTCCCTCATCGTTATAATGCTCCCAAAGTGTCCACTTTTTCTAGGATATCTTAGGAGTGCTTCTTGTTTTTTCTCCCCACCCACATTTTGAGTGCCACCTTCTGCTGTTTATTGATTACTTTGACGAAGGTTGTCTGGCTCAATCTATGTTTTTTCTTGTACTTTCGCCAAGATTTTTTCGGGTCCCCCAACCAGCGTGGTGACTTCCTTTCTGATTTGTCCCCCGAGAGAGTTGACACCCATTCCTCATTTTTCTTCTTCCCCGAGAAGTTTTTTTTTTTTACCGCAAATAATTTTGTTGATTGTGCCAGTCCTGCCTTCGCCTTATCTTGGCACAGCTTTGACAAGCTCCTTTTTTTTTACTCTTTTTTTCCCCCCCCCATGTTTGAACATTTTTCCCCCGGGATTTCTTTAACGGAACCAGCTCCCTACTAGAGTTCAGCTTTGTCCCAGACAAATTGTGCGCAATTTTCATATGGCTTTTTCTTTTGCCAAACATTTCACGGGATCGAGTCATCATCATCCCCTCTTACTTTCACTTCAGTCTTTTTAATACGCATGCGTGTCGTGTCCATATCTTTCTGGATAGATATGGCCACAGGTAAGGAACCAACCCCCTCCCCTCCCTTTTCAGACTAAACCTCCCGCTGCCCAATTTGCCCCCTCTCCCATCTGCCGACCACGCCCATGCCTTTCTTCCCGGTTTGCCTGAAAAGCACTTGACCTTGGACCCACCCAGGAAGTCCATTGCCAGTTCTTTCAATACGGGCCCCCTTTGCGCTTTAAAGGTCAGGCAGTGCCCCCCCCTATTTTCTCGATTTCCCCCCCCTTCAAGTTTTGGTCAGGAAGGTCCAATCTCTTCTTCCCCTTTTTTGTGGTCCTTGCAGAAAAGTAGTTTCTTAGGGGTCCCCCATAGTCAGACGCCCCCAATTCCCCCTTTCCACTCTTATTAGTGAGATATTCCCTGTGCCCGCCCCCCCCCTCCAATGCAACACACAGTGGGTCGGAACCAAATTGCCCGCAATCGCGCCGCCCCCCCATTCCTTCATCGGTGCCCCCCCCCCCCCCACTTGAGACACTTCCGTATTACTCTCCTTGAATGGATCCTTCCCACCCCCCCCCCCCCACCAGGTCCCTCCCCCACCAACATCTATGGAGTGTGCCCCACACGTTCTTGTAGTTGCCCCCCAGTTGATGCAACCTGAATTCCCCATTCCCAACCTGAACCACTACAGGGAACAAGTATACCCGCCCCTGGTCGTCTCTTTGCTCTCGTTTCCAGATGGCTTCTTTCAATTAGCCTTCGGTCCCTCCCCCCCCCCCTCAAATTGACGATTGGTGTGGCCACCCTGTTTGGGTGGCAAGTGTCCCCCCCACCTCCATCTTATGAGCGGTGTATCTTCATTTAACTTCGTTTTCCCCCAATGTGCTTTTCTTTTTAACCGGTCTTGTTCCCCCAATACCATCCCACACCTTTTGTTGCGAAACCCCTTCCCATGGGACATTTCATTCAATGAAACAAGTGCCTCTTTTTCCTCCCTAACGCACCATTTTCACTCTTTTTGCCACAAAACTTTAAGCATTCCCTTTTTTTTCCCGGTTGCCATTTTTTCTGGGGGTTCCCTTTTCACACCCCCTTTATTCCCTCTTTCATCTAATGGGGCCCCAATTTCATCTTCTTCTTCTTAGCGATCTTCGTCCCAATGACCGGGCTTTTCCGCTCCCCCCCCCACCTGTAAGGCCATGCCACTCACTTTTTTTTCTCACCCAGCCCCCCCCCCCCCTCAATAACCTTTCCCTCCTATAATGGCTAGTAGGGGTCGACCAGAACCACCCCTCCTAGGCTATAACCGGTGCTGGCTCAGAGTCGTAACACCGTTTGCCTTCCCTGTTTTTTTTCTTCAAGGAGTTCCGGGATCTGGTCTTTTCCTGATTAGGCGTTTCTCCCCGAGCCATTTTCACGAAGGCCTTTTTTCAGCCCTTTTTTCCCCCCAACCCACCCCCCCCCACCTCAAGGGTTTTTCTGACCCTGTTTTCCCAGTCCGTCGCACCCCCTCTGTTTTGGACCCTTTCGCTTTTTCCAGCTTATGGGTCATCTGGTCTTAGCCTAAAGCCCCCCCCCCTTTCCGGCCTATGTCCAAGGTGCCAGTTTCCCCTAAACCTTCCACTCGCCAGAATTTCAGCATCATGTACTTCACCCATGTTTCACAAAGGGCCAATGCTAGGCTTCTCCGTTCTTGATATTACCCCCCAAGTTTTTTTGCCTGTTTTTGTAACGTAGACTTTGAAGTTTCGATTTCTTTTTTCTAAAGTTCGACCCCCCGTTTCCGGGATTATGGCTCTAACCACTTTTTACCTTTATACCCCCCCTTTCCACTCAATTCTTACATGCCTTTTTCTTTTCCAAAATCCACGGCTTCCTCGGCTTCCCTAGTCACCAGGCGCCTCCACTTTCTTTGTGGGCGGTCGTCTGAACAACTTTGGCCTTTTTCCTGCCCTGGTCCCCCCCCCCTCTGGGTTTTTTCCGTGTTAAATTGGCTTCCCTCCCCTTTTCATACGGTTGGCCTCTTCGCCACCAGTGTCTCCCTTTTCCCACTTTATAACCCCTGTTTGTAACCTTCTATTTCACCTTCCCCCGATTCCCCCGGACCTCCCCCCCCAAATGAATGTCGGTAAATACCCACTTACTCTTACCCACGGACCCCCTTCCCCCTTCATTTCCCGCTAGATACTCTCTTTCCTTTCCTTCAGTTGGTGTTTTTGTTTGTTTGAGGCTCTCCTGATTTTTATTGCCCTGTCTTTTCCCCTTTTTTGAAAATTGTATTGGCCCAGCCCCCCCCTTTTTTTTCCCTTTTTTTTTGGGCGGGATTGGCTCCCCGGACCGTGAAACGCTGTGACTGTCCTAACCAGTTGTAATAACAGGTTTTCCCGACTTCCGTCTTTTCACAGGCATCCGTGAAGCCCATGGGCTGATGCCCCCTTGCAACCCCAAATTGTTTTCTTTTTTTTTCCAAACACCATATAGAGTAATGGTTCTGCCTCCGTCCCCCCCCACTGAAGGATATGTTCCTTTTCCTCCTCTAGACACCCCTTCTTTTTTTCTAAGTAATTTTTTTTCCTTGACCATTATGCCTTCTTAGGTTCATGTATGAGAGACCGAGCGCAGGCCATTCGGACTTTTTCTTCAAATACTCCTTGGGCGGCCCACTTTTCTCCTTTGGTCTGCCAACTTTTAATCAGTTCTCCTTTAATACAGGTACCCCCTGCCCGGTTGTTCCCACCCCCCCCCCATTTGTGCCCTTTTTTTGGCCTGATGTTCATGTTTTTGTGTGTTCTTCCTAGGGACCGTTTGACTGGTGATTTTCTTTCAGGATCTTCATAGTCTGAACCATCCCCCCTCTGCCAACGGGTTTGTTTTCTTACCCAGGTCCTCCCCGTATAACCCTTTTCTTGTTTTTCCCCAAGCTTTTGTCCAAAGTTTCCTTCCCCTGTTGGGAGTTCCCCCTCCCCGGAGTCCCATCCCCAGTTCCGACCAAAGCCTTCTTTTTTCCACCCCGTTTATGTTTTTTTTTTGATACACCCCGGCAGTTCTCCCTCCCCCCCCCCTATGTCCTTCACTCCCCTATAGGCTCTTGTAGAATTGTACCCGGTTTTGTCATTTACCCTTGGCTTGCAGCCTGTTCCTCGATTTGTTGCCATGCCCCATTTTTCACGTTCCTTTCATTTCCCTATTATTTCGTGTACAGTATAGATAAGACACCCCTCCGAGGCATGGTCCCCCCATGTCACTGCTCGACCTGTGTGTCTTCCCCTTCACTGTCTCCCCCTTTGCCCCCCTTTTGATCTTTGTGCGGCATGGCTGAGCAAAGACGTAGTTTGCTTTGGTTCCCCTTTCATACAATTTTTCCTTTTTTTCAGCTGCACCCCTTTTGGTCTTGTCCCCCCCCATCCAGAAAACAACTAGCCCCCATTTTTTCCCTGAACCGAACTGAAACCCTGCTCCTTCCCATGCCGTGGCCACTGCCGTGGCCAAGCTACAAGACGCGCGCGTGACACCCCGCACTCTCTTTCCCCTCTTCAGCTGCGGAAAGCAGGTGCTTTTTTTCTGTTTTCCTGCATTCCTTTTCTTTCCCTTTATAATACGTGCACCTTCACTCCATCTTTTTTTTTTGTTTACTTTCGGTTTTGTAATTTTCCCTCCCCCACATGTACTTGATTCGTTTAGGGAGTGCCTTTTTTTTGCCTTTTCTTTTATTGGAGTCTGCTGTGGTTTCTTTTGCCTGTGTTTTTCTCATTCTTACTTCCCGTCTCCTTTTACAATTAAGGGCGTGCCGTTTCCTGGGCTTCCTTTCAACAGTTCCCCCTTCTGCTTCATTGAAGACAAGTCGGATAGGGACTTATATACATTTTCATGGGGACCTTTCCGTCTTTAACGCTTTTTACTGAAAACCCCGTTTTTTCGCCCCCCTCAGAGGATTGTTTTTTTTGTTTTCAGGAAAGTGGATTTTTACTGATAATTCACTGCCGTCAGCCTTCCCTGTCATTTTTTTAAGGTTTGGCGTTGGCGGGCCTAAGCTCATTAGGCTCTTATTTCTACCCCCCCCCATTGGGCTTTTTTCTTTTTTTTTCCAGATTCTCCCTGTCATTTTCGCGCATTCAAGACAGGTACAAACTGAAACGTTGCAGAGTAAGCTGGCCCTTTCTCAGAGAGTTCTTTTTTTTTTCACAAGCTCCTCAGGGGAAGATTTTTGCAGTGCTCCATGACTTTCCCCATCAGCCTTTTCTTTTTCACCCACCAATTGCGTCCCATTATATGTTGGTTCCCCCTTTTCGTTTTCTATCTGGACCTTTTTTCCCCCTGAACTTTCCCCTCTTCCCAGCTTCCAAAGTCTTCTCGCACGTTTTTCTTCTTTTTCCCCCAGTCCTATTTTCTTCCCCTTTTTTCTCGTTCCCAGACCTTTTTTTTTTCATATTTGAATGTAAGAATATTCCACCCTCGTCCTTTTATTTCTCTGTGGCCGTTTCCAAGCTGTCGGCTTCCAACCAGGTTTCTTTTTTCCCACGCCACCCTTTCCTCCCCTCACCCATCTAATGCATCCTGTTTCCCCAGACTTTTTTCTTTTTCCAAACGCCAAGGAATATAGTTTGCCCAAACCGTTGCTTTTTTCCTTACTCTGCCTCCCCCCATCCTTTTTTTGAACAGAAGCTCCGTTTTTCTCCATCTTTCCCGTATGGACTTCCTGCAGATTTCATTTGTCTGACTGCCCCCCTGCGTAAGAAGGGGCAAACCCCCTTGGCCTTTTTTTTTGCCTTCGTCTTAATTGATTTTTTTTCCCTAGCGGATTAGTTTGACTTGCTTCTCGTTTGGGGAGGTTTTCCCCCCTCGTGCCTCTTCCCCGGTTTTCCCAGGGCAACGAGTGATTGTCTTTGTTGAACTTCCTTTTTTCTTTCCCTTTGGAGTTTTTTTCCCCCGTTACCTGCCCCCTCCTATACTATGCTCCTCTTTACCCAATTTTTCTTCAACAACCGTTCGTATAAGGATGCTTGCTGGAGTTGTCTGCCTGAACCCCTTCTTCTTTTAATCGTGTGTTCGCTTCTTCCACTCTTTAATTGCCCGTTTTTTCGTCTGGACAGGAATCTCAATGTTGTTCTTCCGAAGTCTCCACACCTGATTTTTTTTTTGAGAAGCCGTCTGTCTTTCCTTGATCCCCCACTGCGCCTCAGCCGACCCCCACTGTATTCTAGTGGTGCCACTTTCTCCCATGTTACCACTCTGTCAGTTTTTCAAAGGACCCTAAAGCTCACGGGGCCTTTCCCTCATGTGTTTTTTTCCCTTCGCCTTCTCTTTATGGGCACGATAGTAGATCACTAAGTTTTCCTATTACGTTGTTGTTTTTTTAGATCTATCCAAGACCCTCCCTCCGTTCAAAGTGTTCCACTCCCCCTTGCTTTTGGACTCCATTGCTTATGTCCCACTCCCAACGTTCGTCCATTTGCAAGCCCTCCCTTTGAAGGTCCATTTCCTTTGCCTCCCTTTTTTTTAAAAATATTTGCTGACGCTTGGGTGGTTTTAGGCTGACTTTTTACCGTGACCTTTCCTTTTTATCCATTGGAGTTGTTCCTTCCTTCCTTTTCTCTTGATTTTCAGTTCGGTCGACTGTTTTTCCCTTTTTTTGACCATGGAGACCTTCTCCATTTTTGACTCCTGTTACGAAAAGAAAAAAGGGTCCCCTCTGGGCGTGAGAGATGGTTTCCTTCCTCGCCCCTTTTTTGTTTGCAAAAACCGATGCCAGTCCCTCTTTATCCTTTTTACTACAACCAGTAATACCTTCTGCCTTACTCCTCCCACACTCACACACCTCCCCCCTACCAGAAGTTCGTGGTTTTTTTTTTTTTACCTGCGATTTGTTCGCCCTCTGGTTCCCTCGTAGGATTTTAAGTGAACCGTTACTCAATTTCACCCCCAGCCCTAGTCGGCGCCCCCCATATCCCCCTGACAAAAGTAAGCCTTCCCGAAGAGTTCTTACTTCGGGTCCCTTTACTACGTCCCCATTTTTTTCCCATGAGTACACCTATCCAAAGTGCCCTTCCCAAGTTAAGTAATATGACGCCCAGTTTCTCCCTCTTTTGCTGGTTGCTCCGCTACGGCGTTCAAGGCCCATTTTCTTTTAATGGGACTCCCTTCGTACCCTATAACCGATTAACAACTTGCCCCCTTTTCTTTTCCACCCACGGCTGTTTTTTTGCCGCAAGCGTCCAATGCTGCCCCTGTCCCCACTTTTTTAATTAGATTTCGTGATTTTTTGCTGGTGCCCCCCCCAACTGTGCTTTTTGCCCCACAAGTCTTCTTTGGGCACTTAACTTGTGGATGACTTTGTCGAGTGTCTGTATCCCCCCCGCACTCTTTTAGTCAACGCTCAGGCTTTCCCTTCCCCCCCGATGTCTCACTTAGATCTTTGTTCCCCTTTCCCTTTTTTGTTCGTTTTACCCCCCCCCAATTTAGATTATTAGCGACTCTTGGACCCCTTCCCCCTTTTGTAACCCCCCCCCGTGTCCTTCGGCTTAATTTTAGATTTGGAAAGATTCCGTCATTTAACGTTGGCCCTGTCTTGAAACGGGCCCCCCATGAGCACCCCCTAACTTCTCTCTTTCCGCGTGTTTGTGACCCCTCAGTTATTCGGCTCTTTTTTTCCCCTTTCTCAGGATCGTTCCTGCCCCATCATGACTTAACTGATCAACCGCTTCATCCCCCGATTCCCCTTTTGATGTCCATATCCCTTTGCGATTTTTATCCCCTGTCTTTTGGTGGACCCCGCTTATTTACCGTGGCCACCCCACACAAGCCAGGCCCCCCTTTAGTTAGACTCCGACCCCCCCCTTCTGAATTTTCGGTGGCCACGGATACCCAATTCAATGTCTTTTGGTCTCCTTGCCCTGCTCTTTATTGTTGAGTTGGAAAGTAACCGACCTCTGCCCCCTCCCACTTTTGTCTTAAGGGTTTCTCCTCCCCCACAATTTTTTAGAAGCTTCATTACCCCTGCAGGGAGTTAAGGTTCCCCCCTCCTCTTCTATCATCATTTCTTAGCCCCCCCGTCCTTCCAGGCCCCTTCTCCCTTTCCCTTTTTCACTTTTTCCCCAAGCAGTGAGAGATTTCCCTCCCCCCTTCTGCCCCCACCCTTGGTGCCTTAAAAAGCCAGTTTGGCCAACGGACTTCGCCGCCCCCCCCCGAACTTCCCCCTCCCTTTGAAAAGTATTTAACTCTTTTCAAACACCCTTTCCCTCCGCAACCCAAACCAAAATCCCTCCTTTTTTCCGGTGACTTCCTCAAGTAGGAAACAAGGGACGTACCGGTAAACAGGTACCCCCCCTTCAGTCCCCCCCCCCCTTTTCCGTAGATGTCGGCGATGTCCCCTCTTTACACACACTCCTCTTTTTTTTTTTTTCTTTTCAAATGGGGGAGGGTCAGCATTTTTCTCTTCCCGTTGGCCGTGGCACGTCCCAAATTAGGAATGCTGCCCCCTTGTATTCCTTTTCAGTTGCAAGTCCCCCCCCCCCGGTTACCTTTTGATTCCAAAAATCCCCCCACCCCGACCGTTTTCCCCACGGAACCCTCATTTGTTTCCTAACATGAAAACCCCCCCCCCCATGCACTCCCTTTCTAAGCCCCCCCATCATCACCCCAACCCCAAAGCACGTGAGGGTTCACACTTAGTTCCCCCACACTTTCTTACGAGAATTGGGCCCATTCCTCGTCCTTCCCTTAGCTAGTCTAGCCAATGAAAGGTTGCTTCTGTCCACGTTGTTCCTCCCCTGGCCGGCCCCCAAGAAGACATTTTTTGAGGTGTGCAATCCCAGTTTCAATTCCCCCCCCTGAAACCTCTACCCCCGCTCTTTCTTCTGTCAACTCCCCCAAGTGCTACTCCCACGTTTTTCTCAGACTTTATCCCCCCGTTTTTCACTCTGGGGTTGACTTTGGTCCCAACTTTTCTTCCTTCCTTATGGTCCTGAGTCTTATTACACATCCATTTTTTCCTTAATTTAGAATGCCCTTCTTTATGACTTACACAACAGGTTATCTTTGACCCTGGGTGTTCCTCCGCCCCCGCTTTTTGGCGGTTCTTGTTGAAGGAAATTGGCTCACTTCGTCCCTTTAGGACCTATGAAGGAAAGCGCCCACCCCTATCGCCCCTTTACCCCTTCAGCAGATTGTCTTCAGTTCCCCCTTTAAAATTTACCTTGTCTCTGTTCTTTTTTGCATTCAAAGTCTATACCCAGGGAAGGCCCACCTGGGCGATTTGCCTGGCTCAATTTGGAGTTCCCGTAGAACTTTGCCGTTTGGCTCGTTTCCCTAGCCCGGGTGAAACCCCTTTTTCGGAGTGAACAACTGCCGTTTTCAATGGACTAACCCCTATATTTCTTCACTTAAGGTCAGCGGATACCTTCTTGCGTGTTTCCCGTTTTTGACCTTCCCGCCCCTTTTTTCTTTGACCACCCCCCCTTTGGGAAACCGTTGCCCTTGGACTTGGGCTTCCTCCCCCCGGTTGAACCCCTTGGTACCACCGTGATGGCCTGGTAACCAGGAACGCTTCGTCCCAACTTTATTCCCCCCCCCTGGTCAACTGGCCCCTCCTTTCCCGGTCGTTCCCCTTCCTTCTACCCACCACCCCTAAATTGGTATGTGACCCTCCCCCCCCTTCCCCCCACTTCCCCCTTCCCCCATTCCCTTCTCGATAT
>Ga0179593_1337786_pt1 | contig 13208 bp, 18 predicted proteins | sample CZODoug2_1_08_16_FD_185931 | JGI IMG/M metagenome (GOLD analysis project Ga0179593, IMG submission 185931) | Vadose zone soil fungal communities from Angelo Coast Range Reserve, California, USA - CZODoug2_1_08_16fungal (PacBio error correction) | ecosystem: Environmental > Terrestrial > Soil >... | reverse complement strand
AAGTTGGATCTCCTCTCCATCACGCGATCGCTTCTTCCGGCCCCCTCTCCGCGGTATTCCAACGTTTACCTTTTTGTTTTTGCGGAAATGGCCTTGGGGGAATTCACACTGGATGCAGGGAATACCGTCAGTAACTTTCCCCCTAGTCACTCTTTTTCCTTTCCTTCAAGCCCGCTTTTTGCCCCCCCCTCTTTCCTTTCCAGTTACCTGCGTCAACGGTTCCCGTTTTGTTGGTGGGGGTGGTGGGGGGGGTGTTGGGGGCGGGGGTGGTAGGTTGGGGTTGGGGGGGGGTGGTGGGGGGGGTTGGAGGGGGGGGGGGGGGGTCCGGCGTGTGTGTGGGGGGGCGGGGGGGGGCCGGGTACGGGGGTGGGGGGGGAGGGGGGGTGGGGGGGGGGGGGGGGGGGTGGGGGGGGGGGGCCGTTAATGCGGGAGGGTGGGGTTTGGGGTTGGGGGCGTTCTTGGGGGGCAGGGGTGGGTGAGGGTTGGATTCTGGGGGGGGGGGCGGGGCGGGGGGGGGGGGGCTTGGGGGTGGGGGGGGCGGTGAGTGGGTGGCGGAGGGGGGGGGTAGGGGAGGGGGAGGGTAATGCAAAAAAAGTTTTGCGGTTGGTGGGGCGGGGGGGGGGGGGGGGGGGGGGAACAACAAAAAAAAAAAACACAACACAACCAAAGAAAAACAACAAAAAACAAAAAAAAAAAAACAAAAACCAATAAAAATACAAAACAAACAATGGGGTGGTGGGTGTTTTTTTTTGGGGGGGGGGGGGTTTTGTTTTATGGGGGGTGTGTTTGGGGGGGGGGGGGGGGGGGGTTGGGGGGGTGCCTTTTTTTTGGTCGGTTGGGGTTGTGGGGTATGTTCGGGGGGGGGGGGGGGGGGGGGGTAAAATTGTTTTTGTTGTGTTTCTTTTGGGGGGGGGGGGGGGGGGGGTGTGTGGGGGGGGGAGGGGGCGGGGGTTTTGTGTTCTTTGTTTGTTGGGGGGGGGGGGGGTGTGTTGGGGGGGGGGGGGATGGGTGTGTGTGTTTTGGGTGGGGGGTTTGTCGGTTTGTGGGTTCTTGTCGTTGGTTGGGGGGGGGGTTTGGGTGGGGGGGGGTGATTTGTTTTGGGGGGTGGGGCGGGGTTGTGGGGTGGGTGTTTTTTTTTGGGGGGGTTTTTGGTTTTCCTTTGTTTTTTGTCCAGCAACCCACCAAAAAAACACCAACCAAACAAAAAAACACAAAAACACACCCACTTTTAAGGTTCAAAGATATTGCCTCCAGACTTTGTTGATTCCCCCCCCCTGTTCTTTTCCGATGGTATCTCTAAATACCATTTCTGCTGCGATCCTTACGTCAGCTGTGCGCGGTCAGCGTTGTGTCTGGCCGTCTCCCTTTTTTTGTTTCACGTTGAAACCTCCCGACGCTCTTCAGAAGGACACTCGTGGCACGCTTCCCCGTGCAGAAGCACCCTTTAAATTTTATCTTGGTCGCGCTCTCTTACGCTTTTGTTTCTCCTTCTTCCAGCGCCCCAATCCTTGACGATGTGTGCATCTTCCCCTAAACTATGAGAGAGACCTATTTTCGCACCTTCCGGCCTTTAGGCCGTTTTCCTTAATAGAAAGGCCTCACAGAACCCCAGAACCACCCACACCCCCAACCCCCGCCCAACCCCCCACCAAAGGCGTTGCTTGAGTTATTTTTCCATCGACAGATGGATTTTTTCATACAATCGGAGTTAGCTTTTTCCCGAGTTCCCATTCGAGGTGCAAACGTTTTTTTTTTCCTTTTTTTTTTTTTTTCCCTCTACTTTCCAATGCGCCTCCCGTCGCAGATGGGGCTGCCCGCCAGAAGCGTCCAAACGTTCCCTCACCCGTTTTTCTTTGCTGTCCCTTCCCTGAACTTTCCCGGCTTCCCCCTTTTTTTGCTCCCTAAGAATCTCACAGGACTAGTTTTCTTTTTTTTATGCGACCTTGCGTCAGGCGTTCCGCCCCAGTTTCTTCTGCTCCCGTTGGCGAACGACCTTTTCGGGAGGGGTTTGATCGATTGTCAGTCAGATTTTTTTTTTCTTTTGGCCATAGCGTTGTTTAGGATTCCCTTCGATACTCTCCCCCACATGTCGCCTAATTTCCCTTCAGTTTTGCAAGCAGCCCCGCTGAGAAGAAGAATTCCGTCCCTCCCCTCCAGCTGAAGGCGCTCGGGTAGATCTATTTTTTCACATTTTCACTCCCTGACTTTTTCTTTTAAGTAGCCTCCAGGGTCGCATACTCAGAACGCTGGTTACCCCCAGGCGACCCTCAGAGTTTTTAACACCATCATCTAAATTCTGTCCCCCCTCGTTTAAATTGCTTCTAGATCTTTCTGGCTGTTTTCAATCCACTCCTTGCCCCACCTTTCCATTTGTAGTTTCGGTTCCTGCCCCATTGTAGGAATGAAAGTTTCCCCCTCCTAAAGCAAATAACCTTCCCCCCTCAGAGACTCTTTAGGACACTACCCCAATTGTGAAATCTATTTGAGAGGCCTGCTTCTAGTACTCTTTCAACCACCTTCATACACCTTCCTACCCCCAGACGAGCCCCCCTTATTCCTTCGTATGAATTTTTCTCCCTCGACCGGGCAGACTCTTACATGCGCTTTATTTACTCTCTTTTTTCTACTCCCGTTTTTTTTTTTTTTATCTTCCTGCAGAAGATGAAACCATGTCTTCCATTTCTGCTTTCCATAAGTACATTCCGAAGACTGACATTTCTTTTTTTATTCCCTTCATTTGATTCCCTCTTTTCTTTTTTCCTGTAGACCACCCGCGTACTTCCCCGAAGTGTTAAAGAGCAACTCGCCTATTTTTGATTGTTAAAATTTTGGGGCATTTGACTTACCTTTTTCAGAGAGTCTGATAAATTTGCTTTTCTGGACGGCTTATTCCCCCGATTCTACAATTTCCTGAAGAAACGCCCCCTTCCCTTGTTTTCCCCTGTTTCTGTCCTTTCCCATTTTCCAGACCTTCCTAAAATCTGGAAAAGGGTTAACTACCTTTTTTTTTTTTTTTTTTTTTGATTTGGCCTCAGCTCTCGCCAGATTTCGTCTTTTTCTAACCTCGTTCGGATCACCCTGAATGACGACGTGGTGCGTGCATGCCTCCCCTGACTGTTGTACTGAAGGCCTTTTCCCCGCCTAATATCCCCTCGACCTGCGATTTTATTTCTTTTCTTCTTTTTTTTCCTTTAAAGAATATGCAGGGCCCCCACACCGTGCATAATTCTTTCCCTGGTGTTTTGGCCCCTCTCCGAGGCGGCATCTTACTCCCAAACTCCATGCCCTTTTATTCTTTCCCATTGTCTATTCCACACCCACGTACCATCTTATTTCTTGCCTCCCCCCCTCTTCTCTCTGAGCGCCTGTGTTTTGCGAATCAGGTTCCTCCTTCTCTGAGGTCTTTTGTTTCGTTATTTGGCTTTTACCCATATGTCCAATAAAGACAGGTCCCCGGAGACTCTCTCTCCGTTTTGCGATTCGTACAGTTAGTCTTCTTCGTTCTCCCCCTTAATTTTCCTTTCGGAAAAGTTTTTATAGGACTTCCCCTTTTTTTTTTTCGAAAGGGGAGCATTGAGCGATCTTCCCAAAATCTCCCCCGAAATCCTTTCCTTCCAGCACTTCTTCGAGAGATTTTTACCATACCAGCTCCATGAAAGCCTCCTGTGCTTGGGGTTTATTGGGGTGGATTTCATTTTTTTTTTTTTTGACAGGACCAAGGTTCTTGAGTCTGTATTTAATAAGCAACCCCCGCGCACGCGATGGAATCTTCGGCCCTTCCTCCTTATAGCATGAGGTCGCGTGGCGGTTTTTGGTCCCCCCTTTGACTAGACCCCTATGTAATCTAGATGACGAATATCAAAATTCCCCTTCTTGACGCCGCCCTCGTTCTGCCAAGGCCTCCATTTTTCTTCTTGGCAGGCTTTTGGTTAGTTTTTCAACCACGCCTCTTCGGCTCGCTTTAAAAGCCACCCTCCTTTCCCCTTTCCCCCTTCCCCGATTCTACATTGTCCTCTCACCTTCTGGGACTGGATCTCTCCCACGTCCCACACCCTCTTTTTGTCTCCCCCCCGTCTTCGGTCCCTTCACTCATTTCCCCTCTTTTTTTTTGGTTAAAAGGTCAAGTAACGGACTTTCCCCTTCCGAACGTTTTATGTTGTCCTCGTTTTCCTTTTATTCCAATATGCTTTTGTCTCTCCTTTCTCGTCATCCTGTATTTCCATAATCCGATTTTCCCTCCCCCCTTAGTCCTCCTTTCACTCCGACCTTTTATTCTTTTCACGTTTCGTAAACTTCTGTATTTCCTTATCAGAGCGGCCCCCATGATGTCTCTTTTTCTAATTATTATCTATCATTCTCCCCCCTCCGTTTGGTGTTTTCTCCTTCTCTCCTTCCTCTCCTTTTTTACGTCAAGTTTCCTCTTTTTCGCTCTTCGGAACTCCCAGAGTTTCCTCCCCTTTTCAGGTTGGGGACTCCTTTCCCCCGCGTCTCCTTTTCTCTGGCCTTTTCCCCCTCTTCTCCTTGTTGAATAACTCTTCCTCTCCCAATTCCTCTCACGCTCTGGAATCCGAGTGTGCTGCCCCCTATGTTCAAACACGAACCCCTTTTTTTGTTCAACTTTTTACCCACTGTTCCTTTTGTTACTTAACATTTTTTCTTTCCTCCTTTTACCGCTTTAGGGAAGATACTTGGGTGGAGGTCACCTTTTCGTTGCTTTTTTGAATGGATCGCCCCCCCTTTAGTTGCTCTCGCGCTTTGCGTATTTTTTCTTTTGTTGTCGGGGGTTCCTTTCTCGCTAAAGCTAATTGGGTGCACCTACAAAGTCAGCCTCCCAATCGCCCTACAGGCCCCCCCTCCTGTACCCCTCTGTCTTACTGATTACTTTTTCCCGCGCTTTAGGCGTAATTCCTGCTTGACGAGTTTTTGGTCTCCCCTTTTCCCCTCCCCCCCCCCCCTTCCCGTTTCCCGCCCTTCCTCCCTCCCGAAAATCTGAGCAGCCACTCGCTTAGTAGTAACGCACGAGACCTCCCTTTTGCCCCCCTTTTTCTCAACCGTCTCCCCCCCCGACCCCCAAGTCCCCAGAGGCGTTCTTTTCTAGTTAGTTCTGCGTGATCTCCCTTCTGCGGTGATTCCCCTGGTTGTAGTCTGTCTCCTCTTCCGAGCACAGTCTCCGTCCACAACAGCCTTGGAGACCTCTTCCCTTTCCAGTTGCGCCCGCCCCCTTTCTCATCTTGTCGTGCCGACAGCCTTCAACGTTAATCGTTACCCCTTCTTTCTTGAGAGCTCCTGACCCCCCTTAGATTTTCCCCTGTTCCTTCTTTCTACTTGAGAAAATGCCCCTCTTTCGGGAGGAGGTTCCGCCCTTTGGTGCCTTCTTTCCTGACCGGTCTTGTTTTTTCTCTTGGTTTTTCTCCCCCTAACTCCGCGTCTTCTTTTGGTTTCTTTCTTCCCGAAGAGGATTTCATCCGGGTTCGTCCGTTTACCTCCGATGATTCTCCCCCCTTTCGTACTTCCTGTTGGCCCTCCTACCTTTTCCTACCTTACGGAGTCTTTTTTTACCGCCCCACTCCCCCCTTTTTCCGGGAGCCGTTAAGATGATTTAGTTGTCCCTTGCCGCCTCCCCTCTTTACCCTTTCGTAGGCTCCGCCCCTTCCTTTCTGCGACCCCGCAAAGCGGTGATTTTTCCCCCAAGCGCCCCAGTCAGCCTCGGTCCCTACTTTCCCTCCCTACTGTAACTCTCCATTTTCTTTCCCCAATTGGTACTTTATTTTTTCGCGCCTTTCCTTGCTCTGTAATTCGAAATCCCCCCCCCCCTTTCCTTCAATGTCCCCTTTTTTTTTGTTCGGTCCCTTTTCCCTCTTTTGAAAGGGCGATGACGATTCCCGCAGCCCTTCCATAGACGCTCCGCTTCTTTTCCCTTTTCCCCCTGAAAAACCTTTACCATCTTCGTCTCCCCCCCTTGTCCGCTTCCCCCCGTCACTTACTTCCCTTATGCTCCCCCGCCCCCCCCCTGCCCCTCCTTTCCGCTACTCGCCCCCCCCCCGCTGATTCTTCGTACTGCTGATGTCCTTTTCCTGCGACCGTTTCAGACATTTCCTTCTTTCTTCCCCCTTCCTCCCCCCTTCCCCTTGTTTGTTTCTCCTCCTTTAAGACTCCTTCCCCCACATTTGTTTGACCTTTTTCCTTTTTACGTGAAATCCGCCGCCTTCACCACCCTCCTTTTGCTGCGTCGTCGTCCTTTTAGGGTGTTCCGGTCTGCCCCCTCATCCTTCCTTTTGTCACATCGAACTATACTCTTGTTTCCCCAGTGGGTTCCCTGTGCCTCACCAGCTTGATTCGTAGTCCCCTAGATGCATTGGCTTGGATGTGTCGGTCAGTAGCCCTTTTATGATCACCCTTTTCTGAACCTCACTAACCCACTCCCTTTGTTATGCCCTTTTTAATTTCTCCTCTTCCTTGACCTGACCCCCGATATGACCCTTTTACCCTTTAAACCTTGTTACCAAATTGGCTCTTCCCTTGCTGATTCGAAAAGCCTCCCTTTTTTCTGTTTTAAACTCGTTTTTCTCAGGATTTTTTCTGAATAGACTTTCTTGACCTTGCCTTCCCTCTCCGGTGAGACTCTTTTTCCCCCTGCATCCCTCTCAAATGAGACCCCTTCCCTCTTTTCTTGTCGTTTCTCTCCGGATTCCTCCCTCCCTTTGAAGGGCCCCCCCTGCTAAGGTAGGCGCCCTGTTTTTTTTCCCCCTTTTCGGACTTTGAAGCCCTCCCTCCACCCCGCGCTTCCCCCCCAGCTTACTTAACATCTTCCACGGACAAACAACAACCCTCCATCGCGATTCCTTGTGGCCACCCTCTTCTATTAAAGTCTCTCCTTCCGTCCCCTCTGCCCTCCATGTAGACTTCCGTCAGCCCCTCGTCCTTTTTTGGAGATTGCCTTCGGTTCTGAAACCTCTTTACCTTCCGTCCGTTTTTCCTACTTCCCGTCTCCTATGAGATTTGCCCAGTATTCAACGTTTCCGCTTCCTTTCCTGCCGCCCCCTTTTATTCGAGTTCGTGCTCTTTTGCCCTCTCTTGTCGCAAGTCTGTTTTCCCTTGCTAATGATCCTGGGTGCGAGCATCGATCCCATTTCCTTTTCACTGAGGAGTTTACTTTACGAACTTTTTTTCGCTCGAGAGCCCATCCTCTCCTGACCCCTATTCCTTTTCTTTTAGGTTCTGTTGTGGATTAATCTTTCTCTCCCCTTCCCCTTTAATGCTTTCGCTGACCTTTTTTTGTTCTAAGAATCCGCGAGTCTCACGTTTCTTCACTCATTACTTCTTCTCCCCCCTGATTGAGAGGACCTGCCCCCCCAAGCTAAGTACTATCGTCCTACGATTTAAACGTTTTCTTTATTCTGTCCCTCGAGATTCAAAGTCCCTCGAAGTCCCTGCTCTTTCTTGATGAGTGGTTTCGGTACCCCCACGTATCGTGTCTCCTGATAGCACCCTCCACAAGACTTTCACGGTCTCCCCCTCTCGTAATCTATAATCCTCCCAAGAGGTTTAATTTAGCCCCCAAAGTACTCAACTCAACCTTTTCCAACCACCCTTTTCTTTCCCTTCAATCCCTCGTTTCCCTTCCTGCACTTTTACCTTTTAACATTCCCCCTGCTTTACAAGTCCTGACAGTTATTTCCAGAGATGCCTCCACCCTCTCCCCTTTTTCTTTTTGATAGAATTTTCTCGGCATTTTTACCGATTTCCCATTAAATCCAGATTTATTCCAAGAGTCCCAATTTACCGACCCTCTTCCCTGTCCCTTTTTTTTTCTAAAGCGAGAGAGTTGCCTTTCTCTGCTCGAGACTCCCCTCTTTAGGTTCTCCGTTCTCTCCTATATCTTTTTCTTTCCTTTTAATCCTACTCTGTTGTGTTTTTGATCTCTCTCAGGTCGCTAATTCCCTGTCCGGCTCCCTTTTCCGCTCCCTCTCCCCCTTCCCCAGCCTTTCCCCCCTATTTTACGCCCTTTCCCGGGAAGTCCTTGCCCTTCTTGTCCCCTCGTGTCATGAACCGGATCCTTTTTCCTCTTTCACTTCCCTTCCACTCATCCCTCCCCGAGTGGCAAGTTCCGGAACCTCTCTTTCCCCCCTAACCGTCTTCCTTTTTCCACCTTCCCCTTTTCCCTGTTAAAGGATCCTTATCCTTTTCAGGTTCCCTCCTTGACTGCAGCTGGGTTGCTCCCCATGTGTGTGCTATTGGCAGATTACAATCCCCCTCTTTCCTATTATCTTCTTACTCCCTCTTTAGACCCCCTTTCCAATGCTTTGTGGAGGGTGATAGATATACGCTCAGTTTTTACCCACCTGCCCCACCCCCGCCATACACAGAGTCCCTCCCTTCGAGATGGGAATTTCCCCCCGCTGGTGCCTTCACTTACCTTTTCTCTTCTCGCTTTCTGCTGCTCTTTTTTCTTCTAGCTACTCTCCAATCATTTCGCTCCCCCTTCTCATTCCCTTCCCTTGTCCTACGAGAGTTTTTCTGACAACTTCCCCTCCCCTTCTTCTTTTGACCCCCGTTCCATCCCAGGTTCCCTAAAAAAAGTCACCCCAACCCAGAAAAGAGTGTATTGCCTTTCTTATTTTCCTCATCCCCCTCTCCCGCCCTCGGCGTTCTTCACCCTCTTCTTTTCGGCTTGATAGATAGCGCCCTTGCGCCAAGGGCATCAACTAATTGCGCCTCTATAGGAAACTTGCTCCTCCCCCTTCCCGCTTTCCTGATTTTTTTCGTCACGAACTGACGTTCCCCCTTCCTTAAAAGATGCTCTGGATTCCCCTCCTCTGACGAACCTCCCTTTCTTTCCCCCAACTCCCTTTGTATCTTCTCAAGTCCCCTCCCCCCTGGCCTCTGCGTTCGGAGGGCCCTTCCCCTTCCTTCCTTAAGGAACCTTTCCGCCCCCTTTCTCTCCCGCGTTGGTAGCCCCATCCACGCGAGATGTTTTCTTTTTTTTCCCTGGGCAGCATTTGTTCCTGCTTGCATCTGCTTTTTTGTCTCCCTCCTCTCAGAGAAAACACTTCCCATACCCCCTTAGGCCGTTTTTCCCCTCCTTACCGAAAACTTCTTGGTCATCCCTTTGCTCTTACGCCCTCCCCTCTCTCCTGTTCTCCTTTCATCTTTTGTCTTTCCCCCACGGCTGCCATCTTAGGATGTCCTCGTGCCCTACCCCCCCATCCCCCCCCTCCCGGAGTCTCCTTTCGTGCCAGATGTTTTGATTTTTTCAGCGACCCCCCCCTTCTCCTTTTCCTCAATCCAGCGATTCCATCTCCAAGTCGTTCCCCAAATTTCCCCCTTCTTTTTCTCCTCCGGTATTTCAGATGATTAAAGTTCTCCATTTTTTCCCTTTTTTTTGCCAGTGCCCCGTTTTTGGTCGAGTCACCGGTTCTCAAAGTTTCCCAGGAACGACCCTTCCCTCCAATCCCCTTCCCCCTTAGACTAGCCCTCTTTTTTCCGGACAGAAACCCCCTTGCAGCATTAGTGATCGGGTTCGCCTTTCCCCCTTCCCCCGTACCAGTTCTCTTCCTGCCACATCCAAAAGTACCTCAAATGTCCCCCCTCCTCTCCCCCCAACAAATGCTTTTTTTTAGTTCCTTTTTCTCTTCATGAAGAAGAGTCCCTTTCAAGACATGGTTTTTTTTCAGCCCTCTGATCCTCTTACCTTTTCCCCCTTTCTCCTAAGTGGTTTTTGTTTGAGCTCTTCTTCTACTCCTCCTCCCCCTTTCCTTCCCCTCTGTCTGAAATCATCCCTCCCTCATAAGACTCGTTTTGTCCCCTGCTTTGTCAGGACTTTTGCATGACTTTTTCCCTTGTTTTTTCCGCCTCTTTTCCTTCAGTGGACCCGCGACCCCCCCCCTCTCAGATGTATTGTCCCCCCCATGTTGGTTCCCCCTTTTTTAACCCCCTCTAGTCGTGGATCTCCGTTCCTGTAGGACATCGACCCCTTTCAGTCCCCCCTCTTTCCGACCCCTGCAAATCCCCCTGCCCTTTCCCCGTCCTTTTCTATTGTCTGTACAGCGACCCGCCCTTCTCCTCCCATCCACTTTGCCCCCAGGGGTGACCTTTCCCTTTCTCTTCTCCCACTTGATCTCCTTTTTTTTTTCTGCTTTGCATTTTCCCTCTTCTTCTCTCCCGCCTTCCTTTCTGTGTCGTCTGCATTATTGGCGCCCGAAGTTGTCCAAGATAAGTCTTTCCCTTTGCTGCTTCCTATTTTGATTTTTCTCCGTTCATGCCTTCCCCCCCTTTCTTTTTTTCTGCTTTCCCCCCCCCCTTTCTGACGGTAGTTGACTTTTTTTTTTTTTTCAGTGACTTCCTCTCCGAAACCTCGTCTTCCCCCCCCCCCCCGTATCCTTCCCCTTTCCTCCAAAAACCTACATTTCCAGATTTTTCTTTTCTCACCCTCTTATAGAGAGAGACTGCATTAAGCCTTCCCCCCTCCCCCTTTCAGCATCCTCCCGCCCGTCGGTTCCTTGAGAGTGATTAGACTTCTCCCCCCCTCTTGTCCCACTCCCCTCGGTTTTTGTCCTCCCCCCTCTCTTTTCTTCCCGAGACAGTGCCCTTTCTGAAACGTTTCCGCTTTTCTTTTCCCGCACAATTTCTGATCGTTCCTTCCGACTTGGACCCCCGAGCTCTTCTCCAGTCTTTTTCCTGGTCGGTTGGTTCCCCTTTCCTCTCATCGAGCACATTATACCTTCCTCTTTGCCTTCAACTCCCCTAGGAGATCTCTCTTACCCATTCTCCTCCCTCACTATACCCCCCCTTGATGTTTGGTTATGGTTTTTCCTTTCCCTTTTCTCCACCTTTTCAAGTACCATTCCCCCTTGTAGATGGCCTTGATACCATCTATAGAGTTCGTTTCTTTTATTTTCCTGACTTCTGATTGGCTCTTTAAACCAGATAGCCCCATCGGTCAGCGATCCCGTCTCCCTCAACGTTCGGTCGGCTGAAGCCTCCCTATTCCCAAGGCAGTCTTCCTTCTCCCCGGGATGGTTCTTTTCGTGCACCCCCCCCTTCTCGTGAGAGCCTCTGACCTCAACACCCCCACCGAGCCCTTCGCCCCCCTCTGGCGAAGATCCTTTCCCACCTCTTTCCTTCCTCTCCCAGTCATAAATCCACAATTAGTTATCCCCACCCCCCCATTTTTCTTCAGTTTTCCCCCCATCGTATCACTAATGTTTCCGCCTTCCTCCCTTTCCCCCTTCCAGGAAGTTGTAACCTTGACGACCTTTTTCTTGTGACCTGCTTTTCCCCCTTCACTAGTCCATTTGCTTTTTTCCCCCTTGTAGTCTAGTGTCCGAAATGTCTTTACCATGAATCCGCTGTTTTCCCTTTCCCACCATTAAGTCCCCTCCCAGATCCACGGGCCAGTTTCTTCCCCCCTCGATCTTTGCTGGCCTGGTCTCTCCGCGTCTCACTTTTGACCGGGATCTGTAGCGCATTCCATTCTTTTAAGACTAATAAGTTTTTTTTTGAAGAGATTTATACCCTGCCCTCTCCCTCAGAACCGCCCCCCCCCTTTTCCCTCTCCGCGCTTTGGCCAGCTTTTCTCTTTTTCCTCCCTTTAGGGACTTTTTTTATGCCCGCTTTGCCTTCAATTCTCATTTTCCCCCCCTTTTTCCTTTACAGCGCCCTGGTCTTCCTTCCTCGTTTCCCTCTTGGAACGTTCCCTCTCGGGCCCACCCCTAACTTTTCTTCAGTTAACGTCCCCCTTTCCCTTTCCCCCGGACCCCCCCCTTCTCTTTCCTTTTACAACTCTTCTTCTAAGGGCCTTGTTTTAGCATGGGCGGGATGGTGTACGTTCTCCGATCCCCATTAAAAGATTGCCTTTCCTCTTTCTCCTCTTTTCCCCTGTCATGATGTTTTCTTTTCTCCTCTCTTTTCACGATATTTTGTTCACGACCACTCCCTGCGACAGACGCGTCCCCGGCGATAGTTTTCCCATTCTCTCCGGTCCCCTTCCCCGTACCAGTTGATTTTTTATTTAGACTCCTTTTTTGTCCTGATTTGGGGAGCTGTCCCATTTAACTCTCCCCCCAGGGCCCCAGTCTAAGTTCCTCTTCCCTGCCATCAAAATATGAGAGCCTCTCTTTTTAGTTGCCATCTCACGCCGTCCGTTCCTTTATTTTCTCACCTGTCTCCCCCCCATCCCACACCCCCCCATCCCAGAGGTTTATGGGCGATCTCGGCCGCTTTTTGAGTCTCTCCGCTCTTCTGGTCATTACACCGGCTTTTTCGTTTGGTAGATCGCGCACAGTGTCCCTTGTCAAACAAGCAGGTAGCCATCTTTATCGTACCTTTCTTCCTCCCGCTCCCCTCTTTCTCCACTTTTTGAAGCACGTTTTGCACCTTCCTCCCCTAAAAGTCTGCTTTTCTCTCTCTGAATACCGTCACGGGACTTTCCAATTTTTCCATTAAAGCCACTCCCCCCTGCCCTCTTGCGGGGAGACCTTTTAAACTTTCTTCATGAGTTCGAACAGTATCTTTCTATCCGAGGTCTCCATCCAACTCGAGTTTTTTTTTTTTTTTCCTTTAGTGACCCCTTACATTGAGGTTCATAGCTTTGTTCTCCTTGAATTCAGATGTCACTCCTCCCCCAACCCTTTTCTTCCTACCTTCTTCCCCTTTTTGCACTGCCCCTTCCACGGATGGATTTTCCCGTAAGGCCGATCCATTCCAATCACTATTCATTTTTCTCATTGAAAGCTGCCTTGCCCCTTCCTTGATAAAGACTGCGTTTTAAGGCTCCTCCAGGCGTGTTTCGTCATCGTAAAGAGTGTCTGATCAAGACCGGTCCAGAAGATATTCGACTCGCTATTGCATCCAATTTTTTCCCCCCTTTGTAAAGGTCTTCTTTTTAGACCGGTCGTTACCGATTCAAGTCGACATCCCTTTTTCGCCACTGTCATGTTTTTTCCTGTTGTCCAGTTTTTCCGCTTTACATTGTCTCCAGACGATCAATACACGCCACTACTACCCCCCCTTAAGATTTCCTATTGTGTCGGTCACATTACAAAACATGGACCCCCATCATAGTGTAGATGGTTAGCACTGCCTCCTTAGACCCCCGATGCGCACGAACTTTTCGACACTTAAGAATACGTCTCCCAAACCTATTAGTCCTTGTTACTTTATGATTTTACCTCAAGTCCATTTCAATACATTTTTCCCTCAGGAGTATA